>JAEEGJ010001904.1_pt1 | contig 365457 bp, 296 predicted proteins | sample 8958761 | NCBI WGS metagenome assembly JAEEGJ01 (sample SAMN16246546, study PRJNA631951) | gut metagenome | biome: gut microbiome; feature: rumen; material: RS-attached | host: Bos | place: Iran: Karaj | collected 2018-10 | reverse complement strand
AGGATGGCTGGTACAGCTCTCTTAAGCTGCATGTCCACCATGGCAGCTACCATGGCGCCCGTGTAAGCGCCGGTGCCGGGAAGCGGTATGGCTACCAGAAGCACAAGTCCCCAGAACTCGTACTTTAAGACCTTGTCCTTGTTGGCATCTACCTTGCGTTTCATTTTGTCCGCCAGTTTATTGAGAAAAGCACTCTTCTTTTCCATCCATAAGATCACCTTTCTGAAAAACAGCAGTACAAAAGGAACCGGAAGCATATTGCCCGCCAGAGCCACCAGAGCCGCCCAAAAAACGGGAAGCCCGGCTGCAACGCCTGCCGGTATGCCGCCTCTCAGTTCGATAACCGGAACCATCGATATAAAAAATGTGTATAAAATACCTTTCAATTGGTCACCTTTCCGGGTAGTTTTTGATAAGCAACAAAAGACTGCCGCGCCTCGTATTATCAATTACATCAGTGCGGCAGTCCATACTGATCCTATTTGTTCTTAATGGCAGCCTGTGCTGCTGCAAGTCTGGCGATGGGAACTCTGAAAGGTGAGCATGATACATAGTTCAGCCCTACCTTGTGGCAGAATTCGATGGACTTAGGATCTCCGCCATGCTCGCCGCAAATGCCCAGCTTGATGTTGGGTCTTGCCTGCTTGCCAAGCTTTACAGCCATCTCTACCAGTTTGCCTACGCCTTTTACGTCCAGAGTCTTGAAGGGATCTTCTTCGTAGATTCCCTTGTCCACATAGTCTTCCAGAAGCTTTCCTGTGTCGTCTCTGGAGAAGCCCATGGTCATCTGGGTCAGATCGTTGGTACCGAAGCAGAAGAAGTCAGCTTCCTTAGCGATCTCGTCAGCGGTAAGAGCTGCACGAGGAATCTCGATCATGGTACCTACTTCGTACTCAAGGTTAGCGCCTGCTGCCTTGATCTCAGCGTCAGCGGTCTCAACAACAACCTTCTTAACGAACTTAAGCTCCTTCACTTCGCATACAAGAGGGATCATGATCTCAGGCTTAACGTTCCAATCGGGATGAGCCTTCTGTACTTCGATTGCAGCACGGATAACTGCCTTGGTCTGCATCTTAGCGATTTCAGGATAGGTAACTGCAAGACGGCATCCTCTGTGGCCCATCATGGGGTTGAACTCATGCAGGCTGGTGATGATAGCCTTAATAGCTTCAACGGACTTGCCCTGAGCGTCAGCCAGCTTCTTGATGTCCTCGTCCTCGGTAGGAACGAACTCATGCAGAGGCGGATCAAGGAATCTGATACATACAGGGTTGCCCTCAAGTGCCTCGTAGAGAGCCTTGAAGTCGCTCTGCTGATAAGGCAGGATCTTCTCAAGTGCTGCTTCTCTCTCAGCAACGGTATCTGCACAGATCATCTCACGGAATGCAGCAATTCTGTCCTCTTCAAAGAACATATGCTCGGTACGGCAGAGGCCGATACCCTCAGCACCCAGCTCACGAGCCTTCTTAGCATCACGAGGGGTATCTGCATTGGTACGAACCTTCAGCTTACGATACTTGTCAGCCCATGCCATTACGCGGCCAAAGGTGCCGGCGATGGATGCGTCAACGGTATCGATCTCGCCCTTGTAGATGTTACCGGTGGTACCATCGATGGAGATCCAGTCGCCTTCAACGAAGGTCTCGCCGCCAAGGGTGAACTTCTTGTTTTCTTCGTCCATGTTGATGTCGCCGCAACCGGATACACAGCAGGTACCCATGCCACGTGCAACAACGGCTGCGTGAGAGGTCATACCACCACGAACGGTCAGGATGCCCTGTGCAGCCTTCATGCCAGTGATGTCCTCAGGAGAGGTCTCAAGACGAACCAGAACAACCTTCTCGCCCTTCTCCTTCCAAACAACTGCGTCATCAGCGGTGAATACAACCTTACCGGTTGCAGCTCCGGGAGATGCGCCAAGGCCCTTGCCAAGAGGCTTAGCAGCCTTCAGTGCAGCAGCGTCGAACTGAGGATGAAGCAGGGTGTCAAGGTTACGAGGATCGATCATTGCAACTGCCTCAGCCTCGGTCTTGTGGCCTTCGTCAACAAGGTCGCAAGCGATCTGCAAAGCTGCCTGAGCGGTTCTCTTACCGTTACGGCACTGGAGCATGTAGAGCTTTCTGTTCTCTACGGTGAACTCCATATCCTGCATGTCATGATAATGGTTCTCAAGGGTCTCACAAACCTTGATGAACTCAGCGTATGCTTCAGGGAACTCCTGCTCCATCTGAGCGATGGGCATAGGAGTACGAACACCAGCAACCACGTCTTCGCCCTGTGCGTTCTTCAGGAACTCACCCATGAGCTTCTTCTCGCCGGTTGCGGGATCACGGGTAAATGCAACGCCGGTACCGGACTCGTTGTTGAGGTTACCGAATACCATGGGCATTACGTTTACTGCAGTACCCCAAGAATAAGGGATGTCGTTGTCACGACGATAAACGTTTGCACGAGGGTTGTCCCAAGAACGGAACACTGCCTCGATCGCGAGCTTCAACTGCTCTACGGGATCGGAAGGGAAGTCCTTGCCAAGCTGATTCTTGTACTCAGCCTTGAACTGCTCAGCCAGCTTCTTCAGGTCAGCCGCGTTCAGGTCAACGTCGAACTGAACACCCTTCTCAGCCTTCATCTCGTCGATGAGCTTTTCGAAGTACTTCTTACCAACCTCCATAACAACGTCGGAGAACATCTGGATGAAACGTCTGTAGGAATCGTATACAAAACGCTCGAATGCAGGATCAGGGTTGCCAGCGATCATTGCTGCAACTACTTCATCATTCAAACCAAGGTTCAGGATCGTGTCCATCATGCCGGGCATGGATGCTCTCGCGCCGGAACGAACGGATACCAACAGGGGGTTCTTCAGATCGCCAAACTTCTTGCCGTTGAGTTCCTCCATCTTTGCAACGTACTCCATGGTCTGACCCATGATCTCGTCGTTGATCTTGCGTCCGTCCTCATAGTACTGAGTACAAGCTTCCGTCGTGATCGTGAAGCCCTGGGGTACGGGAAGTCCGATGCCGGTCATCTCAGCAAGGTTAGCGCCCTTACCGCCGAGAAGATTACGCATGGTCATGTCGCCTTCGCTAAACATATAGACCCACTTTTTTGCCATTTGTTTCTTTCCTCCTAAGTATAAGTTTTGAATATGACAGAACCCCCCGAAATGGTACGGAAGATCCTCATAAACTGTGATTTGCTAACGCTTCCGTCGGAAAAGATAAGCGCAAAAAATACCCGTCCCTCCGCAGAGCGCACATAATTATCATAACATAAAAAAATGAAAAGGCAACAACAAATTGCAATTTTTTTCACTGAAATCGCTTACATGCTTAAGTTCGTTTTCCTACTTGAAAATCTTTTGCGTTATGATATAATTTTGTAGGTATTCGTACATCGTTTCTATGTTAAGAAATAAAGGAGTTTTTCATGATCAGTGCAAACAACGTAACCTACCGCGTAGGGAAAAAGGCCCTCTTTGAGGACGTAAACATCAAATTCACGGAAGGGAACTGCTACGGCCTCATCGGCGCAAACGGCGCAGGAAAATCCACCTTCCTTAAGATCCTCTCCGGCGATCTGGAGACGACCAAGGGTGACATCGTGATCACGCCCGGTCAGCGTCTCTCCGTCCTCGAGCAGGATCACTTCAAGTATGATGACTATCAGGTCATGGACACGGTCATCATGGGCAACAAGCGCCTCTACGACGTGATGAAGGAAAAGGACGCCATCTACGCAAAGGAAGACTTTACGGATGAAGACGGCATCCGTGCCAGCGAGCTTGAGGGCGAATTTGCGGAGATGGACGGCTGGGAGGCTGAATCCAATGCAGCCATGCTCTTAAATGGTCTTGGCATTGACACGGAATATCATTACGCCACCATGCGTGACCTGGAAGGGAGCCTTAAGGTGAAGGTGTTGCTCGCAAAGGCACTCTTTGGCAATCCGGACATCCTGCTCCTCGACGAGCCGACCAACCACTTGGATCTGGACGCCATCGCATGGCTTGAGGATTTCCTGATCGACTTTGAGAACACCGTGATCGTGGTCAGCCACGACCGTTACTTTTTGAATAAGGTCTGCACCTATACCGCAGACATCGACTACGGCAAGATCCAGCTGTATGCCGGCAACTATGACTTCTGGTATGAGTCCAGCCAGCTCCTCATCAAGCAGATGAAGGAAGCAAACAAGAAGAAGGAAGAAAAGATCAAGGAATTGCAGGAGTTCATCTCCCGCTTCTCCGCGAACGCTTCCAAGTCCAAGCAGGCAACCTCCAGAAAGCGTGCCCTTGAAAAGATCGAGCTTGAGGAGATCAAGCCTTCAAGCCGCAAATATCCTTACATCGACTTCCGTCCCGACCGCGAGATCGGTAACGAAGTGCTCACGGTGGAGCATCTCTCCAAGACCATCAATGGCGAAAAGGTGCTCAACGACATCTCCTTCGTGATGGGTCATGATGACAAGATCGCTTTCGTTGGCAGCAACGAGCTTGCAAAGACGACGCTCTTCCAGATCCTCATGGGCGAGCTTGAGCCCGATGAAGGCTCTTACAAGTGGGGCGTGACCACTTCGCAAGCATATTTCCCCAAGGACAGCACGGGCGAATTTGACAATGACCTGACCATTACCGATTGGCTCACGGGCTATTCTCCCGTCAAGGACGTGACCTATGTGCGCGGCTTCCTTGGAAGAATGCTCTTCGCCGGCGAAGACGGCGTAAAGAAGGTCAAGATCCTCTCCGGTGGTGAGAAGGTACGTTGCCTTCTTTCCAAGATGATGATCAGCGGTTCGAACTGCCTGATCCTCGATGAGCCCACGAACCACCTCGACATGGAGAGCATTACGGCGCTGAACAACGGCCTGATCAAGTTCCCCGGCGTTGCACTCTTCTCCTGCCATGATCACCAGTTTGTGCAGACGACTGCAAACCGCATCATGGAGATCCTGCCGGATGGTTCCATGATCGACAAGATCACGACCTACGATGAATACCTTGCAAGCGATGAGATGGCCCGCAAGCGCACCGTCTTCACCGCCCAGAAGGAAGATGACGAGAATTAGTCGCAAAAACAAAATCCCGCATGGCTTGCCTGCGGGATTTGATTTTTACTTGACTAGAGAAAGGAAAAGGCATGATCGACTTACACGTACATTCAACCCGTTCCGACGGAACCTATACGCCAACCGAACTTGTGGAATATGCAATCGAAAAAGGCCTCACGGCCTTTGCACTGACGGATCATGACACGACGGACGGACTGGATGAAGCAATCTCCTACGCAAATGCGCTTCGCGCCGAAGGAAAAGCTGACGTTCCTGAGGTCATCCCGGGGATTGAGCTTTCCACGAACATTGAAGATACGGAAGTTCACGTCGCAGGCCTTTTCATCGACAAGGAAAATCCTGAGTTTCAAAGCTATCTAAAGGAGTTCGTGGCATCCAGAAACCTAAGAAACGTGAAGATGTGTGCCAAACTCACGGAGATAGGGATTCCCATCACCGCCGAGGAGCTGGAAAGCGCTTTTCCGAACTGTATTTTGACGCGTGCGCACTTTGCGTCCTGGCTTCGCGAGCACGGCTATGTTTCCAGCAATAAGGAAGCCTTTGATCGGTATCTCGGCAAGCGTTGCCCCTGCTATGTCCCCCGTGAAAAGATCACGCCTCAAAAGGCCATTGCTCTCATTCTTACGGCTGGTGGAATTCCCGTTTTGGCACATCCGATCCTTTACCGCTTGTCCGATGCAAGGCTTGAGGCACTTGTGGCAACGCTGAAGCAAGCCGGTCTTGTGGGCATTGAAGCGATCTACAGCACCTATGAGCCCTCCGAGGAACGCCAGATCAGAAGGTTGGCGAAGAAATATGATCTACTCCTTAGCGGAGGTTCCGATTTCCACGGCACCAACAAGCCTCGGATCGACCTTGGCGTCGGCCTTGGCAGGCTTTACGTTCCAGATGAACTCTTAGAAAACATGAAAACCTATCTTGCCGAAAGACCTGGCAGATAAGCTTTCACGACTTCTTCCCGCGAAGCTTTTTCTTCAAAGCCGCGAGCGGTTTCATAATGGGAAGGCGTAGCGGCCGCATCCAGAGCCAAAGCCCTGAAAGCACCACGTAAATCGGGTTCCTTGCGGAGAACTCCTTGCCCTTTCGCTCAAAGGTGACCACCTTCGCGAAAAAGCGATCCTTCGTAAGCGGGCCTTCGACTTCCGACTGGTTGTCGCCCACCATAAAAATGCTGTCCTCTCGCACCTTCCATACGCGGTGCAGCACCAGAATCCCGGAAGGGCGGCGATATAGCCAGACTTCACCTCTGCGGATCCCGTTCGGATCCGCTTTTTTTAGTGTCACGCGATCGCGCCCCGGCACCACCAGCGGATACATGCTATAGCCCTCCGGCGTGATCTTGACCAATTCATTTTCTTCCAATAACTGCTCAAAGTTTTGCATCCCATTACCAACTTTTTTGTTTTTCTAATTGAATGATAGCATTTCCCACGAAAAAATGCTATCATGTTTTTAGTGATGGAAGGAGTTTGACCATGAAAGTTAAGAAAAACATTCATTGCTATGATATCGAAGGCACGCCATATCTTCTGCCGGTCGGCCAGGGGATCATGGACCATGAACCCTGCCTTTCGACCAATGCGGTGGGAAAGCTTATCTGGGAAGGTCTTGAGCGCGGGGAAAGCGAACGCGAGATCCTTGACGATCTGATGCGCGAATTTGAGGCCACGGAGGAAGAACGCCCCATCCTAAAGGCGGACATGGATGCCTTTATTAGTGTCCTGCATCAACATAGCTTCTTTGAAACGCCTTGGCGGGAGCCAAGGCGTGGCGACGATCAGGTGGCCTTGATCGGACCGCTTACGGTGAGATATCACATGCCTGAGGCTTTATACAAGGCTTATTTTCTGCCCTTTGCTCCAGGCACGGCAGCTTCTTTCAGTGCAGATGCCAAAAACGCCTCCTGCGGCGGCGACGCGGGCTCTGCAGAACTTGCGAAATCCCCTGTCGATCAGACCGTGACTTTCTGTGATCACAGGCCCTTCCAAAAGCCGAACGGTATGGTGCTTGTCCGCAGCAACGAGGTGCTAATCATGGAGACCGAGGACTCTTACGTGATCCTGCCGCTCCTTAGCAAGTTCATCCACGAGATCCAGTGCTCTAAGGATGGTCACGAAGCCTTTGTATTCGGCAAGTGGGAGGAATCCAGTGCGTGCCTGGAAGAATGCTTTTCCGCGCTTCGCTTTCCGTTCCTCCTTCTGGTCCAGGCAAAGGGCCTTAGCGTCATGCACTCCGCTTCTCTTCTCTACGAGGGCAAAGCATGGCTTTTCTCCGGTCATTCCGGATCAGGAAAGTCAACCCACGTGGGACTTTGGAACAGCACCTTCCAAACGCCTTGGATCAACGGCGACTTAAACCTCCTTGGCACAGAAAATGGGCAGGCCGTATGCTATGGTATTCCCTGGTGCGGGACCTCCGGCATCTCCACTCCCGGCAGATTCCCCCTGGGCGGCATTACGTTCCTGAAACAGGCCCCTTATGACAAGGTGACCCATATCACGGGAGATGCTTTCGCATTGGCCGTTGCACAACGCATGATCACGCCAAACTGGACCGCAGCGCAGATGCAACAAAGCATCACCGCTGCCGAGCGCATATGCCCTTTGATCTGCGGTTTCCGCTTGGAATGCACAAAGGACCCGTCCGCCGCAATTGCCATGAAGGCTGCGATCGACCAGGCCCTTTCGAGATGATATGCAAAGTTAAAAGTTATCGATCATGTCTTTGATCTCTTCCGCATTCAGCAATGCACATTGCTTATTGCGGATGGCGTAAACGCGCTTACACATGGAGAGCGCCGTGGGACGGTGCGTCGTAACGATGCAGGTCTTGGGGCGCTCGCCGCCCATGATGTTCCGAAGAACCTGCCGTTCCGTCGCCACGTCGAGAGCCGACGTTGCTTCATCCAAAAGCAGGATCGGAGTGTCGCGGAGCAGTGCCCTGGCGATGGCAAGTCGCTGCGCCTGCCCTTCCGAGAGGCCGCCGCCGCGCTCGTGGAGCACGCTGTAGATGCCCTCGGGGAGCTTTTCCACAAAGCTCCAGGCGCAGGCCTGCTTTAATGCCGCAATGATCTCCTCATCGGACGCATCTTCCTTTACGTTGCGCATGTTCTGCGCGATGGTTCCGGAAAACATGGTGTTTCCCTGAGGTACGTAAGAGAATAACTGTCTTGTCGCAGGAGAGAGGTCAAAGCCTCTCTTTTCTTTATTCTCCCCTGCCCAGAAGTACGCCTCGCCGCCCTGCGGAGGTACCAGCGACAAGAGAAGTCGCATCATCGTGGTCTTTCCTTCACCCGAAGGACCAACCAGGCCAACGATCTCGTGCGGTCTGGCCTCCATGGTGGCATTTTCAAACACCTGCGTGCCGGTTTTATATGCATAGGTCAAATGATCGATGGTAAGGCCAATGCCGCGGTCGCGGTTCTCCTCAAGGAAGGCCTTGACCTCTTCTCTCTTCCCGTCGTCCTCTCTCGGCATCTCCACGATGTCCATGAGACGCCCTGCGGAGGTGGTGAGCGCAATGGCTCCGGGAACGAGGCTTGTAAGGTTGTGTAGCGTTCCCGTCAGCGTTCCGGAAAGGCCAAGGAACATGGTCATGGTACCGTAATCAATGGCTCCGCTCCACACGCGGTAGATGCCCCAGCCATAGGCTGCATAGGAAACCAAAAGACCCACGGTGGTCATCAGGAGCGACGTCCAGATGGACATCTTCTGGAAATCCAGCTTCATCGTGATATATTCCTTCTGAAGCTGCTTAAGGCGCTGTACGTAAAGTCTGATCAGATCAAAAGCCTTGATCGTCTGCACGTTGGAAAAGGCTTCCTGGTTGAAGCCGGACATCTTTGCGCCCATGGCCGCGCTGCGCTGGTTATTGTTCACCATGCGCCGCATCAGCGTCTTGGAAAGGATCAGGCTGACGGGCATGCCCAGGAACGCAAAAATGGCAAAGCTCGCATCGTTTACGATCACGACCGCAAAGGCACTGATAAAGCGGAACAGATAAATGATGGCATTGGGAACGTAATTTAGGATCCCGTTTGAGATGGACGATGCATCCGTATTCCATCTGGTCAAAAGGTCGCCAGTGTGATAGTTCGTGAGGGACTCCCAGTCGGTTACCAGGATCTTTTCAAAAATGTCAGCCTTGATCTCAGCGTCGACTCTCATGCCGACCAATGCGGACACATAACTCGTGATCTGGCTTAAGATGCTGTTGGCGATCCCAAGACCGATCATAATGCTAAAGGTCTGGACAAGCTTTCCTGCCTGATATCCCGTGATGATGTTGACCAGATCTCTGGAGGCAAAGCTCACGCCCAGGGACACCACGGTTCCCACCAAACCCATGAGCGTGTAAATGATCATGGCGAGCCAGTGCTTTTTCCCATATCCATAGATCCAAACGGTCTGACGCCACATTTCCTTTAGGCGTCCTTCCTTGATCCTTTTTGCGTAGAATGCGATCCGTTCCTTCATTTCGGCCTTCCTTCATCTTCCTAAGGCAAATCTACTTTAAGCGTAGCATGAAATCCAAAAGAATTCAATGCAGGCTTATAAAATGCACAAAAAAAGTAAGGCTGCCCGTATGGACAGCCTTACTTTTTATTTGGTCGTTCCTTTGATTCAAAGCTTATGATCAGTCGATGCCGCCCTGAACGTTGGTGTCATGTCTGCAAGAAATGGTAATGCTGTCCATGGAAAGAGCCTTGGTCGTTCCTTCGACACCGGTAGATGCCCAAATCTTGAAGGTGTAATTGTCACCGGAATGGTAGGAATCTGCCAGAAGCTCACGAGTAATGGTAATCGTGTTGCCGCTTACCGTTGAAGGGAACTCAGCATAAGACTTGCTTGCATCCAGCGTTGCGGAGAACGTTGCGGTAACAACGGTGCAACCGGAAATATGAACGTAATCAGTGCTGTGGGTAGCCTTTGCCTCGTAAACCTTGGCACTGCCATTCCAATCCTGGCAGCAATGTGCCTCGATGGTCCAGCAATCAGAAGACCAGCTTCCGTCACCACTTGCCATGTATACGCTCTCAGCGATCTCGTTGTTCGCTACGATCACGGGCTTTACATAGTTCTTCATGTCGTTTTTTTCCTCCTGTTTTTCTATTATTTCTACTAAGGATTTCTCCTTTTACACGAGCCTATACTATCACGGAAACCCTTTATTTGCAAGCATTCTAACAGAAATGTTATGATTCCTCGGCCTTCGGAAGCTCCAAAAAAAAGGTGCTTCCGACACCTGGCTTGCTCTCACACCAGATGGTTCCGCCGTGGCGTTCCATGATACTCCTTGCAATTGCTAGTCCCAGGCCATGCCCCCCGTCTCCCGGTGTCCGTGACGCATCCGCCCGGAAGGACCTTTCAAAGACATGCGGAAGATCTTCCGGAAGGATCCCGACACCCGTGTCTCGTACACTGATCAATAGCTTTTCAGTTTCTTCCTTCGCAGACAGTTCGATCAAGTCGCCGGCGCGGGAATACCGCAAGGCATTGGAAAACAGATTGTCCAGAACGCGCACGATCCGCTGGGGATCGACGCAGACCATGCAGGAAAAGTCTTTCGGGAGCTTTAATGACAACTCTCTTTCCGAGAACTTCACGTCGGCTTCGCAGGAATAAAAGAATTCCTCGAGAAGCATGCCGGCATCGATCGTTTCCACCTCCAGGACCTGCTCTGGATTGTCCATCTGACCCAAAAGAAAGATCTCATCCAGCATGGACTTTAGGTTCTTCAGCCTGCGGTCCATCAGGCTTAGGAGCTCCATCCGCTCCGTCTCATCCATGTCCTTTTTCTCACGAAGAAGTCCGATGGTGCTCGAGAGCGCCGTCATGGGTGCTCGCAGGTCATGAGACAGGTTGCGGAGAAATTCCCTTCGCTCCCGCTCCTGCTGCTTTAGTTTTTCGTTTGCACGCGACAATTCCTCATTCGCCGAAAGGAGCGCTTTTTCCAGCTCTTCCCGGGAGATTGCCTGCGGCTTTGCATAACGCTTTTTTTCCATCTTGTCTATCCCCTAAAGCTGTAGCCCTTGCCCCATACCGTTTCGATCATGTTCTCGAGGCCAACGTAGCCCTCCATCTTTTTGCGGAGTCTGCTGGCATTCATCATGATGTTTCTGCGGTCGGCGTCGATATATCCCCCAAGAAGCTCTTTACCGATCCGTTCAAAGGTCATGACCTCGCGGTTATGCTTTGCAAGGCACACAAGAAGCTCATACTCCTTATTCGACAGGAGAATCTCCTCATCGCGGCAGAGCACGCGGTGGTTCAAGAGTTCGATGCGAAGGGGCGGGAATTCCAAAATTCCGGTCTGCCCAGTCACGCCGCGATATCTAGTAATATGGATCTGAATGCGAAGGGCAAGCTCCTCCAGGCTGCAGGGCTTCAGGACATAGTCCACCGCGCCAAGCATCAGTCCTTGGATGCGGTCTGCCTCCTCCGTTCTTCCCGTCAGGAAGATCACGGGCACCTGCGTGGTCTTACGAAGCTGCGAGAGCGCTTCGAAGCCATCGATCCCAGGCATCATTACGTCAAGAACGATGCAATGCGGCAAGAAGGTCGTCACTTCTCTAAGCGCTTCCTGCGCCGACGCACATGCCTTCACCTGATAGCCTTTTCCCTCAAAAAACTCCTGATTAATCTTCAGGACCTCTCTGTCATCATCCACCAATAAGATTCGATCCATCACGGCCTCCCATCTTCTTCCAAAACGCCAAGTGTCTTAAGCTGCGAGAGGAACTCTTCCACATCCTCCCCGATCTGCGCCTCCTCGGAGGGCTCGGCTTCATATTCCACGCAGAGTTTCTTGCAAAGCTCTTCTTCAGTCAGTCCTTCTTCAATGCCCTTCCAAAGAAACGCCCCCGTTTCGTTCAGCGCAAATACAATGCTTCCGCTCTCACCGGCTCTGGCAACCACAAATTGATTTCCAATGCTCTTAAGCTCAAATTCCTTACTGATCCTCATCTTACTACCCGTTCCCCCTATTTGAATAACCGCATTTCCTCCACCACGCCGGCGCGTTCTCCGGCGCTCTTTAGGATGCTGCGAAGGTTTCCTCGCCCAAGCCTTCTGTTGTTGCGAAGGAAGCCAAAGAAGGTCTTTGCCCAAAGCCAAGGCCACTTCCACTTGTGTTTACTCTCCTCGGCGTAATTCATCTTCATCTGATAGTGGAATTCCTTAAGATATCCGCCAAGACTCTTCTTACGAAGCGCCACCATGCGGTTCTTGTCGGCCTTTCCGAATTCCTCGGCATTCACGATCTCCATCAGGAAATGTTCGGCATATCCTCTCGAAAACTCATCCTCGAGTCCTCTGCCGAAAATATGGATCTCCGTCAAGCCGAGATACTTCTCACAAAGGAGCGTCACTGCTTTTGCAAAGCCCGTCACGCCACATTCCTCGGCCAGAGTCGTGAACTTGTAGGCCACGCCGCGATCGTTCACGCGGTTCCAAAACACCACCCAGTCCGCAAGAAGCTTTAGGCCAAAGCCTGCGCGCAGGAAATGCTGCAGCATATGGAGCAGAAGCTCCAGGGCCTGTAATGCTTCTGGCGCCGTGGGGATCATGACTCCCATGGAATCCGTCATGCGCTTGCCCTCAAAATACTGCGGAAGGATGTCTTCCATCCTTTGATTGATCTTCTCATCGTCAAAGGGCTCAGCCAGCATGGCATGCAGTTCAATGTCGATCCCTTCGCTTCCGGAATAGGCCATGTGATGGTTCGCATGCTGCTCTTCTTTGAGCTCATAGCCCTTGCTTTTCAATATCATTCCTGCTGCCAAAACATCGTCCGTGTTTGGAAGGAGCAGGTCCACGTCGCCGGATTTACGGTATTCCGGCACGGGATAATATGCCGCAACGCCACATCCCTTTAATACGACCACGGGAATCCCCGCATTCTCAAAAGCTGTCGTGAGCTCCTTTGTCAAAAAGAGAAGCCTGTAGCTTTGTTTCACGCACCCTTCGGCCGTCTGCTGCAATGATCTTAGGGCTTCCGTTTTGCCGTGCTCTTCGAGATATTCCTCCAAGATGTCGTAAAGCATCGGAAGGACCTTATGCTGCGCCGCCATGGTAAGCACGGTATCTATGGGAACGTCATCCAAGAATGCCAGCCTTGACATCTCCTCTTTCGGCTTGGTCAGCGCCGTCCTTAACAGCTTACAAAGGGCACGGACCTCGCGCGAAACTTCCTTCTTGGCCGCATTCTTCCTCTCGCTCTTTTTCAGCTTGTTCCTCTTTTCAGAGATCCAGGCGTCGATCCGAAGAAAACGAAGCGACGCAATGCCAAGCGTGAGCGATGCATACCACTTTAAGGCAAACTGCATTGCCGCAAGGCGGATCACAAACCTCCAGGGGAAGCTTTTGATCTCACGTACGTATTTCCCCTTTGCCAGCTCCTTCATGGCCTGACTTACAAAGGGATCCTCACCATATTCCCGCAATGCCTTTTTCGCATTCTTTAATCCATGCCGTGCCAGGAGCTCCTGCTTGACCAAAAAGAAGCTTCCAAACAACACGTGAAAGGCAGTAATGTCAAAATAATCATCGTATATGCCGCGTTCCTTCAGATCCTCATGGAAGTCCTTGGCGATGTCCGTCCATACCTGACGCATGTTCGGCTTATAGCGGAACGTCACCGACTCCGGGTTTTCGCGATAAAGATAAACGCTTTGATCGATGAATGCATATTTGGGATGATATGCATAGCACAGGATGTTATGCGCCTTATCCTGCGTAAAGGGATAATCCTTGCTCCACAGCTCATTCTTCAAAAGGAACTCCCTGCGATAAAGCTTTCCCCAGTTATAGGCCAAATGCCCATATTGATAAAAGCCCTCGAAGCGAAAATTCGCGGTATTCTGATAAGCTCCCTCGCGAAGGTGATGGCGATTGACGTCATGGATCTCGCCTTCACGGAACTTTCGGTAATTTCCGACAACGATGTCCGCTTCGGACCGTTCCGCCTCCTCCATGAGGAGTGCGATCGCATCCTTTCCGTCCAACCGGTCATCCGAATCCATAAGGAAAACATATTCCCCGTGTGTGGCCTTGATGCCAGTGTTACGAGCAATGCCCTGCCCCTGGTTCTTTTGGTGAATGCCGATCACATTTTCATATTTATCCGCATACAGATCGATGATCTCAGGGCAATGATCCGGGGAACCGTCATCGACAAGAACGATCTCGATGGCAGGATATGACTGTTCCAAAGCGCTGTGCACGCATTGGGCCAAGTATTTTTCCGTTTTGTAAACGGGAATGATGATCGATACCAGCTTATCGTTCATGCCTTATCTCCAACAGTTACGTAATTACTTTTTTAAGGCCTTGTAGCGCTTTAGGAAACCGATCAAGCTGCCAAAGCGCTTGCTCTTTCCAAAGAGCAGGAAATTTAAGCCTCCGGGAAGGAGGATGCAGATCATGCCGGAAAGGAAAAACCGCCAAATGGTAAAGCTTTGGCAAATGCGCTCAGTGATGTACACGCAGACAAGCGCCTCCGCAAGGGAAAGCAGAACGTACTCTCCCATTTCGAGCACATAGCCCTTCATGCCCTTTTCCAAATGGAGCTTGTAAAACCCATAGGATTTCCCGACAAACAAGATCACGTAAGCCGCAAGCGTGCCAAGAAGGACGCCCAGAAGTCCCAAGGGCTTTACAAACGCCAGGGACAGCACCAGGTTGACGACGGCTGCTGCCATGGCGATCTTCTTTTCAAACTGAAACAGCCCGCTCGCACTGACAAACGCGCCAATGGGCAATAGCATGACGTAAAGCATGCAATTCACCGCGCACAAAAACACGGTCCATTTCGGGAGCAGGAACGCATCTCCAAGCCAGATCTCCCCCACAAAGAGCGACGCCATTCCGGCCACGCCGCAAAGGACGATGGCGGACAGGAAGAAAAAGGCAAACGTGAACACGCCCAGAAGCTCCTCATCGCGCTTTTTATCCCCTTCGACGATCAAGTTACCGACCGTGGGCTGCAGAGCTCCTGAAAGGGCCTGTAACACGTTGATCAGGGACTGCGTGATCAGACAGTAGTTAGAATAAAATCCAACGATGCTCAGGCTGATAAAGCTTGCGGTGATCAGGTTGTCCGTGCAGCTTAACAGCTTTTGCGCGATCCTCGTGACAAAGAGATTCTTTACGTCGCCGAACACGGAGCTCACCAGCTTCTTTTCCACGGGGAGCTTGCGAAGCTTTTTCAGGTACGGGTAGGTCTTGTCCACGTAAAGGATCACGAAAACGTTGATCAGCGCTTCGAATATGATCGATGCCACCAATGCCCACTCATATTTTCCCCAGATCATCACGATCACGATGACCGACACATAGTTCAGGATCGATGCGGCCATGACGGCCAGACTCGATATATACTCGCGCTGGTCTGCGATCACAATGGAGCGCTTGTAGGACAAGAGATAGCCAAACACCGTCTTTGCGACCCACAGCGCATAGATCAGCCTGACGTAAGACAGCGCCAGGTGGTTCTCCCGAAGGAAAAAGTGCACGAAGGGTAAAAATCCAAAGCCTAGGATCGCGATCACGCCTGCCACGGCAAGATAAGCCTTGCGGTACAGGTTCATGAGGGACGCAATGGCCTCCTCCTTCGCGTCCGCCAGGGCGCGATAGAGATGAAACACGATGGCCGTGGAAAGCCCCAGCTCCGTCACGGAAAAGACGGCGATCACGTTAGACACCACGCCATTTAGGCCCACAAGCTCCGTACCAAGCTTTAGATTGATCACGCGCTGGCTAAAGAAGCCCGCCAATATGATCAGCACCTGCGAAAAGACGCTGAAAAAACTGTTTTTTCCTATGTTTTTCGCTCGCATGAATCCTTACTCCAAAAGCTGATCTATCAGATTCTTCCACTGCAATACAATGCCAGAGAGCTGAAACTCTTCCATCCCCTTCGGCGCCTTTTTTGCCATGTTCGAAAGAAGCTCTTCGTCCTTCATGAGGCTCTCCAGCTTTTTGGCCATGGCCTTTACGTCAAAGGGCTCGATCAGATACCCATTAACCCCATCGTCGATCAGATCGGCCGGCCCCGTTGGCACGTCAAAGCTCACGCACGGCACACCGCAGGATCTGGCTTCCAAAAGGCACATGGGAAGGCCTTCCGCCTTACTGGTCAATACAAAAATCTTAGATTTTAGGAGAAATGTCTCTACCTTGGGCACATATCCCATGAGAAGGATCCTGCCCTCGAGACCTTCCGCCTTACAAAAGCTCTCAATGTTCTTTCGTTCCGGCCCTTCGCCGCAGAGCACCCACTTCCAGTCCGGGAACTTCGTAAGGACCTCCTTCGCCACCTGCAACAGGTAGTCAAAGCCTTTTTCAGGCACTAGGCGCGACGCCGTGATCAACCAGTTCTCGCGCTTTTCCTTGCCTGTAAGCTGAATCTCGGTGGCGGGATTATATATGTTCGTCACGCGGTCCTTCTGTCCAAAAAACGCGCGGAACGCCTCCGCATCCCCTTTGGTCAGCGTCACGATCTTGTCCGTCTTTTTCGTAAAATGCTTTACGATCACGCGGCGGTAAAGGATCCCCAGCTCATATGGGAGGTTGGAATGCTCCCAGGAGATCACCTTTGTCTTTAAGCCTTTGGCCGCGGGCACGGAAAGCACGTCCAGCACCACGTCAATGTCGATCAACACGTCGATCTTTTGCTCTGTCAAAAACTTCTTGACCTTCGGGATGAGCGGCAAATATGCCGGCCCAGGCTTTAGCCATTTGTTTCCGAGGGAAAACCTCTGAATGTTTGGCGCGATGTCATAGCATGGCGCATCCTTTTGCTCCACAAGGCTTAAGAAGCAGATATGATATTTTTTCTCTTTCGCGAGTTCGTTTGCAATGGTAATGGAGACACGCTCCGTACCACCGTTTCTGGTAACGTCGCCTGAAAAAAAACAGATCCTTTGCATCATCAACCTACCTTAAATTCCCAAGCAAAAGACTTCCGTCCTCGCTCGCTTGAGAAAAATAAAAGCATTGTCCGTCCCGCTTTCGAAGAAGGCGCGCATACAGGGAAAGCGTTCCGTCCGCACTTCCGTGGTCTTTAGGGTCAAATGCAAAGCTTCCGAAAAGCTTTCTGCACTCTCCGCTTTGCAGCCCCTTAAGGCTCCCCTCCGGCATTCCAAGAACCGTTCTTTCCTGTCCTTTACGCCCAAGGCTGATCTCCACGCCAACATCCTCATATAGGGCACCAAATCCGTCATTTTGCACTTCCAGGGAGACCTTCAGGCCTTTTTGTAAAGACACGCTCACGCACTTTGCCAGCAGGCGGTATCCAAGGTGTGCGCTCACGTACTCCCAAAGAGTTCCGTCCCGATATGGGGTCTCCTTCCAGGCTGAGAGCACGCTCTCGTCATGTATGGCGTTGAGATAAGATACCTGTAAGGACCGCAGTACTTCCACGGTCTGCTCTGCCGAAAGCTCTGCCTGTCCTGCCACGACCTCACCGCCGTAAGGAACCTCCGCAAGGAACGGTTTCATGAATTTCAGCTCTTCCTCCGGGCTCCAAGGTTCCTGCCAGGCGCCCCTACCCGCGGAAGGCAAAGCAAACGTGCCAAGGTGCGTCTTTGACCCAAGCATGCCGTCGTTAAAAAAGCCGACGTGCAGACGCTGTGCCCCTTCCGCATAGGCCATTCTGGCTTGTGCGGGCTTTCGGACCGCCAGGGGAATTCTCCCCTTTGTCGCTTCCAAAAAGGTCTCGGTCAATTCCCTGACTTTTTCCGGAAGCAGGAATTTTGAACCATGCATCTCGCCCCAATTTCCTACAAGGAGTCCTTGATACACAAAGACGTGCTCCGCATGGGAAAGCAATATGGGTGCCAGCTGCATGACATGTTTTTTTACTTGTGAAAAAAGGGAAGGTTCCCTTACCATCCCTTTTCCTTCCGTGTCATAGCAGATCCGAAGGATCAGGTCAAAGCCAAGCTTTTCAAAGCGCGCAAGGCATTCATCCATCCTTTTGAGCGCGCCTTCGTCCAAGTCCATCTCCCGATATGCACCAATGTTCAGCAAAACAAGCGCAAGGCTTTCGCCCGCATAGCGTACGGGGTCTTCCCATGCGTCGTCTTCTAAACGATATTCATAAATGCGGTACCACCCTCTGCAAGGACTCCCCTGAGGGCAGGGCGTTTTCGTTTCCGTCCATTGGGCGACCTGAAAATGGCGGCTCCTAATAAAAGATAACATCTCTCTTTTCTCCGGCTTTCTTTTGCAGGATCTTGATGCGGAACACGACTGCAAAGATCGACAGCACCATACGGATCATGTAAATGAAAGGCTTGATCCCGGAATGCATGCTCTCTCCTGCCGTCCTTGCGTGCATCACGGCAGGCATTTCCTCTACGCGATAGCCTGCAAGGAGCATCAGGACGATCATGTTGGCATCCGGATACCTGTCGTCAAACCGTCCGTATTTGGAATAGTAAAGCACGGCGCGGCTGGAAAGCCCCTGAAGTCCCGTCGTCGGGTCCGCGATACGCCTTCCCGTAAAGAGCTTGATCAAAAAGCGAAAGACCACGTACGCGAACTGCTTTGCGGGCGACACTTCAAATTCGCTGCTGCCGTCCATAAAGCGGGATCCCAGCACGATGTCAGGGAATTTTCCTTCGCGATTTGGTGTTTTCAGTCTGTCGTAGAGCTTCGGGATGTTGCAAATGTCGTGCTGACCGTCTGCATCCATCTGGATCACGTACTTGTACTTTCTTCGGATCGCATATTTGTACCCTAGCTGGATCGTGCTGCCGTACCCCAGGTTAAAGATGTTGGAGATCAGCGTAAAGCCGGCATTTTTCACGATCCGGTTGGTGGCGTCCGAAGATGCGTCATTGATCACAAGCACGTCCGCGATCTCCATGATCTCTGGCGTCTTAAGATCCTTCAACACGTCCAATATGTTCTGCTCTTCATTATACGCAGGGATAATGATCAGCAAATCCTTTGGCTTTGTTTGTTCCATGTTTCAATCCTCGATCACAATAAATTCATTAATTCTTTGATGTCTTCTTCATTCGAAGCAAGGCGCTTTGCAGCGTTTTCGCCGAGCATTTTCGCCTTTTGCGGGTCATTTATGAGCCCAGTGATCGCAGCCGCGATCGCTTCAGGAGAAAGCTCCGTCAAAAGACCGTCAACGCCCTCTTCCACCTGCTGACGGTTGCTGTCAATGTCTGACACGATAATGGGGCAACCCAAGGTCTGTGCCTCCTGAATGGCAATGCTCTTGCCCTCAAAGGCCGTGGCATGCACGTAAAGCGTGGTCTGCTTAAAATACGGATAGGGATTCTCCACCGCCCCAAGCAGGAAAAACGAATCCTCAAGCGAAAGCTCGCGGATGCGCTGCTCCAAGGCTTTTCTCTCATCGCCCTCTCCAAGCACGTACCATCTTGCCCTGCACCCATGGTCTTTCAACAGCTTCATGGCCTCCACCGAAACGGAAAGGGCCTTTTGCTTTGTAAGCCTTGCCACCGTCAAAATACGGACGCCGTCAAAGGCATCCGAAAAGCCTCCGGGAAGGAGTGCCTTTTCCCGAACGGAAGCCTGATTTACGATATTGTGGAAGACAAACGCCTTCCCGGAAAGCTCGGGATAGGATTCCAAAAAGCTTTCCTTTGTGTGCTCTGAAACGGCAAATACCTTGTCGTATTTCAGATATGCGTCAAGGTCCAGCTTTCTGTCATAGCCGGACATGGGATAATCAATGTGAATGAAAACTGCCTTTTTTTTGGCCTTTACGTGGTCTGCGACATAATATGCCGAACCGCCTTCGATGTAGGACACGGCGAGGTCATATTCTTTTGAAAACCTCGGCGCGCCGTCTGCCACCACGCGCCACAAAAGCTTATCCTTTTGCAGGCGGCCTGCCTTCAGCATGCGAAACAGGTTACTGCAAAGGTACGGAAAGCGGCGAAACACCGTAGCGCGGCGAAGCATGGACTTAAGGACAGTTGCGACGAGGTGAAGCCTTCCCTTGGCGCTCAGCACCGTCTCCTTCGAAAAGTGACGGTTTAGGAGCCGCACGCCGTCGGGCACGCGGGATATCAGTTCGCCCTGCTCCAAGAGGACGAAAAGATCCACCTGAAGGTCAGGATCCGAAAAGCGGGGCAAAAGCTCCAAAAGGGCTGTTTCGGCCCCCGCGCGGCTTAGCGTATTGATCACAAACAAGATGTTTTTACGCATCCTTCTCATGCTCCTTCAGCTTGTTGATCTGCTGCAACATGCTGTCGTTTTCCTGGTTGAGCAGAGCGACCTGCATGGCCAGCTCACGCACCTTCATCATAAGTTCTGACACCATGCTGCTCACGATAAAGATCATGACCAGAAGCAGTGCACAGGCGATACAAGTCACGGACACGATAACGCCGGATTTATAGCCCGTGATGATCAGAACGAAACCCAGGATAAACACGATGAGCGACATCACAAACCAGATCATCATGAGACCGTCACTCATCTTCTTTCTGGCATAACGGAAAAATGCGGCGATGAAGATCAGCACGGAGATCCCGACGATCGCAAGTCCAACAAAATTCCAGGAATCTATCAGTTCAAGCCATTTTGTCATTGTTCGTCACCTCTCTTACCGGTAGATCGGTCAAACGTGATCGGGCTGGGCTTTGCCGACAATCTCGTGGGGAAAAGCACGCCACGGCAGAAAATATGCTCGTCCAAATGCCTTTCCACCCAGCGAAGCCGCAGGTACGCGATGACAAAGCCCGTCAGGGCTCCGACGATCACGCCAAGGCCGTACCAAATGGGCGGAAGCGTTCTGGCAAAAAGGCTCAACAAAAACGTCACCAAACAGAACGTGACCGCAGTCAGCGTTGCACCATTCAAGTCATTATAATAATACAACAAAATGATCTCAGAGTACATGACAAAAAGGATAAAATATCCTGCCGCCAGCGAAGGATAGATCTGCAGCACCAGCCCGGCGTAACCAAATCTTGGCAGGAAGATCAGCATCAAAAGGAAGATCACGACGGAAATGATGAACTGAAGTCGCACCAGGGTCATCAGCTCTGAGGAAAGCTGGCGGAACATGCGGTTTTTCGTGTTCTGCACGTCCATCCAGCGTCCGCCGGTCACGGCCTCGGAATAAGCCTTATATCTCTCGTGGAAATACATCTCGATCCTGGCGATGAAGATCACCGTCGCAGAGATGTTGGTAAACATTGCGATACAGGTTGCGACGTCATAGGTCGGCGCCATGACAAAGCTCTTTGCAACGACCATGCGAAGCTCCGTGGTCCAGAACACAAAGTTGTGCACGTAAAGGCCCAGCGTGTAGCCAAGGTTGATCGCGATCAGCTTCCAGTAACGCTTAAAGTAGGACAACACCTTTTTGTAGCTGTTGTTGTTTCTTCTAAAGTACCTGCGGATCGTCGCCATCTCCATGATCGCCGTCACGGCAAAACCAATGGCAAGCGAAAGCAGCATGCCGTAGGAGGTCTCCATGTGATAGCCCCTTACGAACAGGAAGGACAAAAGGAAGGCCACCAGCATTCCAAGAAAGAAGAAAATCGAGATCTTGGAATAGTCCTTACAAATGGACAGGTAGAGCATGGAATAAAACACCAACACCAAGGCGATGTAGCCACAATAACCCGTGAAGACGAAATACAGTGCCACCTTGCCGACAACATATTCCCAGATGCAGAACGGAATGCCAAGAACGCAGGCCGTAAGCACGGTGATGACAAGCCCCACGTAATAACAGGGCAAAATGTCGTCATAGGTTTCGTCGTAGATCACGTCGGAAAGATACCTTGAGATCACGGCATTATATGGCGCCGAAGAAAGCAGCGAAAAGATAAAGGTGTAAAGGATCGTCGCCGCAAACAGATTCCCTCCGCGATATCCCACCAGGTCAAACCGGAGGAAGTAGCTCATCAGCAAGATGTTGCCGATGATCACGAACATGGGTGCCACCGTTACCATGGTACTGTAGCCAAAACCGATCAGGTTCGTGGTGATGGTTTCTTTCCCGAATATTTTATTGAGCTTAATGCCAATTCCAGCCATGTTGCTTTTTCCCTTTCGGCCGCAATGAGCGGTTAATCCTCTTTGTCTCTGAAGAACTGATAAATGTTATGATAAGTGCCTTGCATGTCCGTCAGCTTGTAACGGTTCATCATTCTCTGATAGCCGTTCTCACCGAATTCCAGGCGCTTCTTTTCATTGGTTGCGAGCTCTACGAGCGCTGCCGTGATCTCTTCCACGTTCATGACGTGAGTCAAGATCCCGGACTCTCCGATCCCGTCGTCTTCGCCATAGATCAAGCCGCGGCAGTTACCAACGTCCGTTGCGATCACAGGCTTGTGCGACGCATAGGATTCCAGGATCGTCAGAGGCTGGCCCTCACTGATGCTGGTCAGGATGGTCATGTCCATCTGCCACAGATATTCCGTCACGTTTACCCTGCCGGTAAAGACAATGTCCTGAACACCCATTGCTTCCACAAGTTCAAAACATTCGGCGGCATATTTCTCATCCTCATCCGTCGGACCCATGATCCAGAGCTTTAAGTTCTCCACCTTTTCCTTCGCAAAGGCAAAGGCGCGGATCAAGGTTTTCACGTCCTTGATGGGTGTCACGCGAAGAACCGCTCCCACGTGGATCATGCCCTCTTCGGCGATCCTCTCACCCTTCTGCCCTTCAAAACGCTTTTCATCAACGCCGTTAGGCGTGACCATGGTGATCTCCTCGGGACAGCCAAGCTCGATCTGCAGCTTTCTTGCGTGCTCATAAAGCGAAGTCACAAGGTCTGCCTTACCATAGGCGAGCTTACTCATCTTCTTAAACTGATCGATCCAAACATTCTTGTAGATGCCTGCCACCCACTTTGCACGGATCAGCTCCTCTTCGCGCTCACGGGTGTATATGCCGTGCTCGGAAACAAGAAGGCCGCATCCATAGCGCTCCTTTGCCATGGCGCCGAGGACGCCTGCATATCCCGTCGCAACGCAGTGATAAAGGTCTGCGTAAGGGATCTCGGAGGTCAATGCAAGGAACAGTGGCAGGTATATGGAACGCATGGTCCAAAGGAAGTCGGAGAAAACCGCTTCCGGATAATTGAGCTGATAGCATTCCCGAACGGCACGGAGGAACTCCGGTCCCATCAGGAATTCATTCAGTGAAAAATGCTCCGATTGGAAGAGGTGGAACAAAACCTCCCATCTTACGTTCTGGTTGATGAGAAGGCTAAGCAATGCCTCATATTCGTCGTTTGTCAGGCTTTTACGCCTCTTTCGGTCCGTCTTTTTGCTGCGCCAGTCATAGTCCTCAAGATAGACCTCATGCACCTGGATCAGGTTCTCCGGGAGCTCATAGGCAAACTTCCCGCGATAGGAACGGTTCGCGAGGATCGCGAGCACAATGAATTCATGCTCCGGGAATGCTTTTATGATACTATGGATCCAACTGGATACGCCGCCGACCACGTAAGGGTAACAGCCTTCCGCCACCATACAGATTCTCATTTTCTCTCCATCCTTTGGCCGCCCTTATCGATAAAAGAGCGTCCTTTCCTTCACTTTGATCACGACGTCAGGGCTTGATACGTCGAGAAGATAAAATCCATTCTTAAGATTTGTGATCTGCGCTCCCGTGACCTCCTTGATCTCATCCCGATTCAGCTTCAGGATGAAGAAGGCCTGCTCGTCAAAACCATCTATGTGGAGCGTGATCTCATTTCCCTTTCTGCCGTCCATGTAATCCAGAGCGAAGAACCTGCGGATGCGCACGTCGCTTTCCGAAAGCGTGGTCTTCGCAAAGCCCGAAAACTGCTTCCAGTAAGTGATCACGTTACCGGAGGTCGTGCGGGAAAATCCCGAGTAATCTCCCGACTTTGGATGAGACACCAAGGACATGTCCATCACGATGTTGGAATATCCCAGCGCGGTCTCATAGGATTTCTGGCAGATGTCGTCCATAAACGTGTAAGTCATGGCATCGCTGGTCGCCACCTGGCAGGTCAGGTTCCCGTCAAGGTAAGAAACCGGCTCGCCTTCCGTCTTGTCCACCACGACGGTCTTTACGTCGGGAAGCAGGCGGGCAACCTCTTCATATTGATCCGCTTGCTCCAGATATGCGGACTGCAGTACGTAATCCGAAGCTTCGCTTTGCCAGTAAACCTTATCCTTCGCGAGCTTTTCTGATAAAGAAATGCTTGAGGTCTGTTTGGTGCTCACGCCGGCTTCGCCATATCCTTCATTCAGGAGTCGCAGATAATAGATCAGCATGTTCTGCGTCGGCTCTATGTCATCCGTATAGTCCATTTGCGGAGAAACAAGAAGGGAAATCTTGTCCTTTGAGCGCTCCGTCATCGCGATGGTCGAGGACCACACCACGTCACGGAAGAACGGGACCTGACGCCTGTCATAAAGGTTCTCAAGGATTTCCGAATTCTCGTCGGAAAAGCCGCCGTAGTTCGCGAGTACAAGGTTTTGTGCATTGATCACGGGGTAAATATCATAGGAATCCTTTTCGCCCATGCAGGCCGTAAGGAAACCGATCCCCGATTCCTTTGTCAGGTAATCACCGACAATGCAGAACACCTTTCCTTCCCCGTACGCATGTCTCCAGACGATGGAGGGAAGTGATTCATTCTTCCAAGTTCTGTCCTGCACCAGGCCCATCATGTAAATCTTAGTGCCCTCTCCCGTTACGTACCAAGGAAGCGTCAGATCCAAGTCCTGTCTGTTCTCCTTGCCGGGGCCGTCCATATATTCCTCTTCATTTCCCACAAAGAATTCCGGGAAAAGCCGGATCCCGTCGATGGCAATGTCTTCGGAATATACTTCCTTAATGCCCATCATTTCGCGAAGCGCATCATTTTTCTTGAGCTCTTTCGGCAGTGGCGTTCTTGCAAAGATCACGCAGGCGCCTCTTTCGGTGAGGGTAAGGAGCGACTGCGTCTCCTTCTCCCAGTTGACGGCTTCGCCGTCCACGATGATCACCTCAGGCACGTCCGCCGTGTCGATCTCCGTAAGGCCCTGCAGGGTGTAATACGTGATCATGGGGCGTTTCATGTATCTGCACCAGGAGCCGACTACCTTTGCAATGTCCGAACCGTTGTCTCTGCCAAGGAAGATCACGCGCTTGTCAAAGTCGTCTTCCTCGTAATCCGCCTTCTCGATGCGCTGATAGCTCAAGGCTCTTGCTTCCTTTGCCAGCTTGTCGTTTAAGACGTCGTAGCGTTCCTTTAGCTCCCCTCTTTCCACGCCCTGCTCGGCTCTGGAATTGGTACCATATTCATTTAATTCCTGCTTGAGCACGCCCGAAAACATAAACATAAAGATCAGGATCAAAAGCAGTATGAGCATTGTAAAAAAGTTTCGTTTCGATACCATTTCCCATTCCTTCTAATCGCAGTTATTCGTTATAGCCATAATCAAAGGACATGTCATAGGGTCTGTCCACGTTCTGACGGATCTCGTAGCAGACAAACTCGTCGTCCTCGTAATAGACTGACATCTCGTTTTCATACATCTTCGAAAAGGCCTGTGCCCAATAATAAAGCTTGGACATGATAACGTGTCTCTTCTCTCCCTTGTACATATCGATGCCCGTTCCGGTCGGAAGCGGCTTGGAAGCACTCTCCCTTGAGATGGGCTTTCCGCTGCCTTCATAGGGCTCATCATATTCGCTCGGGATCTTTTCGATAAAGACGTAAACCTTTTGGGACGGGATCACGTAATAACTGTCCACGTTCCAGGATTTGTTCCGCACCAGAAGGTCGCTGGCCTCTACGTGATATCCATATTCCTCGATCATGCGAAGCTCGTCATTTGCCGAGACAATGTTGAAGGTATATGGTTTATTCTCTCGAAGAATGTTCGTAACGCACAGGATCGCGCCGTTCTTCTGGAAGGCTTCCATGCGCTCCGGCATGCGGACCCATCCGACGAGTCCTAAGAACACAAAGCAGATCACTGTGAAGATGACCGGGAACACCTTTTGGATCACTTCCCCTTCAAAGAAGCTCATTCCCAGCTCAAGCAGGCGGTCGATCACCATTCCGAGCAGGATCATCAAAAAGTATGCGAAGTACGAGCTCACACGGTTTTTGTCCATGAGTGCCGGGACCCCAAGTTCCTTCGACATCAGGATAAGGCACAAAAAGCACAGATTTATGGCCGCCGCAAGAGTCACGCGCCCTTGCTCCGCCTCCCCTCGAAACAGTGCAAATGCACCCACTACAAAACCAAAGGCGATCAGGAGTAACGTGATCAAGCCAAAGCTCGATTTCGGGCTGATGAACACATATCCGGACAGATAAGTCTTTAGCATTTTGAAGAAATGCACCTTTTGCGGTTTCGCGGCCGTTTGCGCCTGTGACGTTACACCATTGTTTGTCCCTTGCACGTTGGTGACTTCACCGGAAGGCTGAGAGCCACCCTGCTCCGTTACGCTTGTGGTCTCTCCCGTCACGCCTGGCGTGACTTCATTGCTGATGTTGGATTGATTCAGCTCCGCCGTCACGGACTGGTTCTCGTCGTCCACCTTACCTTGCATGACGCTCATGCCCCAACGAAGCGAGCCCTCAAGCTTAGAGCCTGTCATGAGCGCAAGGGCCATGGGAAGGATCGCAACGAGCAATCCCATGGATCCGGCGATCAGGATCCTTCGGAAAATGTCCTTTTTGAAGATCACTGCGCAGAAGGCGATCGCAACGGCGATGCAAAAGATGCCGAGTGCAATGGTATCATAAAAATGCGCTGCCAGCGTCATGGCGACGCACATGGCGAAAAGCTTTAGCATGGTCGTGCTTCGCGTCCGATATCCCTTTTCCCCATGCTCCTCTTCCCTTTCCCGAAGGAACAGGATGAGGAAAAACAGTGCGGGCAGGATGAAGATCATGCCGTATTCCTGCGGCAAGGCTCCGTAATATCGGAAGTATGCATTCTTTCCCCAAATGTTCAGGAGAATGTAAAAACCAGTGATGATATATGCCACCGACTCCGTCTTGCAGACAAGACGCAGGAAGAACAGCAGCATAAAGTGGATCAGGAAGGTCATGATCAACGAAAACAGGCGAAGGAGCACAAAGGTCTCAATGCCGAACACTGCATGGAAAAAGTAAATGATGCAATGGAAGCCGTAGGGATAAACACCTGCGACAAACAGATCATTCTTGCCCATGGCATTTACCCAGTAATTGTGCACCAGCATGTCGGAGGCCGTGTAACCATAGGTCTTAAAGAGGTTTCCGCCGTACTCCCAGCAGACCAGGGCGATGATGCCCAGCGTACCGATCCAGTCAAGCCACTTATTGGAAATGTTTTCCGCGATGGCGCGGAACATGGCCATCAGAGCCTGTCCAAGGTTTTGGAAGATGCGTGCGAAGAACAGGCGGATACCCATGGTATTCACGATCACGTTATGCGTCGTCTCACCTGCGGTCACCAGCGTCGACTTCACCCAGTCCTGCCAATGGAATGCGGCGATGCCAAGCAGTGCAGGGATCGCAATGCCAAGGATCAAGGTGACCCGATTGGAAACGTGCAGGAGCTGAAGCACGAACACGAGGTTCATGACATAGAAATTTCCGATGCAGGCATATGCAGTGTACCTTACGTAAAACGGGTGATCTTCAAACTTGGAGTGAAACACCGCAGCCGGGATCAGAACGATCACGAAAAGATACAGCGCTATGATCAATAATAATTGTAAGAGTGTCAACAATTGCATGGACATGTTGCAGTCTCCTTCGACTAGTTAAAGATACGGATCAATTCCAGGGTTTCGCGGTCGATGACCACGTCGGCGCTCTTCAGCTCCCCCAGAACGCGGAAGAAATTCTCACGATCTTCAAGCTTAAAGAACAACTTCAGCTGCATGGTATAGGTCGCAAGCTCTGCGGGGAATAGTTCCTTTGCGACCTCACACCAAAAGCGGACGCGATCATATTCCCGAAGCTTTAACGTAAGGAGCCCTACCCATTCCACGTACTGGATCGTGAGTCGTGCGCGGTATTCCTCATCGGAATAAAGGAACGTGCAGGCTTCGTCCATCTTGTGAACAAAGTCTCTTTGCTCCATCTCCGGGAAAACGTCCTGAAACAGGATCTCATTCATGTATTCGATCAGGTCGCAGGCATATTCCTCCGGCTCTACGTAATCTTCCTTAAAGGCATTATATTTCTTCGTCACGGCCTGGCGGAAATCGTTGAGCGAATCACGCATGACCGTTGCCGCATAGTGCGAAGTCTCGGAATCCTCGCTGTTTAAGGCGAGATTGATCGATGCCAGGGACTTGTTCACGTCGCCGCGCACCACGTCCAGCATCAGACCGCGAAGACTCTGTCTGTCGGAGACCGCAAGTGCTTCCTCGAGGGGCACGCGGTTTCTCTCCACTTCCTCTTCCGCTTTTCTCGGCGCCTTCACCTTGTCCTTGCCAAAGATAACGTCTTCAAGGTCAGGGCCGTTCTTCAGGAAATAGGTGTAGATCAGATGCGCCACGAAGAAAAAGAGCGGTCCGATCACGGGGCAGAAAAGCATGACAACGGCCTGGAGATAATAGCCCGGCAAGGTCATCTTGTTTTGCTTTTCCTGATCCTCGTCGCGAAGCTGCTGAAAATGCCCCCAGATCACAAAGAGGACGCACACGATCGTATTCAGTATAAGGATCACTAAAAACAAAATCCCTGCGGTCGTCATGACGCTGTTTCCTCCTCGATCTGGCACTCAAAACCGCCGTCCACAAGACGCTTCATGGCAAATTGTGCATCAGCAGGCCCTGAGTTGGCCAACAGTACCTGTATGGTTCCATCCTTCGTGCATCCGACATAGTCCGTCGTACGAAGGAGCTGACCTAAACGAGCGTCCACTTCTTCGAGGGATGCGCCGTTCGTGTTCAGGTCGATCAAAGTACACTTGGTAAAGCCCTTTTCACGCGCCCTGACAAAGGCAGACACCAACTGAGCGTATGCCTCCGCTTCCATGACGTGCGTGTTCCCGACATATCTTTGCGAACGGAGCACTTCCATGTATTTGTCCGCGCGGAGCAAAGCATTCTGCGTGAGGTAACTGGAGATGGCAAGCACATTGGCCTGTCCAAGAGTCATCCTCTCCCAGGAAATGCCCCATACCATGATGATGATCTGCATCTCGTCGCCGCCGAAAATGGCGTTGGCCATGAGCGGATATTCTTCCGTCATGTTCTTGTTTACGTAAACCTTCTTTTGCGCAAGGACCTCGTACATCTGCTCCATCTTCTTGTAGTGTACGGAATTTCCAAGGGATCTCGCCTTATCCGAGGTGGAAGAAACCAGTCTCGCATAGGTATCATCCGCAGTGGAATAGATCGCCACGTCCTTGCAATGCATGATCTTTGCAATTACGTCCGCAGCATAGAACAGGACTTCTTCGGGTTCATATTGATCCAGGCTCGAAGTGATCTCGTAGATCTTACCGATACTGTCGTTCTGGTTCACCAGCTGGTCCGAAAGCACGTCCTTCACGCGGACGTTACTTCCGTTGATGTCCGACATGTCGGCAAGCTGTCTTGACAGGAAATTCACCTCGTGGGTATTCTCTTCGCGAATGGCACGGAGTTTATCCTTCATGTAGCCCACGACGAGTCCGAGGATGAGGAGTTGCGCCATCCAGACATAGGTACTGTAATCCAACAGGACGTCAAATCCGCTTCGATCATACATCTGTCGGAACACATAACCTGCAATGGCCAGGAGGCTTGAAAAGATTGCCTGCTGCTGCCCATGCACGATGGCAAACAAAAGAACGTAAAGAAGATAAAAGTCAAGATTCTTGAAATATGCGTGATCCGTTGCACGGTTGTTCAGCATAAAGAAGGGAATGAAAAGGATCAGATTCTCAATAAACGGCACGGCGGCGCGGATCATCTCCTTTGTCTTGCGTACAAAGGCATCCCACGCGCTCTCCTGACGATCCGTACGACGTGAAAAACGCCCTGCGTGCTTTTTGATATACTCCGCAAGGATCGGAAGCGCCTTTTGAGGCGGGTTCATTTCAAAGAGCTGGAATTCCGCATCTGCATCGGAAGCGTCCAGATTTACGTTGGTCTCGGAATCAACGATGCCCTCCATGATCGCAGGGCGTACCAATTCGGCATCTGCGCCGGCCATGCCGTCGGAGATCAACTCGGCCATCTGGCGCTGCGAGATCAATGTCTTGCCCGTGATCTGATACATGCTCTGACGGTGATGATCCACCGTCATTATCTTGTAGATAAACTCGATGGCATCCTGCATGTGAAGAAGGTAATAGCTCTTCTCTCCTTCAAGGACCTCCATGTCTTCCTCCGTAAGGTCCATGACAGGCACGGCGCTGCGCACCTGGATGCTGCTGCCGGGATGAAGCTTGATCTCGCCAAGATCCATGGCATCCATGCAGATCCTTGCCGCGACGTTCTCAAGTTCCTCCGCGTCCTCGGGAATCCCGTAAAGGTTGCCAAGGCGGAGGACCAAAACATCCCCCATGGTCATCTTCCCGTAATCCAGGCAGGTCTTTTCGCCCATGGCAATGGCCTGCGCCTTCTCGGAGCAATTCTTTGTACGCTCGATCTCTCCGTCATCTGCGACCTGGAACCCTTCCAGGGCTTCTTCAGAGGACAGATAAATAAATCTTCCCTGCCTGAGCGCCGCAAAGGACATGAGGAGATTTAGGAGGCTTGAGGCATATTTGATCGAGGTGTTCATCCCCGTCTTCCACGAAAATTCCTTGTCAAATGCACCCAAAAACAAAGTCACCTGCGGCTTAACGCTCACAAATACCTCGCGAATGCATGCGTTGTCATAGGAAAACCGATAGGTCTCAAACACCCTGCGATTGAAAAAGGTTTCTTTTCCTTCTTCCGTCAGGACAAAGATCCTGTGTCCTTCCTTGTGAAGCTTTTCCACCATTTTTCGCATCAGGTTTCCCGTGCTTCCGATCAATAATACGTCCATTTCCCAACCCTCTCTAAGCTATATTTCCACGCCCTGCCGGCGGATCTGCGAAAGAAAATCGTTCACGTCCTGCAGTGCTTCTTTAAATTCGATCTCATATATGTCCCGAAGTACCCCCGCCACTTCCGTCGGATCCTTGGTCCTAAAATAATGTTCCAAGATCATGGCACCTGTTTCATTCACGGCAACCGGTGCGTGGTAGGTGCCATCTTTTTGCTCCATGTCAAGCAGCCAGTATGATCCTGCCGCATGTCGCAGCTGATATTTTTGCTTTCCTTCCACTGCCCCGCCTCCTTTGGTTTTTTTGTAAGTAAACCAAACTTAGGCTTCCACGATCAGGTACCTTCCGTCACCGATGTCGAAGACCTCATCATTTTCAAGGACTTCCTCGCCCTCAGCGCCCTCAAGGTCCACGCCCACTTCTTCAAAGTATTCCAGAACCTCATCCAAGGACTCGGCCACCGTGGCCATGCAGTCCTCAAGGAATTCATCTGCTTCGTCACGAGTCTCTGCTACGGGCTCGGGAAAAAGCTGAAGCTGATTTTCCAAAAAGCAGTCCAATACGGCATCATCATAGGTTCTCATAGTTTTTTCTCCTGAATTTTCTATTTTTTGATCAGACATATCTTAATAAATCAAGCGGATGGGCGATCAGCGCGTCCGCGCCCGCCTCCTCCAGCTCCTCTTGCTTACGAAATCCCCACAAGGCTCCGACGGTAAATGCGCCTGCGCTTCTTCCGGTCCGAATGTCAGTTCCCGTGTCGCCCAAGTAAATCAGGTTCTCCGGCAGAATCTCTTCGCCTTGTTTTCCAATATTTCTAAGCACGCGAAATACGCCTTCCGGATCCGGTTTTACAGGAAAATCATCTGTTTGTCCCAAGATCACGTCAAAGGCGTATCCCCCAAATAATGAACCCACAACTTCTATCGTCTGTTTGTGCGGTTTATTTGAGAGCACGGCAAGAAAAATTTTCTTCTCGCGCAGCTTTTGTAATAGCTCACATATCCCATCGTACGGCTTTACGCCGTCCATGCAGTGCTCCGAGAAGATCTCTCGGTAACGGCGATATGCCTCATCAAAATGCGTCAGTTCCGAATCCCCTGAGGCGCGGAGCGCGCGCTTTACAAGGTTTGCGGCGCCGTCCCCGACAAAATACTTATAATCCTCTTCCTCAAAGGGAGCATATCCCAATTCCGCCAAGGCAGCATTCCCGCTGTACTTCAGGCTGTAGATGGAATCCGAAAGCGTTCCGTCCAGGTCGAAGATCACGGCCTTTTTCTGGGCTTTTTCCCGCTCCATGCGGGCCAGTTCCTGATAGAGGCGTCCCACGGGAAGGCCAACCACAGTGTTGTAATCCCCTTCGATCGCGCGAACGTACTTTGCGCACTCCCCCTGAATGCCATAGGCTCCGGCTTTGTCCAAGGGATCCCCGGTTGCCACGTAAGCCTCGATCTCGGCCCGGCTCATGGGTGTGAAGATCACCTTGGTACCTTCATGGAAGGTCCTTCGTTCTCCCTCGGCAGTCAAGATCGTGACGCCGGTATATACATAATGCTCGCGGCCCTGAAGGCGTCTTAACATTGCGCAGGCATCTGCCGCGTCCTTAGGTTTTCCAAGGATCTCATCGTCAATGGACACCACGGTGTCAGAACCGATGACCGTCTCCTTGACTTCAAGCTCGTCCCACACCGCTTTGGCCTTGCGATAGGACAGCTCCTCCACGGCCTTCCAGGGCTTTGTGCCAGGGGCTATTCTCTCGTCCGCCTGACTCACCCTCACTTCAAAATCGATTCCAATCTGCTTTAGCAGCTCCCTCCTTCTGGGAGATGCCGACGCAAGGATCAAGTGCATTTCATTTTCGTCCTTTCCGGTAATTTTGCCAAAGCTTATTGCTTGAACTTTGGCGTAAAGGTTCTTTTCTCGCCCTGGTCTTTTGCCTTTGCGGCCTTCACCTTTTTTGCGGCCTCCTTGCAGAAGACGTCCTGTGCGAGCACGGCCTTCTTTCCGCGTCCGTCCACCTTTTCATAGGTGCCGTCCGGCTTTAAGATGCTTGCCTTTACGGTGTCGGCAAGCTGTACGTCAAGGATGTGGCGGAGCTCCTCCTTGAGTTCCGGGCGATCCACGGGGAACAGGATCTCCACGCGGCGCTCTAGGTTTCTGGGCATCCAGTCGGCACTGGAACAATAAACCTCGGGATGCTCGTCATTCTCGAAATAAAAGATCCTTGCATGCTCCAAAAAGTTGCCGACAATGGAGCGCACGGTGATGTTCTCGCTGACGCCCGGGATCCCGACTCTCAGACAGCAGATCCCTCGAACGATCAGCTCGATCTTCACGCCTGCCGCGCTCGCTTCATAAAGCGCCGTGATCACGTCTGGATCGCAAAGGGAATTCATCTTCGCGATGATATGCGCCTTACGGCCTTCCTGCGCGTAACGCTTCTCCCTGTCAATCAAATACAGGAACTTGTCCTTAAGCCACAAGGGTGCCAGCGTGAGTTTGTTCCATACAAGGGGCTCTGAATATCCCGAAAGCATGTTGAATACGGCCGTTGCGTCCTCTCCCACCGTCTCAGAGCAGGTGAGAAGTCCAATGTCGGTATATAGCTTCGCCGTCGCATCGTTGTAATTTCCGGTGCCAAGATGCACGTAGCGCTGAATGCCATTCTCCTCACGGCGCACCACCAAAGTGATCTTGGAATGGGTCTTTAAGCCCACCAAACCGTAAATCACGTGGCACCCTGCCTGCTCAAGCTTCTTTGCCCAGACAATGTTGTTTTCCTCATCAAAGCGGGCCTTCAGCTCCACAAGCACGGTTACCTGCTTTCCGTTTTCCGCAGCCTGTGCCAGTGCGGCGATGATGGGCGAATTACCGCTGACGCGATAGAGCGTTTGCTTGATGGCAAGCACCTTAGGATCCACGGCCGCCTGGCGGATAAAGTCCACCACGGGCTCGAAAGTCTGATAGGGATGCTGCATCAAAATGTCGCCTTTTCGGATCTCGTCAAAAACGTTGCACCCCGCGGGGAGTTCAGGCACCATCTTGGGCTCGTACTTTGGCGTCTTGAACGCATCAAACCCTTCGAGACCATATAATTTCATCAGGACCGTCAGGTCTAAGGGTCCGTCGATCTCATAGATAAATCCGTCGCTGATGGATAATTCCTTCTTCAGGATGGAAAGCAGTCCCTTGTCCATGCCCTGCTCCACTTCCAGACGGATGCACTCGCCCCACTGACGCTTTTTGATCTGCTTTTCGATCTCCTTGAGCAGGTCTTCGGCTTCATCTTCCTCGATGGTCAGATCGGCATTACGCATGATACGGAAGGGATGCGCGCACTCGATCGTGTAATTCAGGAACAGCTGACTGATGTTCCGCTCAATGATCTCCTCAAGAAGGATGACTCTCTTGATCTCGCCTTCCTTCGCGGGGAGCTCCACCACGCGGCTAAGGACGCTGGGCACCTGCACGGTAACGAATTCCAGCTCGCTGTTTTTCTTCTTTTTGCGCACCATGGCACCGATGTTCAGCGTCTTGTTGCGGATGAGAGGGAACGGTCTGGAGGAATCCACTGCCATGGGCGTGAGCACGGGATATACGTTCTCACGGAAATACTGATCCACAAAGGCGCCCTCTTCCTTGGACAGGTCCTCGTGGTGCGCCACAACGTGAAGGCCGTCGCGAAGGAGCTGTGGATTCAGCGACCTTCCCCAGGTGGAATACTGGAGCTGCACGAGCTCATGGATCGCCTTACTGATCTCGGAAAGCTGCGTTTTTGGCGTCATGCCGGCGATGTCCTTCTTGGTATAGCCCGCATTCACCATATCCTTGATGGATGCCACGCGGACCATAAAGAATTCATCCAGGTTCGATGCCGTGATGCTGAGGAACTTCAGCCGTTCAAACAAAGGATTGCTGCGGTCGCGCGCTTCGCCAAGGATCCTGTGGTCAAAAAGGATCCAGGACAGCTCTCTGTTTTCAAAAAACTTACGGTCACGCATTACAACCTTTCCTTTTTCCGTCAGATTCTCCGTTTTCTCTGCCATATCCTTCTCCTAAAACTTCTTTTTTGTCTTTAAGATGGGAACTACGCTGAACACTTCCTGGAAGAACTCGGAAGAAGTATCAAAAAAGCCTTTCTCCAGCGTGATATCTTCCTGTGTGTCGATCGCGAGGTGCAATTCATTTTCAACAAGCTGTGCCTTGATGCCTTTGAGCTTTTGCTTGTGGCTCCGGTCAAGGCTGTTGGCAAGTCTCAGGATGGCCGTCAGCTTGGCGACGGTCAGGTAATTCTCCTTGCCAAAGAAACTGCTGCCGCGGCTCTCCTGATAGCCATAGTAGATAAAGTCGCTGTGGTTGTATCTTACGACGTTGGCCACGATCTCACGCTCTGCGTGGGAAAGTCCAATGATCTCCGTTGCCATGATGATGTCGTAGGAGGTCTCGCCGACGTCCACGAGGCTGACATACTTGCCGCAATCGTGAAGCAGCGCCGCGATCTGCAAAAACAGCCTCTCGCGCCCGCCCATGCCGTGGATCTTCTTCATGCTGTCAAAGATGGTGGTTGCAAGAACCTCCAGGGTTTCCGCACGCTTGCGGCTTCCCATGTAACGCTTGCTGATGCCGCCTGCGCAGGCAATGATGTCACTCTCAAAGTCATGCTCTCCGCGGAACATCTTGATCTCTTCGGCATATTCATACGCCATGCCGTCGCAAAGCGTAACGCCGGGTGCCCAAACCTTCTTTGCGCCCATGACCTTTGCGATCCTTCGCGTCAGCACGGCACTGATCATCACCAGCGGAACCTTTTCCTCCGGGATGCCAAGGGTCTTTGCGGCGCCCATTGCGGTTCCCGCATGCAAAAGGTCCATCAGCGCGTCAAAGTCCTCCGTCGTGATCGTGGACTTGTCAGGATTGTTCCCCGCACGCCTGATGGCCCAAGGGGAAATGTAGTCGTCCACGACGATGATGTTCTGGATCTCGCGGTCCTTCAGGTACAGCTTTTTATAGGTCGCAAGCTGTGCGCCGGCGAGCTCATCTACCAGCATTTCCATCTGATCACGGCCTGCGTTTAAGTGCGTGAGCATCTCCTGCAGACGAAGCACGCCAAGCCGCAGGTTCTGTGTGCTCATGAGGGCATCATTGTCAAACAGGGACAGCTGAATGCTGCCGTTACTGATGTCCACGATGGCCGTCTTTTCCTCGATGATCTTGCGGAAGCTCTCGCCCTTCGAAGCGATGGATTTATAATCCAAAAAGCGTTGCTCGGAGTTGCTTAAGATCTTAACGGGGATCCCGGTACGCTGCTCAATCTGATCGAGCACGATGAGAGTATTCTCCGTCTCACGAAGCGCGCTGGTGCCATAGGCGCGGAACGCGTCCACGCGATAGGCCTTCATCACCTGGCGAAAATCCAACAGCGTCCTGCACAATTCATCGATCTTTTCCTTGCTGAGCTTTCCCGTCGCATAAGTTTCGCTTCCCAAGTCCATTCTCTGGCTCAGACAGTCAATCTCACGGATGGTGTTCTTTCCGGAGAATTCATAGATCTTCATGGTCAGTTCAAAGCTTCCCACCGAGATGGCAGCGAAGGTTTTTACGTTCACTTTGCATTCCCCCTTAGATAATCAATAAACTGACTTGCCGTCCGTCCGGACAAGCCTCCGTGTGACAGTTCCCATTTGTTTGCCTCAAGGAGGAGCTCCTCCTCCGGCATTGTGATGCCGTAGCGCTCCGCAAGGGCCTTCACGATGGCCTGGAATTCCTTCTTGTCCGGTCTTCCAAAGTAGATCGTGACACCAAAGCGATATGCCAGCGAAAGCTTTTCCTGAACGGTATCGCCGGTGTGCATGTCCTCATCCTCCTTGTCGGAATAATTCTCACGGATGAGGTGCCTTCTGTTCGAAGTGGCATAGATCAAAACATTGTTGGGCTTCTTCTCCAGTCCGCCTTCGATCACGGCCTTTAAGTACTTGTAATCGGTCTCATAGTCCTCAAAGCTCAGGTCGTCCATGTAGATCACGAAGTGATAGCTGCGGTTTTTGATCTGGCTGATCACGTCGTTTAAGTACTGGAACTGATACTTGTTGATCTCGATGACGCGAAGGCCCTTTTCATAATATTCGTTCGTCATGGCCTTGATGCTCGAGGATTTTCCGGTCCCGGCATCACCAAAGAGCAGGCAGTTGTTCGCGGGACGCCCTGCAACAAATGCGTCCGTGTTGTCGCGAAGCTTTTTCTTTGCGGCTTCATAGCCCACAAGGTCATCGAACTTTACGTGAGCGATGTTTCGGATTGGCTCGATCTCCACGCCGCCCTCACGGGGATTGATGCGAAAGGACTTGTGAAGTCCAAACTTCCCGACGCCAAAACGCTTGTAAAACCTTGCAACGGCCATGCGCATCTCCATAGGAGTGTCGGCCTTTGCCATTTCCGCGGCCAGATCGCAAATGTGGCCGCTGATGCGATGATTGTAAATGCGTCCGCTCCTGTCATCCCGCTGATAGTGCAGGATCAATGCCAGCTGCGGTACGGGAAGCGCCGAAATGATGCCGGAAAAATCAAAATCATAATAGTGCTTTAGCACCTCGAAATCGGAGGATACGGCAGTGCGAATGGTCCCCGAAGGCTCGTCCTTCAGCTCGCAGGCGATGGAATATGCATTCTCCGCATTGACCAATAGGTCCGTCAGGTAACAATGCCAAAGATTTCCGTCAAACCCACACTGCTCAGCAAGCTCAATAAGTTCGCGAACGGCTTCACACGCCTCATCCGTAAGGCTTTCCCGCTCCTTTGCCGAGAGTGCTCCCAGCTCTCCCGCCTCGTAGCGCGAGATCAGCTTTGTCACCTTGTCAAACAATTCTTCCTTTGCAAGATCCCGATACAGGATCAATTCTGCGTCTTTCATATGCTTCCCCCAATTTCCGGTTCGTCCTAATAGTTCCCCAAGATCTTAAGGCCGATGGCCTCCTCGCGAAGACCGCGCAGCGCGCTCTTTACGGCGCCGTCAGCCAGATTTCCTTCAAAATCCACAAAGAACCTGTACTCCCAGCTGCGTTCCGGAATGGGACGGCTCTCGATCCTTGTCATGTTCAGGTTGTTGTAGATAAAGTGCGACAACATGTGATACAAAGATCCGCTCTCATGCGGCACTTCGAAGCAGATGCTGATCTTTTTCGCATCCTTGCGGAAGATCCGCTGATTGGTCACCACGATGAACCTCGTCGAATTCTCCTCGCTTTGGTTGACGCCCTTCTTCAGCACCTCGAGGCCATAGACCGATGCGGCATATTCGCTCGCAATGGCAGCCTGGTCAAGCCGTCCGTCCTCAGCCACCTTCTTTGCGGCAAAGGCGTTGTTTGGCATGCTGATCTGCTGCCAGTCATGCTCCGAAAGGAATTTCGCACTCTGCATGAGCGACTGAGGGTGGGAATAAACCGTCTTGATCCCATTTACGTCAGCGCCCGGACATCCCAACAGACAATGCTCGATCCTGATGACCTGCTCTCCCACGATATAGTTTTCAAATTGTGCCAAAAGATCATAGTTTTCACTGACGATCCCGGCCGTGGAGTTCTCGATGGGGAGCACCGCGTAGTCCGCCGCCCCTTCGTCAATGGCCTCCATGGCGTCGCGGAAGCTGTCCACGTGAAAGCTCTTTATGCCGTCTCCAAAGTACTTGATCATGGCTGCCTGGGAATAGGCACCTTCCGCCCCCTGGAATACCACCCGGGCGTTAGCAATGTCCAGCTTGTCCACGCCAATGAAGGGGAGCCTCCCTTGCACGCCGCTTTCTGAAAGCATCTTATACTGGAGCTTGCGGCTCGCCGACATGATCTGTTCAAAAAGCTCCTCCACGCCATGTCCGTAAAGCTCGTCATGGGTCAGAGACTTCACCCTTGCAAGCTTTTCCTGCTCGCGCTGTCTGTCGAACACCTTCTTGCCTGTTTCGATCTTAAATTTTGCGATCTCCTTGCAGATGTCCATGCGCTGCTCATAGAGCGAAACGATCTGCTCGTCGATCTCATCCAATTGTCCGCGAAATTCTAGTAAATCTGCCATTTTATTCTCTTTCGTCCTTTGAGTAAATTATTCTTCGATGTGGTCCAGACCCTGGCTCAGAATAGACACGATGTGATCATCTGCGGGGGCGTAAAAGATCGTCTTTCCCTCCCTGCGATTCTTCACCAGGTCCATCTGCTTGAGTATCCTTAGCTGATGGGAAACAGCTGACTGCGTCACGCCAAGGAGCGAGGCAATGTCGAGTACGCACATTTCCTTGCAAAGTAACGCAAGCAGGATCTTCAGCCGCGTGGAATCCCCAAACACCTTAAAGAATTCCGCCAGGTCCTGCATCTCCTCCTCAGGGGGCATTTTCTCCTCGATCTTCGCTGCTTCCTGGGGTGTTAAATTCAAAAAAAAGTTGTCTTCGCGTCCTTCCATCGTTCTCCCTCCGTGATAATGCCTTATCTGATCTATTTTACACCATTTTGCATGATTCCACAAGGCTTGAAGTCATTTTGCGGGGGAATAAATGCTTTTCATCGCATCATTCATAAAAACCTCGCCCTGATCATCCACCATCAATATGGCGACCCCGTACTTTTCCGCCAATGCCATGCCCTTCTTTTGCCCTAAAACAAAGCATGCCGTGGAGAGCGCATCCGAAAGGAATCCGCTTTCCGAAACGATCGTCACGCCGTGGATCCCATTGCTTGCAGGGCGTCCCGTCGCAGGGTCCAGAATGTGATGATAACGCACGCCGTCCACTTCAAAATACCGCTCATAGTCCCCCGACGTAGAAACGCAAGACCCACCCGTCAGGCTCAGCGTTCCGATGGTTTTCGAAGGCTCCTTTGGATCAACGATCGCAACATTCCAAGGCTTTCCGTTCGGCTTGGTGCCGTAAGCCAAAACGCTCCCGCCCATGGAGAAAACACCAGCAAACTCAAGGTCGCCTGCCTTTTGCCTTTCATCCAAAAGCGCCCTGATCTCATCCAGCGCCAAGCCCTTTCCAACGCTGCCAAGGTCCAGGATCATGCCCCTTTCCAATACGGCGCTTCCATCTTGCAGCGAAAGCTTTTCAATGCCGCAACACGCCAAGGCGTCCTGAACTTCTTTTTCCGAGGGAATTCGCACCTCTCCCTCCCCCGCCGAGATTGCGTCAATGTTCCAGAGCACTGAAAGTGCCCCGACGCTTACGTCAAACGCGCCGTCAGATTCCTGCGAAAGTTCCATGCACTCTCTCAAGATTTCTTCCAGCTCAGCGGAAACAGGCATGCCCTGTTCCTCTCCGGCCTTTTCATTCAGCTTGTAAACCTCTGCCGTCTCCACTCTTCTTGACAAACAATTTTTCTCAAGTCGATCCACCTCGTCGCAGATCGCCTGGATTACTTCCCTTGCCCCGTCCTCATCCGTTTCTCCAATGGGATATACGGTCATGCTGACCATGGTGCCCATGGCCGTACCGCGGTAATTCACCGCCTTCGGCGACTGCTGACCTTCAACTTCACCGTTTGTCCCGCCGCCCACGGAACAGGCGCTAAGATGTAACAGAGAAAAAATCGTCAATAACGATAGAATGAAAAAAAGCCTCAGCGATTTGTTCTTTGCTTTGGCCTGTCTATCTGCTATACTAGGTACGGAGCCCCCGCTTTTTCGGGCCGCCCGATGATCACAAGAGGTCTTGTTCATGAGAAAATTAACCACTCCTTCAAAAATTGCAATCGGTCTGTCCGTCCTGCTTTTTTTCCTTTTGGCCCTTTCCGCCTTGTGGATCTGGCTTGCTCCAAAGGCAGGACAGGACCCAATGGTCGCGGAAGTTTATCAGGATGGCGTTTTATTGCGCCGGATCTCGCTTTCTGAGGTGAAGGCGCCCTATCAATTCACGGTCAAGGGCGAAGATGGCTGCGAGAACGTCATTGAAGTCCGCCCTGGCAGCATCGCCATCGTTTCCGCAAGTTGTCCCGACAAGCTCTGCGTGCATATGGGATCGCGCAGCGATTCGCTCCTTCCCATCGTCTGCCTGCCAAACCACTTAGTGATCCGGCTTCACCGTGAAAGCGACGAAGAAGAAACGGATGCGATCACCTACTAAAGCCTTGAAAGGAATTCTGATACATATGTCCAAGAAACCCGAAAACAAAAACGCGCAGGCAAGAAGGAAAGGCTTCGACGTTCAGAAAATGACCATTCTGGCCTTGCTCGTGGCCGCGGCGCTCATGATCTATGCCATCGAAAGCATGCTTCCCACGCTTGTTCCCATTCCCGGCATCAAGCTTGGCCTTGCCAACGTGGTAACGCTCATCACGCTAAAGCGCTACGGCGCAAGGGATGCCTTTCTCGTGTTGCTTGCAAGGATCCTGCTCTCTAGCTTTTTCTTCGGGCAGCTCCTTAGCCTTCTTTACAGCTTTTGCGGCGGCCTTCTTTGCATGCTTGTCACCTGGCTGGTCAATTCCATTTTGCAGGGCCATTTCCTTTACCTGACCAGCATTTTCGGCGCTTTGTCACACAATGCGGCGCAGCTTCTGGTCGCCTTCTTTATCACGCAAGTGGCAGGCGTCTTTGGCTATCTTCCGTTCCTCGTGATCAGCGCCATACTTACAGGACTTTTTACAGGCCTGTGCGCACACTTTACGCTAAAATACCTCCCGAAAAAGGGCTAGATCTTTTGATAATCCCGCCATTTCAGCTCATTTAGGAGCTCCTGCATGGTCTTTCCCAAAACAGGATGGCGCAGGAACGGTGCCAGTTCGCACATGGGCTTTAACACAAATTCCCGATTCTGTAAGTCTATGTGAGGAAGAATGAGTTCCTCGTCTTCATATACCAGCTTATCATAAAACAGAATGTCCATGTCCAAGGTTCTCGGTCCCCAGTGAACCTCCCTTGTCCTTCCCGCATCCCGTTCAATGTCATGCAACAATTCCAAAAGTTCCTTCGGCGAAAGCAAGGTTTCCAGTGCCAGTGCGGCATTTAGGAAATCGTCCTGTTCCACGCCGCCATAAGGCTTTGTCTCCAAAAAGGTACTCCCTTTCACGTTCCGGATCATCCCATGATCCATCAGCGCTTCGATCGCCCCATTCAGGAACGCTTCCCGATCACCCATGTTCGATCCGATCGAGAGATAAACCTTGTGCCAGCCGCGGCGGATCTTTACGGAAACGCTCTCAAAAGGAAGCCCTATGGGAGCTTCCGGCTTTCGTACCTCAATGCTGACTTCCCTGATCTGTGCAAAAGTAAAGAGCAACCGCTCCGCCAGCTTTTCCGCAACCGTTTCGAGCAGATAATAATTCTTTTCTTTCATCCACTGCGTCAGCAAGTGACACACTTTTCCATAGTCCACGGAGAGCAAAAGGTCGTCCTTACTTCCCGCTTCCCTCACGTCCAAAAAAAGGACCGCATTTACGTAAAAACGCTGTCCTTTTTCTTGTTCTTCAGGATATACGCCATGGTGGGCATATACCTCCAAATTGTCGATCCTGATCTCGTCCATCAATGGGCACTCCTTTCCCGGATGGCCTCCGCCATTTTGATGGCGCGCACGTTCTTTTCCACGTCATGAACGCGCACGAAAGCAATGCGGTTCATCACCGCAAGCGTGGTGGTCACTAAGGTCCCCTCTTCCCTTTGATCTGCAGGAAGGTTCAGAGTCAGTCCGATCACGGACTTTCGGCTTGTGCCGAGCAAAACGGGATATCCCAGAGTCCGGAAATCCTGCAGCTTCGCCAAAGCCTCCAGGTTTTGCTCGTAGGTTTTGCCAAAACCGATCCCAGGGTCGAGCATGATCTTGTCCTTGGGGATCCCTGCCTGATCAGCAAGAGAAAGGCACTCCTTCAGGTCTCCCAAAACCTCAGGCATGAAGTCCTGATAATCAGCCTCCTTGCGATTATGCATGAGACAGCAGGATGCGCCGCCCTCCGCGATCACCTTTGCCATTTGAGGATCTGCCTTCAGCCCCCAAATGTCATTGATAAGGTCCGCACCCGCAAGGATGCCCTCTCTGGCCACTTCGGCCTTATAAGTGTCCAATGAAATGGGCACGTCAAAGCGCTCCTTCACGGCGCGGATCACCGGAAGGACACGCTCCATCTCCTCCTCGGAGGAAATTTTAACATAACCCGGTCTTGTGGACTCTCCGCCAATGTCAAGGACATCCATTCCCTGCGCGATCATGGCTTCCACGTGCCGCAGGGCTTCGTCCACATCCTGCCACTTTCCGCCGTCCGAAAAGGAATCCGGCGTGACGTTCAATATGCCAAATACGTAAGTATGATTTTCTGTGTCAAATTCCCTGTTGCCAATGCGCATGGTGCTTCTCCCGCTAGTAAATGACATGAGAGTTTTTCTTTTCTTCAGGCCAATTGCATTCCTTCGACATCTTGCACATGAAGCAAGCCCTGCTGGCCTTGTCTGCGCGATAGATCACGCCGCGAAGGTTCTTGTCCTCCTTCACGCTCGGATCGCGATGGCTTAAGATCGCACGGCAGATGCGGAAGATCTCCTCCTCCGAAAAGCCGCAGTCCTGAAGGATCCCCTTTGCGATCTCGCCGCCGGCGATCTCGTGTGCGATGCCTTCCTTGTACTGCCTGCCCTTGCCGATGTCGTGAAGCAATGCGGCGGCATATACCATCTCACGGTCCAGACCGATGGAATCCTCCAGATTCAGGATCCACGCGATCCGCGCCACGTCCATCAGATGCTCCATGTCATGATTGCAGAACATGTGGTTCTTTTCTGCTTCGTTGATGGAGCAAAGTTCCCTTTTGAATACCTCATGTTCCATGATTTCGTCAATTCGTTTCATATGGTATCCTCCCTTTCCCATTGAAAGCAACGACTACTTCCCCAGCATTTGGAAAAACCTTGTTTGCAGTGCTTCGTTCTTTTCAAAAACGCCTCTCGTGGCGATCGTGACGGTCTTACTGCCCGGCTTTTTCACTCCTCTCGCGGTCATGCAGGTGTGCTCGGCCTCAAGGACCACCATTACGCCCTTGGGTGCAAGAAACTCCATCATGGCATCCGCGATCTGTCCCGTCATCTGCTCCTGGATCTGAAGCCTTCTTGCGAACACCTCCACCGTCCTTGCGAGCTTGCTAAGGCCCACCACGCGGCCGTCGGGAACATATGCCACGTGCGCCTTTCCGTAAAACGGCATCAAGTGATGCTCACAGGTGGAATAAAAGGTGATATCCTTCTCCAGCACCATCTCGCCGCCTTCCACGGGGAACACTCTCGAAAGCGGTTCCTCCGCAGTCTGGTCCATGCCGCCCACGAGCTCCTGCCACATTCTGGCCACTCGGTCCGGCGTATCCACAAGCCCTGCTCTCGAAGGATCCTCTCCGATCCCTTCGAGCAAGAGCCTGACAGCCTCTTTTATCTTCTCCTGATCTACCATTTCTTTATCCTCTCCTGGTCCTACTTAGGCGTTTTGCCGGATACCCCACTATGTCCATCAGTTTCCCCAAATAGGACAGCGAGCCAAAGGCCAGGATCACGTCATCCTTGTCGGCAAGAAGCCTTGCCATTTCCACCGCCTCCTCAAGGCTTGCGGCTGCGGTAACGGACGGGTGCACCTTCGCAACCTCCTGCGCCAGGTCAAGTGCGGGGAGCGCCCTCGGGTTTTCCGGCGGCGTCACCGTGATGATCTGATCGGCATAGGAGTGTGTCAGCTCGATGATCCTGTCAAACTCTTTGTCTCTTAATACTCCCATTATATAAATAATTCGACGATTTGTAAAATACATTTCAATGGATTTCGCGAGTTTTTGCGCAGCATCCTCATTATGGGCCCCGTCGATCACCATCATAGGGTGTTTTTGGACCACGGTCAGCCTTCCGTCCCACCGCGTTCCCAAAAGGCCTTCCCGAATCGCCTCATCGGAAATCCTTATGCCAAGGCCTTTGAGTGCTTCGCAGGCGTCCACCGCGAGAACGGCGTTGTCGATCTGAAACTTCCCTGCAAGACGGATGGTGAGTTTCCCATGTTTTCCATAGTGGAAGGACTGCTTCTCCAGTCCATACTGAACCTTGGTCGCAGCGGACGAACGAGATATGAAAAGGCTTGCGTCCTCTTTTTTTGCCTTTTCCTCGATGACCTTTAGCACTTCCCCTCGCTGTTCCATGCAGACCACGGCAGAGCCTGGCTTAATGATCCCGGCCTTTTGCGCTGCGATCTTTTCGATCGAACCGCCAAGGAATTGCATGTGATCCATGCCGATGGACGTGATGACCTCAAGGAGCGTGCCCTCTATGACGTTGGTCGCGTCCAAAAGTCCTCCCATGCCGCACTCCAGCACGCCAAGGTCACATTTCTTTTTTTGAAAATACCAGAAGGCGAGCGCCGTCTCCACCTCAAAGGGCGTGGGCTGCGGCAAGCCTTCGGAAACCATGGCGTCGCAGGCTTCCTTCACAAGCGTCATGCCCTCTGCCAGCGCCACCTTGGAGATCATGCCTCCATTTACGCAGATCCGCTCGCGATAGTCCCTGATCGTCGGGGAAACATAGCACCCGACGCGATATCCTGCCTTGGAAAGGATGGCGGTAATATATGCCACCGCAGAACCTTTTCCGTTGGTTCCTGCCACGTGGATCCATTTTGTAGCTTTTTGCGGGTTTCCGAGCCTTTTGCAAAGCTCACGGATGGAATCGAGCCCAGGCACGATACCGCGGGACGAAAGCGACCTTACGTATTCCAGCGCCTGTCCGTAATTCATGATCAAACCTCCAAAACATAAACGAATGGGAAACACCTGCAAGGATGTTTCCCATTACTCCTTTAGCTCATGATGTTGTCAAGCTCAGTAAGGTCTCCGGAACCAATGTCAAGCATGTTCACGGTTCTCCTCTTCAGCCTCGCCTCCTCGGAGGTCTTTAAGATAAAGTTTTTCACATCCTTCGAATGCTTGATGTGACTAAGCACAAGCTTAGGATGCGTCGTGTCACCGGTGAAACAGACAACCGTGCCGACGCCAAAGATCCTTTCAAACAAGGTCGCCTCATGCTGAACGTCCTGGATCTTGTACATATAACAATCATTTTCGATCACCTTTAAAAGACCTGACCTGATCGTCAGCACGTCATCCTCAACAATATACTTGGTAAAGGTAAAAGGCAATGCAAAAAAGACCCATCTCTTTCTTTCAACGAAACCCATGATCCATCCCACCTTTCGTAGATTTTCATCCTCTATCATTATACAAAATCGAACAAAAAAGTACAAGTTTATTTTAAAAATACATTGCGAAAGACGTCCAAAAATGGTATGATGACACTAGTGTGAAAAAAAGGAGGAAACCCACGTGACGGCTAAAGAATGTATTGTTGGACGCAGAAGCATTCGTCAGTTTACCGACCAGCCCGTTTCCCACGAGCTGCTTGAAGAGATCATTTCCATCGCTGCTTTCGCACCGAGCTGGAAGAACACTCAGATCACCCGATACGTTGCAGTTGAGGGTGAGGCAAAGGAAAAGCTTTCAAAGCTCACTTCCATTTTCCCCGGAAACACCTCTCGCATGGAGAGTGCTCCCATGGTCGTAGCCGTCAGCGTCGTGAAAGGTCGCTCCGGTTTTGAGCGCGACGGTTCCTTTTCCACCGTCAAGGGTGACGGCTGGCAGATGTTTGACGCAGGCATTGCCACTGAGGCATTTTGTCTGGCGGCATATGAAAAGGGTCTTGGCACCGTGATCCTTGGACTCTTTGACGTGGCGGAAGCAACCGCCCTTTTGGAGATTCCTGAAACGCAAGAATTGGTTGCTCTTATCTGCATTGGCTATCCCGCAGAGAATCCCGACGCACCCAAGCGTAAAACCGTTGCTGATCTGTTAACCTATAAAAGTTGATCAAAAGGGTCGAAGATTTTTATCTTCGGCCCTTTCTATAGGAGGCAAAACACATGAGACATCTAATGAACCCCCTGGATTTTTCCGTAGAGGAACTGGACAAGCTCTTTGATCTGGCAGCCGACATCGAGAAAAACCAGTCAAAGTATGCGCACGCCTGTGACGGCAAGATCCTGGCGACCTGCTTCTATGAGCCAAGCACGAGAACAAGGCTGAGCTTCGAATCGGCCATGACAAGGCTCGGCGGCAGGGTCATCGGCTTTGCTGACGCCAATTCCTCATCCGCTGCGAAGGGAGAAAGCGTATCCGACACGATCCGCGTCATCTCCTGCTATGCAGATATCTGCGCCATGCGCCATCCCAAGGAAGGCGCCCCGATGGTGGCCAGCGAAAAATCACGCATCCCCGTGATCAATGCAGGTGACGGTGGCCACTACCACCCCACCCAGACCCTGACGGACCTCCTGACCATCCGAAACTTAAAAGGACACCTTGACGGCTTTACGATCGGCCTGTGCGGCGACCTGAAATTCGGTCGTACCGTTCACTCCCTGATCAATGCGCTGGTCCGCTATCCCGGGACGAAATTCGTCTTCATCTCCCCGGAGGAGCTTCGCGTTCCGGACTATATCATCGAAATGCTCAAGGATAAGAACATCCCCTACGAGGAAGTGATCCGCTTGGAGAACGTCATGCCAAAGCTCGACCTCCTGTACATGACCAGAGTTCAAAAGGAACGTTTCTTCAACGAGGAAGACTACGTAAGACTGAAAGACTTCTACGTACTCGATGCCGCCAAGATGGAACTGGCCGACAAGGACATGCTTGTGCTCCATCCCCTTCCGAGAGTCAACGAAATCTCCGTAGAAGTGGACGACGACCCCAGGGCAGCCTACTTCCGTCAGGCACAATATGGCGTATACGTTCGAATGGCCCTCATTTTAACGCTGCTTGGGCTTGCCTCATAATGGCATGCAAGACCAGTTGCTGTTTGTTCCCTGAAATCACAAGGAGGATGGATAAGAAATGTTAAACGTAGGTAAAATCGAAGAAGGATTTGTTTTGGATCATATTAAGGCTGGAAAAAGCCTTGCGATCTATGAGCACCTGCAGCTTGACAAGCTCGACTGCACGGTGGCGATCATCAAGAATGCCCGCAGCAACAAGCTGGGCAAGAAGGACATTTTGAAGGTGGAATGCGACATCGACATGCTTGACCTCGACGTGCTCGCCTTCATCGACCACAACATCACCGTGAACGTGATCAAGGCCGGCGAGATCGTGGAAAAGAAAGAGCTTGTACTCCCGAAGCAGATCAAAAACGTGATCAAATGCCACAATCCCCGCTGCATCACCTCGATTGAGCAGGAACTCCCCCACATCTTCGTTCTGGCGGATCCCGAAAAAGAAGTATATCGCTGCAAATACTGCGAAGAGAAATACCGTGAGAACGCTAAATTCTAACCCTTTCTCACAATGACAAAAACAAAAAAGCTCAGCGTCCCGCTTGGGACTGCTGAGCTTTCTTCATGCCAATTAATTAAAACTGATGATCTCATCCTTGGGCGCTTTGGCCTTTTCAATGCTTACGGCATGTAACACAGGGCCTTCGCCGTTATAGTCCTTCCAGAATTCCTTCGAGACGGTTGCCGTCAGCTTGATCCACTCGCGCTCGCGAAGGGACGGCGCACCTGCGAATTCGCAGACATATCCCAAAAATGCCATGTCTTCGGCGCAGCAGGTCATTGCCATTCTTCCGGGCACAAAATAGTTTTCCGGAATGCCCTTGGGCTTTGCCACCATGGCAACAAACTCGATCTTTTTGCCCACGTAGCGCTCCAGATGATCCATGGCGTCCAGATAGAAAATGCCGTAGCCCTTATTGTCCAAGCTGATCACGTCCGCCTTCAGGTCATAAGGGAGATCCTCTTCGAAGATCTCATCAATCTCGCCGTTAGCATCCTCAAAGATCACGTCGGCCTGCGCGTTCACGGCCTTCACGTTCCTCTTGTAAGAATTCAGCTGGTCGCGCACGGTATCACACCTGTTGAAGATGATCATTTCGGACTTGCGGATCATCTCCGCAACCAGGGACTTCATGTTCGTATAATACATGGGGAAGGTGCTTCCGTCGATCACCGTGATCTGCTGTTCGATCTTCCAATGCCAGGGGAGCTTCATGTTTTTGTAGTTCCACATGCCATTGTACTCAATGATGATGCGCTCCGGCTTGTACTTCTTCTCCAGCTCCACCAGCGTGTTCGGATTAAAGTCCTCTTCGTTCTCGATCATTTCAAGAACCGTCCTGCTCTGCTTTAGGAGCCTCGGATCATATTCCTTCTCGCCTTCCTCGCAGACGATCAGAAGCGTCGTTCCGCGGATCTGAAAATACGGCTGGCTCAGCGTAAAGGTGATAAACTCTGTCTTTCCACTTTCCAAAAAACCATTGATCGCATATACGGGTTTCATGTTACGTTCCTTTCTGGGCAATGTCAAAGCGGTGCTTTATTTACGGAACAGCACTGCCAGCTTGTCTTCTTTGAGTTCTGCTCCGATCACGCAAATCTTACCGGTCACGTCGGGCTTGCCGGCACGCACGTAAGGTTCTTCGGGCACGTAATCATAATAGATCCAGGTGCCGTCCTCAGCGGGAACCATGCCCTTCGCACGAAGGATCACGCCATATTCGCCGCCGTCAAGCGCGTGAAGGATGTTCTCAATCTCGCTTGCGGTATATTTATTCGGCGTCTCAAAGCCCCAGCTGGTGAACACTTCGTCTGCATGATGATGGTGATGATCATGATGATGCTCGTGATCATGATCGTGGCAACCACAGGTGCAATCCGGGCCGTGATCATGGTGATGATGTTCATGTTCATCCTCGTCGTCGTGATGGTGATGATGATGTTCATGCTCGTCATCGTCGTCATCATCGTCATGATGGTGGTGATGATGCTCGTGCTCGTCCTCATCGTCATCGTCATGATGGTGGTGATGATGCTCGTGCTCGTCCTCATCGTCATCGTCATCATCGTCGTGATGATGGTGATGGCCGCACTCGCACTCGTCGTCATCGTCGTGATGGTGATGATGGTGCTCATGCTCCTCATGCGCCTTCTCGAGCATCTCTGCGAGCAGGTCCTCTAGCTTGTCCGCGCCTTCGATGGTGTCAAGCACGGCCTTGCCGTCAAGCTGCGCAAGAGGCGTCGTGATGATGGTTGCCTTTGCATTGTGCTCACGGATCAGTGCCACTGCCTCAGCGATCTTTTCCTGGCTCGCCTTGTCCGTACGGCTCAGGATGATGGTTCCGGCATATTCGATCTGATTGATGAAAAACTCACCGAAGTTCTTGATGTACATCTTGCACTTTGTCGCATCCACGACGGCCACGGCACTGTTCACCTGCACGTCAAGATCCTTTGCGACGTTTTCAACGGCCTTAAGCACGTCGGAAAGCTTTCCGACGCCGGAGGGCTCGATCAAAATGCGCTCAGGCGCATAGGTGCTGACAACCTCCTTCAGAGAGGTTCCAAAATCACCTACCAGGGAGCAACAGATGCATCCCGAATTCATCTCCTTAATCTCAATGCCGGACTCCTTAAGGAATCCGCCGTCAATGCCGATCTCACCGAATTCGTTCTCGATCAAGACCGTCTTTGAACCATCCAGTGCCTCTGCAAGAAGCTTTTTGATGAGGGTCGTTTTTCCGGCTCCCAGAAACCCAGATACTACGTCGATCTTTGTCATTTTTCATCAACTTCCTTTCTTCTACTTTCAAAACTCTTCCCATATTTTCTACCAAAGAGCATGGAATGTCAACCCCATTTCCTCTTTTTATTCCTCCAACGCCATCAGGCTAAGAAGCGGTGCCACCGCCACCTCGTCATCATCCGAAACGCCGCAAAGAATGCCGATCAGATGCCCTTTTGCGTCAAACAGCCCGCCCCCGCTCATGCCAGGCTTCGTAACCACGTCGGCCACCATCATGTAAACGCCAAAATCCTCCAAAAGCACGTAATCCTGCAGGAGCATTCCCGCATATGCTTCCTCGCCGACTCCGCTTTTTGAGCCCAGCGCGATCACAAGGTCTCCTTCCTGCACGGCATCATATGCTTCCAAAGAGACGGGCGCGCAGCGATAGTTTTCGCCGTGATCGGTGCCATCCACCACCAAGGCTTCGCGTGCCACAAGAAGGAAAGCTACGTCCTGCTTCTCGGCGCGTTTTATGGAGCTTGTTGCCGTGGCAAAACCGTCCGAAAAAGTGATCTTCACGGAATCCTGCGCATTGTCAAGCACGTGCGCCGCCGTGGCGATCCAGACCGTATTTTCATCTGACTTGTAGATGATCCCGCTGCCGATCAGGTTCCCCGCCTGGATGCGGACGGAGACATTCCCACAACGCTCCTGAAGCCTGCCTGCAGGGTTTTCGGGGTCTTCATCGTCCATCAGCCCTTTTGAGACTGCAATGGGCGTGAAAACGGCTTTCCCCGTCTCGGTACTTTGCTCTTGCACCGGTGCCTCCTTGCTTTGCTCCTGCTCCGCTCCCGTAGTGCTTGGCAAAGAGTCCTTTCCCGCGCAGGAAATGAGAAAAATACTCATTAACAATATGATCGATCTTAAAAGTCCTCGGTTCCTGCCAGTCACGATTATGCCTCTTTTCTCTTTCCTTACAAAAATACCGCACTGAAAGGAAACCTTTCTTTGCGGCATTTTTATAGCGTAAGCAGAACGATAAGCCGGGTTCTGTCGTTGGACGATCATCTATCTAGTACGACTGTTGCCAGCCGCATCAAGCGACCCACCTGAGAACAGGCCGGGCAAGCCTATCGTTCTCTGCTTGGTCTTGCTTCGGATGGGGTTTACATGGCTCCGCCTGTTACCAGACGGACGGTAGTCTCTTACACTGCCTTTCCACCCTTACCTGCGCTTTCACGCAGGCGGTATATTTCTGTTGCACTGGCCTGGGAGTTTCCTCCACCGGACGTTATCCGGCATCCTGCCCTGTGAAGCCCGGACTTTCCTCACCCGCGCTTTCGCGCGGCCGCGATCGTCTGTCCTGCTTACGCCAAATGTCATTATAAACAATTCTTCAAAACTAAGCAAGAAGAAAAGTAATTATTTATACCTTGAAACAGCTTCCTCCCACGAATTCCCTGCAGATGGAATTGTTCGGCAGGTCCTCGCTGGTCACATTCAGGAAATAATCCAGGAACTTCAAAAGCCTTTTGGCCTCGTAATGCTCCATGGTGTTCTTCGGGACCTTGAACAGCAAGGGCTCCGCATATTGCTTCAGCACGGCGAGCTCATAGATCAATGCAGAATTGAAAATGGCATCCGCCTGTTCCTGGAAGGGGAAGATGTTGTTCTCCTCGCCTCTTCGCACGTTGCCCCACATCTGGATCGTGCGCTTTGCGTCCGAACCACGGGTCTTTGCGTCGCGAACAAGCCTGCGAAGAAGACGGCCGTCCGTGGTCGCGATGCGGTTGTGCGCATCCACGTTGATCGACGTCAGCGCGGAAACGTAAATCTTATATTTGCTCTCATCCGGAAGCGCATAGCTCATCTTCGGGTTCAAGCCGTGAATGCCTTCGATCACAAGAATGTCATCCTGACCGAGAGTCATGACGTCGCCGTGGTATTCCCTCTTACCGATCTTGAAATTGAAGGTAGGCATTTCCACCGTCTCTCCCGCAAGGAGCTTCAACATGTCGGTATTGAATTTCTCAATGTCCATGGCGCCAAGGCATTCGAAATCATAGTCTCCGTTCTCATCAAGCGGCGTATCTTCCCTGTTGACGAAATAATTGTCCATCGCGATGGGATGAGGCATCTTTCCAAGGGAACGAAGCTGGATGGAAAGCCTGTGGGACAAGCTCGTCTTTCCTGAAGAGGAAGGCCCCGCGATCATGACAAATTTCACGTTGCCGCGGCTGACAATGTCTCTTGCGATCTCGCCGATCCTGCGCTCCTGCATGGCTTCCTGGATCAGGATCACGTCACTGATGGTTCCTTCGCAGATCTTTTCGTTCAGGTCCCCAACGGTCTCAACGCCCACCTGTCTGCCCCAGGTGTCCGACTCTTTCAGCGTTTCGAAGAGCTTTTTGCGCTCCTCAAACTTTTCCACGTGATCCTGCGTATTTCTCGTGGGCAACAGAAGCATAAAGCCCTCGTCATAAGGGATCACGTCAAACCACTTAACGTAAGATGCATTCGGCATCATATAACCGTAGAAATAATCATAATATCCGTCGCATTCATACACGTTGACGGCTGAGGTCCTGCGGTACTGGAAAAGCTTTACCTTGTCAAACATTTCCTGCTTTTCAAAGATCTCAATGGCCTCATCGATCGGATAAGAACGCTTCATGAAGGGAGCCTTCTTTTGCACAAGCTCCTGCATTCTTTTCTTGATCGCGGCTGCAGTTTCCTTCGTGGCGGGAAATGCCCCTTCCGCGGAGACATAATATCCGTGACCGATCGCATATTCAAAGCGGCTGACTGCTGCCGCATGGCAACCATACAGATCAAAAACCGCCTTCATGAATAGCATGGTCGCCGTTCTGACATAGGTCTTGAAGCCCACGTCGTCCTTCAGGGTAAAAAACTTGATCTCACAAGGTCTGTTGATCCGCTTGAAAAGCTCACGGATCTTGCCGTCCGCAGAAATTGCGGTGATGAGGCGCCCGTCCTTTCCCTGATAAGGCTCGATCAATTGTTCATAGGTCACGCGCTCGGCAACCTGAACATCTTCTCCTTCAATCTTTACCGTAAACATGCCGTCCCCACTTTCTTTACTTATGTATGGATCACTTCACAAGGCTGATCGCCCTTTGAAGGATCTCCCATTCGTTTTCTACCTCTAAAAGCCGGTTCTTTCCATCCTCACTTAGCTGCGAAGCATTCCCTATAAGGCCTTCGCGCACTCCGCCCAGGATCCGCTCCTGCCCTATGAGAAATTGCAATAACACGGGATCCTTAGACTGGATCAGCTTCTCGCCGTATCTGTCATATACCTCAAGATCGCGATCGGAGCATTCCAGACTTATGCCTTTATCCCCGCGGACCACCTTCATCGGAAAATAAAACTTTCCATCCTCCAAAATGGCCCTCTCCTCGGTTACCTGAAATCCGTTATCCCGAAGGAATGCGCGAAACTCGCGCAGTTCCGACTGTGGCTGCAGGATCATTTCCCCAAAGTCTGCCGTCTTTTCCGGATACGCCGTAAGGATCCTTTGCATGAGCTTTCCGCCCATGCCGGCACATACCAGCTTGTCGCCCTCTCTGAGGTGATATGCCTCCAATCCGTCGGAAAGCCTGGTCTCGATCACGCCCTCAAACCCAGCCTCCCTGACATGCTCGCTGGCTGCGGAAAGAGGCCCTTTTCGTACGTCCATGGCAAGCGCTCCTGCCACTTTTCCGGTCTGGACCAGATAAATGTCCAAGAAGCCGTGATCACAACCGACGTCAACCACCCTGCCGCCCGGCGAAAGCATTTCAGCGATTACGCCAAGGCGCTTGGAAAGGACCACGGGCTTTTTCTGCTTAATCAAGATAATCCTTGAGCTTGCGGCTTCTGGAAGGATGACGAAGCTTTCTGAGCGCCTTTGCCTCGATCTGACGGATTCTCTCACGAGTTACGTTGAACTCGGTACCAACTTCCTCAAGGGTTCTTGCACGGCCGTCATCCAGACCAAAGCGCAGACGAAGCACCTTTTGCTCTCTCTCGGTAAGCGTACCAAGCACCTCAACGAGCTGCTCCTTTAAGAGCGTGAAGGCTGCAGCATCAGCAGGTACGGGCACGTTGTCGTCCTGGATGAAATCACCAAGATGAGAATCCTCTTCCTCACCGATAGGGGTCTCTAAGGAAACAGGCTCCTGGCTGATCTTTAAGATCTCACGCACGCGGTCCACGGGCATGTTCATCTCTTCTGCGATCTCCTCGGGCGAAGGCTCGCGGCCAAGCTCCTGCAGGAGCTGACGGCTCACGCGGATCAGCTTGTTGATCGTCTCCACCATATGCACGGGGATACGAATGGTTCTCGCCTGATCTGCAATGGCTCTGGTGATGGCCTGACGGATCCACCAGGTTGCATACGTGGAGAACTTATATCCCTTCTGATAATCGAATTTTTCCACAGCCTTGATCAGGCCAAGATTTCCTTCCTGGATCAGATCGAGGAACAGCATTCCGCGGCCAACGTAACGCTTCGCGATGGATACCACCAGACGAAGGTTCGCCTCAGCAAGGCGCTTTTTCGCGTCTTGATCGCCCAATTCCATCTTCTTTGCAAGCTCGATCTCTTCCTCTGCGGAAAGCAGGGGCACCTTACCGATCTCCTTTAAGTACATGCGGACGGGATCCTCAATGCTGATGCCGTCGGGAATGGAGATGTCGAGGTTCTCCATGTCCACGTCTTCACCGGTCAAAATGATCTCCTCAGGGTCGAGGTCATCCTCTGCGTCCGTCATGCGGAGCACGTCAACGTTGTTGCGCTCCAGAGTGTCCAGAACGCGCTCCATCTGGTCCTCTTCCAGCGTCATGCCGTCAAAGAAATCGCTGACTTCCTGATACTCCAGGATGCTCTTTTTCTTCTTGGCCATGCTGACCAGCTCTTTGACCTTCTCCTCAAATTTTGCTTGTGTGTTTTCGTCCATTTGTGATTCCATCCTTCCTTGGCTTAAGTTTATACTCTTGTTTATTCTATCGAAATATGCAATTTTGAAAGTTCCATAAGTGCCTTCTTCGCCGCGAACACCTTGCTCACGGCCTCGATGTCACGCTGATCCTGTTGTTGCTTAAAGTGCTCATAGCTGTTTTTCTTTACGGCATACAGGACGTCTTGCAGTGCCCTTTCCTTTTCCTGCGATGTTTCCATGACCGGCAGCACCTCGTAGAACAGCTCTGCGGCTTCCTTTTGCTGCTTTTCATCCTCAAAGGTATTGATGACGTCCGCGGCCTGGAACTTGCCCTTCCCGATGGCCGCAAACATGCGCTCGGCCACCTGCCTGTAAAGGTCCTCCGTGAAATCCTCGGCGGTGATGTACGGCTTTATCTTGTCGTAGATCTGAGGATAATCCGCGATCCACGTGATCAGGAGCTTTTGCGCCCTCTTGCCGCCTTCCGGCACCTTATCCTTAGACTGTATGCCGCTCTTGGGCCGCTCGATCGGTTTTACCGTCGCCGCGCTTCCTGCGTAGCTGATCACAAGCTTTCGAAGATTCTCAACACCGATATAATATTTCTCCGCAATGGCCTGCAGGTAATTTTCCCGCTCCACTTCTTCCTCAAAGGAACAAAGCTTTTTGGCGATCTCGCGGTGAAATTTCGTCTTTTCCTCCGGATCCTGCATCTGGAAGTTGCTTTCCATCATGCGGATCTCATAGAAGAAGCTGTTCTCCGCCTGATCGATCCGCTCCTGAAAGGCTTCTTTGCCAAGTGCCTTCATGAATTCATCCGGATCCTTGTGTGGCCGCATGTTGATGACCTTCGCGGTCAGTCCTTCTTCCCGTAGGATCCCGATGGCACGAAGGGCTGCCTTCACGCCTGCGCCGTCGCTGTCATATGCGAGGAGCACTTGATCCGTATAGCGATGGAGCAGATGCGCCTGCTCCGGCGTAAATGCGGTTCCCAGGGATGCCACGGCCTGCGTAAAACCTGCCTGATGCATGGCGATCACGTCCATGTAACCCTCGCAGAGGATCATGTTGCCCGCCCGCGCCGTTCTCGCGTAATTTAGTCCATACAGGTTCCTTCGTTTATCAAAGATGTCCGTCTCCGGCGAATTCAAGTACTTTGGCTCTCCGTCCCCCATCACGCGACCGCCAAAGCCGATGACGCGATGATTGATGTCTTGGATCGGGAACATCACGCGATTCCAGAACTGACAGGAAAGGCCGCGTTTCTCTGAATGCGTTGCGAGCCCCGCGTCACGGATCTCCTCGTCCCGATAGCCCTTTTGATGAAGATATGCCACCAGCTCTCCGCCATTGATCCCCGCAAAACCGAGCCCAAATTTCTTCATGGTCTCGTCCGTCAGCTGGCGTTTTCGAAGGTAGTTCAGCCCAACCTCCCCGTGGGGATTCTTGCGAAGCTGATAATAAAAGTACGTCGCGGCATCCTTGTTCAGGTCAAGGAGCCTTTGCCTGCGGTTCGCCCTTCTTTTTTGCTCTTCGGTATATTCCACCTCAGGGAGGTTCACGCCTGCGCGGTCTGCCAAGGCTTTGACCGCCTCAGGGAAAGAGTAATTCTCATACTTCATCAGGAACGTGTAAACGTTCCCGCTTTCCCCGCATCCGAAACAGTGATACATCTGCTTGTTTTCAGAGACGGCAAAGGACGGCGTTTTTTCGTTATGAAAGGGGCAGCATCCCCAATGATTACTGCCCTTTTTCTTTAAGGTTACGTATCCGGAGATGACACCCACGATATCATTTTTTTCTCTGACTTCTTCTACGATCTCATCCGAATAGTACATTTGACCCCTCTTGTTTGCTTATATCTGCCAAGATTTCGGTATAAAAATCGACTCATACAGGGAGATGGCGTAGCGATCGCTCATGGCACCCACGAAATCGCAAACGACCTGCTCCTTGCGCTCTCCCTCGGAGATCAGGTTCCTAAACTCTTCCGGGAGCAGTTCCAGGTTCTTGAGATAGTAAGAATACAGCGTCTCCATCAGGATCTCCGCCTTCTTCTCCTCCGCCTTAGCCAAGGGATTCGTGTAAACCCGCTCAAACATAAAGGCACGGAGCTTTTTCATGGCGTCTGCCACGGTATCGCTCATCACGATATCATCCTTGTCCATGCTGTTGGTCACAATGTCATGGATAAAGCGGTCAAGACGCGCTCCCGGCGTGTTTCCAAGGACTGCGCGGATGTCCGCCGGCACGTCCATCTCGGTCAGGATCCCGGCGCGAACGGCATCGTCCATGTCATGGTGGATGTATGCGATCTTATCCGAAAAGCGCACCACCTTGCCCTCCAAGGTGTGCGGATTGCCGCTGGTCTGGTGATTCAGGATGCCGTCCCTGACCTCAAAAGTCAGATTCAAGCCCTGCCCGTCCTTCTCAAGGCGGTCCACGGTACGAACGCTCTGGATCGAATGCTCAAAGCCCAAGGGGCAAACCCGGTTCAGCGCACGCTCACCCGCATGTCCAAAAGGCGTGTGCCCAAGGTCATGCCCAAGGGCGATGGCCTCCACCAATTCCTCATTAAGTTTCAGTGCCTTAGCAATCGTTCTGGCATTCTGTGAAACCTCCAGCGTGTGCGTAAGGCGCGTGCGATAATGATCCCCTTCCGGCGTAAGGAACACCTGCGTTTTGTCCTTGAGCCTGCGGAATGCCTTACAGTGAATGATCCTGTCACGATCCCTCTGGAATACGGGGCGGATGTCACATTGCTCCTCGGGCTTTAGCCTGCCCTTGGAATTCATGCTCAGGGATGCATAAGGGCTTAAATAAGCTTTTTCCCACTGTTCAAGGTTTTCTCTAATGGTCATGAACTTGTCCTTTCTGACGCTTTGCGTCCACGTCCTCCTTAAACCTTTCAAAACTCACCCTAGGTTATATATTCTGCGACATTCCAAAAAATCCTTTTTTGAAGGTCAAAAAACTTCGGCCCCCAAAATGAGCCGAAGTTTTCGTCTGCTTATCAAGCATGCTGTCAGATTGAATTCGTATAGACTTAAAAATGCATGAGGTCGTCCACAATGAATTCCACGCATTTGTCCATGGCCTCATATGCCGTCTTGAAGGGAGCCATCTGGAACACGTGCCACATGCCCTCAAACACGTCAAGCCGCACCTTCACGCCAGCTTCCTCCATGCGCGATGCCAGCTTTTTGGAATCGCTGAGCAAGATCTCATTGGATCCTACCTGGATATAGGTGGGCGGAAAGCCCGTAAAGTCGCCAAAAAGCGGTGAGATATAAGGATTCTTGAGGTCTTTCTTTCCTGCGTAATCCGAGATCATCTGCTCCAGATAAGGAATGCTCAGCACAGGATCCATGTCGCGACGTTCCACATAGGATTCGCCCGAAAACGTCATGTCCGTCCAAGGGGACATGAGAACCAATCCCTTGGGCAGGAATCTTTTTTGCTCCTTGAGCTTGAGCACCAGAGCCAACGCCAGGTTGCCGCCGGCCGAATCACCCGTGATGATCACGTCGCGCGCGCCATACCCCATCTTCATCAGATAATCCCATACCTTCATGGCATCCTCAAGCGCCGCGGGAAATGGGTGCTCCGGCGCAAGGCGATAATCGAAGCTTAAGACCTCCATGGCAGTGTACGAAGCGAGCTTTGCGGTCAGCGTTCTTGCATAAAGACTGCTGCCCGTGGAAAAACCGCCGCCGTGGCAATGCAGGATCACCTGCTTATGCACGTGAGCACGGTTTAAGCTCACCCACTCACACTTCATGCCCTTGATCTCAAGGGGCTTAAAACTGATCTCTTTGACTCTTTTATAAAGCTCCCCGATCTGATCCTGGGACTGCCTGTGTTTTTCGATGTCTGGCTTGTCCACCATGCCATGTGCCAGCCGGATCAGCCGCATCAATCTTTGATTCGCTTCCATCAGAAATGCAACCTCCTTCTTACCTCATTGCGGAGTCTCCTCCTCGAGAGCGTCGTAATGATGGCAATGTCCATGATCACGCAGACCGTCAGCACCACGGCCGACCAACCAAGCCCAACGGGCACGTCGCGGAAAAGATCGATGACGATCTCATAACTCACGCAAAGGATTGCCAGCGCCGTGAAGAAATATAGTCCTCTGGCAAGGATTCCCTTCAGGAATTTGCGAATGGCGACCGCAAACAGCTCCACCACCACGGTCGTGCAGACGACCAGCGGAAGACCCAGGCCCCAAAGCCAATGATATTTATCGATCATTCTGGCGATCAGATAAAGGTAAAGTGCCATTGCGGCGCCATCCAAAAGAATATACAGATAGGGGGTAAGCTTTGGATAGATCGCGGCGGGCACCAAGATCACCCACAGGAGCACGCACGCGCCGATCACGGCCAGGGACCAAAGGTTGTGACGAAATGCCAGCCAGTTTAAGATGCCGCAGGTCACTGCCGTCGCAAGGCATACCATCGAAACAAGCCAGCCGAAATCCGCCCTTTGGATCTCCTCGACCTGCGCCTTCTCCTTGGGGAACGGCGGGATCAGGTTATCTTTTTTGATCTCATTGGGATTGATCACCGGCGTGTTGCAAAGAGGACAATTCTTTGCGGTTGCGTCCAATTCCACCCCACAATTCACACAATATGACATCGCTTTTCCCTCCTTAGCTTTCCGAAGCTTCCGGAATCTCGCGGTTGCTCTCAACCTTCACGTGAATGCCGTCCTTTACGAGTTTGCGGAAGAAATACCGCTCCACGTCCGCTTCCACGATGCTGCTCGCGAAATTCACGGTCAGCACGTCGCCAAATGAAATGATGGCGCAATTGGTACGACTCGAAAAGGGCTGACCCATGCATATGTCGATCCTTTCAATGTAAGGCCGCATGCTCTCGTGAACGTTTAGAGCTCCCATGTTGGTCAGGCCTGCCGAGGAATTTCGGTCCTGCACCTTCGTGTAGAACTGTCGCACCACAAAGTCCTTAAGGAACAACGGTACGACGCGGATCAGCGGATGACTTTGCGTCCTCGCATTAGTCGTGATGTCAGCACGAAGGAACTTATCGTTTACGTAATAACGCATGTAGTGATGCACCTGCGCCACGATTTCTTCGAAGGTATATTCCCCAAGCCTTGGATCCACGCCGGGATAGATCATGGTGATGAAATTTCGCAGGGTCTTGGACGGGAAGAACCTTCTTAGGTTTACCGGCATTGCAATCCGGACGGGCTTCACGTGAAAGCGCTTGTCCTTCGCCTGCTTCTTTAGCAGGGCATACAAAAGCACGGCGTTGAAATACTCCGTGATGCTGCATTGATACCGCTTGCTCACTGCCGCCACCTCGGAGGTGGACATGATGCCGTCGATGATGTTCAACGTGTAAAACGGCTCCTTCGTGCCACGGATGCGATAGGTCTTTTCTCCGGGGCGCGGCGGGCAGATCTTCGAGTTTGCATAACGCATGTAAGCGTCCTCAAGCTCCTCCGGATCAGGCTTCTCGTTCACGTCGAGCACAAAACCGCCGTTTTGGATCTCCGTATGTCCTAAAAGCCTTAAGTACTCCGCCGTCATCGTCATGAGCACGCACATGCCGCCCGTGCCGTCGCCCAAGCTGTGATGCGCCTCCAAGGAAATGCGGTTGTGATAATAATATACCCGCAAAAGATACCGGTTGTTGGCCTTAAAGCTCATGGGCTGGCAAGGGTTTTTCACGTCCGGCGTGACAAAAGGACCGGGACGATCATTGGGTTCCAGGTAACGCCAAAAAAGGCCTTTCCGAATGGCGGCCTTGTAGGTTGGGAATCTTGGCAGCGTGACATCAACTGCCTGCTGTAGAAGGTCCGGATCGACCTCCTCCTTTAACAGCACCGAAAGTCGGTAGGTCGATGAGAAATCGCGCCTTTGCAGCGTGGGATATACAATTGCGGATAGATCCAGTTTATACCATTCCTTGTGATCCGGCATGGAGTGCCTCCTGATATTTCCTGCAAGGATAGTATACTATTGTGCATCATTTATTGCAATCTTTTTAAAGGGCATCTCATTCCATGCCCTCGAGTTTCATGCTCTGATCGGCAATGATCTTGTTGATCTCTTCCAGCGGCACGTTCGCCAGGAAAGCGTCATAAACCTCCAGCACGTAAGGATTTGTCGGCTCATATCCGCCGCAATTCCTGATAATGCGGTTATCCTTGTCATATAAATAAATGTCCAGGTCTCGCCCGTCGCACATGTTCTCGTCCATGCCGGGATCGATCATGAACAGCCTCTCAAAATCAAGGGCTTTTTCAATCGTGTCATACTGCTCCTTCATGAGCTTCAGCCTGGCGATCTCCTTCTCATCTGCACCATAAGTGCCTTCCATCCTTGTGGGCATGAGAATGATCGCCTCTCTGTTTTTCGTGATGATCACGTCCGCCCCAAGGCGCCAATAAGGATTCGGTCCTTCGTTCCTCCCGCAGGAAAACCCGATCAGATAATCCTCCGAAAGCTCAGGAACGCCAGTCAAAAACTCCTCGATGGTGTGGGCGGTCGTCCGGTCCCAAGTATATGTCATAAACTGACTCGCGCCATGCTTTTTTGCGATCTCGGCAATCTTCTCCCTCGAATCCGCCTTGCCGCGCTGATTCACTTCGTGGTTCCACTTCGCAGAGCCCCAAGAAACCGTGGTGGAGGTCACGTTGACATATTTGTAGCCCTCATCCGTACGATATACGTAGGTTTCATAGGTCCTCTCTCCAACGCCTCCGTGCAATACGGCATAATATCCATTCGCAATCTCATTTCCGCCATTTGTCTTTGCGCCCAGCATTCCAAATGCCGCAAAAAACACCGTGATCAATTGAATAATACCCTTCATGTGATCGCCCTCCCGTCCTTTCTGATAAGATAGACGAAGTTTTTCCCAAAAGGTTCCCGGAAATCACAAAAAAAGAGAGCAAATCATTTGACTTACTCTCTTACGATTCGTGCAGAAAGAGGGACTTGAACCCTCATGGTGTTGCCACCACACGGACCTGAACCGTGCGCGTCTGCCAATTCCGCCATTCCTGCGAACAAAATGTATTATATCTTGTCGCCGCGGAAAAGTCAACACATTTTTTTATGGATTTAGCGCGAGCTCAGAGCACTTTCGATTGACCGTGCCGCCTCTAGCGTTTCGTCCTCAGAAGTGGAGTTGAAATAATAGGCCCGATCCGCCGTTCTGATCATGATATAGTTCTCGTTTGCCCTCCAAAGGAAGACGGAGCAACCACTCTCCTCCTCCACGAAAAACTTACCCTTGAGCATGTTCGGCATGCCAACGCCTGCGATCCTGGCCATGTGAAGCTCCGAAAGCTTGTCACCCTGCGAGAACTCCTGAATGTCGTTTACGTCGATCACGTACTCATCCCAGAGCTGATGGCAGATCACCTTGCCGTCTTTTACGTAAACCTTAAGCGGCGTCGATTCCATCATGCCAAGGAACACCACGGCAACAATCGTTGCAACGATCGCAAGGGCTGCAAAGACATAGATCAGCTTACCCATGGGATGCGCCAGATTGATCGTACCGCCCACGCCCACACGCTTTTCCACGTTGAGGCGTTTGTCATTGGGATTGCAATAGATCATGCCGGCGATCCAGAGGTCGTCATCATCCTCAAGCATCGTCATCTCTTTCTCATAACGCGCCTCGATCTTCTTCTCGCGAACGACAAACAGAGCAACGGCAGAAAGGAGAAGGATCATGTAAACGGCCAGCGCGATCATCACCAGAAGCTCCTCAGTGATAAAGTAAAACGATACCATCCACAAAACCATGAATACGAAATTCACCCAAAGAAAGATCACAAACATGTCGGCCATGTTCTTTTTCTTAGCACGGTTATAATTTGCATTGATCGCGCTGTCAGCGGAAACAACCTCATTTTTCACTCGGTCCAGGATAACTGCCAAAACACAAACCAAAACGGCTATTGCGAAGAACATTGCTGCCATGCCGGTGAGCATGAAAACGCCGACGAACCAGTTGTTGCCAAAGGGAATGACCTTGAAATCCACCAAAAGCGCGAATATAACGACACCAAAGCTAAGCAGCGTCGGGATACAAACATTCGCAGGACGGAGCGCATGTACGGCGCTTGCATTGCTAAGGTCCGTATAGGTCACGCCTGCCTCACTCTTGATCCCAAGACTCCTCTTGAGCGCCTTCATCTCCTTGTTGCCAAAATAATACGGAACAACAAGTGCCACAAGCGCGATCATGATAAAGATCGTCCAGATTGCCGTTTGTACGGTCACGCCTTTTAAGAGCAGGAACAACGCGGAGAGAATGGTAACGACGATTGCAATGCCAAGTGCCTGTGTATGGTGCTTTTTCACAAGTGCTTCCACCTGCTGTGCCGTCTCACCCTCCTGAAACTCACTGCGGTTCTTGACACCGAATACCAATTTCTTTTCTTTCCATTTTGCGGGATAGATCTGAAAAAAATAGATCCATGTCGTAGGAACCAGACAAAGAAACATGATCAACCCAAAAAAGAACATCATCGTTTTCCCCTCCTATCTTGTCGCCCCATAATACTCTTCCACCAAAGAGAGGATCTCCGACTTTGGCACCCCGGAGATCCGTGCTTCCGAGACAATGCGCCGAAGCTCCGTCTTGTTGGCTTCCGGGATGCTTGCCTGCTTTTGGATCTCCATGCGCACGCGCGCACCGTTTTTGCGATCCGTCATAATATACCCCTCCGTCTTTAGAAGCTGGTAGGCCTTACTCACCGTCATGGTATTGATCCCCATCTCCAAAGCCAGTGCACGCACAGTCGGGAGCTGTTCCCCGGCGGCAAGCTCGCCGCCGGAAATCCCCATGACGATCTGATTGCGGATCTGCATATAGATCGGAACGTCCGATAATTCATTGATTCTAATGATCATTCACCTTCACCTCTATTACTTTTCTTCGCCTTCAACGAAAGGATAATTACCAAAAGTAGCATCGGGATCGCGCTGATCATACCGATATACGCCGGTCCAAAGATGATCATGTCATAGTTTTCAACCTTGAGCATGTATGCAAAAATCGTGAATGCATTGACGGAACCATGCATCAACGCCGGCAGCCAGATGCACTTGGTCTTGTCGTAAACATAATCGATCAGGATTCCGAGTGCAGCGGCGCTGATACAGAACACGACAGGTCCAAGAACGGGTGCGCCAAAGTATTCCTTGCCATATTCATAACCTGCCAGGATCATGCAAGGCCAATGCCATGCGCCCCAAAGGACACCGCCAACAATGCGTCCCTTCGTCACGCCGAGTTTTTCCTTCAGATAGGGATACATGGCGCCTCTCCAGCCAACCTCTTCTCCCAAGGCCAAGAACATGTTAAAGAAGGGAGCCCAGGTGACTGACTGGATAATGCTTGAGATCATGTATGTCTTTATCGTCATCCCCTGCGCCTCGAGCAGTGCCAGAGCACCAGTCGCTTCCAAATTCTCTTTGATGATCGTAAACTCCGGATCATAGGTGTTCGGGAAGATCAAAAAGAACAGACCGCCACCGAGCAAGCTCAAAAGAACGGGAACGTAAAGGGCAAAGAAGATAAAGCGGATCTTTCCCTTCAAATGCGGCACCCACCCCATGCCTTTCAGCGGGATCCTTGCGATCAACACGCTCAAAAACGGCACGAACATACAAGCCATCATGATATACTGGAAGTAATTTATGGCAACAGTACTCGTTATGGTCTCGGCGATCCAGCCAAGGCCGAACGCCATGATCATGTAAATGATAAATTGTTTTTTCGTAGTATTTCTAGCTTCCATAACCCTCATCCTTTCTGAATGTATCACATTGCACATTTGTTGTCTTGTTTGTATTGCTCCTTGTAATACATATAATACATTGAAAGGATGAAGTTGTCAATAGGTTTATTTAGATTCTTCGTTTTGCTTCTTGTGGATGTTGTCGATGTCCTCGGTGCTTCCGCCGCCGTCATCGTTCGGGTCGCGGAACTCACCCTTTTCCACGAGTCTTAGGAACGCGTCCACGACATCCGCCGTAAGCTGCGTGCCCGACACTTCCTCGATGATGGAGACCACCTTATCGAAATTCATACGCTTTCTGTAAGGACGGTCCGAATACATGGCATCGAACGTATCTGCCACGGCAATGATCTGCGCCACTCTCGGAATGTCCACGCCCGTAAGGCCCTGTGGATATCCCTTACCGTCCGGTCTCTCGTGATGAGATCTTGCACCAACAGCCAGCTCAGGCATGATGCTGATCTTTCGAAGTGCTTCATATCCCAGCGCGGAATGCGACTTGATGACGCCAAACTCCTGATCGGTCAGCTTCCCCTGCTTGTTCAGTACCTCAGGCGGCACGCCGATCTTTCCTATGTCATGCAAAAGAGCGATGTTACGGAATTTCTCCACCGTCTCTTCGTCATATCCCAGCTCCTTGGCAAGCATGACGGTATATTCTGCCACTCTTGTCGAATGACCTCTGGTATAGCGGTCCTTCATATCGATGGTCATTGCGAAGGCTTCCGTGATCTCACGGATGAGGAGTTTGTCCTCTTCCTGCTTCTTTAAGAGGGCCTTCGTCTTCTTTCGAACATAGCGGATCACGATTTCCGCAATGATCAAAATGATCAGAAGCACGCACAGCAGCATAAACCACCACTGCTCGTACACGGCCTTGGTCTTGACGATCTGCACGGAAAGCTCCGATCCGTTCTGCCCGCTGTTGTCCTCCAGGTGCATCACGAAGGTGTAGGTTCCTCCGGACAGGTTGGTGTAGTCAACCGCGCCAAACTCGCTTCGCTCCACCGTCGTCTTTTCTCGATCAAACCCTTTCAGATAATAGGTTACGCGAGGATTCATCAAGGTATATACATATGCAAAGCCGCAAATGGTCAGCTTCTTCGTCTTTGAAGGGATGGTGATCGTTCCGTCCTTATCCGGGTAAACCTTAACACCATCCGCCTCCATGTAAGGAACAGCTAGTTTAATGGCGTTCACGTCCTCAAACTCATTTTCAATATTCACTCGGATCACGCCCGCATTGCCGGCGATATAAAGGTCTCCGTCTGCCGTCACGTCATTGTAGGAGTTTGCGGTACTCACGCTGGAGAGTCCGTTCGCCCTACTGTAATACAGACAATTGATCTCTTCGTTCTCGATCAGTTCGTCTGCTGAGACCACGTAGATGCCGTTACTGCTCAAAATCCAAAGTTCTCCCTTGGAGTTTTCCACGATGTCGAAATTGTTTGGATATGGGAATTTCCGGATCGTAACGACATTGTAATCTTCCGTGAGATATCCGAGGGCATTACTGGTCACGATCCAATAAACATCCTTTAGCCTGCTCTTTTTAATGCGCATGACAACGCCGGAGGAAAGACCGTTATCCGTGCCGACGTGAATCGTCTTCGTACCTTCGCTGATATAGATGCCGTCGCCATCCGTCCCCATGATCACCTCGTGGTTTTTCCCTTCGGCCACGGTCAGGATTTCCGTGTTGCTGATACTGGCTGACTCGTCGTAAACCTCCGTGATCTTGTCTCCAAGGATCACTGCCACGCCTCCCGTGCACGCCACCATCATGCTACCGTCTGACTTTTCCTCAGCCACGCGCACACGGTTCGAAGGCATGCCGTCATCAAGCGTAAAACACATGACCTTTCCGTCTGCATAACGGATCAGTCCGTAATCGCTGTAGGTGGATATCCAAAGCTGATCCTTGCTGTCCCTTGTAATGGCACGGATCCTGACGCCTTTTAACATCTTGATCAGATCCGTCTGCTTCATGTCAACTCCAGATGCCGTAACAGCCTGTTTCAGCGGCAGCATTGTCACGATCAGATTCGGATCGGTCACGATGAGCCCTCGGTCCGTCCCGACAAAAAGCCTGCCCTTCAAATAGCAGGTCGTATTTACGACTTCATCCGGAATGTCATAACGATCAAAGATATCCATGAACTGATCAGGAACAATCTTCATCACTCCCTGACGTGAGGAAGTGAACCAAAGATTGCCTTGGTAATCCGTGATCACGTGCTCGATGGAATTGTTCAGCGGAATGTTCTCAAGCTTCCTGCATCTTCCGTTTTCAACGATCCCGACGCCATTGTCGGCACAGATCCATACCTGATCTTGAAAGCATTCAATGTCATTGATACAGGAAAGCGGCGTAGCATTAATAAGCGTCGCCGTCCGCATGCCGTCCGAAAGCGTTCCGTAATAAAGCCCTGAATGCTGAGTTCCGAGATACAGATACCCCGGCTTTTGGGGATCCGGATAGATTGCGTGGATGTCTCTGATCCCCATCTTGCTGCCTTCGTAATTCGCAGTAACCGCTCCGTCCTTCATGGTAAAGATGTTACCTTCCTGCGTCAGTCCGTAGATCAGCCCGTCCGCCCCCCTGCGAAGCATGCGTATATATTCCTCGTTGACCTGTGGTTCATCCACCGTCCTTAAATGCATGCTCTGGTCCACGAGAGCTATGCCATGCGTCGTGGCAACATACACGTTACCGCTTTCATCCTCCTCAATGGAACGCACGGATGCGGATTTAAGACCTTCCTTCTTTCCAAAATGCCACTCCCTGCCCTGATGCTGTACATAGACGCCGCTGTCATTGGTTCCGATCCAAAGCTTGTCCTTGCTGTCCACAAAAAGGCTTACGACACTCGCAATGCCCGTCGTGGAATCCATTCGTTCAAACGTGTTGCCGTCGTAACGGATCAGACCACTATAGCTCCCGATCCAAAGGAATCCCTCTGAAGTCTCCACGATGGAATTAGCTTCAGAAGTGGGCAGTCCGCTCATGTTATCATAAAGGATCGTGGCAACGCCCTCGCTTCGTCCCGTCGGATCCACGGTGATCTTATGCCCCGCGGCCCTTCCCACGTCCTCCACGCCCTTGTCGGCAAGGACACTGGCAGGCCAAAAAAGCTGTCCTGCCACTATAACAGCCATGACTGTCGCAAGCCATCTTCTTGTCCATTCACGAGCCAAGCCTCTCCCCTTCATAACAAAGCCTCCGTTCTAAACAAAGCCTCCGTTCTAAACAAAGCCTACCTTTTTTCACGAAGATCATACCCTGCGTCTTCATCCATCATGCTTACCATGATGTTAGCAAATTTCGGATCAAATTGCGTTCCGCTGCACTTAAGGATCTCCTGCTTCACCTTATCCTGCGGTATCACGCCACGATAACTCCTGTAGCTCGTCATGGCATCATATGCATCCGCAACCGCAATGATCCTTGCGGCCTCAGGGATCTTCTCTCCCGCAAGTCCGTCCGGATATCCCTTCCCGTCATACCTTTCATGATGCCACCTTGCACCAGTCGCAAGGCTAGGCATCTCCTTGATATTGCTAAGGATGCGATAGCCAACCACGGGATGACTCTTGATCTCCTCATATTCCTCATCGGTCAGCCTTCCGGGTTTGTTGATCACCTCGTCACGGATGCCGATCTTACCTACGTCATGCAAAAGTCCCATCATGTAAATGTCGGACTGCTCCTGCTCATCATAACCATATCTTCTCGCGATCTCGCGGGAATATTCCGCAACTCTGCCCGAGTGACCGTTGGTGTAGGAATCCTTTGCATCGATCGCATCGGCCAGGGAACGAACGACATGAAGGAACAGGTTCTTGTTCTCTTTGGTCTTTTTGTCCACCTCACGTGAAAGGTTCTTTTGCAGGCGGACCATCTCGAGGATCCTTGAAACGCGCATCATCAGGATCTCAGGGACGAAAGGCTTACGGACAAAATCCTCCGCGCCCAGCTCAAGTCCCTTCTTTTCGGACTCCATGTCGTCATTCGCCGTAAGGAATACGACGGGAATGCCCGCAACGTCCTCTTCCATCTCCATCAGCTTGGCTTTCGTCTCGAAGCCATCCATCTCAGGCATCTTAACGTCCAGCAGGATCAGGTTCGGCCTGCTGTCCTTAAGGAGTTCCAAAAGCGCCTTGCCAGACTTAAGGGCCGTCACGCGCATATTATTCTTGCTCAGCACGTGTCCTGCAAGCTTTAAGTTGGAGATGTCATCGTCAACGACAACGATCCAGGGTACTTCGTCCGTTCCCCGCTTCATTTCGTCGGAATGCATGAATTCGACTTCATAGGAAACAGAGATCAGATCCGCATTCTTTTGGTTCCAGCTGCGGAGGATATGACCGATCACCTGCGTCACGGCATCCTCACGAATGTCCGTCAGGAATACGAAAACCTGATTGCTTTGATACTGCATCACAAGGTCGCTCTTTCTGAGCGCGGCCTTGACATATGCGCAAAAGCGGTCACAGTTTGCAGCGAATTGCGCTTCACTCTGCTCGCCGATCGGCGTAAGGGAAAGGAAAAGCTTGCAGGCCTTTTTCCGATAGCGGATCAAGTACCTTGTCACAAAACGATAAACGTGAAGGAACGCTTCCCGGTCAAGCTGTAATGCGGAATCAGATGCGTCCCGCTGCTCGAGGATCGCATTCAGGATCGCAAGATTCAGCGGCTGATCGTCCTCCACATGGCTTACGGGAAATGAAGGTACGGACGCCATCATCGGCTGATCATCATCCGCCCTGTGCTTCTCTCCTATGACACGATCGATCCTTTCCACGAAATCCGAAGGCTCAAACGGTTTTTTGATAAAATCGGCCACGCCCATTTCCTTGGCGCGTTCCATCACCTGCGGATCATCATCTGCGGTAAGAAAGATCACGGGAAGCTCTTTCCTTCCAAGCTCTTTTTCAAGCTCCCTAAGGCGCTTCAGCGCCTCGAAGCCATCCATCTCCGGCATGCGAACGTCCAAAAGGATCAGATCCGGTTCATTGCTCCTTACGTAATCCAATAGCATCTGTCCGGACTTCATCGCCGTGACTCTTTTTTTCGACTTGCTGAGAATATGCCCAGCCATTTTTAAGTTCGTGGTATCATCATCTACCACAACAATCCAATCCGTCATTCTCTCTCCTTAAGTGCTTCATTCGAATAAATATCATGAAAAATATATCACGTTTTGTCCTCTTTCGCAACAATCGGCAGGTGCTCCAGGTAGAGCTCTACCATCAAAAGATAGATGCAAAGATTCTCCCAGATAAAGATGGTGTCGTCAAACCATTTCCAGTTTAAGAGGAGCAACGCAATGATGAAACAGACCGCATATGCAAAGGTAATGGCCGCAAAGATCCAAGGTCCTTTGCGCTTGATCAAAAACAGATTGATCAAAAACGTGAAGGACGCGGAAAACATCAGACCATACGCAAAACCAAGATGAACGTTTGTCACCTTTTCACTCCAGTCATCGTTGCAGGGAAAGATCGAACACCCCCACACACAGAAGAACACGAAGAAATAGGTAATTTTTTTCAATAACGGCATCGGCGTTCTGTAGATATAGATCACAAGGATCGTAAACATCGTAGTTGCGCAGAAAAAGTAAAGTACCGCCGTCCATACCCGAAATCCGATGTAGGCTGAGATTGTTCTGCCAAGGTCATACCGATGGAGCCCGATCAGCCATGCGGAAAGGACGATCACAAGCGACGCAGCGGTGTAGATCGCACCCGAAATGATCACCGGTCGTCCGCCCACGAAGATCTTCTTTGACAATTCCTTCATCTTGCTCCCCCTCAAACATTGTTTTGTAAGGTTTTTCATGCATTCATATTATACTTCATCGCCGCCCGAAATTCAATCATTGGATGTGCTTTGCGAACACACGTTCCGTGGTTGTCTCGGGTGGTTTTGAGCCCATATCTAGCGGTTGACTTTTTAGAACATTTGTTCTAAAATGAAATCAAGATAGAACAAAGGTTCGATTCAAAAAAGGAGGTACTCCATGAACGATTATGAGATCATTGCAGTGGATTTTGACGGCACTCTCTGCTACAGCAATTGGCCTGCCCTGGGCGAGCCCAACGTGCGTCTGATCGAGTACCTTAAGAATTGGAAAAAGAAGGGAAATAAGCTGATCCTCTGGACCTGTCGCGCAGGCGAAGCACTTGACATGGCGGTCAACTGGTGCGGCGAACAGGAACTGGAATTTGACGCCATCAACGACAATCTTCCGGAAATCGTTGAAAAATACGGCAACAATTCCCGGAAGATCACCTGTGATTATTATATTGACGACCGCGCCAAGTTGCCGGAAATGGTCTGCTGCTGAGCAGAGCCTGCGGCGAGCCCGTCGCCCTGGCTGGCGCCGTCTGATTTATGACGAATGGGCCATGTCGTAACGCCCTTTCATGAATTCGCGCACATTTTTAGATTCTTCCAGATCGATGGGGAATCCAAAGTAGTTCGCCACATAGATTGACAATTCTTCAAAATAGTCATACATGCGGAAAAGCTTCTCCCACATGTCTTCATAGGTTCCATTGGCAAAGATGCCCGCGAACCTCTCCATTTCCTCTTCTGAGATGAAACGTTTTAAGTACTTTAGGTTCATTCCGGTGGATACGTCAAATCCGTGATCGATCCCGACCTTCCAACGGATCATCTTGCGGAACATGTCCATCATGTATTCTTCCATGGCACGCTTTGCATAGTATAGCTCATGCCTGCAAAGCCCCTTTGTCACGTAATTGCTGATCCAGCGGAATTCATTCACCGTGTTGAAAAATTCAAACTCACTCGGCTTCTTGATGGAGAATACTTCCTTGGACGTAATGTCCTTCAGTTCCGTGAAATGATCCTTGTTGATCAGCACGGTCCTCGGCTCCGCAAAGCTCTCCTGCTCTTTGATCTTGCTGACGTCGACAAAGGTCAGGTCGATCCTGTTGCCGTCCTTATATTGCGTGAGATACGCAAAGTTCTCCCGGCCCTGATAATCATAGGGCTCGGCGTAGTAATCATCTGGCATCTGCATGATCAAAATGTCGCCAAAACGCTTCATGTAATCATGATCTTTTGAAAACTCCCGAACGTCCGTTACAAAAAAGGTAACGTCAAAATCCGAAAACCTATCATGTACGGCCCCTGGCGTAACGTTCGACCCTTCCATCGTCACTGCACGGATCCTGTCATCCTCCTTCGCCGTCTTTAAGATCAGTTCATACATTTCATCATATGTCATCTTACCTTGCTCCTCTTACATTGCTCCTTTTGTCCGATTCAAAAGCTCCGCATTCTTCTCAAGCAGGTTGTAAATGCCGTCCTCGCTGAGCACTCCGCGTTTGAGCCCCGCGGGAAGCTTTCCGCTTTCGTCCAGCGCAAGATCATTTTTCCAGTTCTGACTGGCATAGTATTTCTCCAGTTTGCGGACCATCTTTTGATACTCCTCAAACGCATCCAAAGCCTGTTCCAACGCATCTGCCCTTTGCTTTGCCTCGTCCAGGATCTGTTCCATCTCCGTGATCCGCTTCACCGCAACTTCCACTTTTGTCATAGTTTTGCACCTTTGTCTGATAGTTATTCCGCCTGTTCTTTACGACGGTTCTTTTACGCCTTTTCTTTTCACGATCTTGTACAGTTCCTCCGCCGCAAGCCTTGTTTTTGCAACAACGTCTCTCCCTTTGGGGAAACAGTAATACAGGCAATCCTTGGTCCCGATCGACACAATGTCACCGATCTCATACCAATAATAATCCGAATTGACGCTGTAGGAAAAGCCCGGGGACTGCTCATAGTGAAGTTTTCCTTCGCAACCGTCAAGAACGAAGCCCGTCTTATCATGGCGAAGCCTTCCCGATCCAACCATGTAAAGAGCCTTTGCATCCTTCAGGATCGCAATGTCACAGGGCACGTCCAGGAGATATGCATCGTTTTCGATTTCTTCCCTTACGGCCTCCCGCTCCCATGCAAACCAGTCGGGAACATGCGAGAATTTGGTTTCCACGTTCACGCCCTTTAGCTTACCAAGCGTATCGAGCTCATAGGTTGCACCGCATGCATTGCACTTTAGCTCCGTACCTTTGCCTACCGTCTGTCCTTCTGTCATGCAATGCGGGCATTTGTACAGGATCCTGTTCAGGCCGTCCGCCCGAAAGGGTTCATCGATCTCAATTTCGTTTTCCTGCTGCCAGCGGAAATAATCAATGGAAAAAGCGTCCTGCAAGGTTTCATTGATCTGCCTAATGCCGGCTTTTTCCAGTTCTTGCGTTGAAAACAAGCATTTGATCTGGCATGAGACCTTCACGTCTCTTTTCTGCAGATTATTGTAAAGAGGGTCTCTCGTAAAGGCACCGTAGGAAGTGATCATGACCACCGGGTGCTTTAGCTTTTTGAGAAGAACGCCGAGGCTCTCCGGGATCTTCGTCGTCGTTCCGTCTAAGGAATATCCCGCCTCCGGGAACATGAGAACGCTGGCGTGATTGACGTTCAACGCATGGGCCATGTCTGTGATCAGCGTCATGTCTGAGACAAACTTGCAGGTCGGAATGCAGCCCAAATGCCTGATCAAACCTTCCTTTCCCACAAGCGCATCCATGGTGTTCACGATGCTAAACGGCTTTCCCTTCAGCACTTCAAAGGCAATGGCAAGGTCCGTAAAGCTAGAGTGATTCATCAGGACCATCCAAGGACCGTCGCCCGCCTTTTCCATGTCCACTTTTTCACAGGTAAAACCCACCTGCTTCAGTTCCCCCGCAAGTGCCATGCGTGCAACGCCTGCAAGGATTTTGGATGGCTTTTTCGGCTTTTTATGTTCCCAGGACGGAAGGCCCTTTACCTCTTCATAGTCTCGCGTTTCGGTTTTGATCTTCATGATTTATGTCTCCGCAATGCTAATCCTTATTCTATTTGCATCAAAGCACTTATTTTCTTTTTGTAGCTTACGTATCTTGCAAGCGCCGTCACTCCGCTGATCGCCCAAACGATCCCGACGGACCACCAAATGCCCCACAATCCGATTGCCGGGATCCCGACCATCATCACGGGAACGATAAACCGTCCAAACACTTCGACAATGCCATTCATCAAGGCAAAAAAAGAATCTCCGAGTCCGTTGAGAACGCCTCTTACGACATAGATGAGTCCTAACATCGCATAGAAAAGGCTTGTGATCTGAAGTGCTTTTGCTCCCATGTTGATGACTGCCTCGTCTTCCACAAAGAACCGAATGATCGCTCTCCCGCAAAGCTGCATGACTGGCAACATCAGGACTGAAAAACCCACCATCAAAAGCAAACCTTTTCGATAGCCTACCTTTACTCTGTCCATCTTCTTCGCGCCAAAATTCTGTCCCGTATATGTGGAAAGCGCCGCACCAAGTGTCTGATAAGGCTGATGAATGATCTGCTCGATCCTGCTGGTCGCGGTAAATGCAGCTACCGTCACCTTACCAAAAGAATTGACCACTCTCTGCAATGCCATGCACGAGATTGCGATCAAGGAGAATTGAAGGGAAAGCGGAACCCCAAGTCTTAACACCTTATACGCTATCCTTCCATTGAAATGCATGTCTTCCTTCGTGAACTTAAAATAGGGGTTTTTCATGACGGCGTAAACCAAGCAGGCAATCCCAGAAACAAACTGCGAGATTACCGTTGCAATGCCAGCTCCTTTTACGCTCATGTGAAAAACGCAGACAAAAAGGAGGTCTAGCCCCGTGTTCAGAAGACATGAGAAGATCAGGAAAAACAATGGCGTTTTAGAATCTCCGAGAGCCCTTAACATCGAAGATGCGTAGTTATACAGAGACACAAAGACAATCCCGACACACATGATCCTCATGTAGGCGATCGCATCCCCCATGATCTCCGAAGGCGTGTCTAACAGTTGAAGCACCGGCGTGGTCAGAAAAAAAGCCGTGATCCCGACCACAAGCGGAAAAACAAGCATGATGTATCCCGTGTTGACGATGCAACTTTTCACGGCGCCATCATCTTCCTTCCCAAAGAATTGGGACGTGATGATCCCGCCGCCGCTTCCGATCCCATTACAAAGCGCAAAGAAAAGGAATGTCACCGAATTGGTGGCCCCGATGGCCGCGAGTGCCTCTGCGCCGACAACTTGGCCTACGACAACCGAATCCACCAGGTTATATACCTGCTGAAACAGATTTCCGATCAACATCGGCACGGAGAATAACAGGATCAGGGAAATCGGATTCCCCTCCGTCATTCGCATTACTGCAGTTTTATGCTCTCTCTCCATCTTAAGTCACTTTTTCCTTTGATACTCCACAAAAGGTGTATCAATCGCTTATTCCGTCCGGGAAGAACTCTTATCCCGTTTCGTGATCAGTTCGGTACCACCGTCTCCCCAAAAGACGATCACTTCGTCGCCCTCCTTAAATCCCTTTCGGTTATCCCGCTGGCAACTGGGATTCCTCGAGAGACAGTAGAGCTTTTTGTCGCCTTTCTCCCATGTTCTGTCAACCACGTCAAGGTAATACTTGTGGGATTTACGCATTTTCAATAGGCACCCAATCGAGATCGGAAGGATCACGATCAGTGTATGGAACCCCAAAAGAGCAATAAGCAGGCTGGCACACCTAAGGAGGATCGCATTATGCGTCCCTGACAAAATGATTGCAAGGAATGGCACCAAAAGAATCGCCTCCCATCCCAAGATGACGCTCCAAGACCACTCGCCCCAGATTGCGCGATAGAGCAGTTTTTTCTCCTGCTCTCCCACCTCTTTGAGCTCCAGATTATTGGCAAACTCTATGTCCTCCTTGAAGTTTTCATAGTCGTCTTCATATTCTTCCTCTGTCTGAAGCAGGCCGATGAATTCCTCAAAGTTTTCCGCAATCTTGTTAACATCATAATCTGATTCCTGATCGATATGGACCACCTTGGGTTCTCCGTCCCTGCCGCACTCACTGTAATCCAAAAAGATCATGTCGTGCCCGGCGGTGAACGTATCACAGATGGGAATCCCGATCGCAGGATATCCCCAACCATCGATCCAGTTCGAATAACCTGTGCCTCCGCAAAGAGAGTTACTCTTCTCCCGTCCGATCCCGTAAATCCCTTCGATGATCGCACCAGAACCCTTCACGAAGTTTTTCTTCGGACAACCGCCATTGTGCTGCCGCATGAGCGCAATATAAGACTCGGGGAGTTTATATCCCAGCTCCTCTTCCACGCTCTGGATCATTTCATCCGTGACAGGATCCGAGAGATAACTGTCCGCCCATTCTCCATCCTTCCAGAAATCACTAAAGTCAATCCCTTCAAACATTGTTTTCCCCCTTCTAGATGTGACACTTGTTACTAGGGACGTACCTCGCTGCCGCCCCACTCAACAACGACAAAACCATTTCTTTCCGGCGCCGTCAGCTCCTGTTCTACAAGCTCCACTGGCTTTTTGCTGCCATACCAAGTCATGAAAACGCGGATCACCGTATCTGGATTTGGATTGATGAACAACTTCGCATTTTCTTCGTAAGCATCCCTCTGGAAGCTGATCACGTTATAGTTGTTATTCTCCATGAGCGGAAGCCAATACACGATGAATTCATTTGCCTCGCGCCTTGTAAGACCAAGCTCTGCCAGTGCTTTCTCCAGAAACTCTGCCGTGTCCTCGCCCTTTACGCAAAAGCCCTCGGACATGTCATATTTCGTCGTGGATTCCCCTTCCCAATACAGATAATTGTAGGTCTTCCCGCTTTCATCCGTCAGCGTTCCGTCAGGCTCCGCAACAACCTTCCACCCATCTACGTACTTAGGATAGGTCGTTGTCAACTTGCCGTTAAAATCAAGCCTTGCCACAACCTCCGTCGTTTCCTCCGGATAGAGATAAAGTACGGGTTTCCTTACTTCAACGCCAAAAATCCTGTAGTAGTAATAATATCCCAAAAACAACACAACGGCCACGATGAAAATAACTGTCAGGATCTTCCAAAGTTTGTTATTCTTTCTCTTCTTTTTCTTCTCCTCTTTTTCGATTTCCAGCTGGATTTTTTGTTCTTCTGTCAGATAATACTCTTCGCCCATTTTGTCCCCCCATAATAAAACCTTCATGCGGTCATATCAACCAAAGTTTCCATTTTTCAGTATATCAAAACAAGGCCATTTACGTCAATTTCACATGCGAAAAAGGCCAGCCAAAAATGAGAGTTTCGTCCGCGCGCCGTGGCGTCAAAATCCTGATGATATTGCGACCGGCGGTAAGATATGATAGAATGTTATCGGATTTGGATCAGGAAGGATTAAGAACCAATGAGTGAAGAACAAGCAGCGGCAAAGATTCCGCAGACTTTGGAAGAATTAAAGGCTTTCGCCTCAGAGCATAACATTCCTTTGGTTTTCAAGCCGCACCAACAACCGTGCCGCCAACTGGAGAAAAATGCCTGGCATTATCATCGGCGCCCTCTGTCTGATCGCCGGGCTTTTCATAACGTTTCTCAATCCAAATCATCGCGATAAGTATGAGCGCGGCTACTACCGCTATCAAGATTCATATTATTACACCAACGGATCGGAATGGTTCTCTTATGACTATGGCTACTGGAACGACGTTAGCGTAGCTCTGGTTGAGGACATCATCGCCGACTACGATGCCTACAGCATTGACATTTCGTCCGTCGATGTAGACCCCTGCTATTACACATACGCATATGATGACGATGATCGCTGGGACAACGATGACTGGTTCGATGACAACGACTGGGATTATGATTTTGACAACGACTGGGACTGGGACAGCGACTGGTGATCTAAGACGTACTGCATGGTCATTTCCACAAATGCGTCTGCCTGATTCAGTCAATCTGCATTATTCTCTTGCATAAGAGCTCACAGTATGATATATTTTGTTTAAGGGGAAAGCCACGAAGGCGCCTACCCTTTATAGTGGGACTAAGTTTTACAACTTAGCCGTCAACTACTCGCGATAGTTGGCGGCTATTTTTCTTTCCCTTTAAGGATTGCGTAACACAATCCAATCAGGGCTACAATGAATATTCCAATCTGAATTAACTCAGCATATGTAACATACATTGGCATCGCCCTCCTTTCTTTCGTCCGGAGGGTGATCCCCTCCGGCAATGGAGGGTAGCCGCCTTGCTCTATGACTTTCCTTACCGTCGAATGTAACATGGCATGTTGCACAAAGTCAACATGGCAAAATCACGGTTTTTGTTTTGTCAAGAAGGCTTCAAGTGCCTCGAAAGACTTGTAAATCAAGAAAAAATTACATGTCAAAGGGCCAGCAATCATTGCTGGCCCTAGTTTACTTTAATTCAGCATTATTCTTTTTCAAAAAATCAATATCACTGCCATATTTCAGCGCTGTATCCATGTCGTTCGTTTCAAATGCTTCAAAGAGATCCTCAGGAATCTTGCCGGGTTTCGTCCTTTCATAGATTGTCAGATTCCAGGAATGCTTGCATTTTATGCATCGATATATGAGCCACACGTCTACGGATTTGCCGTTTGCGTTCATCCTGAACTTGCCGGAGTTAATGAACTCCTGCTTTTTCCCGCAGCCTCCGCAACGATGATAGACCCTAATGCTTGCAGATTCAGCGGGATCCAATGCTTAACGCCGTGGCAAGTCTTTGATCGCGAAGGATCCTTTGAATGCTCTTCTCCGTTTCTTTACATGGTATATAGATTAATTGACCGTCTACGTATTGCTGAATCGTCTCCAATAATTCTTTGGGCAGAATCTTCTCTGCCTTGATATAGCTCATAATGCTCCTCCTATTTGACGTTTCCCTAGGATTCATCTGAGCTTACGATTCAACTTATTTAAGCTCAGACTACTGAGCAATAACAAATTTTCTGGTCATACAGAATCTCTCCTTTCTTGTAATAAACAAACTATGTGTATTGTATCGGTACTACGGCCGAATGTCAACCTCGAGAATACTTATAAACAATTTTGCTCCGGCAATCGCCAACATTCTCTTGCATATGATCTCACAGTATGTTATATTCTGTTTAAGGGGAAAGCCATAGAGGCGGCTACCCCAAATAAGTTTGTGGTTAAACTTAGCGTTTAGCCGTCACTATTGGTAGTAGTGGCGGCTATTTTTCTTTGTCCTTAAAGACCTTGAAACAAAGGCCAATAAGGGCTACAACGAAAATACAGAATTGGAATAGATCCGCAAATGTAACTTCCATTGGCATCGCCCTCCTTTCTTTCGTCCGGAGGGTGATCCCCTCCGGCAATGGAGGGTAGCCGCCTTGCCCTATGACTTTCCTTAGCGTCGAATGTAACATGGCATGTTGCACAAAGTCAACATGGCAAAATCACGGTTTTTGTTTTGTCAAGAAGGCTTCAAGTACCAAGAAAGGCTTGTAAATCAAAGGAAAATTGAATGTCAAAAGGCACTCTTTCGTGCAAGCACGAGAGCGCCTTTTATTTTTCGTGGAAAGAAAAAAGCAGAGCTTTTTGCTCTGCTCATGATAATGCGGAAGATGGGGTGAGGCGGATTAAGAAAAAGGTCCGGGGGACCTTTTTCCCGCCGAACCGACCGACGAAGGCGCTTGCGCCGAGGAGACCTTGAACCCTGGGTTCAAGGGACTCCTCGGCGCAAAACAAAAGGGTTAAGCCTTTTGGCTTAACCCTTTTGTTTTCCTGCGGAAGATGGGACTTGAACCCACACGGTGTAACCACCACAAGATCCTTAGTCTTGCTCGTCTGCCAGTTCCGACACTTCCGCTTAGCGCACCGCGCAAAAAGTATAATAGCATTATCGGGCGCGAATGTCAACACTTTATTTATGATTTTTCATATTTCTGGGGCGCGTTACAGTACGCGCCTCAGATTTCTTACCAAAACTTCGTACTCGTTCATGAAATTCTCGTGTTCCAGGGTCAGGAAATGCATGTTTTCCTGGCTGGCCGCCTCTTCCAAAAGCCTTGCGCGTTCAGAGAGTTCCTCCGCTCCGATGGTCTTGCTGTTGGACTTGATGCTGTGGATGAGCACGCGGTAATCCTTCCAGTCTTCCTTTGCGTACAAGTTCCTGAGGTCGCGACTCTTTTCATCAAAGGCAGCGGCATACTCATCAAGCATTGACACGTAAAAATCTTTGTCATCGGCGCAGTAGATCAAGCCTTTTTCCACGGCAAGACCAAGGCCCTTGACCTCCTCCAAAACCTGATCTGCGGGCTTTTTCGACGCATCTGATGCATTTACTTCACCCTCACCAGGCAAGAACTCCAGGCTGAACGCGTCATCGCTCTCATCAGGCTCTTCCTGCTTTGCCTCCTTACAAAAGCTCTGCAGGTCCTTCGGTAGGTATTTACAAAGCTGTTCCTCCAGCTTTTTCGCGTCGATCGGCTTCGAAAGGTAATCGTCAAAGCCTGCTGCCAGATAAGTCTCCCTTGCTCCGACAACGGCATTTGCCGTCAGTGCCACCACAACCGTGCCGCCGCCCTTCTTGAACAGGCCTTCCTCACGAAGCTTTGCCAGCGTTTCAATGCCGTCCATCTTCGGCATCATATGATCCAGGAACACGATGTCATAGCGCTTCGAGCGGATCTTTTCGATGGCATCGCTTCCCGATGAGGAAAGATCCGGCGTGATGCCGTTTCTTTTCAGGAGATTCTTTGCCACTTCAAGGTTCATCCCATTGTCATCAACAAGGAGCACGCGTGCATTCGGCGCGTAAAGATATGCCTTTTCCTTTAAGCTTTGTTCGCTTCTGATGACATGCTCCGCATAATCTCCGATGGGCTGGTCCGAAATGATGCGCTGCTGCAGACGGAAGGAGAACACGGAACCCTTGCCGTATACGCTGTCAAGGTGGATCTCACTGCCCATCATGGACAGAAGCTTTACCACGATCGCCATGCCAAGGCCCGTGCCTTCGATGTTGCGATTTCGCTTCTCCTCAAGCCGTTCAAAGGATTCAAACAGCTTTTTGCGGTCTTCTTCCTTGATGCCAATGCCAGTGTCCTTGACGCTCACGTCGAGGAGCACGTAACTCTGCTCTTCCTCTTGAATACGCCCGCCCTGGCGTACGGAAAACAAAACCTTTCCTTCTTCGGTATATTTCACCGCATTCGTCAGCAGGTTCATGATGACCTGCGTGATGCGTACGTCATCGCCTTGCAAAACGCAAGGGAGGTTTTCGTCTACGTCCACTTCAAATTCCAGATTCTTGGCCTTTGCGCGGCCCTGGATCGAATTGACCAGATTTTGGATCAGACTCGCGAGGTCATAGGATACGGGAACGAGCTCCATCTTGCCATCCTCGATCTTGGAAAAGTCCAGGATGTCATTGACGATGGAAAGAAGGGTCTTTCCTGAAGCCTTAATGTTATCAGCATATTGTCTGACGTTCTCCTCCCTGGTTTCGCGCAGGATCATCTCATTCATGCCGAGCACGGCATTGATGGGCGTTCGGATCTCGTGCGACATCTCCGCGAGGAAATCGCCCTTTGCCTTATTTGCGGCATCCGCGGCGGACTTCTCAAGGCGGAGTACCTTCGCCTCATATTCCTGTTTCTGCTCGCTGATCTTCAGCTCCTCGATCCTCTTACTGTTCTTGATCACGCTCCGATATGCGATAAAGCATACAATGGATATGATCCCGAAGCTGATGAGGTACACAAGCACGTTGACAATGAGCTGACTTGCCACGTCCTTATACAGTTCACTGTTTTCCACGATGATCAGGGCATCCCACTGATCCAGCACTTCTGCCATAAAGACCGTGCACTTCTCGTCACGGATCTTCGCCTGAAAGCTTGTTACGCCGCCGTTTCGCAGGTTGGGGATCACTTCGCCGTAATCTTCCAGATCATCGATGTATTTTCCGTTCATGGAGGCGTCACGATGTGCAATGATCATGCCGTCTTCATTGACGATCATGCTATAGCCCTTTCCCTTGATCGTCACGTCTTGTACAATGGTCTGGATCTCATTCATCGTGACGTCGAGGGACATCACGCTTTCACCGTCGGAAAGCATGCGGCTAAAGGATATGATCACGGCACCCGTCTGTGCGTCCACGTAGGGACTCACGATCGTGCTCTCACCTTCCGCTTTCTTGGCTGACAGATACCAATCCCTTTGCGTCGGATCGTAATCCTGGGGCGGAACCCAGCCTACGCCGTCCAAATACTTCCCCTGAACGTAACCATAGAGGCCGGTGTAGTTTTCGTCAAACTGCTGCTCCTGATTCTTGGATTCCCCGATCAGATATCGCAGGATCCTGGCCGAATCATCCCCGTTTTTCACCATGACGTCCACGGTGTCAGCGGTCACCCAGAGCACGCTCTTGGCGGTATCCAGATAGTTTTCAAGCGACACGGCAAGGCTTGAAGCCTTGTCTTCTCCAACCTCCATGATGTTCGATACGGAAACACGAAGAAAGAGTCTCGTCGTGTATACGATCACGAGGATCATGAGGACAAAGATCACAAGAAGGGTCAAAGCAATATTCAATTTACGCCGTTTCATGCGCCTGGCCCTCCTTTCCTAAACCTAATTACTGAATGCATCTAATAGTCCCTGCAGGCCGTCCTTATCATAGATTTCTTTGTAATAGCTTACTTCTTCTGCGATCATCTCATCGATGACCTTCATGCCAAGAAGCTCCACGGGAGCCTTGTCGTCCGTCATGACCATGTACGACTCGCCATCCTTGTCCTCCGAAGCCGCGTGAACGTAAGGTATCAGATGATCGGTCACGCGTTTCATCATGGCGCGGATCTCCGGATTCTCTTCCGACTCAAGATTTCTCTCCATCGTTTCGAGAATGCCTGATTCCATGGAAGCAAAAAGCTCGCGGTTACTGCTGCTTGCGCAATTGACATAGTAACAATTCGGGAAGACTTTACTGATGGTCTGTGACAGTGCAAAGGTGATCCCTTCGCCGTCATTTTGGCCACGCATGTTCATGTTGACGACCATGACGCCGCCTGGCTTCAAGTGATCTTTTACCAGCGTAAAAAACTCCACGCTGCTCATCTGGAATGGGATCGTGATGTCCTGATAGGCATCCACCATGATCACGTCGTAGGTCTGATCGATCGCATTTAGGTATGCGCGTCCGTCGTAGGTGACCACCGAAATGTCATCTGAGAGATGAAAATATTCTCTCGCCAACCCCGTGATATCCTCGTCGATCTCCACGCCGATGGCATTGATCCCGCGAAAGTCAGGATCATTGTCGTCGCTTAAAAAGCGCCTGCACTGAGTTGCGTAAGTGCCTGTTCCCATGCCAAGGATCAGCATGTCAATTCCGTGCTTTTCCTTGACGCCCGCCATGTAAGGCGCCGCCAGCGCATAGTCATAATACATGCCCGTGAGCTGTCCGTCTTTTTCATATACGGACTGGACGCCAAAGAGGACGTTCGTCGACAGATAAACTCTCTTATCGTCTTCGGTCACCTGAAGATAGTTATAAACGGATTCGCCTTCATAGGTAAGGTCCGACTCCCAGAAGGCGAAGCTGTCGGACTTACCAAAAAAACAGGATACCAGAAAGATCAGGATCCCTGCGGTGACCTTCACCGCATTCTTGCGATTTCCGGGAGACTTCTCTCCGTCCTTCCTGGGACTTACGAAGTAAAGGATCGCCAGCAAAAGCAAGATCCCTGCAAAGATCAAAAAGGTGATGGACGTTCCAACCGCCGGGATCGTGACAAAGGTCGGAACAAAGGTACCGATAATGCTGCCGACCGTGTTGAAGGCATTGAGCATGCCCACGGTCTTTCCGCTGTCGCCAAGGTCGTCAATGGTGAATTTCACAAGTGACGGCGTTACGGTGCCAAGGAGGAACAGCGGGAACACGAAGATCACCATGCAGGCTGCAAATGCCGCCCAGATCAGGAACATATGATTCACGGAAAAGATCATCACGGCAGAGATCCCGACGATGATATATTTCCCGAGCACGGGGATCAGCGCGATCCAAATGGCAGCAATGATGATGCGTCCGTATAATCTGTCGGGATCAGGATTCTTGTCCGCCGTCCTGCCGCCGTAAATGTTTCCGAGGGCCATGGCGATCATGATCGTCCCGATGATGATGGTCCAGACAATCTGTGAGGAACTAAAATAGGGGGCAAGCAATCTGCTCGCCCCTAATTCTACTGCCATCACGGACATGCCTGCAAAAAACTCCGTAAGATACAGGTAAACCTTATTGCTGAGTATTTTTCTTCTTTTGTTTTGCATGTCTGTTTTTCCTTATCTTGGTCTATCTTACAATGATCGTCACGTCCAGATGAATGCCCGGCAGCGGGATCCGATACTTGTCGGACAATGCGGGACCGCAGCTTGCGGAACCGATGCCTGACATCGCGGAATCAACGCAGATGACGGTGCTTCCGCTCTTTTCGAGCTCGAAGTTGTGTCGCTTGCTTGCAAGCTCTTCCTGCGTATATTCGGACACGTTGAACGAGAAAGGCTTCGCGCCTTCAAAACGGATCCTCGACTCGCGCCCGCGAACCTCAAGATACTTACATCCGAAATGGGAACCGTTCTCCTGCGGCTTTACGTAATCCACGTGCATCTCCGAAACCCTTGCGTTAAAGAGCCCAAGCCAGGAAGCCCTGCGCTTGTCAATGTAGCTCTCTTCGGGTCCAAAGCCGTAATACCTTACACGGTCAAAGTCCTTGTTGACAAAGAGCCTCAGTCCAAACCTCGGCAGGAACATGATCTTGTTGCTCACCTCACCGTCTGAAATGATGCGGACCGAACCGTCCTTGCCAAACAGCATCTCCGTCTCCATTCTCGCGAAGGGCTGATACATGCTCCATCCAAAGGAATGCTTAATGTTCACGGCCACCTCACCGTATTTTTCCTCTGCCACGGTGGAATATACCTTCGGCACGTACTCATGGATGTGTGCTTTATACCATTCGTCCTTGAGCGTGTCATTGTCTGTCGGCGCACGGAAGAAATTGTGCTTTATCGGTGCATCCAGGATTTCCTCATCGCCCTTTTTGATCGAAGTGATCTCGCCGATACGACGATCGAGAATATATTCGATTTCACCGGCCGTGATCATGAAGTAAAGCGGCGTCTCCTTGAGCGTCACGCGCTGCGTGATGGCCTTGCGGTTCTCATGGGGCTCGAGCTCGGAAAGGATGAGCTGATCAAAGCAGACCTCATGACCCTTCTTGCACCAAAGCGTATCTTCCTTCGCCTTAAACACGAAGCGGATCGCCAGTTCTTTTCCGCAAAGAAGCTTCATCTCAGGGATGATCAGACGCTGCTGCCCCATGGCTGACATGGAGTAATCCACGGTGCCTTCCGCGATCTTTCTGCCGTGGTCGGTGATCTCATAACTACAGTCAAACAGCTTGCCCGGATCCTCAAATGCCAGGAAGTTACGGAAGATGACTTCGCCGGCCTGTTCTCCAAGGGAGACGCGCACGGGACGATATACCTGTTTTGCTTCCTTCAGGCCGGGATGCGGGATGCGGTCAGGCGAAACCAGACCATCCATGCAGGAATTCCCGTCGTTATGCTTCGCTCCGAAATCCCCACCGTAACCATATTTCACCATGCCGTCCTCGGTCTTGCCAAGGATCATCGCATGGTCACACCACTCCCAGATAAAGCCGCCGGCATAGCGTTCGCTTGAATAAAAGACCTTGCGATAGCTCTCCAAGTCTCCAGGGCCATTTCCCATGGCATGGCAATACTCGCAAAGCACAAGGGGCCTTGTCTCGTTCCTCTCCATTAGGAAACGCTTTACTTCCTGCGGTGAAGGGAACATCTTCGAAACCACGTCTAAAATTGCCGTGGGCGTATCATCGAGGCAATGGGTGCTCTCATAGTGCAAGAGTCTTGATTTATCAAGCTTCTTCACGAGTTTTCCTGCGTTCAGGAGGTTTTCACCCCAGCCACTCTCATTTCCAAGCGACCACATCACGATGCAAGGGCGGTTATAATGCTGCGTTACCAAGCGCTCCGCGCGGTCTGCAATGGCGTCCTTAAACTGCGGATCAATGGCGATGAGTGCCATGCCACCGTTGCCTTCCTTACGTGTCCAACGAATGTTCTGGAAGACTTCCGCACAGCCGTGGCTTTCAAAATCCGCCTCGGCAACCACGTAAAAACCATACTCGTCACAGAGCTGATAGAACTGCGGCGCATTGGGATAATGAGAGCTGCGGATCGCATTGATATTATGCTGCTTCATCATCTCCAGGTCTTTGCGCATCTGCTTCTCGGAAGCGTAATAACCCGTGTCAGGATAGCTGTCGTGACGGTTCACGCCACGGAATTTGATGGGCTTCCCGTTCATCTTGATGACACCGCCGGAAACCTCAACGTGGCGGAAGCCGACCTTCTCGCCGATCGCCTCACCGTTGCTTCTAAGGATCAGTTTGTACAGCACGGGCTTTTCAGGCGTCCAAGGGATTACCTTATCCACCTTTGCCTCATAGGTCTCATTTGCTTTTACCTTGGCCCGAAGGAGTGGCTTTCCCTCAGGAGAAAGCAAGGTCAGCTGGGCATCCGCTCCCGTCACGCTAACGGAAAGCTTTCCCTGCGCGTTTGTGTGAATGCGATAGTCGGTAATGCGCTTTGCAGGGCGCGACGTCACGTAAACGTCGCGGAAAATGCCGGAGAGGCGGAACTTATCCTGATCCTCTAGGTAAGTGCCGTCACACCATTTGAGCACGGCACACACAATGCTGTTTCTCCCCTTCTTGAGGAAGGGCGTAACGTTAAATTCCGTAAAGGAATGGGAAACCTGCGTATATCCTGCAAATTTTCCGTTAATGAACAAGTAAAGACAACTGTCAACGCCTTCAAAGGTCAAGATCCGGTCCATACCGTCCGGATTGTAAGTGTAGCTCCTCTGGTATATCCCCACGGGATCATCGTCCGGTACGTAGGGCGGATCGAAGGGGATCGGGTAGCTTAAGTTCGTGTACTGCGGTATGTCATATCCAAAAAGCTGCCAATTGGAGGGAACGGGGATTTTCTCCGTGAATTTCAGCTTTGTAAAATCATCTTCTAGGTCGATCACGCTGTCATAATACTGAAAGCTCCAAGTGCCGTTTAACAGTTCAACGCGGCTGGATGCTTCCTTGCCTCCAAAGAGCTTTGCGTCGGCCACTTTGTCGTCAAAAGGAACAAACCATGCACGCGTCGGCAAAGCGCCCACGTGAAGCACGGATGCGTCTTCATGACAGGTCAGCAAGCTTTTTGGACTGCCTTCTTTTGAAATCAGCGATAAATTCATTTGGGATCCCCTTTCATCCATTGCCGGCGCGGCCGCGCCGACATCGATGTGCTCAACTCCACAAGCCTGATACAAAAGTCATAAATGCAAGCCAGGTGTAGACGGAATAATAGATTCCGGTCTCATCCGTTCCCTTACTCAGAAGCTCCTTCGCTTCTTGTTTTGTGTAAAGACAAAAGCCTCCGATGCATTCGCCGCCGACGTTTCCTTCCCTGGAAAACTCAGGCATTTTGCTTCGGCGGATCGTGATCTGCACCATTGCATTGCTCTCGTCCGTCATTCCCGGAGAACTGAACAAGAATGGATTCACCGTGCAGATGGAATCCTCTGGTCTGAAGGCAATGCCCGTCTCCTCTAAAAGCTCTCTCTTGGCCGCACGGTAAATGGGAAGCTCACCCTCCTCGTTTTCCGCATCCTCCGCATCGAGAAGCCCTGCCGGAACTCCAAGAAGGAATTGTCCCGTCGGATAACGCATTTCCCGAAGGAGGAGCAGCCTTGGTTCTTCCCCTTCACACTCCAGGATGACGACGCATCCGACGGCATCGGGCTGCATCTGCTCAAATTCTCGGTCACTCTTTAGCGGCACAAGGTCCGAAAGCTCATGGCGTGATGCCACGAAATAATGCCGTCCGGGAGCATAGCTCAGATCGTAAAAGTTCAGGAACCTTTTATTCATTAGCTCCGTGACGCCTTCCAGTGTCAGGGATGGCTTTTCCGTCACGTAGAGCAGTTTGTCGTTTTGATACTTCAGCTCCAGATCAATGTTTTGCTTTCCTTCCATCAATGGGCCAAGGAAGTAACGATCTCCTTCCCAGAGTGAGAGGCCCGGGATCTCTTCAAAGGGAACCCAGCGAAGTTCGCCCTCCTCACAGGAAAGCTCTTTGTCTTCGCCTTCTGACGAGGCATTTTCGCTCCTTCGAAATCCCGTGGCAGTAAAGAGATAAGTGATCTCATCCTCCCAGGGATCCAGCCAAAAGACGATCTTCCCGCGATACGTAAACTCCGTGAGTTCGTAGCCCGTTTCTTCACGGACCTCACGGACCACGCATTCCTCAGGCGTCTCGCCTGCCTCAAGCTTTCCGCCGACGCCAATCCACTTTCCGGCATTGGGATCCTGCTTTTTCTTGTTCCGATAGAGCATCAGATACTTTCCGTCCTGCTCTAGATAACAAAGCGTTGATTCGATCATTGGCCCTAGATGTCCTCCAGCGTAAGGAAGGGCGTAAAGTCCTCCGAATCAGATGCGATCTTTCCACCAAAGGCTTTCATGAATGCATCCATGACCTTGCGGACCGTCTCTGCGTCCGTGGATTCATAGTCACAGGAAAGCACCTGCTTCATGCGAAGGTCGTTTAAGACTTCCTTGTCTTCCTTCTCCAGCGTCTCGCGGATGTCCTCAAAGGTGATCACGCCTTCTTTGGTCGTGATCTCGAGAACGCATTCTTCCTCCCAGACTTCAATGTCCTTCTTGTTGATGAAGCTCAGCACGCCTGCAAGGCTTTTTGCAGTCGTTTTCTTGGGCAGGAGATACAGGAAATCACGCATCTCCTTCACAGGCTTTTTCGGAGGGTTCGCGGACTTTTTGTCCACGGCCGTCTTTGCGCCCTGCGCAGGCTTCTTTGCAACTGCTGCCTTCGCTCCGCCCTTTCCTGCATACATCTTATCCCAAGGCTTGTATTCCGCTTTCTTGGGAGTGTACTTGCCCTTGTTCTCAGACTTTGCGGGAGCGCTCTTGCCTACATCCTCCGTCTTCTTCGGTGCTGACGCCGGCTTTTCTGCAGTATATGCCTTCTTTGAAGCGCCCGCCTTCGCTGCATCGTTCGTCTTCTTTGAAGAAGCATACGACTTCCCGGCGTCGCCCGTCTTCTTTGGAACGGGCTTTCCCGAAAGATCGTTCTTCTTTGGAACCGGTTTATTTGCCAGATTGACTTTTTTCTTCTGATCTGCCATGTTCTTTCCCTCTTAACCTACCAGGTTCTCCAGCTCGCCCAAAATCTCCTCAAATGCCTTCATGGCTGATTCGATGGGTGCCGCCGTCTCCATGTTCACGCCCGCGATCTTAAGGAGCTCCACGGGAGGCTTGCTGCAACCGCCGGAAAGGAACTTCTTGTAACGCTCCACGGCGGGTGCGCCCTCGCTTAAGATTGCCCTTGCGATCGCAACGGATGCGGAAAAGCTGGTGGCATATTGGTAAACATAGAAATCGTAATAAAAGTGCGGGATGCGAGCCCATTCATATGCGATCTGCTCATCGGAGATCATGTCAGGTCCATAGTATCTCTGATTGAGCTCGTAATACATTGCATTCAGGTTCTCCGCATTCAGGCTCTCACCGCTCTCGCAGAGCTCATTGCTCTTCATCTCAAACTCAGCGAACTGCGTCTGACGGAACACCGTGCCCTTGAAGCTGTCCAGATAATGGTTGAGCAGGTATGCACGCTCCTTCTTGTCCGTCGTGTTCTTCAGGAGATACTCCAAAAGCAGGATCTCGTTCGTCGTGGATGCCACTTCCGCAACGAAGATCTTATAGTCTGCGTAGATGTACGGCTGGTTCTCATTGGAGTAGCAGCTGTGAAGCGCATGACCCATCTCGTGCGCCAGCGTAAACATGGAATCCAGCGTGTCATTGTGGTTTAAGAGCACGTAAGGATGCGTGCCGTAAGCACCTGCGGAATAAGCTCCGCTTCTCTTTCCTTCGTTCTCATACACGTCGATCCAACGGTTTGCAAATCCCTCGCGCAGTTTTGCGAGATAATCCTCTCCAAGGGGCTCCAACGCCTTGAGAACGGTAGCCTTTGCCTCTTCATAGGGAACCACCTTTGCAACGCCCTCGATCATGGGAACGTAGATGTCATACATGTGCAGCTCGTCCACGCCAAGGCACTTCTTGCGAAGGCGAACGTAACGATGCAGGAGCTCTAAGTTGGCATTGATCGTTTCCACCAGATTCTTGTAAACCTGAGGAGACACGTTGTTGCGGTCCACGGATGCTTCCAAGGTGCTGGCATATTTCTTCGCCTTCGCATGGAAGATCAGGGTCTTTACCTGACCGTTGTAAAGTGCTGCCAGCGTGTTGTTAAACTGCTTGTACACGGAGTACATCTTCTCGAATGCTTCCTTGCGGACGCGCCTGTCGGGGCTTTCCATGAGGTTCCCGTACCTGCCGTGGGTGATGCGAACGGTTTCGCCCTTTTCATCCTGCATCTCAGGGAAGACAAAATCTGCATCGTTCATGATGGAGAAAGCATCCTCAGGTACCTGGCTCATTTCCATGGTCTGTGCGATCAGCTTTTCCATTTCGGCGGACAGGCAGTGTGCCTTTCTGCGGCGGATCTCATCGATCTCAATGCGGTAAAGCTCAAGGCCGGGCTCTGCCTTATAAAATGCTTCCATCGTCTCATCGGACAGGTCAATGACCTCGGGCTGTACGAAAGCCGTCTTGCCGGAAGCCTCAGCGTAAATGTTCATCACCTTCGCCGTCATGGCCTGATGCTTTGTGTTCTTTTGATCCTGATCAAAAAGTCTCTGTGCGTAATTATATGCCAGCTCCAGCTTTTGGCCGCATGCCGCATCCAATTCCAGACATTTAAGGAGGTTTGCGGCGCTCTCGGAAAGCTTTCCCTCCAGAGCGGCAACCTGATCCACCAATGCCGCGATCTCTTCCAGATCCTTTTCCCAATCCTGCACCGTGGCATACATGTCCTCCACCTTCCAGGTGTTCTCAATTGCCACGTCTTCTCTCTTCAACAACTCTTTTGCCATAAGTTCTATAGTCCTTTCTTTCCGTTAATTTCCGATCGCGCCAAGGCTCTTTAATAATTCCAGGTCGCTCGCCTTCACCTTAAGGCTCGTCTCGATTCTTTCATTCTCGGGCGTCGTCACGACAATCTCGATGACGGTGTCCTCCTTCAGCCCCTTTTGCGCTACGGCTTTACAGAACGCCGGAAACTTCGGATGATTCTCCTTGAAAGAATTCCAGGCACCCACAAATTTCATCATATTTCCAAAATCCACCATTGCTTTCCTCCATAGTTATCTCAGGATACACTACAACACTTTATTATACTCTCTTTCCCTTTTATTTTCAAGGTTTTTGTGAATAAAAAAGCCCCTGGGAGCGTTTCCCCATGGGCTTTTCTCACTTTTTTACTTAAGCTTCTCATAAAGCAATGATCTTCGACAGGTTTTCCATGATCGCAGCTGCCACAGTCGGATTATTCATGGAATATACGTGCACCGTGTGGAAGCCATTCGCAAACAGGTCGATGATCTGATCCGTCGCATAGGCGATGCCTGCCTGACGCATGCAATCCGGTGTGTCTCCGAAGGTGTCAAGGATCCTGCGGAACCTCTGCGGCAGTTGGGATCCGGAGAGCTTTAAGGTGCGTTTTACCTGCGTTGCATTCACAATGGGCATGATGCCCGGATGTACCGGTACAAAAACGCCGGCTTCGCGGAGCTGATACATGTAGCTGTAAAAAGCGGCATTGTCAAAAAACATCTGCGTGATCAGAAAATCCATGCCTGCATCCACTTTTTCCTTCAGGAACTTTATGTCCTGCTGCTGGGTACTTGCCTCAGGATGCGTTTCCGGATAACATGCTCCGGCAATGCAAAAGTTCGGGTCAAATTCCTTGATCTCACGCACAAGTTCAATGGCGTGACGGAAGTTTTTCTCGGTGGGTTCAAACCCTTCGGGGCGGTCACCGCGCAGTGCCAGGATGTTCTGAATTCCCTTTTGTTTCAAGAGTTCAAGCTGTCTGTCCACCGTTTCCTTGTCGGAGGTGATGCAGGTCAGGTGCGCCATCATGGGCACGCCCTGCTCCTCCTGGAGCTGCCTTGCAATCTCCACGGTATATTCACTCGTTCCTCCGCCTGCGCCATAGGTCACGCTCATGAAAGAAGGCTTTAGGTCTGCGATCTTTCTTGCCGCGGTGACAACACTCTCCATATTGTCCTTTGTCTTTGGCGGAAACACCTCGAAGGATACGGAGTATTTCTTTTCCGCCAGGATTTCACTGATCTTCATGTCATTTCCCTCTTTCCGGCCTGTTTATGCCTGATCAAAATGTATATTCTTTGGGCATCAGCCCTTATCACTTTCTTCCTCGGCCGCGGGATCCGTCGTTCCGATAAAGCGATATAGCACAATTTCGTCCACCAACGGGTTGGCTCCGGGGAGCAGATAAGAAAGCCCGTCCTTGCCACTGTTTTCCAAGGACAAGGTAAGGCGTTGCTCGCCCTCCATCTGCACGGCCCGAACGCGATAATCTCCAACCTTACGAACCAGGAAGGAGTAATATTTCTTGAACAATTCCAGCGTTTCCTCGTCCACGGATTTGAGCTTGATGAGGTCCGGCGGCGCGGAACGAACGTCCGCATACATTCTGTCATAGCCGGAGATCACCAGCACATAGGTCTCTCCATAGGTTTCGACCCGCATGGTACCGTCTTGGTCAAATCGAACGGTGGCGGTATATTCCCCAAGCTCGCTGTCATAAAAGAGCCAAGTGCCCTCAAGGAACCTGATCAATTCCTTTTCGTTCCGGAAATTCACGCCCCTGTGCTCACCGTCCTGATCCCGTCCGAGCACATAAGTCGAAAGCGGCATGCCCTCTTTGGTATTGCGCTTCAGCCTGTTCTCGCTGCCGAAGACATAATCCCCGTAAAACGAGCCCTGCTCCGCCCGAACGCACAGCTTTGGAACATCATCGAGAGTCACGTGCACGGCGATCTTTTCCCCGGCCTGAAGCTCGAAGTAAGCGATCCTTTCCCCAGGTATATAAATCCGCTCTTTCATCAGATCCTTGCTGATCTCGTCCTTGTGGTAGACGCGATCAATGCTAAGGCGCGTATTGTCCTCGGCTGCAGTGATCACGGCCCAGTAATGTACGGGATCCTTTTTGGCCTGCTTTTTCTTGGAGTTGGACGAGGCTTCTTCATAGTCTTCCTCTTCCTCAATCACGGGCGGATCCACAAACTGAGACGCACCGCTTAATCTTGCAAGCTCCCTGGAGGTAAAGAATTCAATGTTAGCCAATGTTTTAGGCGCCGTCTGATCCACGGGAAGGTTGGAAATAAAGTTCCATTTGCCCTTCTCGTAGGTGAATTTGATCACATATTCCGGCTTTTTCTCACGCGCCCAGACATTGCGACGCCAGTATATCTCATAAGTGGTCCCGCAAACCGTTCCGCTCATGAATTCCACGCGCATCGGGTTTTGCTCGTCGTGGATATAGTAAAACAGATTTCTTGCGATTTCTTTCCATTCGATCGGTTTTCTGGCCTCTGAATAGTCCAGTCCCGTTCTGGATTTTGCAAAATTCTGGATGGATCGTAAGGTCAGGCAAGTCACTTTGCTTGCATTCAACGCAAGCTCTTCCTCGGTGAAGGGCTCTTCCTTGGGTTCGCCGTCTTCCTCTGGCGGCTCCTCACCGCGCATTTCCGCCTTGCGGCGCTCCTCTTCCAAACGCTCCGTGCGAAGCGTCTCCCGGATCTGTGCGATCTGATCGTCACTCAAGGTCACGTTCATGCCGGCACCATATTGCAAAACCGTTTGCCAGTCAATCTCCTCAGGGCGGTCATAATGGCACACAAAGAACCCATTGTCACTGCCGCGAATGGACCACTGGAGCCTTCGAAGCTCCTGCTCCGTCAGTTCGACCACTTCGGGAACTTCCAAAGCCTCTTCCTCCAAGGCATCCTGCGCCTCACCGACTGCAGACATCTCATCTTCCGCTTGCTCCGGGGCATTCGTCTTAACGGCCGCTCCCGCGACGACAACCTGGTGCGATGTAGGCGTGATCGCATGATATACTTCCGCCGATTCCACGTGACGCATTATGCTGTTTTCAACATTCGTCTCGTCTTCTGCCACGGTCTGTTCCAATGCATCTTCCGCGGCAATTGCGTCAAGACCGTCCTTTCCGCAACCGGCGAAAAATGCAAGGACCAGGCAAAGCGCCAAGACCTGCATCATTTTCCTCATGCTGTTTTCGTACTCCCCACGTTGATCGTGACCGACTAAAGGTGCGTACAAAGCCACGAATTTATTCTAACCCAAAACGCCCTGCTTGTCAAATGAGTGCTCCTGCAAACATGGCACGCACTCAACGAGATACATGTCCATACAGGCACGCGCTCGATAGGCTTATCGCGCAAAAAAACGACGCGACAATTCGTCGCGCCGCCTTGTAAATACTGATTTATTATCTTTGTACTCTTCCGGAGGCATCTCCGCCTGCCAGGGTCTCCACTTCTTTGCGGGAAACCAGGTTGAAGTCGCCAGGGATCGTGTGCTTCAAAGCGGATGCCGCAACGCCAAACTCCAACGCCGACTTAAAGTCCTTTCCGTCAAGCATGCCGCAGATCACGCCGCCTGCGAAGGAATCGCCGCCGCCAACGCGGTCAACGATGGGATGAATGCTATATTCCTTAGAGTGGTAAAACTCCTTCGTGTCTCTGGAGTAGATGCATGCGGACCAGCCATTGTCGGAAGCCGAATGACTGACGCGCAGGGAGGAGATGCAGTATTCGAAGTTATAGTCTGCAACCATCTGCTCAAAAATGGACTTGTAGCCTGCAAGCTCAAGATCGCCGCTGGTCACGTCGGTATTGCCGGGCTTATAGCCAAGCACAAGCTCCGCATCTTCTTCGTTGCCGATGCAAACGTCCACATACTTCATCAGATTCTTCATGACTCTCTGAGCCTTCTCGGAGGTCCAGAGCTTCTTTCTGAAGTTCAGGTCCACGGAAACCTTCACGCCTGCCTTCTTGGCTGCGATCAGAGCCTTCTCGGTCAACTCCGCTGCCGCGTCAGAAATGGCAGGAGTAATGCCGGTAAAGTGGAACCAGTCTGCATCCTTGAAAATGTCAGCAAAGTCGAAATCCGCCTCGGTTGCCGTGGAAATGGAGGAATGCGCTCTGTCGTAGATGACCTTGGAAGGTCTCATGGAGCTGCCGCTCTCAAGATAGTAGATGCCAAGTCTCTCACCGCATCTTGCAATATGCTTCGTGGAAACGTTGTACTTTCTGAGGGCCGCAACGGCACACTCACCGATCTCATTGTTCGGAACTGCGGTCACGAATTCTGCGTCATGGCCATAGTTTGCAAGGGAAACTGCAACGTTTGCCTCGCCTCCGCCATAGTTTACGTCAAACTCATCCGCCTGAATAAACTTCTCAAAATTCGGGGTGGACAGACGAAGCATGATCTCACCCATCGTAATTACCTTTGCCATAGTTGTTCTCTCCTGTTCTAAGCTAATAGTTTAACTTGCAAACTCGGGGCATGGCCTCTGTATTCCCCCTCCGGGACGTTCGCACTCCGTAGGTGTACGTAGCGGATGCTAAGGCATCTCAAGTGCTGTTTCGCTTCGCGCAACATCCCTTGATACGCTGCCTAAGCACCGACGTGCACCTACGGCCCTGAGGGGGAACAACAGAGGCCTCCCCTCGAGACACCGGAATGCTTTTGTTCTCGTCGCAATATGTGTTGCTATATGTGTTGTGACATATGTTGTTTGATATCGTCCTCTCTCAATTCACATGGCGATGTTTCTTACAACATGAGGTCTTGTAAACCTAATTATCCTGTAAACTCGAGGGGAGGCACCTGCTGTTCCTTTTCAGGGCCGTAGGTGCACGTCGGTGCTTAGGCAGCGTATCACATAATGTCGAAGTCTTTTTTGAGACATTATGTGAGATGCCTTAGCATCCGCTACGTACACCTACGGAGTGCGAACGTCCCTGAGAAGGAATGCAGGGGCCATGCCCCGAGTTCTGCTGGACTCTATTCTCCGTTTTGTAAAGCGATTTCTAGCTTATTTCTGTACCAGGTGTACCGCAAAGCCTGCGATGCTCTCCTTGAGGTAAATCGCCTTAAACTTCCCCTTCTCGTCGCGCTTGGGCTCTTCGAATTCCACGCCGAGGACGGTCTGCATATAGTTGACGGCGCGCTCAATGTAATTCGTGCGGATCGCGATGTGGCCGTTGGCGCCCTTGAACGGCGACTTCATAACCTCTACGGCCGTTCCGGCAAAGATGGAACTATTGCCAACCTTTACAGGCATTCCAAAGAGGAACGCGAAGCGATTTGCAGCCTTCAGGGCCTCTTCCTCGTTTGCCGCATTGATGCCAACGTGTGCCAGCTCAAAGCCCAGCATGGTCTGAACGGCTTCGCGGGTCAGCTGCTCGATCTTGTCCCACTCACCTGCGTTGATCAGATCGCCGGGAACCATCCAGGATCCGCCGCATGCGATGATCTTGGAGAAATCCAGGTAAGAGGTCAGGTTCTTCGCATTGATGCCGCCGGTGGGCATGAACTTCATGTTCACGTAAGGTGCTGCCATCGCCTTGATCTTTGCAAGGCCGCCGCTCTGCTCTGCGGGGAAGAACTTTACCACCTCGAGGCCAAGCTCAATGGCCTGCTCAATGTCACTGGGACTGGACGTGCCGGGAGTGATGGGAACGCCCTTTTCCTGACAATACTTTACGGTCCTGGGATTCAGGCCGGGGCTTACGATAAACTTAGCGCCTGCCGCCACTGCCGCGTCTACCTGGGCTGCATTTAAGACCGTTCCTGCGCCAACGCACATGTTCGGAAACTTTTCCGTCATGATGCTGATCGCCTCAGCTGCCGCATCCGTGCGGAAGGTCACTTCCGCGCAAGGAAGTCCGCCTGCGCACAATGCCTTTGCCAAGGGATATGCATCCTCCGCGCGATCGATCTTAACCACGGGTACAATGCCGATTTTACTGATCTGTTCCAATATAGCTTCCATGTGATTTCCTTTCCGCCTTGCTTTGAAAAATCAAAATGTAAGGGCTTACATTTGCATTATATCACACTTCAGCGGAATTACAAGTCTTATCCTTCAGATTCTGCTTTCTTTTTTTCAGCCAAGGGAGTAACGCAAACACGAAGCATGCGATCAAAAGGCTGACGATCGTGATCACGATGCCAAGGCCTTTACCGCTGGGCGTGTAATACAGTCGGATGGCGTAATCTCCGGGCTCCAGATCCAATGCAATAAAGGCTTCTCCAAAGGTCTGCGGCTCCGTCTCCTGCCCGTTGACAAAAACCTTCCAGCCCTTTTCATAAGGGATGGAAAGGATCAGTCGTCCGGCCTCGTCGAGTTTCAGGTTTCCCGTCACCTCGCGGTTTTCAACCTTCACGTCCGTCATATGCTGTCGCCCCAGGATCTCCAGTGCCTCCTGCATCATCTCCATGTTCAGCTTGTATACGTTAACGGAAACCTTCGGTGTGTCGTCACTGTCGTCTCCGTTGGTGAAACGAACGGTCTGCCCTTCCTTCAGGGCTCCTATATACATAATGTTTTCTTTCTTCAGGTCTTTCAGGTTCTGCTCATCCGGCGTTGCGCCCGTCATCTTGATCTTACTTGTGCCGTAATTGGTAACGCAGCCATAGTAGATGCCGTCTTCCTTGGCCGTAAAGGTCACGTCGTCGCCATCCGCTTCGCTTCGGATCTTCTTGAGCATGATGCCTTCAATCCCAAGCTGGTTTAGGAGCTCGTTCTGAATGGTGATGCCCTTGTCCTTCATCTCCTCGGGAAGGTCAAATCCATAAGGCGCCACATAACCGAAAGGCAAGGTATATAAGGCCTCGTAAAGGTAGATGCCGTTTTCTTCATCCACCAGGCGGTAAAGCTCATTCTCCCACTCATTGGTCTCAGCGAACATATATCCCACGTTGATGAGTGCGGCAGAAAAAGGCGTTGCGCCTTCATAGCCGTAATATACTTTGCTGTGATGCATGCCAAATTTGGTGTAAAAACTCATCACGTAAGAATTGAGGGTCGATGAGAACACGGAGGCAGAAGGGAAACCTGAAAGCGTCGCGTCATTTTTCGTCTTTCTGGTGAACTTCTCAAAGCGCGCAAAGCCGTCCTTTTCGTTCGCATGGCGTTCATAAAGCACTTTGTAGTCGTTCACGTGCTTCAGGTACGTATCCCTATTCGTGGTGCCAACGCTGGTATAGGCCATGTTGATCGCGGATTCCGCAAGGATGGCCACCAGAAGGACTGCGCCAATGGCAGCTCGCGTCCCCATGCCTTTTTTCGTCTTCCAAAGGTACAGGCAGATGGAATAAAGCGTCACAAAGCCAAGGTTTGCGATCCAGGTCCAGCTTTCGAAATCATCCACTTCGACGAACTTTTGAATGATCAAAAAACAGCCCGCGGCACCGAGATATGCCTTCAAAACCGATGAAGCCTTGATCCCGTCCAAGTGACACAGGCATTCGTGACACATGATCAGAACGATCATTACGTAAAGGAAGGACTGCCTTGCCGGAAGGGAATCCGGATAGTTAAAGCCGTGCCAGATGAAATCCAGGGCGTTCACGGAAAAGCCCATGAGGAAGATGCCAGCGATGGCCAAAAGACCAAAGCGCTTGCGTGCCGTGATCCTGTCGTTCAGGGCAAACAGGGGCACAAGGAAAAAGACCATGCAGCCGCAGTAGATATTGGGCCAGTGCTCCAGTGCGCGCTCCGTGTTGATGGCCATGCAATGACGTGCCAGCTCATCGATCACTGAGAAGTAGAATTTCCATTCCTTCGGGAACTCCACCTTGCCAAAGTCCGTGGCAAGCAGTGCCATGACCTCCGGCACCAAGTAGATTGCCGCCAGACCGCCTGCAAGAAGGGATGCCGCGGCGAATTTCCAGATCATGGAAAAGCTCTTCTTTTCTGCGAAGAAGAGATAGATGAAATACAGTACCAGGAACATGCAGATCATGATGGAAATATAGAAATTGGTCAGAATGGAAAGGGAAAGTGCAAGTACGTACAGGCCAACCTTGCCCTTCTTTACCAGGCGTTCCAAGCCCATGAGGATCAAGGGCAGAAGCACCACGCAATCCATCCACATGACATTCCAGTTGTATGCGGCAACGAACCCGCTCATGGCGTAAAACAGCGAGCATGCAAGGGCCGCAAAGAGCTTTTCAGGGGTCTTCTCCTCTTCGCGAGAGCGCAGGTACACAAAGGAGCAAAGCCCTGCCAGGCCGATCTTGATGACTACCATGTAGCTCATGAATTCGATCCAATATTTCTCGGGGAATAAAAAGGCAAGCCAGTTTAAGGGGCTGGCGAGATAATAGACGAAAAGCGCAAGAAAATTAGAGCCCATCCCGACGTTCCAGGTATAGGCAAGACCCTCTCCCGCCTTCATTTTTTCCATGAATTCACGGAAGAACGGGACATATTGATGGTACATGTCCGAAAACATGAAGCTTCGATTTCCAAAGGGAAAAATGCTGTTGCCGATGAAGATTGCCATCATCAAGGCAAAGGGGCCAAAGAAGGCCAAAAAAAGCGCCGTTCCCGCCAACGTCGGGCGGAAACGGAAGCGCTTATGTTTTTTCTGATCCGTCATTTCATTCCTCTTCCTGCGCCGCAGGGGTATGCGGGCGCTCTTCCATGGACACGTAGCTGCGCTCCTTCATCACGCTAAGGTACGCGGGACGAATGATCTTGTCCATGTTGATGAGTTCCTCGATCCTGTGTGCACTCCAGCCAACGATCCTCGCGATCGCAAAGATGGGCGTGTACATCTCCAGCGGGATTTCCAGCATGGAATATACGAAACCGCTGTAAAAGTCCACGTTCGCGCTGACGCCCTTGTATATCCGCGCCTTCTGGCTGATCACTTCAGGGGCGAGCCGCTCGATCATGGAATATAATGCAAAATCCTTTTCCCTGCCTTTTTCCTCTGCGAGCTGCTCCACAAAGGCCTTGAACACTTTGGCTCTGGGATCGGAGAGGGAATATACCGCATGTCCCATGCCATAGATCAGGCCCTTCTTGTCAAAGGCTTCCTTGTTCAGGATCTTTTGCAGGTATGCGCGTACCTCTTCTTCGTCGGTCCAGTCGGACACGTGCTTTTCGATATCGCGCATCATCTCCACGACCTTGATGTTTGCGCCGCCGTGCTTCGGTCCCTTTAAGGAGGACAGTGCTGCTGCCACCACGGAATATGTATCCGAACCTGAGGAGGTGACCACGCGGGTCGTAAAGGTGGAATTGTTACCGCCGCCGTGCTCCATGTGAAGCACCAGCGCGATGTCAAGCACCTGCGCCTCAAGCTTCGTGTACTTTTTGTCGGGACGCAGCATCATCAAAAGATTCTCCGCCGTTGAAAGCTTCTTCATCGGGCGGTGAATATACATGCTGTCGTCGTTGGAATAATGATTATAGGCATGATAGCCATACACTGCGAGCATGGGGAAAATACTGATCAGGGCAAGGCTCTGACGGAGCACGTTCTCCACGCTGTTGTCGCTGCAGTTCTTATCGTAGGAAGCAAGGGTCAAAACGCTCCTGGTCAGGGAGTTCATGATGTCACCGGAGGGTGCCTTCATGATAACGTCTCTGGTAAAGTTCCGAGGAAGCGTTCTTCCGCCGGCAAGCACGTCGCGGAATTCCGCGAGTTGCTCCTCATTCGGAAGGCGACCAAGGAGCAAGAGATACGCCACTTCCTCGAAGCCGTAGCGCTTGCCCTTAAAGCCGTTGACCAATTCAATGCAATCATAACCGCGATACCAAAGCTTGCCATCGCAGGGCGTTTTCACGCCATCCACCATCTGAAATGCTTCGATCCGGGAGATATTCGTAAGTCCCGAAAGTACGCCATTTCCATTCTTATCACGAAGTCCGCGCTTTACGCCATATTCGTCAAACAGGGAAATGTCAATATCATCCTCTTCAAAACAAATCCTGGAATACTCGGATAGGTATTCTTCATTTCTCTTCACGCGAACCTCCTTATTTTGCCTTTTTGCTGTCGATGATCTTCTTGATGAAGCCTTCTATATAGTTACAATATTCCTTGTCCGCTGCCACTCCCTTGAAATCATTGTTCTTGATCACATAGTGGTCATAGGAATCGCGGAACCAAAACTCTGCATTGTTTGGCGTCTTCTGCAGAATATACGAATTCTCGATCGAGGTTTCCTCGTCATGCAGAGACGCGATGATAAGGACTGGTTTGCTTCCCGTCCTTTGAATGGAGGAGACGGGAGTCAGATTGTCTGCCTTGTCCTTCCCGTAGATCCAGCGCAGGGACTGATGGGTAAAAGGTCTTTGCGCCGCGCGAAGGAACCCGGGAATGTGGTAAGATTTCAGAATCTGATCCAGCTGATCGTCCACGGAAGAAAAAGGTGACATGGCGATGCAGCCGCTGACCTCGGGGATCTCCGCAGTACAGTTGATGGCGGCAGAACCGCCAAGGGACACGCCCCAGACCACGATCGGCAGATTCTTGTACTTTTCCACGGTCCCAATGTAATTGACCAAGGCGCGGACGTCATCCACTTCCAGATAACCAAGGCCAAGCTTTCTGCCCGTGCTCTCCCCGTGCGCACGCGTCTCCAAAAGGAAGGACGCATAGCCCAGATCCTTCATCAGGCTGGCATGCCCGTAAAAATATGTGACGGACGGCTGTCTCATTGCAGTCAGGAAAATGACCACGGCCTTGGGATCATTTGTTTCCACCTCGGAGCACCAAAGGACCTCTCCGTCCTCCGTCTTGATGTTGCGCTGCGTGCTCGAAAGCTTGAAATCTTCGGATTTATAGACCGCCTGATAAGGATGGTTTTCATCCTCCACGCCCTTATACTTGATGTGACGGAACACATAGATCATGGTAAGAAACGTCGGGATCATCAAAATAAAAAGAATGATGAAGATCCAAAGAATGATCCTTCGTTTTCTCCAGCCGTAATCCGTGATAACTCCTTTTTTCATGTTGTTAACCTCCCCAAAGCTTCCTGCCACGGCTTTATGCTTCTTCGCTTAGCAGTCGCTCCTTACGCTCGATCATTTCGTCGATCTTTTCGATATAGAGCGATACGTCCTTGATCGAATCGCTCCGCTCGATCCTGCCGTCCGGATAGACCCGCTTGCTGATGCAGCCGGCGCCCAGCGCAAGGATCGTCTGAACCTCCTCCATGATCAAAATGTTATAAATTCCATACTTGCCCGGGACTGCATATCCAACATTTTCAAAATTCCCGGACATGTTCTTTTGTCTGTAAAGATAATAGGGTTGCATTCCAAGACGCTTTGCGCCTTCGGCCGCGATCCGCATGGTCTCATCCGTGTTGCTTAAGGCCGTGATGCCATGCTCGCGGATCCACTCGCTGAGCTTGGATGCCCGCTTGATTGCAAGGGAATGGACTGTCAGGCTGTCCGGTGCAAGCCTTACGACTTCATCAATCGTATGCTGCACGTCTTCCTCGGTCTCCCCCGGAAGCCCCAGGATCAGATCCATGTTGACGTTATCAAAGCCTTCCTTGCGGGCGATGCGATATGCCTCAAGCACTTGCGCAACGGAGGCCTTACGGCCGATCACATCCAGCGTCTCCTGCTTCATCGTCTGCGGATTGACGGAGATGCGACTAACGCCATGTTTCTTTAGCACGCGGAGCTTTTCCGGCGTGATGCTGTCCGCCCTGCCGGCCTCCACGGTAAACTCCAAAAGCTTTGATAGGTCAAAGTACTTTTCAAGCGCTGAAAGAAGCTTCTCCAATTGCTCCGGCTCCAGGGTGGTTGGCGTTCCGCCGCCCACGTAAACCGTATCCAGCGTCTTGTCATGATATTTCTTCGAAACATATTCCATCTCGCGGATCAGGCAGTCCAGATAGGCGTCCACCTTCTTGCGATAAGCCGCGATCGGAAACGAAGTAAAGGAACAGTAAAGGCAGGTCGTCGGGCAAAACGGAATGCCGATATACAGGCTGTAACCGTCCTGATAATGGATCTTTGACAAAAGCTCCCGCTCGCGCCCTGCAATGTCAATGCTAAGAAGTGCCTTCTCTTCGCTGACAAAGTACTTGTCCATCATGTAAGCCTTGATCTCAGGTGCCTCCCTGCCCTCTTCCAAAAGGCCATAGGCGATCTTGGTGGGGCGGATCCCCGTAAGGTTTCCCCAAGGAAGACTCCTGCCCACGTGGCTCTCAAGCGTCTTGTAGAGAAAGGCTTTGAAACCAGCTTTATATTCTTCCGCCTTGTCTTCGCATTCCCACCGGTACTCAGCGCCAAAGCACTCAGGCGCCTTTCCTTCCACGTTCATGCGAACCGTTGCGCCCTCCGGTGAAAACTCGACCTGAATCTCCTCGCAGGCCTTCGCCTTTTCAGGATCGGCCTTGACCTCGCGGTATTCCTCCCAAAGGACCTTGCTCTCCGTCGTCAAAACCTTGACCTGCCTGTCGGGGTAAAAGGCCTTGACAATGGAGTTCACGTCGTACTCATAGCTCGGCTGGCTTAAGTTTACAAACAAATATCGTTCAATTCTACACACAGAATGGATTGTTCTCCTTTTCGTATCCGATGGTGGTCGAGCCGCCATGTCCCGGATAAACCTTGGTGTCCTCCGGAAGAACAAAAAGCTTTTCCCGAATGGACCGAACGATCTGACTCATGCTACCCGTCGGAAAATCGGTCCGCCCAACACTTTCCTGAAAGAGCGTGTCGCCCGACAAAAGGAAGCCCTTCTCCTCGAGATAATAACAGCAGCTTCCGCTCGTATGCCCGGGGGTTGCGATCACTTTGAAGGTCATGCCCGCGATGGTGATCTCCTGCCCGTCTTTTAGGTACTCATCCGCGGAAACGGTGCAGGCGCGCCCTGCCATCTCGGAAACGTTCATGTCGGCATTGCCAAGAAGCTCCCTTTCGGCGTCGAGTGCATATACCTTAATAGGTTCTAAGCCCTTTTCCTTGCGTTCGCGATTCACCGCGCCCTTTAAGGCTTCCAGCCCCCAGATATGATCAAAATGTCCGTGGGTCAGAAGGATGCCCTCGACCTTTAAGTCGTTCTTAAAAAGGCTGGCATAAACTTTCGTCCCCTGGTCGGCAGGATCCACCACAACGGCCTTGTTTTCGCCTTCCCGATAAAGGAAATATGTATTCGTGGCGCAGCTTCCAAGCACCATTCTTCCGATCTTGAGTTCTCCCATGGGGTTTCTCCTTTAGTATTTATCCAATGCTTCGCTCAATGTCGATCACGCCTTCGATCGCGTGGAGCCTCTCCATGATGTTATTCAGCGCGTCTCGACCGCTCACCTCGAACCCGATCTGCATGGTCACAAGGCCCTGCTTATTGGTCCTGGTGTTCAGCGAGAGAATGCTGATGTTCTTCTCCGTATATACCTTCGAAATGTCGGAAAGCAAGCCGTTTCTGTCATGCGCAAAGAGATTGATCTCGCAGACATAATTGCCCTCACCGTCCTTGCTGTCATCGGACAATGCCCAATCCGCCTCCACAATCCTGATGCGCTCGTCTTCGGGGAGATTCAACATGTTAACGCAGTCCGTGCGGTGAATGCTGATGCCCCTTCCCCTGGTCACGAAACCAATGATCTCGTCTCCCGGCACGGGTGAGCAACACTTGGAAAAACGAACCGACAGATCCGCCGTTCCCTTGACAAGAATGCCGCCCTTGGAACGCATGCGAACGGGATGCGCGGAGCCTTGGCTGCTCTCAGCGATCGAAGCAAGCACTTCCTCGTTGGTCAGCTCCTTCTTGTGGTCGCGGTCGTAATACTCCTGCAAACGGCCAATGATCTGGCCTTCCTTCAGGGCGCCATGTCCAACGGCCGCAAGCACGCTGTCCCAATCACGGAAGCCATACTTACGCATGATGGCGTCCATATATTCCGTGGAAAGAAGGCTTGCGATATTGATGCCTTTGGTCTTGCAATAGTTGTTCAAAAGGTCCTTGCCGCGGGCAACGTTTTCTTCCTTGCCCTGGCTCTTGAACCATTGATTGATCTTATTCTTTGCCTGCGTGCTCTTTACGACCGCGAGCCAGTCACGGCTCGGGCCCTTGGAGTTGCCGGACGTGATGATCTCAATGCGGTCACCGTTCTTGATCTGATAATCGATGGTGACAAGCTTTCCGTTCACCCTTGCGCCGACCATCTTGTTGCCGACTGCGGAGTGAATGCAGTACGCAAAGTCTATGGGCGTTGAACCTGCAGGCAAGTTCTTGACCTCGCCCGTAGGCGTAAAGCAATATACCTGATCCGAGAACAGATCCAGGTCATTTTTCAAAAGGTTGAGGAATTCGCGGTTGTCAGACATGTCCTGCTGCCATTCCAGGATCTGACGCAGCCAAACAAGCTTTTCCTCTTCCTGGGTTTCCACCTTCTTGCCGTCGGAAGCCTCTTTGTACTTCCAGTGCGCGGCGATACCATATTCTGCCGCCTTATGCATCTCAAAGGTGCGGATCTGCACCTCAAAGGGCTGGCCACTGGTACCGATCAGGGTCGTATGTAGGGATTGGTACATGTTCGCCTTCGGGATCGCGATATAATCCTTAAAGCGGCCCGGAACGGGCTTGTAATGGGCATGAATCTCACCAAGGGCAGCATAACAGTCCTTGACGGAATCCACGATGATCCTGACTGCGAATAGGTCGTAGATCTGATCCAGAGTCTTGTTCTGGTTTTTCATCTTCTTGTAGATGCTAAAGAAGTGCTTAACGCGCCCTTCGACCTTGCACTTGATGCCTGCGGCATCGATGATCCCGCGCACCTCGTCCACGATGCCCTGGATGTACTGTTCGCGAACGCTCCGCTTCATGGCGATCTGATTCACCAGGTCGCGGTAAGCTTCCGGTTCAAGATACTTCAGGGACAGGTCGTCCAGCTCGATCTTGATCTTGCTGATGCCCAGTCTCTGGGCGATGGGACTATAAATCTCAAGGGTTTCCCTTGCGATCCTCTGCTGGCTCTCCGGCTTTTGATGCTGGAGCGTGCGCATGTTATGCAGTCTGTCGGCAAGCTTGATCAGGATCACTCGAATGTCCTTTGCCATGGCAAGGAACATCTTGCGCAGGTTTTCCGCCTGCATTTCAAGCTTCGCGTCGGACTGATCCGCGCCCTGGCTTAAGGGGATTTTTTCGAGTTTGGTCACGCCGTCCACAAGAAGTGCCACGTCAGCGCCAAATTCGCGCTCGAGGTCCTCCTGCGTAAGCTCCGTGTCCTCCACCACGTCGTGCAAAAGGCCGGCGATGATGGTCTCCTTGTCCATTTCGAGTTCTGCCAGGATGATGGCAACGTTCAAGGGATGGATGATGTAAGGCTCACCGGACTTGCGAACCTGGCCGGCATGTGCCTTCTTTGCGGTATCATATGCTTTCGCGATGGCAGTCACGTCATCGCTGGGATGGTAGGTTTTGACACGCGAAATAAGCTCCTGATACAACTGCTCGGGAGTTTCAAATTCCTGTGGCCTTACCAACGTGCGGTCACTGTAATGTACGTCATTTTTCAATTCCGCTTCCGTCATGCGCTACCACTCCTACGTGTTACAAAAATGAATTCCGTCAGCGCGGCATATGCCGCGCCATTTGGTCTTACTTTCCGGGATATACGATCGCAGCGTCAAGGCGATAATCCTTGATGCGCTCACGGCCCTTCAGGCCTGCAAGCTCCATCAGGACAACCACGCCGACCACTTCACCGCCAAGGCTTTCGATCAGCTTGATCATTGCCTCCGTGGTACCGCCGGTTGCGATCAGATCGTCCACGATCAAAACCTTCTGACCGGGCTTGATGCTGTCCTTATGCATCTCGATCACGGCGCTGCCATATTCGAGATCATATTCAATGCTGACCGTCTCACAGGGGAGCTTGCCCTTCTTACGGATCAGCACAAAAGGCTTGTGCAGATTGTAAGCAATGGGGGTTCCGAAGATAAACCCGCGTGATTCAGGACCAACCACTACGTCAAACTCCAGATCCTTCACGAGATCCTGCATGGAGTTGATCGCGAGCTGCAATCCGTCCGCATCCTGCAGAACGCTTGTCACGTCGCGAAAAATGATGCCCTTCTCAGGGAAATCAGGGATCGACCTTACGTACTCTTCCAATTTCTTCATGATTTTCCTCCCGCTTGTAATAAGAACGAGCCTCCCCCCTAAGGGAAAAGCTCAATCCTTCGTACGATCTTATTTCTTACCACAGCATTTCTTGTACTTTTTCCCGGATCCGCAAGGACAAGGATCATTGGGGTAAACCTTTGCACCCTTGATCACCGTCGTTGAGGATTTCTGCTCCTTGTAGAGTCTCTTTCTTGTCTCGTCGTCGAAGATGGCTTTCCACTCTTCCAGGTTGTAGAGCCAGTCTGCTTCGGCAGAAACCATGTTTTTGTACAAGAGTGCCTTGTCATATACAAGGTTCACCTGCGTATCCTCCTCCATCTCTTCGATGGGGTTCTTCTCGATCAGGCTGTCATTGATGCCATCCAAAAAGCCCGTCATGGTCATCACGTCAACGCCAAAGCGTTCTGCGAGTTCCTTTACGGTACCCTTAACTTCCTCATCGGGGTTCTTTAAGAGCTCTGCATAGATTGCCTGCTCGCGCTTGAAGTAAACGCCCCAAAGTCTTTGAAGTTCATCCTTTCCAAGCTTTTCGTTATAAGCGACGCCGCGCCATTTCTCTAAAAGTGCCATAATTCTTACCATCCTTACTGTTTACAGGACATGCCTGCATTATTCCACTAACTTTTACTAGTATATAACAAAAACGGGCTCAAAGCAACAAAAACTTGCATATTCGCTTGCAGTTCCCCCGCCTTTTAGAATATAATATGCGTATGAAAACGCGGATGAAAAAACTAAAGATCGTGTTTATGGCGGTATCTCTGGGCCTGTGCCTTTCGGGATGCCTGGAAACTGCGCCCAAAACTCCGTCCTCTTCACAAGAGATTTTGACGGGACAACCCATCACCGCGACCGTATCGCCCGGTGCATCGGAAAAATCCCCTTCCGCTCCCGGGGAAACGGGGGATGAAACACAAAGCTCCGCTCCCGCGGAAACCAAAACGCCGGCCTTTGGCGAAGAAACGCAGCAAAGCCTTGCATGCTTTCTAAAGACCGCGACGCTCCCTCTTGGAAACACCATGTACGTCTGGGGCGGGGGCTGGAATGAGGAGGATACCGGGGCAGGCGTGGAAGCCTGTACCATCGGCGTCAGCCCGAACTGGAAGGCCTTTGCGGACCAGCAGACCAAGGATTACGATCACAAAAAGGTGCGTTATCAGATCCACGACGGACTGGATTGTTCCGGCTTCGTGGGTTGGGTCGCCTACAATGTATTCGAAACCGAAAACGGCAAGGAAGGCTATGTCTTCAAATCCACGGACGTGGCAAAAACCTTTGCTTCTTATGGCTGGGGTGATTTCCTTCCCGCAAAGGAAGTGAAGGACTGGAAGCCCGGCGACGTCGCCAGCATGGAAGGTCATGTCTGGATCAGCCTCGGCACCTGCTCGGACGGAAGCGTTTTGCTCCTCCATGCCAGTCCTCCGGGCGTTCGCCTCTGCGGCACGCAGCCTGACATATCTTCCGCGGTTTCCGAGGCGGCCGGCCTGGCGCGAAAATATATGTCGGAATATTATCCCGAATGGTATGAGCGCTTCCCGGAATTCATTTCCTCAGACACTTACCTAACTTCTTCCTCGCAGCTGCGCTGGAACAAGGCAACCTTCCCTGACGCCGAAACCGTTCAGGGGCTTTCACCCGAAGAGCTTCTTTCACTGCTCTTTGGAGAAACCAAATGATAAGGAGAATAGACATGGCAAATCAGAATCAAGAAGGTCAAAATCCCAAAAACAAAATGACGGCGAAACGCATCGCCGCCATCCTTGGAATCGTTTTATTGTTTGGATTGTATATCGTCACGTTGATCGTTGCGATCGTTGATCGCGGCTCTTCAGGGAAGCTCTTCATGGCCTGCCTGATCGCCACGGTGGCCGTACCTCTCCTTCTCTGGATCTACATCTGGATGTATGGCGTTATGACCAACAAGCACACCATCGCATCCTTCGACGTAAGAAAGCCTGAAGACATTGCGGCACAAGTAAGTCTCGAGGAGGCGATGGTCAAAGAGGCTAAGGAGACTGCTGAAGCCGGCGCGGAAGATGGACAAGAAGAAGCGGAAGAAGACGCTGACGCCTGACTCCTTCCGCCCTGTTCATACTGTTTTAGTTAATTCTGCAAGCTTTTGGTCCACCTGTTCGCGGCTCTGGAACACAATGCCGTGGATGCCAAGTTCATTAGCGGCCTCTACGTTGACCGCAGTGTCGTCCACAAAAACGCTTTCTTCGGGCTTTAACCCAAACCTTGTAAGGCAAAGCTTGTAGATTTCCGGATCAGGCTTGATCAGCTTGTCCTTCCAGGACAGGATCCCGCCGTCCATCTCTTTTCGAAACACCAAGGCTTTTTCGCATTCCTTTTCGATCTTCTGAGAGAAGTTCGAAAGGAAATAAACGGAGAAGCCTTGTTTTTTTAGGCTTTTTACCCACTCGATGGCATAATCCCTGATCGTTACGATGTCGGTCATGTCGTCATATGCCCTGTGGAACTCCTCTTCCATTTCTGGATCGTTTTTCACGAACCCTGCCATCACTTCTTCAAAGCTCCATACGCCGCGGTCAAGCTCCGGCCAAACCGAGCTTAACACGGACGCCTTCGCGATGCGACGGATCTCCTCTTCGGAAAAGCCTTTGTCCGCAAGGAACCCTGCCCATCGAAAGTCCGTAAGCACGTTCCCAATGTCAAATATCACGTTCTTGATCATGTTTTATGCTTTCTTCAGCGGGCTCTCCCTGTAGATGATGTCCTGTCTTCTGGGGCCATTGCTGATCATGGTGATGGGATAACCGATCTGCTTCTCGATGAACTCAATGTAGTTGCGGCAGTTCTCGGGAAGATCCTCATAACGCGTGATCCCGCGGATGTCACACTTCCAGCCAGGAAGCGTCGTCAACACGGGCTTTGCCTTCTCAAGAAGGTGCGTTACGGGGAAGTCCGTCGTCACCTTTCCGTCGATCTCATAGCCTACGCAAACAGGGATCTCGTCGAGATATCCCAAAACGTCAAGCACGGTGAAGGCCACGTCGGTGGTACCCTGCAGGCGACAGCCATACTTCGATGCCACGCAGTCAAACCAACCCATTCTGCGAGGGCGTCCGGTGGTTGCGCCAAATTCGCCGCCGTCACCGCCGCGTCTTCTAAGCTCGTCTGCTTCGTCGCCAAAGATCTCGGAAACAAAGGCACCTGCACCGACTGCGGAGGAATATGCCTTACATACCGTTACGACTTCCTTGATCTCATAAGGCGGAAGTCCTGCGCCGATGGCGCCAAAGGCTGCCAGCGTGGAGGAACTCGTTACCATGGGATAGATGCCGTGATCCGGATCCTTTAAGGTGCCAAGCTGGCCCTCAAGGAGCACCGTCTTGCCCTCCTTTAAGGCCTGGTTCAAAAATGCGGAAACGTCGCAAACGTAAGGCGCGATCATCTCCTTATACTCATGAAGCGTTGCAAGAAGCTCATCGGGATCGATCTCGGGCTTGTTGTAAAGGTGCTTAAGAAGCACGTTCTTTACGGCGCACACGCTGCGGACCTTCTCAGCCAATCCCTCTTCATCAAAGAGTTCATTGACCTGAAAACCGATCTTAGCATATTTGTCCGAATAGAACGGAGCAATGCCGGACTTGGTGGAGCCAAAGGACTTTCCGCCAAGGCGCTCCTCTTCATACTGATCAAACAGGATGTGATAAGGCATTACGATCTGTGCCCTGTCTGAAACCAGAATCTTAGGCATCGGCACGTTGCGTTCAACGATGGACTGGATCTCCTTGAAAAGAAGGGGAATGTTCAGCGCCACGCCATTGCCGATCACGCTGGTGGTGTGACCGTAAAACACACCGGAGGGCAGGGTGTGGAGGGCAAATTTGCCGTAGCAGTTCACAATCGTGTGTCCTGCGTTTGCTCCGCCTTGAAAGCGCACGATAATGTCCGCCTTCTCAGCCATCATGTCCGTGATCTTGCCTTTTCCTTCGTCGCCCCAGTTAGCTCCTACGACTGCTTTTACCATGTGGGTACTTCCTTTCTTTTTATGCTTGGATTCTTATTTTTCGAACTTATTCTCTGCCGTCCCAGCAGTAGGTACACAGCTTGCTCTCATCGATGCCGACGGACTTGACCATGTCGTCAAGTCTGTGGTAATGGAGCGTCGTGAAGTTCAGCTGTTTTCCGATGCGGGCCACCATGTCATTGTATTCCGTGGTGTTCGGGTCTACGTATTTCTTGAGGTCGATCTTTAAGCCTTCCTGCTCCATGTCGCGCAGAACTCTTCTTGCGATCAGGTCCATTTCCGAAGTGGATCTGGAGAAGTTCAAGTACTTACAGCCAAACAGAAGCGGCGGGCATGCAGGACGGATGTGCACTTCCTTTGCACCGCTCTGGTACAGGAACTCCGTCGTCTCGCGAAGCTGCGTGCCACGCACGATCGAGTCATCGATGAGAAGCAGGCTCTTGTCCTGGATCAGGTCATGCACGGGGATCAGCTTCATCTTTGCGATGAGGTTTCTCTGCGTCTGCATGGTCGGCATGAAGGATCTCGGCCAGGTCGGCGTGTACTTGATGAAAGGTCTTGAGAACGGGATTCCGGACTCGTTGGCATATCCGATCGCATGGGCGGTTCCGCTGTCAGGAACGCCCGCTACGATGTCAGGCTTTACGTGGTCTCTGCCTGCATCGCGCTTTGCAAGTGCCGCGCCGCAGTTGTAACGCATCTGCTCTACGCTGATGCCCTCGTAGGAGGAGGAAGGATAGCCATAGTAGATCCACAGGAAGGTACATATCTTCATGTCCTTGCCGGGATTTACAAGGGTTCTTACTCCTTCAGGCGTCACAACGACGATCTCGCCGGGGCCAAGTTCCTTGCAATCCTCATAGCCGAGGTTCAGGTATGCGAAGCTTTCAAAGGATACGCAGTGTGCGTCCTTCTTTTTTCCGATAACGACGGGGGTCCTGCCGAGACGATCTCTTGCCGCATATAGGCCGATCGGGGTCAGGAGCATGATGCTCATGGAACCGTCGATGACTTCCTGAGCATATTTTATGCCTTCGACAATGTTGTCCTTTTGGTTGATCAGTGCCGCAACAAGCTCGGTTGCGTTGATCTCGCCGCTGCTCATTTCCATAAAGTGGGAAAGGCCGTTGTCGAAGATTTTTTTGGTGAGCTCTTCCGTGTTATTGATCTTGCCGACGGTGGTGATGGCATAGGTGCCATGGTGGGATCTCATGAGGAGGGGCTGGGGCTCGTAATCGGAGATGCATCCGATGCCGAGGTTGCCTTCCATGGAGTTTACGTCGTGATCAAATTTGGTACGAAAGGGTGCATTTTCAATGTTGTGGATCGCGCGGTCGAAGCCTTTCTTGCCGTAGACAACCATGCCTGCGCGGCGGGTGCCGAGGTGGGAATGGTAGTCAGTGCCGAAGAAAAGGTCGAAGGTGCAATCGTCTTTTGAGGCTACGCCGAAGAAACCGCCCATGTGTGATCTCCTTGTATGTAAATTTGTGATTTTGTATGCTTGTGAACTCGGGGTGAGTTTGTGCAGCCCCTCTCAGGGACGTTCGCACTCCGTAGGTGTACGTAGCGGATGCTAAGGCATCTCGTGTGTTGTCTCGCAGGGCTCGTCAACGCACGATACGCTGCCTAAGCACCGACGTGCACCTACGGCCCTGCGAAGGGCTATCACAAACTTCCCCTCGGGTTGCTCATTGACTAAAGTAATTTACTCTCTGTCGCCTTGAATGTAACAAAATCAAGAACTTCAAAATTTGCCATTCTCTTAAACGTTTATCTCCGCTTTTACTCCAAGGAGATCTTTGTTGGCGTCTAGAATTGGACGAATGACGTTGTTGAGGAAGGCGTCGACTTGGAGAGGGCTGCGGCCGACGTAGCGGGCAGGGTCCATGCATTTCTGGAGGTCTTCCAGGGAGAGGCCGAAGGCAGGGTCTGCTGCAATGAGTTCGAGGAGGTTGTTGTCCTTGCCCTCGACTTTGACGTTGCGGCCGGCTTCCATGGAGAGCTCGCGGATGCGTTCGTGGAGTTCCTGGCGGTTGCCGCCGTTCTTTACGGCATCCATCATGATGTTCTCCGTTGCCATGAAGGGCAGCTCGCTGCGGAGGCGCTTCTCGATGACCTTGGGATATACCACAAGGCCGTCTACCACGTTGAGGCAGAGGTCCAGGATGCCGTCCACTGCAAGGAAACCTTCAGGAATGGAAAGTCGCTTGTTTGCGGAGTCATCGAGGGTTCTCTCAAACCACTGGGTTGCGGAGGTGATTGCGGGGTTCAGCGCGTCCACCATTACGTATCTGGAAAGGGATGCGATGCGCTCGCTCCTCATGGGGTTTCTCTTATATGCCATCGCTGAAGAACCGATCTGGGTCTTCTCGAAGGGCTCTTCCACCTCCTTCAGGTGCTGCAAAAGGCGGATGTCATTGCTCATCTTGTGTGCGCTGGCCGCGATACCTGCAAGCACGTTTGCGACTCTGGTGTCCACCTTGCGGGAATAAGTCTGGCCTGACACGGGATAGCACTCCGCAAAGCCCATCTTTGCTGCGATCATGGGATCGATCTTGTCGATGGTCTCCTGGTCTCCGTTGAAGAGCTCGAGGAAGGATGCCTGGGTACCGGTGGTTCCCTTGGAGCCAAGAAGCTTCATGGTGGAAAGCACGTGGTCAAGGTCCTCTAAGTCAAGCGAGAACTCCTGCAGCCAAAGGGTTGCCCTCTTACCTACGGTGGTAGGCTGTGCGGGCTGGAAGTGCGTGAAGGCCAGCGTCGGCTGTGCCTTATATTTGTCCGCAAAGTCAGCCAGCTCCTTCATCACGTTGATCAGCTTCTTGCGAACCAATTTCAAAGCTTCGGTCATCACGATGATGTCGGTATTGTCGCCAACGTAGCAGCTTGTGGCGCCAAGGTGAATGATGCCTGCTGCCTTAGGACACTGCTGCCCGTAGGCATATACGTGGCTCATCACGTCGTGGCGTACCACCTTTTCGCGTGCCTGTGCAACATCGTAGTTGATGTCCTCGGCATGTGCCTTCAGCTCATCGATCTGCTCCTGGGTGATGACGGGCTTTCCGTTCTGGGAAAGGCCAAGCTCCATCTCCGTCTCAGCAAGCGCGATCCAGAGTTTTCTCCATGTGCGGAACTTCATGTCAGGCGAAAAGATAAACTGCATCTCTTTGCTGGCATAACGCTCCGATAAAGGGCTTTGATATCTGTCAGTACTCATAAAAAAATCTCCTCACTAGAAGTTTAGATAGCCCAAGTAACTCACGGCCTCGTGAGTTATTCTTGGGCTATTGTTGTTTATACTAATTTTTTGCCTGTCAGAAGCTCGTAGCCCTGCAGGTACTTGTCAATCGTCTTCTGCACGATCTCCTCAGGAAGGGTCCAGTCGTGATCGTGAGACTTCAGCCAGTCTCTCGCGAACTGTTTGTCGAAGGAAGGCTGAGCGTGTCCGGGCTCATATCCTTCTGCGGGCCAGAAGCGGGAACTGTCGGGTGTGAGCATCTCATCACCAAGAACAATGTTGCCGTTCTCGTCCAGACCGAACTCAAACTTGGTGTCTGCAATGATGATACCCTTTGTCAGTGCGTAGTCTGCGCACTTTTTATATAAAGCGATGGTGTAATCACGAAGCTTGCTTGCATATTCCTCGCCCTTGCCGGGGAAGCGCTTCTCAAGGTATTCTACGCTTGCTTCGTAGGAGATGTTCTCGTCGTGGTCTCCGATCTCTGCCTTGGTGGAAGGAGTATAGATGGGCTCAGGGAGCTTATCGGATTCCTTCAGGCCCTCGGGAAGCTTGATGCCGCAAACGGTGCCGTCCTTAACGTAGCTTGCCCAGCCGCTGCCGGTGATGTAGCCTCTTACGATGCACTCCACGGGAAGCATCTCCAGCTTTTTGCACATCATGCTGTTGCCGTCGAACTTGGGCTGCCGGAAGAATTCAGGCATGTCCTTTATGTCCACTGAGATCATGTGGTTGGGGATGATGTCCTTCGTCATGTCAAACCAGAACTTTGACATCTGCGTAAGAACGGTTCCCTTCTTGGTCACAATGTTGTGAAGGATCACGTCAAAACAACTGATGCGGTCCGTTGCCACCATGATCAGGCTGTCGCCGTTGTCATAGATCTCGCGAACCTTTCCCTCTTTGATGGGTTTCAGCTCCTGCATTTTTACTACCTCGCTTTCAAACTTTTTGACACAATACCATTATCCACGTTTCCCGTCATTTTTCAATAGAAAAATCATGGAAAATTCGAAGAAAATCAGAAAAAACTATGCCAAAAAGCACAAATCATTCTCCGACGCTCTGACGGTAACTGTTTTTGAGCATGCGGGTCATGTTTTCGCCCTCTTCGTGATAGCTCCTCTCGTCCCCTGCGTCGCGATATGCCTGTCTTTGGCGGATCATGAGCATTTCCGGTTGCAGCAAAAATTCCTTTTGCAGCTCCTCCATTTTCTTCTCCAGCTCCAGCGTGAGCTCATAGTGCTCCATCTCGCCCGAGGCGAAGGACACGTACTGCCTCTCCGGAAGCGAAAGACGCTTGGTCGCAAGGAAGCACAGGTACTCCTCTTCGTTCCCGGTAATGCGGTATGCCGAAAGGAAGCTGTCTCCGGCCTGTTCATAGAGCATCAGCCTTGCGTAGGCAACGCCCTTGTTATGATATATGCCCGCCTTGAGCTCTTCTCCCGAAACGGAAAGGCCCTTTTCGCCAAACTCCTCCCAGCGAAGGAGCAATCCGTCATATCCGCGGATGGCGGCCAAGTACTTTTTCTTTTTCACAAGATAATCGATCTGTTCCTTCCGCTTCTCGAGGCTCGAAAGAGATGCGCCGCGCCTCAGGATCTGCTCCACCTGGCGGATAACGTCGGCCTCATAAAGCCCCACGTACTGCAAAATGGCGGAGACGTAAGTGCTAAGGGAACCCTGGCGATGCACCATGGGATCCAAAAAATCCGCCAGATCCGGCAGGCCGCACCGCGTGCGGATCCAGCCAAGCAGCTCGTCATTCATCAGGGTCCTGTCCAAAAGAAATGCGTTCTCCTTCAGGCAGTAGCACAGCTCCTCCATGCAATAAACCCTGGTCTCGAGGCCCTGGATCAAATATGGTACGGAAGAATATTCTCCAACGCAAAGATATGCCTTCATGTCCGCCTCCTAGGTGAGATTTACGTCCATTTCAAAGCTTCTGTTTTCCGCCGCGCGGAATTCACCAAATCCAAGATCAAAAAACTCTGCGTGCAACACGTTCTCTGCTTTCATGCCAAGGGTCATGCGAATGCGCGAAATGTCGCCGGAAAGGCCTTCCAACGGCAATTCCACGATCTGCTTTCCGCCGCCCACAAGGCTTGTCACGGTAAGCTCCACAGTGTGATCCTGACGCAGATAAAACTCCATGCCAGAGCTTGCGCTTCTCCAATCCTCTCCCGCATCCAAAAGGGCAACGTAGGTCTCCTCGCCCTGTCTGTATGCCGTCATGCCAATGTTGCATTTTAACTTGTCATCCCCAAGGAAGACATATTCCTTGGTAAGACCGCTTGGATGCGTGCGCTCAAGCATGCCATGGCAGGCGCCCTTGCTGAACAGGTTGTTCCCAAGGAAGATCCTGCGGCGGTCGCAAAGGAAGGTCAGGGAGGACTTGAGCCAATCCTCTGAAAAATCGTCGCCGATCAGATAGACCGAAGCCGTCCTGCCGTTCCCGATCTTTTCCTGCGCCAGCTGAAGGAAGGTTCGGTCAAGGATCCGATTTCCCTCCTCCGCCTTTGCGGATACGGAATCCCTTGCAGGGAATTCCTCCACCTCGCGATGGATAAAGGTCACCACCGGCTTCGTCTTTTTGTTGCATTCCATGCGATAGCAGATCATGGAAGAGCCCTGATAATGGAACAGCTCCGAAGGCTCCTTCCAAAGGTCTCCCGGCTGATGCGAAAGATAATCATAATAACTCTCTTGATGAGACTGATACGAAACCTTGTCGATCTTGAGGCGAAGGTTCGCCGTCACCTTATCCAGGACGGCCGCCGTTTCATCATTCATCTGATCACAGGTGACCATCATGGCCTCGAGCTTGTCCGTTCCGGCCACGCTGGCCAGCATCCCCAGCGTCCTTTTAAAGAACAGCGTAAGGAGCGCGATTGGATCATATTCCGTCTCCTCAATGTAAACCGGCTCTCCTGCCAGGGCAAGCCCCAAAAGGCCCTCCGTCAGGATTCCCTGACCGTCCCTCGCCTGCGCGAGTGCTTCCCTGCCGTAGGACCACTGATTTGCACCTACCTTTTTGCAAAGCGCCGTGGGAATGCTGAAGTTTTCAGAGCCTGCGACGCTCGAAACCGTCTCCACCTGACCGGAGGTTGCGGTGCAATAACTGATCTGCGCATAATCCCAGCCCAGATCATATCCAACGATCAGTTTTTGATTGCCGCCAATCCTTTGCATCTTCCGTCCTCCCTTGCAGGTTTAACGCATCGTAAACAGGTTTTCCCCACAGTATTCTTTGAAATAATAGTTCTCAAGTGCTTCATCCAAAGCTTCTTCGTCGCCCATGCCCTGGCTGACCACCATGTCATTGATCATGCCAAACTTTGTCCCGGCGTTTTCCTTGTCAGGCTCCGGACCCTGTAGCTTTCCGCGGATCGTCATGGTCTCCTTGCCGCCGATTTCCTCCGTCACGTAGTACTCGAGCGTCTCGCCAAAGAAGAGAATGAATTCCTTACAGCAGATTCCCCAGAAGACGTCGCGCATAGTTTCCGACAGGTAATCCTGCGATGCGCCGCCCTCTTGCGTGATCACGTAATGGATACGCGCCTTTCCGCCGGGCTTGGTGCGATACTCAACGATCACCTTGTCAGACAGTTCACCGAGAAGGTACTTTTGCGTCTTCAGCTTTCGGTAAAACTCAAAGTGGAGCTTCTCCGCCATCATCTCACGAAGGAAGGTGTCAAGCGCGTTGTCCACCTCACGCGAGCCATGTTTTGGATTCTCCGCATAATACTTCAAGAAGGCAAGCTTGCACACCTTCGGCAAGGCCATGCCTGCGATATGATCGTCCAATACGTAATGGAACAGGATCTCGTCCGCCGTGTTCTCACGGACAAAATAATCAAAGCAGCCTTGGATCACGTACGCCCTTGCCACCTTATAATCCCTGCAGGCGCGGTCATAGTCTTCGAAGATCTGCGCACGCTCTGCCACGTAACCGCCGGTAAAGATCATCTGCAGAAGGATCCTCTCCTCAAGCCCCGTGACGTCAAGGGAATTCTCCCGGAGCGCATTCCACAGGTCGCGAAGATCCTTCAACGTCCCTTGGAAATAGCGGCTTAGGTAATCCAGCATTGCCACGTTCGCCTTGCCGCGCAGGAAAAGATAATTCGACGCCGCCACCAGACAGGGAACCTCGCTCTCTTCCCCGGCAAGAGCCTTTGCAGTGAGGCGGGCCAGGGTGTTGGCATCCAGGAAATACGGTCCATAGGCTTGCAGCCATTCATAAGGCTTTGCATAATTGCCCTGCAGGAGTGCATAGCGGGAAACCTCCATCCGCTCCGTCAGCGAAAGTTCGGCATCTCCAAGGAGCTCGAGCACTTCTTCAAGCCGCTCCGCCTGCTCGCTCTCGAAGAATTCCCGGAGGAGACGTAAGGACAGCCTTCTTCTTTCCTCAGGCGAAAGGCCGCTCCAGCTAAGGAGATTCAACGCCTTCTCTGAAAGCAATTCATCTAAGGGTTCCTCTCCGGCCTGGTCAAGGAGCCACAGGTCAAATTCCGGTGCCTGCACGTTGAATTTTTTCAGCTCCGGCACAAAAACGTCGGGCTTCATGAAATGTTCTACCTTGGCTTCAATGTTCACAAAGCGGTTGCCAAAGGCGTCCTCAAAGACAAGCGTGCTATCGTCACCAAACACGGGCGCAACCACCTCACCCGAGGCAAGAGGGCATTCCCGTCCCAAAACGCTCCCCTTTGCGAAAATGATGACCTTCTTCATCCTGTCATCCTTTACGCGGATCCTGGCCGCAAACACAATGCGGATCAGCACGTCCACGTTCTGCTCCGTGACCATCTCAGGCGTAAAGAGCCGCTCGTAAAGCCTTGCGAGATGCTTGTTCACCCTGCCTCTTTGGATCTGCTGCTCCACAAAATCCTTGCTCTTTAGGAGATACTTTTCATATACTTCCTGATAGACCACCTTGTTGTCCAAAACATGGTCATAGAGGAATGCGCAGTGCTCGTAGTCGAGCTTATTTTGCAACGAGAAATAAAGCACGGCAGGCTTTGGCAGGCCCTTGCGATCTCTTAGGTCGATGGAGGACATGAAGGATTCATAAAGATTCGTGATGCGAAGCTGCTCTTCCACGCCTCTTTCATACCAAGGCAGGGCACGCTTTCCAAGAACGCCTCCCTTGACAAGGAGCGTGCACATGTGACTTACGATGCGAAGATCCTTCTTTTTCCGATAAAGGCGCTCCAAAATGCGGCACAGCAAGGGCGAATACTCCTTGTTCTTGTCCATCAGTTCAAGGAACCGCTCCGCCATGTCCTGATTGAAAAAGTCCTTGCGAAGTCCATAAAGCAGGACGTGCTGTTCAAAAGCGCCCAGCGTGCGGATCATCGCAGGGTTGTTTAAGTAAATCTGCAGTGCTTCGAGATAGATCACAAAGCTTCTGCAGCCATATTCAAATTGCTGTGCCAAGAAGCGAAGTCGCTCTGAAGGAACGCTCGACAGTTCTTGGGAAAGATAGAGCAAGAGCCAAGCGATCCGCCAGGATTCCGGCTGCTTGTGATACAGTGCTTCCACTTCGCGCGCCACGGCGTCGATCTGCTCATCGTCCCTGGTGATCAAGGTCGAAAGATAGAGATAATATGCCCAAAGCTCATCATCTGCATTGCCGCTGCTTTCCATGAGGTCTGCCGCATGCTCAAGGAGCCACTGTGCTTCCTTTACGCGCTCCTGCGTGATCAAAAGCTGTGCCTTGAAGAGCCTTGGCATGGCCGCATTCTCATCCAACGCGATCAGCCGCTCCACCAGCGTCCCCGTCTGCTCCATCCAGCCATCCAGCCCGATCTTGCGCGTGCGGAACTTCTCATATTCCTTCATGACGGACACGATGGTCTGCTTCCACTGACGTCTTGCGGGGTTGATCGCAGGCGCATTCCCAAGCTTTACGGTGACGGGAACTTCCAGACAGGTAAAGGAGTTGTATAGGAGGATCTTTCCGTGATTCTCCCCGGGATGCAAAAAGGCTTTGTCAACATAGTACGGAACGTGAACGGTGTTCCCAAGAAAGTCTTCCTCGCAGATGAGTTCGCGGTCCATGGAAAGGAAGTCTCCTTCACATTCCACGTTGAGAACGACATAGCCCCAGCCGTTCTTGGATACCAGGAACTCCTGCTCAAAGGGCTGGTACTCTCCTTCCGAGGGCTGCATCTCCAGACGAAGAAGCGGTGTTTCGGTGTAGTAAGTCACTGCCTGCTTTTTGCCCGCGCAGATCAGGAACTCTTCCATGTTCTGCTCATGTCCCGGAAAAGCGGAAAGCGCGCGATATGCGGCCGTAAGACGCGGATCCTCCTTGGAAAGAACGGCAAGGAAATCGGCGGAATAATATACCGACAAGGCTTCCTGCCAATTCTCTCTGGCAAGTTCCACAAAACCGTTAAGATCGGTGATGGTGCCAATGGAGCTTTCCGGAAGGGCGCTTGCCAGGTTCACCACGAAGGGGAGGGAGTACTCCCCAAGGTTGCTGATCACGCGAAATGCGCCGCTGATCGCTTCCCCGGGCTGCGCTCCCTCCCCGTGAAATGCAAACTGAATCTGTGCCTCTTCGCCCAAAAACTCAGGCGTAAGGCATTCCATGCGATAATCCGTGGAAATCACCGCGCCCTTTACCACCTGCGCGCCGTCTCCGCGGATCCAAAAGCTTCCCTGCGTGAGTTCCCCCTGCAGGGCCGTAAGTTCTATGGATGCTTCAGAAAAATCAAGAGACCCCGTCTCTCTGGCGTAGTTACCATTCAAAATCTCGTCAATGATCTCTCTCATTCCCGCACCCCTCCGATATTTTTACGAAAACATTATACCAAAAAACAGGCCATTGGGCAATCGATTTCCTACTCCAAGTTCAGGCGATTTTTCACGATGTGACTCGAGATGAAAAACAGCACCACGCCAAAAGCAATGGAGATGAGTAAGGATACCATGTACCTTCCGTTGGCGAGGAAGAGGCTCGCGGTTCCTTCCATGATGCGACGAGCGGCGATAATGTTGAATGCGATGCTTGCAACGCCGCCCACCATACCCATGGCCATTCTCATGCCAAGGTACACCAAGATGCCCGTAAGGCCCTTATTCTTCCAGGAGAGTTGGCCTATCGTAAGAGAGCCAAACATAATGGCGATCTCTGCAAAGGGTCCCACAAAGACCATGAGGAGGATCAATAGGGCCGACACCTTCAGGTCACCGCGGAAGTCGGCGAAGAAATAGTCCACCAGGGTACCAAACAACTGACGAATGGACTTTAACATGTCGAAGAAATTCATGTCAAGCGACCTGCTTGTCCCGATCAGGATCAGAAGGATCATGAAGCCATACAAAATAAGGTTCATGATCAGCATCCAGACCGCCGCGGTGACGACCTTGACGATCAAAAGATCCATAGGTTTCACGGGCAGCGTGTTGGTCAGATAGCCTTCGTCAGAGTACATGCTCCGGAAAAACCGAACACCCAGGAAGATGGTAAATCCAAAGCTCACGCCCACCAGCATCGCCACGTAGGACAGGATGCCCAGAACGCCAAGAAGCACGCCTACGACGGTCATGCCGACACTCATTTCATTACTCTGGTTCAAAAAAACGGAAAACAACGGAGAGACAAGATATGCCGCCGCAAGAAGAGTCAGGCACCCCGAAACCGCCACAAGAAGGCCGCCCATTTTGCTGATGGTCTTGAATTCATGTTTAAAAAGTTTCTTTAGCATGCGAACACCTCCCTGAAATATGCATCCACGCTCTTGCCCTGCTTCTGTCTTATCTCCTCTGCGGAGGAATACAGCACAAGCTTGCCCTGGCGCATGAACAGCACCTCGTCCAGAACGGACTCAATGTCGCTGATAAGGTGCGTGGAGATCAGCACGGAGGCTTCTCTGTTGTAATTGTTGAGGATGGTGCGCAGAATGTAGTCCCTGGCGGCAGGATCCACGCCCGCAATGGGCTCGTCCAGCACGTAAAGCTCCGCCTGCCTGGACATCACAAGGATCAGCTGCACCTTTTCCTTGGTACCCTTTGACAAGGTTTTCATCTTGGCAGTGGGGTCAATGTTCAGGTCTGCAAGCATTGCCATGGCACGCTCTTTGGAAAAGTCCTCGTAAAAATCTTCAAAATAATCCAAGATCGTATTGATGTTCTCGCCTGGCGCAAGATAGGTGCGGTCCGGAAGGTACGCAACCCGCGCCTTGGTCTCCGGCCCGATCTCCTCTCCGGAAATCAGGATATTTCCCGTCGTGGGCTTTAGTAACCCGTTGATCATCTTGATGAGCGTGGTCTTTCCGCTCCCGTTCGGCCCAAGCAGACCAATGATCTTTCCGCGCGGCAGAGTGATGTTGATATGATCCACGGCAAAGATGTTATAACCATAGCTTTTTGACAGATCCGTGATCTCGATCAGATTGCTCATGTTAACCTCCTTTAGGCTCTTTTGGCCCATAATTATATACTAATCCAATCTGCAGTTTTGTCAATCCTTTTGGCGGTACTGACCAGGCGAAACGCCAAAGGCTGCCTTGAAGTTCCGAAGGAAGACGGAATAGTCCGAAAAGCCCGTATTTTGGCACACGTCGGCGACACTCTCCCCTTTTTGCAAAAGCTCGCAGGCGCGGATCAGGCGCTTGTTCATCACGAACGCGTGGGCCGTCACGCCCGTCAGCTCCTTGAACTTCCGGAGGAAGTGATATTTACTTAAATGCGCCTGCTTTGAGAGGTCCTCCAAAGAGATGGCTTCATCGATATGCTCGTCCACGTACGCGCTCACCCGTGCCACCAAAGGGTGTTCGGCGACATATTCCCCCGAAAGCAGGGATTCCTTTCGATTACAAAGAAGGTTCAGGTTGGAAAAGAACAGCGTCAGATACCCGCGGTCCATGGTCCTGCGGAGCCCCGTGGATGCACCATCCAAGGCGAGCTTTAAGAGGAATCCGCGGAGCATCTCCTCGTAATACACCGGAAAGTGCCATGCCCTGGAATTCTCCGTGCGAAAGCACTCCGTCAGATCCACGTCCCCGTCGGAAAGGCCTTTTAGGAACGCGCCCGTCGCCCAGAGAATGATCCGCTTGGAATCTTCCGCCCTGCCCTCCATGGGCTGATATTTGTGCATGACATTCTGGTTGATCAGAAGGAAATCTCCCTTGTGCAGGTGGTAGCTTTGGTTCTCGACCATGGAGGAATATTCCCCCTCCAGCACGTAGAGGATCTCATAGAAATCATGATAATGAAAGGCCATGGCCCCTGTAGGCACGCCTTCTTTTTCGTAGACCTCATATTCTCTGTCGATCATGTACTGCCGCTCTTCCGTAGCAGGCAGTAAGCGGATCTTCCCTGCTTTTACTTTTTTCTCTTCCATGCGTCGCCTCATATGAAGTAGCAATTTTTACATGTTTTTGCGCAAGTTTTATGCTTTTCATGCATTTATGGTTTGATTATACTAAGAATCAGGATGGGATGCAAGAGGGAATTGCGCCCGTCAAAACAATACTTCCAGGAGGAAAAACAAATGCAGATGACACTTCGCTGGTATGGCAGCAAGTACGACACCGTAACACTTAAGCAGATCCGTCAGATCCCCGGCGTGACGGGCGTGATCTCCACGCTTTACGGCACGGCGCCAGGAGAGGTTTGGGAGATGGAGGACATCCTCGCTCTGAAGAAAGAGATCGAGGACGCAGGACTGAAGCTCGTGGGCATTGAGAGCGTGAACGTTCACGATGCCATCAAGGTGGGAACGCCCGACCGCGACAAGTATATTGACAATTATATCACGACGCTCGAGCGCCTTGGACAGGCTGGGATCCACATGGTATGCTACAACTTCATGCCCGTTTTTGACTGGACGAGAACGGAGCTCGCAAGGGTTCGTCCCGACGGTTCGACGGTTCTTGCTTACACGCAGGAAGCCGTGGACGCACTGAACCCTGAGGACATGTTCGCTTCCATCAGCGGTGATTCGAACGGCGCGATCCTTCCCGGCTGGGAGCCCGAGCGCATGGCGCACATCAAGGAGCTCTTTGAAATGTATAAGGACGTGGATGATGAGAAGCTCTTTGCAAATCTGAAATATTTCCTCGAGCGCATCATGCCGGTGTGCGACAAGTATGACATCAACATGGCGATCCATCCGGATGATCCCGCATGGAGCGTGTTCGGACTTCCTCGCATCATCATCAACAAGGCGAACATTCTTCGTATGATGAAGATGGTGGACAACCCGCACAATGGCGTAACGTTCTGCTCCGGTTCTTACGGCACGAATCTGGAGAACGATCTGCCAGACATGATCCGCTCCTTAAAGGGACGCATTCATTTCGCTCACGTAAGGAACCTCAAGTTCAACTCTCCCACCGATTTCGAGGAGTCCGCACACCTTTCCAGCGATGGAACGTTTGATATGTATGAGATCATGCTGGCGCTGTATGACATCGGATTTGAGGGGCCGATCAGACCAGATCACGGCAGAATGATCTGGGACGAGGTGGCAATGCCTGGGTATGGATTGTATGATCGCGCGCTGGGTGCGACGTACCTGAATGGATTATGGGAAGCGATCTGCAAGTCGCATGAGAGAGGCGTGAAATAGCAACTGGCAAACTCGGGGGCCTGTCTTGGTGGACCGTTTCGGGGACGCTCGCGCTCCAGCGAGGCGAGCCCTGCGGCACGTCCTTCGCTTCGCTCAGGATCACGGGCAAAGCCCGTGACAAATCCAGCGTAGCGGTACTAAGGTGCCGCAGTCGTAGTCATCACGTTGTGCTTCCTACGACCGCAGACGTCACCTAAGTACCGACGCTTGGGACATGGCCCCGAAAGGTCCATCCAAGCCACCCCCTCGGGTTTGTCGTAATCCAATGTCAGCGATTTGGTATGCATGCTCGCCAAACCTGCAGGGGAAGTAATCAGATCAACCAGTATGGTTACTACGCCATCGCACTTAAAGATGGCATGTGAATGGAAAAGATTATCAGCCATAACAATGGCGGAAGGAGTTACGAAGATGAAGTTGACTTTAGAGGGGATTAGGGTAGCGAAGGCTGAGTATGAGGCGAAGGGCTATCGGCTCCCGGAGTTTGATTATGAGGTTGTAAAGAAGAATACGTATGAGAGGCCTGTGTGGATTCATTTTGGAGCGGGGAATATTTTCCGCGCTTTTCAGGCGAACGTAGTGCAGAACCTGTTGAATCAGGGGATCATGGATGTTGGATTGGTCGCGGCGGAAGGATATGATTACGAGATCATTGAAAAGAGCAACAGGCCGCATGATAATTTGAGTTTACTCGCAACGCTGAAGGCAGCAGGGACCGTGGAAAAGACAGTGGTCGGCTCGATCATGGAGTCTCTGATCCTGGATTCGGAGAACGCGGCGGAATACGGCAGACTGAAAGAGATCTTCCGGAATCCGAGCCTGCAGATGGCAAGCTTTACGATCACGGAAAAGGGCTATAGCCTGGTAAACGGCAAGGGCGAGCTTCTTCCTTCCGTTGCGGAGGATTATGAAAAGGGGCCTAAGAAGCCCGGAAGCTATCTTGGCAAGGTGGTTTCGCTCCTCTACACCCGTTTCGAGGCAGGCAAGCTCCCCATCGCAATGGTGAGCATGGACAACTGCTCTCACAACGGCGACAAGTTATATGCAGCCGTAAACGCCTTCGCTGAGAAGTGGACGGAGAACGGCTTGGCCGACAAGGAGTTCCTGGCTTACGTCAATGATCCCGCAAAGGTAAGCTTCCCTTGGAGCATGATCGACAAGATCACGCCAAGACCTGACGCAAAGGTGGAGCAGATGCTCCTTGCGGACGGCATGGAGAATCTCGAGCCCGTCATCACTTCGAAGAATACTTACATTGCTCCTTTTGTGAATGCCGAGGAGTGCGAATACTTGGTGATCGAGGATGCCTTCCCCAACGGCAAGCCCCCCATCGACAAGGGTGGCATCATCTTCACGGACCGCGAGACCGTGGACAAGGTGGAAAAGATGAAGGTCTGCACCTGCTTAAATCCTCTGCACACGACCCTCGCCATCTACGGATGCCTTCTCGGATATACGCTGATTGCGGATGAGATGAAGAATCCTCTGCTCAAGAAGTTTGTGGAAACCGTTGGTTACGTGGAAGGTCTCCCCGTCGTGGTGGATCCCGGCATCATTCGTCCCAAGGATTTCATTGACGCTGTGGTGAACGTCCGCATTCCCAATCCGTTCATGCCGGATACGCCGCAGAGAATTGCAACCGACACCTCGCAAAAGCTTGCCATTCGTTTTGGTGAGACCATCAAGGCCTATGAAAAGCGCTCCGACCTTCAAGTCAGCGACCTGAAATTCATTCCCCTTGTGTTTGCCGGCTGGCTTCGTTACCTCATGGCCGTGGATGATCAAGGCAATGCATTCACACCCAGCTCCGACCCACTGCTCGACATGGCAATGCCTTACGTGGCAGACTATAAGCTTAGCGCCGCGCCCAAGGATCTTTCCAAGCTCGATGCCCTCCTCTCCAACGAGAAGATCTTTGGCGTCGACCTGACAAAGCTCGGCATGGCAGACCTCGTGAAATCCTACTTCGCGCAGCTCTCCTCCGGCATCGGAGCCGTGGAACAAACGTTAAAGAAATATCTGAACTAATAAAACAAGAAGCGCCTGGTGACACATCACCAGGCGCTTTCATTTAGCCTTTATTCCAGATCAAATTCGTATTCATAGTTATCTTCCCTTGTCAATTCCCCGATGATGGGTTCGCAGATTTCCTCGCGATTTACGTAAGCATGTAATTCCGTCTGCCCCGTCACTCCGTTCAATGTGATCACGATACGATCCAATTCTTGATATTTCTTTGTGCGAAAAGCGTCCTCTCTGATCCCATGCTCCAAATCTGTCAATGCCACAAACACCGTCTTGATCTGTTCGCAGTTTTTTTCGTCTTTTTTTATGGAGCTCGTGACGGTAATGCTTTCCTTATCGATCGTCACGGTAAAGATGTCCTGTATTTGCGTGCCGAGATTGTGCATGGCGCCATCGCCTGCCGCAAGGTAACGATTTAGGGTCGATCTGTCCGCCGCCTCTTGGCTAGATGCCAAGTAAAGCATAATATCATGTGAGACATAGCGGCAAAAGAAGCTGATTGCATATACGATGATAAGCGCAGCAGCCAAAAGAACGATTCCGCCAAAGATCAAAGACGTATCACCTTCTCGCCTTAAATACAGGACTTCCTCTTCCTTTTTGGTAGCCTTTCGATAGAGCACTATGTTGAAAATCAGGCAAAGGATGATTGCAAAACCATCCAGATAAATGATTGGGGGTGCATCAATTGTTTTGCAGTCCTTGATCAGCCAAATGAGCAAACAGGCAGATAAGACGAGTGATACTGCAAAGGCAATGTTTCGCGCAATCCTTCTAGCCACTAAATACTTTTCCAAAGACTCCGTCATATGCATGCGCTCCTTTCCGTTCTATGTCTTTCTGTTTTTCACGGTTTTCCAGTCTCAGGGAAAGAAGATCTCAAGATAACATTCCCCGCTTTCTTTTGTGTGAATCAAATAACTTCGCTCATAATCGTCATTCGCTTCCTTTATCTCAACAGGAAAATCATCCTCCGATATGCGGCATGTGGGAGGTATTTTGCCATCCACATTAGTTTCCCTCTCCACCGTGCTACGAATAATTTTCTGCATGTCTGCAGACATTATAGCGCATAATTCATCCAAGCTACTAAAGGAAAAAGTCTCTATCCTACATGATTTTTCAAAAAAGCCCTTCGTTCCATAACGTTCGATATAATCCGCGATTTCAGGCAGGGACGCCATTTGAGCGTATTTTGCTTTATCTTCTGCGGTTAAATCTTTTGAAAAATCCCAAAACATTGATGGCAATAAGAGACACGCCGTAACAATAAAGATTATTACATAGAGTCCAATGCAGATCAGAACCAGTTTCATAACAAAGCAAATGAAGTCCTCTAGCATATTGTTTGGCCTCCGTCATGTTGTCTTGAGACCATCTTAGCATCGCCATCTCCGTTTGTCAATATTTATTTATTGTATTACGATAATTACTTTCTGTTATTAAAAGGACTGACGAAGTGTCAGTCCCTTAAAGTTTGGTTCTTTTGATCCTGTCAATATGCCGCAGGGTTTGGACGCAATCCCAAAGAAATCACCGCAAAAGCTCCTTTGTGTAGGCATCCTGAGGGTTGCGGAAGACTTCTTCGGTCTCGCCGATCTCGAGGATCTTGCCGTCCTTCATGACCATGATGCGGTCGCTCACCTGGTAGATCACGTTGATGTCGTGCGAGATGAACAGGAACGCGGTCTTTAGCTCTTCCTGGAGGCTTCGGATCAGGTCGAGGATCTGCGCCTGAATGGTCACGTCCAACGCGGACACGGGTTCATCCGCAATGACCAGGCCAGGCCTTGTGATCAGCGCTTGTCCGATGCTGATGCGCTGACGCTGGCCGCCGGAAAGCTGGGAAGGCCGTCTTGCATAATATTTATCCTTCAGACCCACCTTGTGGAGCATGTCATATGCCGCAGCGACGCGGTCCTTTTCCGTCATGGCCTTGGAGGGATCCAGGATTCCCTGTGCGCGCAATGGCTCTTGCAGGAGCCAGCCCACCGTCTTTGTGGGATTCAGGCTGCTGTATGGATCCTGGAAGACCATCTGCGGGCTGTTGGAATGATGGACGATCCTTCCGTCGATCATCTTGTTGAGGCCCAGCATGGCTTTGGAAAGCGTCGTCTTACCACAGCCGCTCTCTCCCACCAATCCAAGGATCTCGCCTTCATATACCTCAAAATTCGCATCCTTGACGATGCATTTCTTGACCGTCTTCCCAAACAGGGAATTCGCGTTTTCGCGATAATATACGTTGAGATCATGCACTTCCACCAAAGGCGTGGTGGAACTGTTAGAGGTCTTCTTCTTTCCCGTTCTGCCAGGCACGGCGCTAATGAGCTTTTTGGTGTAATCGCCGCGAGGATCGCAGAAGATGTCCTCAGTCGCTCCCTCTTCCACAATACAGCCGTCCTGCATCACAAGGATGCGGTCACACAATCTTCTTGCAAGATTCAGGTCATGGGTGATAAAGAGCAGGGAGTTCTTTTGCTCATGATTGATCTTGCGAAGCAGGTCGATGATCTGGTTTTGCACCGTCACGTCGAGCGCCGTCGTGGGCTCATCCGCAACGATCAGGCCGGGATGCAATATGACCGCCATGGCGATCATCACGCGCTGGCGCATGCCGCCTGAGAGCTGATGGGGATAGGAATCATATACCCTCTGCGCATCCTTCAGGCCAACGTTCAGAAGGGCTTCCAGTACGCGCCTCTTCCGGTCTTCCTTTTCCTGTACGCGGCGCTCATGCCACGCGAGAAGTGCGTTCTTACTCGCTTCCTTGGCCGGTCTCTGCTTTTTCTCGGCGTCTGCCTTAGCCTCTGCCTTAGCTTTTGCTTCGGCACTTTCCGACTTGGCGGATTTCGCAAGGTTTCCTGCGGGCGCCTTAGATTTACTTTGCGTGGGCGCTTTGGGGTCCTGTTTGTCATGCAAAAGAAGCACCTCTTCCACCTGTGCGCCGACCTTCATGGTCGGGTTTAAGGAGGTCATGGGCTCCTGGAAGACCATGGACATCTTAAGGCCCTGATACTGTCTGTAAAGGGCATTATTTCGCGGCTGCCCCGCTTTTAGGAGAAGCTGGTCGTCATAATAGATCTCGCCTGAGGTCACGTGGGCGCTTTCCGCAACGAGGCCCATGAGCGTCAGCGCCGTCACGGACTTGCCGCTTCCGGACTCGCCAACGACGCCAAGGATCTCGCCGTCGCCGATGGTAAAGGAGACGTTTTTGACCACTTCAGGTCCGTCAAATGCGACGGACAGATTATCGATCTTGATCATTTCTTGCTGGCCTCCTTTCTGCGGATTCCTTCGCTCAGAAGGGAGAAACCAAGCACGATCCAGACAATGGTAAGGCCAGGCGCGAGGGCATACCAGGGCGCACGGCCAAGATAGCCTTGTGCGTCGGAAAGCATCTTGCCAAGACTTGCATCCGGAGGCTGCACGCCAATGCCAAGATAACTCATGCCTGACTCTGCCAGGATCGCATTGTTAAAACCAATGGTCACGCTCACCCAGAACACGGAAAAGATGTTGGGGAGGATGTGAACAAACAAGATGCGGAGCTTCTTTACGCCCATCAGCCTTGCGCGGCACACGAAGTCTGCATCACGAAGGCGGATAAATTCGCTTCGCACGATACGTACGTAGGAGGGCGTGAACACAATGCCCAGCGAAAAGATCACGTTCTGCTTTCCGCTTCCCAAAATGCTGATCACGACAAGCGCAAGAAGGATGCTCGGGAATGCGTTGACGGCGTCGGTCACGCGCATGATCGCCTCATCCAGAATGCCGCCGAAATACCCCGTGATGGCGCCGATCAGGATCCCCGCGCCCGCAGAGATCACGACGATCAGGCTTGATACGATCACAGTGGTTCCAATGCCCTGCATTACACGCGAAAAGATATCCCGGCCGAAGTTGTCAGTGCCGAAAACGTGCCGAAAACTCGGCGCGTTGAAACGCTCAGCAGCAGACATGGTGGTCGGGCCATAGGGCGTCCAGAAAAAGCTTAATATCCCGAGCACGACGGCAAGACCGGTCATCGCCAGTCCCACAAGAAAGTACTTATTCTGTTTCTTAAACCAGCCTGCTACTTTCTTCACGCGCGTCTCCTTCGCTTACTTGTTGCTGATCCTCGGGTCGATGATGCGATAAAGCACGTCGACGAGGAAATATACTACGATCACGACAAAGGTGATATATAAGATCAAGATTTCCACCACGGGGAAGTCTCTTGTTGAGATCGAACTGATCAGGAGCTTGCCAATGCCGGGAAGGCTGAACACCTGCTCCACCACAATGCTGCCGGCCACGATCTCCGCCACGATCATGCCAAGGAAGGTCACCACGGGCATCATGGCATTTCGAAGCACGTGGAAATAAGCAACGCGACGCTCGGACGCACCTTTGCTGTAGGCCGTTCGCACGTAATCGCTGCCACTTTCCATAAGCATGGAATTGCGCAGAAACCTTGCCGTCATGGCAATCTTGGGGATGGCCACGGAAATGGCCGGGAAGATCATATAGCGCACGCACCCCCAAAAGTTGTCGCGGTAGCTCACGTAGCCGCCGGGCGCAAACCATTTGAGGACTATGCCAAAAAGATATGTCACAAGGACGCCAAGAAAGAACGACGGAACGGCCATGGCCGTCTGCGTTCCCATGTTCATAAGGACGTCAAATGCTTTGTTCTTGCTCCTGGCCCAGAAAACGCCAAGGGGTATAGCGATCACGGCGATCAGGATCATGGAAAGTGCCGCAAGGAGGAGCGTTACGGGAAGCTTGTCACCGATCAGCTCCGCCACGGGCATCATCTGATTCATGTTTTTGGAATAACGGTAGCTCTCACCGAAATCTCCGCGAAGGACATTGCCTGCCCAGCGCACATAGCGCACCACGGGAGGCTTGTCGAGGCCGAGCTCTTTGCGCAGGGCCTCTTCTCTCTCGGGCGTCGCTTCCGTGCCAAGGATGGAGGTCACGACGTCGCCCGGGATGATCTGGAACGCAAGAAAGGCCAGCACGGATACCAGGAACAACGTCATAATGAGAGTAACGATCTTCTTTACCAGGTATTTCATGCCAGCCCTCCTTTCTTTCCATGAAAGGCGCCCATAAGGGGCGATCAACATGTTTTCTATTTACTTGACAAAATATACCGTGCTCATGTCCTGCACGTAGATGGGATAGAATTTATATCCCGCAAGGTCCTTGCTCAGTGCGATGGTGATGGGAGGATCCTGGATGAATGCCGTGCCGGCTTCCTTCACGAAGATCTCCTGCGCCTCTTTGTAGTACTTTGCCTTCTCTTCGATGGTCATGGCTGCTTCTGCCTTCTTGTAGGCGGCGTCATATTCATCGCTTGCGAAGTTGATGAAGTTCTTTTTGTGACCCTTCTGGAAACGTACCATCAGGTAGCTCGGCGTCATGTCGCTGGTGATGGCGCAGATCGATGCCTGGAACTTGCTTCCCTTGTAAACGTCCTCCAGCCAGGTGTTCCACTCAACGAGCTCGATCTTGCAGGTGATGCCTGCTTCCTTCATCTGGTCAGCCAGCACCTCCGCCGTCTGAACGTGTGCCTCGTAGTTGGAAGGTACGATCACGGAAAACTCAATGCCGTTGGGATATCCGGCCTCCGCAAGGAGCTGCTTTGCCTTCTCGATGTTTGCGCCAGTGCCGTAAACATCGTTCAGGTCAACGTAATAATCCTTCAGGGTAGGCAACATGCCTGCGCTGATGATGGTGCCGTTGCCGCCAACCACGAACTCATTTGCAAGGTCTCTGTCCATAGCATAGCATACCGCCTGACGAACCTTTACGTTGTCAAAGGGTGCCACTGCATTGTTCAGGAACATTGCCTGCAATGCGTCAGAGGGTGCCGAGAGGATCTGGTAATCATTTGCCAGCTCCAAAGCCTGGGAATCGGTCAGATAAGAATACAGATCGATGCTGTGGCCCTTCAGCTCCAAAAGTGCGGTGTCTGCGCCACTTACGATCTTGAAATTAACTTCATCCAGGTAGGGCAGGCCCTGCTGCCAGTAGTCCGGGTTCTTCTTTACCACAAGGCCCTCCTGGGGCTTGTAGGATACAAAAGAAAACGGTCCGGTACCGATGGGGTTTGAGCCTTCCGTCTCTCCGCTGCCTGCGGGAATGATGGCTGCCGTGAAGCTGTAGATCAGCTCCAGGTTTGCACTGTCCGTCGTTACCTGAACCGTTTTTGCATCAACAATGTCAACGCTCGTAAGTTTTGTCAGGCTCGAGATCAGTGGTGTGCCGTCAAGCAAGCCGGAAGCCCTCTCCAAGGAGTACTTGACGTCCTCAGCCGTAACGTTCTTGCCGTTGTGGAACTTTACATTGTCACGCAGCGTGAACGTGTAGGTGAGCCCATCCTCCGATACGGAGTAATCACTAGCGACTGCACAGATCAAAGAGCCATTTTCGTTGACTTTTAATAATCCTTCAAAAATGTTGAACAGAATCTCCTTAGTTCCTGCCGCAGTAGCTTTGTGTGGGTCAAGACTGTCAATATCCTGTTGTACTCCAACCACCACTTTTCCGCCGTAGGTAGGTTCGGTCTTCGCATCGGAAGTACCGGTTCCCTGCTGTCCGGAAACATTGCTTTGCGTGGGGTTTGAAGCGGTAGAGGACTTATCCCCCGAAGACTTGCCACCTGCGCAACCGCCCAGTGCAGCGACCAAGAGAAGTGCCATGAGGGTAATGCTGATTTTCTTCATAATGCTCTCCCTTTCTTCAAGAAAATAAATCTCTCACTATGTAATTGTCACCCTCATTGTAACATAGAAAGCGGGAAAAGCAAGTATTTTTCGGGGTACAATCCTTACATCACCTGTTTTCCGAAAAAATATCCCGTCGCATAAACAGACATGAGAAAAGCCAAAATCGAGATCACCCAAGGATATGCCTTCGGATGGCGCTTTATGAATTCTCCCGCGATCACGTACAGCGGAAGCGCGCAGACCATGTACCGGCTGCCGCTGATCAGCCAGGTCACGGAGTAATTGATCATCACATAAACAAACAGGAATGCGGTATATTTCAACGGATGCCTCTTTACGCCGTAATATAAAGCCAAGAACGCCAGGAAGAAAAAGATTACCTCCGGCAGGAACATACAGACTTTAAGCGTCGGCTGAGGGTTGGGATTCCGAAGATATCCCGTGATCTCTGCCAGACAATTCGTAAAGAAGGTCGGTGAATGGTACCAGTGTTCGCGCTGATATTTCGCGAAAGCGAAGGCATCGCCCTCGATCGAATAGTTGATGAAGAGGTAACAGAGCATTCCCAGGGGCGTCAGGAACAAAAAGATGGCCTTGGTAAAGAAGGCCTTAAAGAACGGCAGGGCCTTCTTTTCGCGGAAATACTGGAACGGTGGGTACGTCACAAGGAATTCCACCATGCCCACGCCAAGGATGATCACGCCCTGCATGCGACAAAGAGCGCACAAAATGCCAACCACGCCCGCGAGAAGCCACATGTGTTTTTTGATCAGGTAAAAGCTGATCGCGAGGACGCAGAAAAACAGGCCCTCCGTCATGCTTGCGCCAAAGTAAAAGGCAAAGGGCGAAACGCTAAGAAGTACAAGACTTTTTTCAGCCGTTTCCGCATCATATTCTTCCGCCAAAGTCGCATAAAAGAAGGCCGCGCCGACTGCATATGCGATCGCGGACGTAAGGATCCCCGCAAGCTGCCAGTTATGGCAGACAAAGTGCATGACGCGCACGGCCCAGGGATACAAAGGGAAAAAGACCAAAAAGAGGTGCCTTCCCTTGTCCACAAAGTGCTCGTAGCCATACTGCGCGATCTCAAGATAATGCAGTGCGTCCCAGCGGTTCCAGCAAGAAAGATAGCCATTTAAGGTTACGACTTTATCCGCGAGATGCATGTAGTAAATGATGCCCCCACACAGGAAGATCAAAACGCGGAAAAGAAGCGCAAGCCCAAAGACGATCGCCATCGTCCGAAAAGTCACGGCCTTCTTTGTTTCCGCATCCGGCGGTGCGTCCTTTTTGCCACAGAGTTCTTTGTCAAACCTCAAAAACCACAGGATCAAAAATCCCAGGACCATCAGTATTAAGAGAATCTTCATGTTCATCCCCCCCTACGAGTTGCCAAGCTCTTACTTATGCCAAGGCAATTCATGCTTGATCTTGTCGCTTACGGTAATGTCCTTGCCAAGCTGCACTTCGATCATCTGCAGCTCCGTCTCCGCAAAAACGGTATGCTTGCAACCAATGGGCATTCTTATGACGTCGCCTGCGCTGATCATGCGAGGCGATCCGTCCAAAATGGCCTTCCCTCTTCCGGAAATGACCGTCCAGACCTCTTCCCTGTGCTCGTGGCTGTGATAATTCATGCCGTGTCCGGGATTTAGGGTCACCTGGATCGTCATGCTCTCCGGCTTTACGTCAAGCACGCGAAAGCTTCCCCAGCTCTTTTCCGCAAACATGATCTGCTGATCGATCGCATCCACGAAAGGCTTGATATAGGAGCTTTGCTCCTTGTCGCTGACAAGGATGCCGTCTGCGCTGGCCGCGATCACGACGTTCTTAAGACCCATTGCAAGAACGGGAATGCCAAGCTCGTTGACCACGTGCACGTTCTCGCACTTTTCGTTCATGCGCACGTCGCCAATGGCATTTCCCTCCATGGCCTCCGTCAGCGTGTTCCAGGTGCCGAGGTCCTTCCACTCTCCCGCGAAACGAAGCACCGCGATGTCTTTTTCATGCTCAACGACCGCATAGTCAAAACTGATCTTGGTGAGAGTCTCATATTTGTCAAACAAGTCCTGATAATCCGTAAAATCGATCAGTTCATGCGCGCGGTCCAAAACATAGCGCAGTTTATAAGCAAACACGCCGCCGTTCCAAAGTCCGCCCGCGTCAATGTACTTTTGCGCCGTGGCCGCATCCGGTTTTTCCTTAAAGGTGTCAACCTTCGCCACCTCATCCTTGCTCTTCGGTAAGATATAACCATATTTTTCCGAAGGATAGGTCGGGTCGATGCCCATAAGCGTCAGGTTGGCCGTGCCTGCCTGCGCAAGCTCCCAAAGCCTTTTGATCGTCTGGAAATAATCATCATTCACGTAAGGGTCCACGGGGCAGACCACGACAGCCTCATCTGCAGGAACGCCAAGCATGTCGTGAAGATATGCCGTCGCAAGCGCGATCGCGGGAAAGGTGTCCCTTCTGCAGGGCTCCACAGAGATCCCCACCTGCTCTCCGAGCTGATTGTGCAACGCACTCACCTGCGATTTCGAGGTGGCAATGGTAATCTTGGCGTCCGCATCCACCTTCCTGATCTGGCGGTAAACGCGCTGTACCATGGATTCATAGGCTTCCTCGGAAATGTCGTTGCCCTCCGGCTTTTGGAAGATCTTGATAAACTGCTTGCTTCGTACGTCATTGGAAAGAGGCCAAAGTCGCTTGCCTGAGCCTCCGGAAAGTAACACAATGTTCATGGTCATTCCCCTTTTGGTTTACGATATCCCTTCGCGCAGCCTATCTTTCCGCGCGCATCGGGTTGTTTAAGAAATCTTCATAGGCAAGGCGGATGCCATCCTCAAGCTCCGTCTTGTAGGTCCAGCCGAGCTTCGTCGCCTTGCTTACGTCGAGGAGCTTTCTGGGCGTTCCGTTAGGTTTTGAGGGATCCCAAAGGATTTCGCCTTCATATCCCACCACCTTTGCCACAAGCTCCGTCAGTTCCTTGATGGTCAACTCCTTGCCGGTACCTGCGTTCACGGTCTCATTGCCGCTGTAATTGTTCATCAGGAACACGCAAAGGTTCGCGAGGTCATCCACGTAAAGGAACTCGCGCAGCGGGCTTCCGTCCCCCCAGCAGGTCACGGATTTCGCGCCGTTTTGCTTTGCTTCATGGAAGCGGCGGATCAACGCAGGCAGCACGTGGCTGTGCTCAGGATGATAATTGTCATTGGGACCGTAAAGGTTCGTCGGCATGACGGAAATATAGTCCGTGCCATACTGGCCGTTTAAGTACTCACAATACTTCAGACCGCTGATCTTTGCGAGAGCATATGCCTCATTGGTCTGCTCCAAGGAAGAGGTCAGAAGGCAGCTCTCAGGCATGGGCTGCGGCGCCATTCTCGGGTAGATGCAAGAGCTCCCAAGAAACTCCAGCTTCTTACAGCCATTCTGCCATGCCGCATGGATCACGTTCATCTCCAGGATCATGTTGTCATACATGAAATCCGCCTTGGCAGTTGCATTTCCCATGATGCCGCCCACCTTGGCAGCCGCAAGAAAAACATATTCCGGCTTTTCCTCGGCAAAGAATTTCTCCACCTGGTCCTGGCGGGTCAAGTCCAGCTCCTTATGGGTCCGAAGGACAAGGTTGTGATAGCCCTGACGCTCCAGCTCCCGTACGATCGCGCTGCCCACCATGCCCCGGTGACCAGCCACGTAAATCTTTGCATTCTTCTCCATCATATTATTTCACCACGCCCTTCTCAAGATACTCTGCAAGGTTCGTCTTGATGTGCTCCTCGGCACGCTCCACTGCGACCTTCTTCATGTCATGCTCCACCATGATGCGGACCAGCTCCTCAAAGCTTGTCTTGGTGGGATTCCAGCCCAGCTCACGCTTTGCCTTGGAGGGATCGCCCCAAAGGTTTACAACGTCCGTGGGTCTGTAGAAGTCGGGGCTTACTTCAACGACGACCTTCCCGGTCGCCTTGTCAATGCCCTTCTCGTCCATGCCCTCGCCCTGCCATTCCAGCTCAATGCCGGCATGATGGAAGGCCAGCGTTGCGAACTCACGCACGGAATGCTGCACGCCCGTCGCGATCACGAAATCTTCGGGCTTACTGTTCTGCAGGATCAGCCACATGCATTCAACGTAATCCTTTGCATAGCCCCAGTCGCGAAGGCTCGAAAGATTGCCCAAATAAAGCTTTTCCTGCTTTCCCTGCGCGATGCGGGCTGCTGCCAGCGTGATCTTCCTAGTCACAAAGGTCTCGCCTCTGCGCTCAGACTCGTGGTTGAACAAGATTCCGGAGCAGCAGAACATGTTGTATGCCTCACGATATTCCTTCGTGATCCAGAAGCCATATTGCTTCGCCACGGCATAAGGGCTGTATGGATGGAACGGGGTGTTCTCGTTCTGAGGCACCTCTTCCACCTTGCCGTAAAGCTCCGAGGTGGACGCCTGGTAGATGCGGCAGGTATCAGCGAGGCCGCAGATCCTGACTGCTTCCAGCACGCGCAGCACGCCAGTTGCATCTACGTCTGCCGTAAACTCCGGCACGTCGAAGCTGACCTGCACGTGGCTCTGTGCTGCCAGATTATAGATTTCATCCGGCCGTACTGCGGAAATAACCTTAAGAAGACTCATGGAATCCGCCAGATCTCCGTAATGCAGGTGGAATCTGGGATTCCCCTCGAGATGTGCAATACGCTCGCGGAAGTCCACGGACGAACGACGGATGATCCCATGCACGTCATAGCCCTTCTCCAAAAGAAACTCGGACAGATACGAACCATCCTGCCCCGTAACGCCAGTGATCAATGCTTTTTTCATACTATGCCTCCGTATATGTTATCCTAAGATAGTTTACAATTGCCAACCTTGTTGATTATAACAAACAAAAGCCAACTTCTGAATTCAGAAAATTGGCTTTCATTTACATTATATTGACTTTATATGATCGGTATGTGCGATGCAGCCTTTACCACTGTTCGCGGTAGCGCGACGGCGCCATCCCCTCAATTTCCTTAAACACCCGCGAGAAATAATGCAACGCCCCGAGACCACACTCCAGCCCAATCTCCTCCACCGACTTCTCCGTGAAGCGAAGAAGCTGCTTCGCCTTTGTGATCCGAAGGCCGAGCAGATATGCATTGATCGTCTGACCATATTGCTCCTTGAACACCCTCGTCAGATAAAACTTATTCACATAAAACCGCGCACTCAGATCATCCAACGAGATCTTCTCCGCATAATGCGCGTCCAGATAAGCCTTCACCGGCAACACTGACTTCTTCTTGGCAGGCATGTCGGCTGCATCCTCCGGATGCCAGGATTCCACCATAAGGAGCGTCAAAAGCTCCCCAAGGCCCTCATTGATCTTCATGTCCTTCACATAGTCCGAACCCTTTGCCAAAGCGAAAAGCTTCTCCCAAACCCTTTGGAACGCCTCGCCGTCGGCGGGTACAAACGCTGGCCTTCCGCCGCGCTCAACGTACTTGTCATAGACAAAGCCCAGCGTCGGACCGTTAAAATGACACCACTCCAGCGTCCAAAGCTTCTTTGGACTCGTTGCGTGAGAATATTGTTTATGACAATCCACAAACACGCAGGAACCTTTCCCCAGGGCATATTCCTTCCCCTCGTATGTCAGCGTCCCTTCCCCCTCGCGCACATAGAAAAACAGATAGGACGCCAACGCTTCTCTCGAGCTTACGTGCGGCCTTTTGGCCGTAAGACGCCCAATCTCCTGGAGATGCAAAAGGCTGTCCCTTGCAAATCCGGAAGGCGTATAAAGGACACGGTCCGACGTTACGACTGCTGCCGCCTGCTTTTCCGAAAACAGCTCCATCTTGCTTCTCCTTTCTCGAAAGAATCTTCCTGCACTTCTAACTTACCGCATATTGACATTCGAGGCAAGTGTTTTTTCGCACAAAAAGGGAGCCCCCACAAACACGAAAGGTTTGTGAGGGCTCCCAAGGATTGATCCATTATATTATCTGTTTACTTCAATGTCACCGCTTGCGGTGGATACCTTCAGCTGCAGGTAAGGCTCTGCGCCGATCGTACCAACGGCACGCTTGCCACTCTTAACATAGTTCACGTTCTCGTCAGTTGCGATGCAATCGCAGAAGGTCTTGATGTCACCGCTTGCCGTCTTCAGGGTCATCTGAACGCTAACGTCAGCGGGAAGGGACAGCTCCACGTCGCCGCTTGCAGTCGAAACTTCAAGCTTCTCGCCAGCCTGGGTCAGGTTGCAGAGAACGTCGCCGCTTGCACTGCGGAAAACGCCATTTCCCTTCAGATCCTTTACCTTCAGGTCTCCGCTTGCAGAGTTTACGTTTGCCTTGCCGGTGATCTTGTCGACCTTGATGTCGCCGCTCGCCGTGCGGATGACTGCGTCACCCTCGATGGACTCGAATGCAACGTCACCGCTTACGGTCGTAATGCTCACGTCGCCGATCGCGCAAGCACCTGCCACGTCGCCGCTCACGGTTTTTACCACCAGTTTGGAAGCGCCAATGTCCTCAAGTGATACATCAGCGGAAGCGGTAATGATCTTCATCTCTTCCAGCGTGCCTGCCAGGTTCTCAGGCAAGAACACTCTCACGGTACCTCTTCTCGGGAAGCCGATCACGTTGGAACTGTACTGGATCTTCAGCTGCTTTCCGTTCAAAGCATACTCAAGGAGCTGCTTCTCCTGAGGATCCTTGTTATAAAACTCCTGAATCAAGATCTCAGGATCCGTGGTCAGCTGAACGTCCACGTCCACGGGAGAACCTGCAAGCTCCATCACGATCTCGGTGATGCCATCTGCAGCGAACTTTCTCTCGTTATAAACCTGCATGTCCGTATATTTTCCGTCATCGGTCTGGCAATTAATACCGATGTCGCTGATGATCTGCTTAATGCTCGTTGCGATGGTATCGAACACGTCACTTGCAATAAATGCAGTAAGTGCCTGCTTGGTCTGCTCGCCAAAATCGGTAGCGGATTTCTCAAACTGCTGACCGAAGTTCTTTGCGTGCTCGCCAAGGTCCTTCGCATATTTCTCGAAGTTCTCACCCTGCCACTTCCAGTATTCGCACTGCTTCTCCCAGTACTCACCCTGCTTCTCCCAGTAATCGCTCGTGTCATCTTCCTTCTCGTCTTTCGCTTCTCCAGCCTCGATGCCAAGCTCTGCAAGCAGCTCCTGGATATCACCGATGGAACCCATTACCATCGTATATGCCTGCTCCTCGGTGAAACCTCTCTGGATCAGGTCTTCATATTTTTCCTCTGCGTTGGAGATCATCTCCTCCTTCAGATCATTTACTTCCTGAGTGTCCGGCGCATTTTCAAAAAGCTCCGTGATCACTGATTTAATCTTGTCCTTCATTCTAAGCCTCTCTTTCCGTCGCTCCCGCGACCATCTTCCTTTTCACGATGCTTTGAAACTTAAACCAACAGGCTGTCGATCATCTGCTTGGCTTTCTGCCATTCCGCCTTGTTCTGCTCGTAGACCTCGCGACCCTTGTCCGTGATGGAATAATAACGCCTGCGGGCGCCAACTTCCTCATCACCCCAATAGGTGTTCACAAGTCCGTCCTTTTCCAGTCTGCGAAATGCGGAATAGAGCGTAGCGTCCTTTAACTCCATCTGGGAGTCCGTCTTCGCCATGATCTCCTTGTTGATCAAATATCCATAGCTGTCGTGACCAGTCAGACTCGCCAGGATTATGGTGTCCGTATTTCCTCTTAAAAGATCCGATGCAATTGACATCTTGCCACCATCCTTTCTCCTTTTTGTCTTTCTTAGGTATAGTTTTGGAACTCATCGAATTAGCTTTCCTCGATGTCTATAACTTAGCACAATATACCTCGCCTGTCAAGGTATATTTTCTTAAATATCTATAAAGCGCAAAAGACATCTTATTTATTCTATCGTTGCTTCAGGATAGTATTGTAGGATATCGCCGCGGGAGAACTGCTCCGTCATTTGGTAGAGGTCCTCCGTTAGGGCCTCGCAGTTTGCGGCGGTGACACGGTTTTCATCCCGCGCGATGCGGTCGCAGATCTCGCGATTCACTTCATAGGAGAAATGGACGCTGTCCATGTAATTGTCGAGGTTTGCGGCCAGCTCCCTGTCGTTTTGGAAGTAATAGACCTTCACGTTGGAAAAGGCATCCATGGCCTTTACGAACTCCTGCGTCTCGCGGATCTTCTGGTCGATCTGTCCGGAGCGATAGGCCTCATCCCACCAAAGAATACTAATGGGTGAAAAGATCACGTAGAACTCGGTCTCCGGATGCGCGGTGATGCGCTCCGAGATGAGCCCGATGTTTGCGGTGAAATTATCGTACGTGGTCTGATCAAAGGTTTCCGCACAGAACTCCTCCCTGGGGAAATACCTTCCCGTGACCGCAGCCGTGCTGAAGGTCTTGGTCTGATACCAGCTGTAGGGATTGTCCTCATCGTACGACAAGCCGTAAGTATATACAAACTGCAGCGGTATATTCTTTAGAAGAATGTCCTTATTCAGCAAATACTTCACGTCATCAAAGGGATTCGCATTGGTGATAAAGTCCGTATCCATGCGGTCGAAGGTGGGCTTCAGGTCCCCCTCGAGCGCGACGTAGTCGATGAAATAAAAGACCTTCTTGATCTCCTGCTTCTTGTAGGCACGGTCAAGATACGTCAGGAAGTCCGCATTGGAGCCGCCAGCGCGGATCGCCTTTAAGGGCTCACACCCGAAGTTTGCGCGAAACTGCGCCAGATCATTATTTTCCGCGGTGCTGGTGCCCAGCAAAATGGCATCATAAGTAAAGTGATCGATCGTCCCTGCCACCTGATAATCCCGGTCCTCAAGCACGTGCTTTAGGCCAAAGACCGTGTCATGATAGTGATAAAAGGGATCAAAAAGGATCACGATCGCCGCCAAGGCCGCGAGGATCGCAAACAATCCGATGTAAAATCGCTTCAAAAATTTCTGTTCCATGAACCTTCTCCTAAGAAAGCCGCGTCATCGCCAAAGGCTTTCTAGAAATTAAAGTACAAAAACGTGGAAACCTGGTTTAGGGATATGATGGCCCATGCCGTAAACAGCACCAAAAGGACCGTGAATTTCCCGGTATATCCCTTCGCCTTTTGCTCTGCCAAGATTTCCTGTGCGTTCTTGCCGCGCAGGATTAACGCAGAGATCAAAAGCATGAATGCCAAAAAGGCCGGATAAGCAACGTTCAAAAGGCCAGGGCGCAGCTGCTCAAGAAGCCTGCTCCAGACGTAATTCTCCGAAAGGCCTTCAAAAGCAAACGAAATCTCGATCAGAATCTTCGAAAGCGACGGCACAAACATGGCCTTGAGAAAACGGCACATCACAAGCCAGGTCTCGCTTCGAAAGACTGCTGCCGCAAAGACCGTAAAGACAAAGGTGCAAATCCATGAAGCAAAGTTTTTCTTCAGCTTCCAGAACTTCCTTTGCGCCCATACGGCCGCGATGCCCCAGAAAAGCCCCCAGAGCACAAAGGTCCAGCTGGCGCCGTGCCAAATGCCGCTGACAAGGAACACGACAAGCGGCGTGATCACGGTATAAAGCTTTTTGACCTTCTTGTTTTTCTTGCGCATGCCCTTCATGGTCAGCGGCATGTAAAGATAGGTCGTAAGGAATCTGGTCAGCGTGTAATGCCATCTTTGCCAATATTCCGTCACGGAATGAGACTTGTACGGCGACTTAAAGTTCACGGGCAGGTCAAAGCGGAACATCTTGCCGATGCCCAGCGCCATGTCACAATAACCGCTGAAATCAAAATAAAGCTCGAAGGCATATGCCAGCGCCACGATCCAGGCCGTGGGCATGTCCAGCCACCAAACCTTCGTAAAGCCTTCGTTTACAAAGAGCGCCAGCGTGTCCGCAAGAAGCACCTTCTTGATCAGACCCAGGCAAAAAAGGATCGTGCCGTCAGCGAAGTCTGTCGCAGAGAACTTGCGCTTCTCCAGATCCTGAAATTGCGGGATCATCTCACTGTGGAGCACAATGGGGCCCGCGATCAACTGCGGGAAATAGGTGACAAAACAAAGATAATCCAGGAGTTTGTAATGCGGTGCAGTCCCCCAGCATCTGTCGATGACGTAGGAGAGCTGTTGCAGCGTGAAAAAGCTGATGCCAAGCGGCAAAATGATATGCTTTAGCGTGAAGTCCGCCTTGAAGAGCGCATTGACGTTCTCCACGAAGAAATCATAGTATTTGTAATAACCAAGAATGCCTATGTTGAAGGCAAGCCCCAAGGCGAGACACACCTTTGGCGCGTGCTTCCCCTTCCACTTTTCCAAAAGAAGGCTGATCAGATAGTTTCCCGCCATTGACCCCAAAATGATCAGTAGGTAGGACGGATGAAAATACCCGTAAAACCAAAGGGACATGCCGACAAGGAAAGCCTGCGAGACGCGGTAAAGCTTCAAGTGGCCCAGCAGGTACCAGCCGCCTAAGGTCAGGGGCAAAAATAAGAAGATAAAAATCTGTGAATTAAACAGCATTGCGACTCTTCCTTAGTTTCCAAGCTTTTTTAAGATCACGTCCACCATTTCCCCGACGTTCTTCATGGTCGAGGCTTCGCCCATGCTAAAGCGGATGCCAAAGCACTCTTCGACGTTCACCAAAAGGCCGACGTGGGCAAGGCTGTTCCAGCCGTCAATGTCCGATGCGACCGTAGCGTCACTGACCGTGATGCTCTCGTCGTCAAACGTATCCCGAAAAACTTCATTGATCTTCAAAAAAGCTTCTTCCCTGCTCATGTTTTCCTCCCTGCTCTCTCCTTCGCGCGGTCTGTGCCGGCGCCGTTTAACTTAGCACCTCGATCACGCGGTTTTGCTTATTATATTCCTTCGGGATTTCGAAAAACCACTCCGAATCCCCGTTTTCTTCTCTCTTCAAAAGTGCAAACCCTCTTTCGGCAAAGAAATCCTTCACCATGCCGTTCTTTTCCGTCTTGTAATAATATCCGTGAATGCCTGAAAGTCCGCACTTCTTGCACTCTTCCACCAACGCATCCATCATGGCACATTCCATGTCACGCTTCAGGACGCGGCAGCTCATCAGCCAAAGGTCCAAATGGAGCGTATTCTCCTCCGCATGCCCCATGAGCACGGAAACGATTCCGTTATCGCCAAAGCGGTCTTTTAGGGCCCCGTACAGCGTAAGCACCGAAGGGTCCAAAGCCAGCGCGGCAAGCGCTTCCTGCGTGTACCTTCTTGTTGTCATGTTAAACTGATTGCTCTTGTTTGTCAACTGCGCGATCCTTGCAAGATATTCCTCCGAAAAGGGCCTGATCTGCGCCGTCATCTCTAATGAAGTCAGATACTCCTCATAGGTTGCGAACTTGCTGATGCTTGCGGCTCTCTGGAGGTTTTCGCGGTACATTTCATTTCGCTTTTTGTCATCCTCCGAAAGGGTCGTGACTTCGAAATAGCCCGCATGATCAATGGTTCTTGCGAAATGCTCCACCTTCTCAAGCTCAGGCGCAAGAACGCCGGGAAGCTGGTCCGTCACGATCGCCCTCTCGGCAGGGTTGTCATCCACAAAGACAAGGCTTTCCGGAAGGACGCCGATCGCATTCGCGATCTCCTGAAGATTTCTGTCCTTGGGCTCCCAGTTTGCCTTGATCATCAGGAAGTCCTCAGGCTTTAGGATCGAATAGGGCGCGTTTAAGCCCGCCAGCGCGTTTTCCTCCTCGTTTTTGGAGTCCACGGTGAGGAACACACCGATCTGCTTTTGACGCTTTAAGTAGCTTTGAAACTCCGCATAGACCTGCCCCATGGAGGTCTCCTGTCCCAGCTCGATCCCGCCGACGCCGTCATCGCCAATGACGCCGCCCCACAGCGTATTATCCAGGTCCAGCACAAGTCCTTTTTTGTTCTTTCCAAAGATCGACTTGATGATACAGGAAAGGGAATATGCAAACTCAGGGATTGCCTGTAAGGACATGCAATATTTATACATGTGCCAATAAAACGGGTCCGAAAAGGCATCTAGACCATAGCGGGCGGAAAGATACTCCAGATCATGAAGGTAAAGGCCTTCAGTCTTTCTTATATGCTCGGCAAAGCGGCGGTTGAGTTCTCGCACAAAGGCCGTTTCGCCCTGTAGGAATACGCCGTCTTGATTTCCAAAAAGACGGAGCGAAGGCAATTCAAAATTGTTTTGGATCACGGGACAATGATACTTCTCGCGAAGGCTGTCCCAAACGGTCTGAAACCGTTGCATTTCATCGGAGAGCTTCTCTTCGACCGTGGCCTCGTCATCTCCTGCCGTCGGAAGGTTTTTTACGTTCCGACAGGAGGTGTGCACGTAGATCAGGTCCGGCGCGAATGCTGAAAGCTTCTCATTTGGGAATACGGCGTCTTCATAAAACTGGCCGTATTCGGATTCATAAAAAGAAGGCTCGATCCCGGCATTCAAAAGAAACAGCTCAAGCACGTCAATGATCTCCGCCGTGGTGGAACCGCCAAGAACCGCGATCTTCTTGGGAATGCGCTGCGTATTCTCCGCGAGCAGTTCCCTTTTTATGCTGCGCTTTTTCATCCGCACGTAGGATGCGTCGAAAGGATATTCCAAAGCTTTCACGCCGGTAACCTCCTCTTTTTTGATGAAACAAATAAAAACAGGGGATGGAAAGCGTTCGCTCTCCGTCCCCTGTGAATTTCAGCCAACTTTAGGTGAACGCTTATTTCTGTGCAACGTCCTTCATGGAGAAGCTGATCCTGCCCATCTTGTCCTTGCCAAGGCAAACAACGGTCACAATGTCGCCGAGGGTCAGATAATCCTCTACGCGCTCCACTCTCTCCTTCGCGATCTTGGAGATGTGAACCATGCCTTCCTTGCCAGGTGCGAACTCGATGAATGCGCCGAACTCCTTGATGCTGACAACCTTGCCCTTGAAGATCTGGCCTTCTTCGAAGTCAGTCACGATCATGGAAACCATGTCCTGAGCCTTCTGCATCATTTCCTTGTCGGTGCCGCAGATGCTCACCATGCCGTCGTCGGTGATGTCGATCTTCACGCCGGTGCGGGCGATGATCTCGTTGATGGTCTTGCCTCTCTGGCCAACCACGTCACCAATCTTATCAGGATCGATCTGCATGGAGATGATCTTGGGTGCGTACTTGCCAACCTCAGGTCTGGGAGCAGCGATCGCGGGCTTCATGCAGTTCTCCATGATGAAGAGTCTTGCCTCGCGGCAACGAGCGATGGCGCCCTCAACGATGGGTCTGGTCAGACCATGGATCTTAATATCCATCTGGATCGCGGTAATGCCTTCGGTGGTACCGGTTACCTTGAAGTCCATGTCTCCGAAGAAGTCCTCAAGACCCTGGATGTCGGTAAGCAGAACGAAATCGTCATCGGTCTCGCCGGTTACCAGACCGCAGGAGATACCAGCTACCATCTTCTTGATGGGCACGCCTGCTGCCATCAGGGACATGCAGGATGCACAAGTACTTGCCATGGAGGTGGATCCGTTGGACTCGAAGGTCTCGGATACGCAGCGGATGCTGTAAGGGAACTCCTCCTCGCTAGGCAGTACGGGGATCAGTGCACGCTCAGCAAGTGCGCCGTGACCGATCTCTCTTCTTCCGGGTCCGCGGGAAGGCTTCGTCTCGCCAACGGAGTAGGAAGGGAAGTTATAATGATGCATATAACGCTTGGTTACTTCGTTCTCATCAAGGCCGTCGATCTTCTGTGCCTCGGAAAGAGGAGCCAGCGTACATACGTCGCAGATCTGGGTCTGTCCACGAGTGAACATGGCGGAGCCATGCACTCTCGGGATGATGTCCACCTCTGCTGCCAGAGGACGGATCTGAGTGATCTCACGACCATCGGGACGCTTGTGATCCTTTAAGATCATCTTACGAACGGTCTTCTTCTCGTACTGATATACTGCTTCGCCAAGGATTGCAAGCCACTCTTCGTTCTCGGCAAATGCCTCCTCAAGCTTAGCGGTGATGTTACGGATGTTCTCCTCACGGGTCTGCTTCTCATCGGTGAAGACTGCAACCTCCATCTCCTCGGGGGTAACGATCTTCTTCATCTCCTCGAACATCTCAGCAGGAATTGCGCAGCTGGTATACTCGTGCTTCGTCTTGCCTACCTCAGCAACGATCTTGTCGATGAATGCGATGATGGTCTGGTTGATCTCGTGTGCCTTGTAAATGGCCTCGATCATCTTTGCTTCGGGAACCTCGTTAGCGCCTGCCTCGATCATGATCACCTTCTCGCGGGTGGATGCAACGGTCAGGTTCAGGTCTCCCTCCTTCCACTGCTTCTGGGAAGGGTTTACGATCAGCTCGCCGTCAACCATACCCATCTGGGTCATGGCGCAGGGGCCGTCGAAAGGAATGTCAGAAATGCAGGTAGCGATGGCTGCACCGATCATGGCAACCAGCTCAGGTCTGCACTCAGGATCAACGCTCATAACCATGTTATTCAGGGTTACGTCGTTGCGATAATCCTTGGGGAACAGGGGACGCATGGGTCTGTCGATCACGCGGCTGGTCAGGATCGCATTCTCGCTTGCCTTACCCTCACGCTTGTTGAAGCCGCCGGGGATCTTTCCTACGGCATACATCTTCTCCTCGTATTCTACGCTCAGGGGGAAGAAATCAATGCCCTCCCTGGGCTTTTCAGATGCGGTTGCGGTACACAGAACGGTGGTGTCACCGTAGTGCATGAACGCACAACCATTGGCCTGCTTGCCGACGCGATTAACGTCAACGACGAGCTTACGGCCGCCAAGTTCCATTTCATAGCTCTTGTACATTAGTACCTCCTTCTTCTTTGCGACGGGTTCCTCTGTTTTCTTACCCGCCTTAGATTTGTATTGTTTTCACAAAGCAGAAGGCTCCGAAACTACTGAAAAAAACGGGAACTTTCCCATGCTTTTCAGTGGTCTCGGGAGATCCCTTCGCTTTGCGCTTACCGTGTTTTTGCCCCATTTTGGGGCTTCCCAAATGAATTACCTTAACGAAACATAAGCGGAGCGCCCACAAGTGGGCCATCTCCGCTCTTTGTTTTTCGTTTTATTTTCTCAGGCCAAGCTTTTCGATCAGTGCACGATATCTCTCCAGATCCTTCTTCTTCAGATAGGAAAGGAGGCCACGTCTCTGACCAACCATCTTCAGCATTCCGCGACGGGAATGATGATCCTTGGGGTTAACCTTCAGGTGCTCGGTGAGCTCCTGGATTCTTGCGGACAGAACTGCGATCTGTACCTCAGGTGAACCAGTGTCGCCAGGGGTTCTGGCATACTCGTTCATGATTGCTGTTTTCTTTTCCTTTGAAATCATTGCTTTCTTCCTCCTAAAAGCTTATAATAATTTATCACCTGGCACTAAGAACGGGTCAGAGGATGTCCCGGATCTGGGCGCCGGTTTGCTCACGCTTTTGTAGTATAACATACTTCTCTTTTCTTGTAAAGCCCATATTTTGCTCTGAATTCCCCAATTCTGTACTTTATTACTTTAAACCGAGAAATTCCTTGCAAATTGAATCGTTATCTTATATAATAGTCAAAGATTTAGAAAGGACAAACCACTATGAGCTTCGAATTTATAAGAAAATTACCCACTCCCGCCGAGATCAAGGAGGAATATCCCCTCCCTGCGGGACTGGCTGAACTGAAGGCGAAAAAGGATGCCGAGATCCGCGACGTGATCACCGGAAAGAGCAATAAGTTCCTTCTGATCATCGGGCCCTGCTCCGCGGACAATGAGGATTCCGTCTGCGACTATGTTTCCCGCCTTGCAAAGGTACAGGAAGAAGTAAAGGACAAGGTGCTCCTCATCCCCCGCATCTACACGAATAAGCCCCGCACCACCGGCGAAGGCTACAAGGGCATGGTGCATCAGCCCGATCCAGAAAAGAAGCCTGATCTATTGGCCGGCATCATCGCCATCCGAAAAATGCATATCCGTGCGATGAAGGAAACAGGTCTGACCTCCGCGGACGAGATGCTCTATCCCGAGAACTTCCGCTATCTTTCCGACATTCTTTCCTATGTCGCCGTCGGCGCCAGATCCGTTGAGGACCAGCAGCACCGCCTCACGGTGAGCGGCTTTGACGTGCCCGCAGGAATGAAGAACCCGACCAGCGGTGACTTTGCCGTAATGCTCAATTCCGTCTATGCGGCGCAGCACGGCCACTCCTTTATCTACCGCGGCTGGGAGGTCAACACCAGCGGAAATGAGCTCGCGCACACCATTCTGCGCGGTGCAACGAACAAGCACGGACAGAACATCCCCAACTATCATTATGAAGACATCATGCTCCTCCTTCAGATGTATCAGAAGATGGACCTGAAGAACCCTGCCTGCATCATTGACACGAACCACTCCAACTCCAACAAGCAGTTTGCTGAGCAGATCCGTATCGCAAAAGAAGTCATGCACAGCCGCAAGGTGAACCCCGAGATCCACTCCCTTGTCAAGGGTCTGATGATCGAGAGCTACATCGAGGAAGGCTCACAGAAGGTGGGCGGCGGCATCTACGGAAAGTCCATTACGGACCCTTGCCTTGGCTGGAAGGATTCGGAAAGACTCATCCACGAGATCGCAGAGTTCGAATAAGCCCCAATCATTTAACCGCAAAATTCGGATCAAACAAACAAGAAAACCGGCTACGCCACATGGCGCCAGCCGGTTCTTTATTTGCCAATTTGCTTTTTCGCGTGGCTTCCGTCGTTTGCGATCCTTCGTTTACTCTCCCTGAAGCTCCAGGAGCTTTCTTACGCTGACAAGCTTCACGCACAGAACGAACAGATCCGTTGCCTGTGCCATCTCTTCAGGCGTCGGGAAGGAAGGTGCAATACGGATGTTGCGATCTCTGGGATCCTTTCCGTAGGGATAGGTTGCGCCGGCGCCCGTAAGAACAACGCCTGCCTCCTTACATCTTGCAACGATCTCCTTTGCGCATCCATCCATCGCGTCAAAGGAAATGAAGTAGCCGCCATTAGGCTTCGTCCATTCGCCAATGCCAAGACCGCTCAGCTCCTCGTCAAGGATCTTTAAGACTGCCTCAAACTTCGGGCGAAGGATCTGCGCATGCTTGATCATCTGCGCCCTGATGCCCTGAATGTCCTTAAAGTAATTTACGTGAAGCAACTGATTGATCTTATCATATCCGATCGTCTGGATCGTCATGGACTTGCGGATGTAATCCAGGTTTGCCTTCGAGGATGCCACTGCCGCAATGCCTGCGCCTGCAAAACTGATCTTCGAAGTGGAGGCGAATTCATATACCATGTCAGGATTGCCGGCCTTCTCGCACTCGCCAAGGATCTCCAGCAACTGATCGCAACGATCCTCATAAAGATCATGCACTGCATATGCATTGTCCCAGAAGATCCTAAAGTCCTTTGCCGCGGGCTTTAAAGCAGCAAAACGTTTCACCGTCTCATCGCTGTAGGTAATGCCCTGGGGATTGGAATACTTCGGCACGCACCAAATGCCCTTGATGGCCTCGTCTTCTGCAACGAGCTTCTCCACCATGTCCATGTCAGGACCCTGGGGCGTCATGGGCACATTGATCATCTCAATGCCAAAGTGCTCGGTGATCGCGAAGTGCCTGTCATACCCAGGAACGGGACAGAGGAACTTCACCTTATCAAGCTTACACCAAGGCGTGGAACCAAGCACGCCGTGGGTCATGGAACGAGAGATCGTATCATACATGATGGGAAGGCTTGCGTTGCCACAAACGATCACGTTCTCCGGATGAACCTGCATAACCTCAGCCATGAGCTTTTTGGCCTCAGGAATACCATCCAGCAGGCCATAGTTTCTGGTATCCATGCCAGCTTCAGTCTTCATGCAGCTCTTGGAATCCAGGGCATCCAGAAGTCCCATGCCCATCTCCAGCTGTGCCACGGAGGGCTTACCTCTGGACATGTCAAGCTTTAAGCCTTTTTCCTTTACGATGTCAAAGGCTCTCTCCAATTCATCCTTTAAGTTCAGAAGCTCTTCCTTACTCAGTTCCTGATATGCTTTCATATTTATCACTCCTGGGATAATCGTATACAATCATACATCTCGGAATATCATACTATAGGATTGGCATCTTCGCAAGAGGAAATTTAAACAAAATAAAAACCGCCGCATCCTTTCGGATACGGCGATTTCATTGAATTCATTTTGGATCTTACTGGTTTGGCATTACTTCGCATAATCGGTGACGCGACTCTCGCGAATGACGTTGACCTTGATCTGTCCGGGATATTCCATCTCGGTTTCGATCTTCTTAGAAATGTCACGCGCCATCAGCACCATGTCGGCGTCTGATACCTGCTCAGGCACTACCATTACACGAACTTCACGACCTGCCTGAATTGCAAAAGATTTTTCTACACCCTTGAAATTGTTTGTGATGTCTTCTAATTGCTTTAATCTGCTGGTATAAGTCTCCAGCGTTTCTCTTCTTGCCCCGGGTCTTGCAGCGGATATTGTATCAGCAGCTTGTACAATACATGCAATGAGGCTTGTAGGTTCCACGTCGCCGTGGTGGGATTCCACCGCATTGATGACAACGGCGTTCTCCTTATACTTCCTACAAAGCTCGGCACCCAACTGTACGTGGGAGCCTTCCATCTCGCGATCGATGGCTTTTCCGATGTCGTGGAGCAATCCTGCTCTCTTCGCCAGTCTTACGTCAAGGCCCATCTCAGCAGCGAGCAAACCGGAAAGGTGTGCCACTTCAATGGAGTGCTTGAGGACGTTCTGGCCATAGCTGGATCTGAACTTCATCTTACCGAGGAGTCTTACAAGCTCAGGATGGATGCCATGCACGCCAACCTCAAGCAATGCGGATTCGCCCTCTTCCTTGATCATGACCTCGACTTCCTTCTGTGCCTTCTCCACCGTCTCTTCGATGCGAGCGGGGTGAATACGTCCGTCGACGATCAGCTTCTCCAGCGCAATTCTTGCCACCTCGCGACGAACGGGATCAAAGCCCGAAAGAACGACTGCTTCAGGCGTATCGTCTATGATCAGGTCCACGCCGGTCATCGTCTCAAGAGTGCGGATGTTACGACCCTCACGGCCGATGATCCTACCCTTCATCTCATCGCTAGGCAACTGTACGACGGAAATGGTTGTCTCCGAGACGTAATCTGCCGCACATCTCTGGATTGCGTTGACAACATATTCCTTCGCCTTCTTGTCTGCTTCCTCTTTGGCCCGACTCTCCATGTCCTTGATCATCACGGCCGTTTCATGCTTCACTTCATCTTCAACAATTTTCAATAGGTATTCTTTTGCTTGTTCAGAGGTTAAGCCGGAAATTCGCTCCAGTTCCTGCAAGCGCTGCTCATTCAGCTTGGAGATCTCAACCTTCATTTTGTTCAGGTTATCCTCCTTTGCCGTCAGGCTTTGCTCACGTTTTTCGAGTGCATCTGCTTTTTTATCGATGTTCTCTTCCTTTTGCTGCAGTCTTCTCTCAACTCTTTGCGCTTCTGCCCTGCGTTCCTTGATTTCCTTGTCAAGTTCATTCTTGGTACGAATGGATTCTTCCTTGACCTCGAGGAGCGCTTCGCGCTTTTTTGCTTCCGCCGTCTTCAAAGCTTCATCAATAATGCTTCTTGCTTTGTCTTCTGCCTTTCCAATGGTTTCTTCTGTCTTCTTTTTTTGACTGGAAGAGCCAAGGATCCAGAAAATAACTGCGGATACTGCTACAGCAACCAGGATGACCATCAGCCATACAAAATCAGGCATCTCTGGAGCACCTCCTTATGAAATTTTCATTGTTCAAGCAATTCACAACACTACTATGATAAACTCTATTAGTAGGGTTGTCAAGAAAATTCTTCGGCAAGTCCGCCAAAAACGGCAGCGCCCACTCGCTCCGCAGAAAAGCCCTTTCGGAGCAAAAAAGCGTACTCTTTTCGGCGTTCGGAGAGGCTTGCGTTATCGGGATCAAAGCCTCTTTTTCGGAAAAGTTCCCGGATCATTTGTGCCTCATCCTGGGCATTTCCTGCCTGCTCCCATTCGGAAAATGCCTGCGCGATGACGCCCCTGTCGATCCCCCTGGCAGAAAGATCCTGCTCGATGCGCCTTCTTGTCTTGTTCTCCCTGTGACACTCGATATAATCCATGGCATAGCGGAGGTCGTCCACGTAATGAAACGAAGCCACGTAATCCAGCGCTTCCTGGAGGATCATCTCCGGATAACCTCCCTCCATAAGCTTCTCGCGGAGCTTTGCCGTCGTGTAATCCGTTTTGGTCAGAAGGTTCATGGCACGGAGCTTGGCACGCTTCGGCAAAACCTCCTTCATGATCTCTTCATATGCTCTTTGGCTGATCTCGCTTCCCTCCTGCAGGTGAAAACGACGAAGTTCGCCTTTGTATAACACAAAGGCGAACTCCCCATCAAGAAACACTTTGCTTCGGGATTTCGTGATCGCCGTAATGCCGGTAACGATCATGTTTCCTCCTTACTCTTTCCGCGAAAACACCTTGCGGATAAATGCCTTATTCTGGAAGGCCGTCAGATGCGCTGCCTTCGCCATTCAGGTTAAAATGCTCGCGGATCTTCTTTTCGATCTCATCACATACTGCAGGGTTGTCCTTAAGATACTGCTTTGCATTCTCCCTGCCCTGTCCGATCTTTTCGCCCTGATATGCATACCAGGCGCCGGACTTGTTCACCACGTTGATGGAAGCGGCAAGATCCAGAATGTCACCTGCCGTGGAAATGCCTTCACCGAACATGATGTCGAATTCTGCCTCCTTGAAGGGAGGTGCCACCTTGTTCTTTACGACCTTTACGCGGGTGCGGTTACCGATCACTTCGCCGCCCTGCTTTAAGGACTCGATCCTGCGGACGTCCAGACGAACGGAAGCGTAGAACTTCAGTGCGCGGCCGCCGGTGGTGGTCTCAGGATTGCCGAACATCACGCCGATCTTCTCACGAAGCTGGTTGATGAAGACTACGGTACAATTGGACTTGCTGATCACTGCAGTGAGCTTACGAAGTGCCTGGCTCATCAGTCTTGCCTGCAGGCCCACGTGGCTGTCGCCCATGTCGCCGTCGATCTCCGCCTTCGGCACCAGGGCCGCAACGGAGTCCACTACCACAATGTCCATGGCGCCGGAACGAACCATCGTCTCGGTGATCTCCATGGCCTGCTCTCCGTTGTCAGGCTGGGAGATGTAAAGATCGTCAATGTTCACGCCGATGTTCTTTGCATATACGGGATCCAGCGCATGCTCCGCATCGATGAAGCCAGCAATGCCGCCCCTCTTTTGCACTTCTGCGATCATGTGCAGGGTAACGGTTGTCTTACCACTGGATTCAGGTCCATAGATCTCTATGATCCTGCCCTTGGGAATGCCCCCAAGTCCAAGGGCGATGTCAAGGCTCAGGGACCCTGTGGGGATCGTCTCCACGTTCATCTTCGCCGAAGGATCTCCCAAACGCATGACCGTTCCCTTGCCATATTGCTTTTCAATCTGACTGAGCGCCGCATCCAGCGCTTTCATTTTTTCTTCTTTTTCCATTCTTCTTTCTTCCATGTTCCTTTTTTCCATACCCCTTTCATTTTGTTCGGTCTTACTTTCTTAAGTCAAGTCATTCTTAAGTCTGGTTACGACAGGAACAAATGTTCGCTATTGTCATGATAAAACATTTGTTCGATTTTGTCAATCACTTTCGATCAAAATCTTTTCATCGGCATCGCCTCCCTTATTCAAATTTTTCTTTTTCTGAAACACATGGCGAATTGCCGGATCGAGGGGCGTGGCAGAATGCCTGCTCCCAACGCAAGAAGCGTTATCAGATATAAAAAAAGTATCACGTTCCCTGCGATTACGCAAGGGGCGTGATACAATTTATAATTATTTAAGGATTTCCTTGCTGAGCTGTTCAAGCACGCAGCTTCTCGCAAGCATCAAAGCTTCCGTCACGGCCGCGCGGCGGATCTTCTCTCTCGTGCCCTTTAAGTGGCACTCCTTCACCGTGATCTTACCTTTCACGTTACAGCTCACGTACACAAGTCCCACGGGCTTTTCCTTGGTGCCGCCGTCCGGTCCTGCAATGCCCGTTGCCGCGATGCCGACGTCGGTCTTGGTCTCCGCAAGCAGTCCGCGGACCATTTCCTCCGCAGTCTGACTGCTGACCGCACCATATTTCTGAAGCGTTCCCTTCTTTACGCCAAGGAGCTTTCTCTTTGCCTTGTTGGAATAGGTCACGAAGCCTGCCTTGAACAGATCCGAGATCCCGGGCACGCCTACCAGCGTTGCCGCGATCAGACCGCCCGTGCAGGACTCCGCGCAGCTCAGGGTCATGTTTGCGCTGCGAAGCAGATCTGCCAGCGACTTCTCCAGGCTTACGCCTTCGTCAGCCGTGTAGATGCTGTTGCCAAAACGGGCCTTCAGCTCTTTCACCATGGGCTTGATCAGCTTGGTTGCTTCCTTTTGCGACTCAGCCCTTGCGGTCACGCGCACGTGCACCTCGCCAAGCTTTGCATAGGTTGCGATGGTCGGATTGGTCTGCTTGTCGATCAGGTCCACAAGCTGCTGCTCCACAAAGCTCTCGGAAAGGCCGCAGGTGCGAACCGTCTGCGAGAGGATCACAAAGGGCGAGATCGAACGCAGATAAGGTGCCACGCTCTCCTCAAACATGAGCTTTAACTCTTCCGGCGGGCCAGGCAACAGGAAAAACTGATTGTCTCCCTTTTCCACAATGATCCCGGGTGCCGTGCCATTGTGATTTTCCATGACGCGCGCCCCCTCAGGCACCAACGCCTGCTTCCAATTGTTCTCGGAAGGCTTCATGCCGCGCTCGGCGAAATATGCCTCAATGTGCTTTCTGGAAGCCTTATCCTCCACAAGCTTTTTCGAACAAAACTCCGCAACGGTCTCCTTGGTCAGGTCGTCCTGGGTGGGTCCAAGGCCGCCGGAGAGCAGGATAAGATCACTGCGCTTTGCAGCGATCTCAAGGGTCTCCAAAAGGCGCTCCCTGTTGTCACCGACCACCGTCTGGAAATAGCAGGTGATCCCAAGCAGTGCAAGCTGCTCGGAAAGATATGCCGCATTGGTGTTCACGATGTTTCCAAGCAAAATTTCCGTTCCTACGCAAATAATCTCAGCTATCATAAATCCTCCTCTTCCCGAAGCTGCGGGAAGCAAATCACTCCATTATATTACTTCGTATCCTTCATGACGTCTTTGTTCTTCCAAATGTAATCCACCAGCGAGATCAGCGTCAGAAGAAGTGCCACCCAAGTGATCAACGTCGTCAGGATCGCATAGGCTTTCACGCCCGCAAGAAAAGGCACGTCCTGCACGATCATCAGGCAGATCATGATCATCTGGAAGGTGGTCTTAAACTTTCCCCAATAGCTTGCCGCGATCACGACGCCTTTGTCGGACGCGATCAGACGAAAGCCGCTGATGATGAATTCACGGCTGATGATCAGCACCACCATCCAGGACGGAATGCGTCCCATCTCCACCAAAACGATCATGGCCGCGCACACAAGGAGCTTATCCGCCAAGGGATCCATGAACTTTCCAAAATTGGTGATCAGGTTGTATTTCCTCGCGATCTTTCCGTCAAGCATGTCCGTCAGACATGCAATGATAAAGATGGCAAGTGCCACAAACTCCGGCACCGTGTTTTCACTTCCAAACAAAGCCCGAAACCATCCCCAGCTCTGATGGCTTCCCAGCAAAAAGATCACAAAGGGAAGGATCAGGATCACGCGAAAGATGGTCAATTTATTGGGCAGATTCATTTTACTCATCACAAAGTTCTCCGATCAGATCATATTCATTGGCATCCGTGACAAGCACCGGAACAAGGTCGCCCGTCATCAGGTTTGCCGTCGTATTTAAGAACAGGTATCCATCCACGTTTGGCGCGTCGCGATAGGTTCTGGCTACGTAAGTGTCTTCCTCCGCAACCTTCCCCTCGATCATCACCACAAGCTTTTGGCCGATCATTTCCTCAGCCTTTTCAAAAGCAATCTCCTGCTGCAGCTCCATCAGCTCGTCGCGCCTTGCGTTCTTGACTTCTTCCGGCACCTGATCTTCCATGATGGCAGCTGCCGTGTCCTCCTCCTGTGAGTAAGGGAAAACGCCAAGACGGTCAAACTCGAGCTCGTCGACGAAGTTATATAATTCCTCAAAATCCTCCCGCGTCTCACCGGGAAAACCGGAGATCAACGTGGTCCTAAGACAAATGTCCGGTATACTCTCCCGAAGCTTCCCGATGATGGCGCGAAGCGATGCCTGATCCGTCTTGCGCCCCATGCGTTTTAGCACCGCATCCGACGCGTGCTGGATGGGAATGTCAAGATAATGGCACACCTTAGGCTCCGATGCGATCACTTCGATGAGCTCGTCCGTGATCTCCTCGGGATAGCAATACAAAATGCGGATCCAATACAGTCCGGGGATCTTCGCAAGGTTTTTAAGGAGCTCCGGAAGGCTCTTTTTGCCGTACAGGTCCACGCCGTAAAGCGTCGTCTCCTGCGCCACAAGGATGAGTTCCTTCACGCCTTGCTCCGCAAGGTCACTGGCGGATTTTAAGAGCGTTTCCATGGGGATGCTGCGATAGCCGCCGCGCACCTTCGGAATGATACAATAAGTGCAATGCTTGTCGCACCCTTCCGCAATCTTGAGGTACGCATAATGCCCGCCCGTGGTCACGAGCTGACGAAGCCCCGAAACCGGCGTCTCGTCAATGCCGCGAAGGAACTGCCCCGTGCGGCCCTCCAGCGCGCTCTTAAGTGCGGCAACCACTTCCGTGATCGCATTCGTTCCGACAACGGCATCCACCTCAGGGATTTCCTTTTGGATCTCCTCATGATATCTTTGCGCCAGACATCCGCATGCCACGAGTGCCTTGATCTTCCCCGTTCTTCTGCGCTCGCCATAGGAAAGAAGCGTGTTAATGCTCTCTTCCTTGGCATCGCCGATAAAACAGCAGGTGTTGACGATCACGGCCTCGGCCTCTTCCTCGTCGTCGGTGAATTCATATCCCTCCGAAGCGAGCAGCCCAAGCATCATCTCGGTATCCACTAAGTTCTTGTCACATCCCAGCGACGTCATTAATACTTTCAAGCTCAAACCTTTGATCCCTCATCGTGCGAAAAGCCGAAGCATAAGCTCCGGCCTTCTTTGGTCTTATTCGTTCTCGTCGTCTCCAAGAACCTTGATCTTTCCGGTGTAGAGTTCATCCACTGCGATGGAAAGGGGCTTTTTGCCCTTCCCCTCAACCAGAGGCTCATCGCCGGAAATGATCTGGCGTGCTCTCTTTGCCGTTGCCATAACGATGGAATAACGACTGTTGACTACGGGAGTTTCGCCAGGCTCCACTTCACTGTTTACGACCTTCATCAAGTCTGTATAAGACGGATGTAACATGTAATTCACCTTACCCTTTCTATGGTTTACTGCTCCGTGCGGAACGTTTTCATTTCTTCTTTGATGCGAGCAATGAAGTCCTTTCTGCGAACGGGCTCGTTGCGCGCCGCTTCGATCATGGCGTGCAGCTCGCGAACACACTGCATCAGATCATCATTGATCACGATATAATCATAGGCATCCATGCCTTCTGATTCTTCATATGCCCTCGACAGACGTTTTGCAATGACCTCCGCCGTCTCGGTACCGCGCCCCTCAAGACGCCTCTTTAACTCTGCCGCATCAGGCGGCGTTACGAACAACAGGAGCGATTCCGGGAACTTTTCCTTGATCTGCAGCGCGCCCTGGATCTCAATCTCTAGGATCACGTCCTTGCCTGCCGCAAGCTGCTCCTCCACCCAAGCCTTGGGCGTTCCGTAATAGTTGTCACAATAGGTGGCATATTCGATAAGTCCGCTTTCCGCAATGGTCTTCTCAAACTTTTCGCGGGTGACAAAGAAATACTCCCTGCCATCCTGCTCGCCTTCCCTAGGCTGCCTTGTCGTCATGGAAACGGACAAAGCATAATTATCATAATTCTCTAAAAGCTTTTTGATCAGGGTGCCCTTTCCGGCTCCGGAGAATCCGGAGATCACCATCAAAATGCCCTTCTTTGCTTCCATATCGTTTTCCTTTCTGCCTAAGCCTCGACGTCTTCCGGCAAAGCACCGTCCTGCGCACGCCCTGCGATAGTCTCAGGCAGCAGTGCGGAAAGCACTACCTGACTGTTTTCCATCACAAGCACGGACTTTGTCTTGCGGCCCTGCGTGGCATCAATGGCCATGCCCTGCTCCTTCGCCTTTTGTACAAGGCGCTTGATCGGCGCCGCCTCAGGACTGACGATCGCAATGATCTTTTCCGTATTCACGATATTTCCAAAACCTATATGAATGAGTTTGTTCATAATGCTTCAATTCTCTGCATGCCAATCCGCCAACACTATTCAATATTCTGTATCTGTTCCCTAACTTTCTCTATCTCCGTTTTTAATTCGATGCCTACGTTGGAGATTTCGAGGTCGTTGGACTTTGAAAGGATCGTGTTGGCTTCACGGTTCATTTCCTGCGCGATGAAATCCAGCTTTCTTCCGATGCTGCCGCCTGCAAGAAGCGCTGCCTTCGTGGTCTCCACGTGGCTGCGAAGACGAACCATTTCCTCATCTACGCAAACCTTATCCGCAAAGATCGTCACCTCGGTCACAAGGCGTGCCTCGTCCACGGTGTTGTCACCAAGCATCTCCTTGACCTTATCCTGCAGCTTTTGACGGTACTCCGCGATGATCTGCGGGCTTCTTTCCGCGATGAAATCAACGAGCCTCAGCATGCCGTCCAGCTTTGCGATGAGGTCGTTCTTCAGGTTCTCGCCCTCGGTGATCCTGCTCTGTACGAACATCTCCGCAGCGCCGTCTAAGGCCTTCTTGAGTTCCTTCCAGATCTCCTCCTCGTCGCCCTCGTTCTCCTCCATGGTGAACACGTCAGGGTACTTGGAAAGCGTGGACACGCGGATGTCATCCTCCAGGCCAAAATCCTGCTGGATCTGACGCAGGTACTGAAGGTACTCCGCCGCAAGCTCCTTGTTGTAATGAACGTTGGTCGTGTTCTCCGAAAGGTCTTCATAGGTGATGAACAGATCCACCTTACCTCTCGAAATGTAATTCTTCAGCTCATTTCGGATCGAAGATTCGAAGAAATTGAGCTTCTTGGGCATCTTGACGTTTACGTCTAAATACCTGTGATTTACGGCCTTCATTTCCACCGTGAACTTCCTGTTGTTCTCAGTCACTTCACAGCGGCCAAAACCAGTCATGCTCTTGATCATGATTGCTATCCCCTTTTTTGCGACCATTTCCCCTCATGGACTTTGTCGCACACTCCGTCTTATTATATGACAAACTCCCCGTCTAGTCAAGCCCTCGGCTTTTTCAGGCTCTTTCGGATCGCCTTCACCTGCCCGCGGAGCTTTTCATAATCGCGCTCACGGTCCGGCGCGAAGAAGGTCTGATACAGCTCCTCCTTGAAGCCCTCCGGGATCTCTGCGCCATAATATTTCGCCATATAGTCCAGCTCTTCCTCGGGGGTCGTCAGCTTTGCAAAGCCTTCATCCTGCTCCTTTAGCTTCTTTGTCAGCCTGCCGTAATCAAGCTCCAATCGCGCCTTCCCAGAAAGCCTTGTCTCTTGATATCTTCTGTATCCGTAGCGACCCACAAAGAACAGCGCAACGCATGCGATCACGATCATCAGCACGGACACGCCGCTCGCCATGGCGTTTTCAAAGGCCTTGGCCGCCTGCTGCTGCGCCTTGTTTGCCTGCTTGTTCTGCTCACTGCCGGAATTCAGGATGGATTCCCAGAAGCCTCCAGTCTCCTCTTCTTCCTCGTAGATCGCCGCGGGCGTCACCTCAACAACCACCCAGCCGCGGCCCTCCACCCAGATCTCGATCCAGGCGTGACCGTTTGCGTCGGGCACCTCTACCTCAACCAACGCCGTATCTCCCAAAGGAGAATAGCCGTCGTAATACTCCGTGTAGTCCACGCCCTCTTGCAGCTTACCGTCCGTCACCACGTCCGTGTAAGTGAACACATACCCTTCCACATACCTGGCGGGAATGCCCATATAACGGAACATCATGGTGCCTGCGGATGCAAAGTGCGTACAGAAACCCTTTTTGTTCTTCGAAAGGAAGTAGGAAATATAATCCATGCCGCCGAAATAATAGCCCGGACGCAGCGTGTAACGGTATTCCCGCTGGAAATAATCCGTGATCTGCTCTGCGATCTCCTCCGGCGTGCCCGAAAGATTCGCCTCCCTGCAGGCAGTCGCCACGGCGTCTTCACAGATCTTCGGCACCGTCAGGTACCGCTCGCTCACGGTCTGCTCGTCCGCGCCAGGCACGGCAACGTCATTGACGTCGGGATAATAAGTAAAGCGGTCGCCCCGCAGCGCCCCCTCCGGCAACTCGTCCATGAGAAGCATCGTGCGCTCCTCTTCGCCTGCATAATAAGGCCTAAAGACGTGAAGTTCATTGGGTTCGACGCAATATACTTCCATTTGGCCTTTGGACTGCACATTCTTGTCCTCGGCATATAGCTTCGCCCTGCCTTCGGTCTCTGCCTCCAGCACGCCCTCGGATGGGCCAAGGCTGTCCGTCGCCCTGCTCCACTGGCCGCCGTCATAATCCAGGCCCGTGTAGGACTTTAAGTACACGGGATCATAACTGTAAGGCGTATAGCGCACGATCAGGTCCGTCTCATCATCCGGCATGAACATCGCATTGTGCGCAAGGCGTCCTTCCCTTGTTCCTGCGCCTGAGGAATTGTTCATCATGATCGCCATGACGCCGTACTGGGCATATGCAACCGCAGACTGCTCCGTCGCCGCCTTGGATGCGTTCTTCGGCACGATCGTCCGATATTTCACTCTCGGAAGCAGGATTGCAAAGACAAGCACCACGGCCGCCGCGATGGCCATGCCAACCGGAAGCGCATGCCGAATCTGTGCGGCGATATGCTCCTTTACCTTGCTGGTCTGCAGAATGCCCAAGGTGATATAGCCGGAAAGCAGCAGGAACAGATAGATCGGATCCGGCGTCCGCTCAAAATAGATCGGCACCAGATATAGCGTGAACGTGATCAGAACGGTACGGATCAGGCTTGCCTTATACTGGAGCCGGATCACCATCAAAATGACCAGAACAACACACACAAACAGACCGATGGCCGAGATCGTCAGATACGAATCCTCCACCGTCAGATTGTACAGACCGCCGCCGACAATGCCCAGATAAGCCTGCGCATCCTCGTACATCTCATTGATCAGGGCGTAAGCGCCGCTGTTCAGGATCCAGAAACGGCTGACGGCAACATATGCGTAACCCACAAAGATCAAGATCATGCAAAGGTTGGTAAACCATTTTCTTCTCGTCTCGTAGATGAACGAGAGCAATAAAGAAAGCCCCAACGTGCCAAACAGGCACAGGAGCTGATTGTATTCCAGGCGATAGGCGTTGAGGAACCCGCCAACGGCGCCAAAAGAGACCATGAAAACAAGCAGCGCTTCCGCAAGCGCCGCCCATGCGTCATATTTATCTCTCTTCGCTCCGCCGGTCAGTTCGATCTGCGCAGGTGCTTTCTTCCTGCTCCATCTACTCACCTTGGCGGACATATTTGCCCTTGTAGTTTCCATGTTTCACCAAAACGTAAGTCTCTCCGGGATATTCCGCCTCCATGGCTTGCCTTGCCTGCTCCGGATCCCGCATCCCGCTGATGCTCAGGATCTCGTCGCACACGTTCTCCAGCTCGCCTTCCTCTGCCACGTACCTGCCCTGGATCAACCCTGTGGGGCCAAGCCAGCAAAGCCGCACGGGATAACTCTTGTCCAAAAGAAGGAGCGACAAGGAATGAAGCGATACCATCAGTGCGTCATTTTCGTCAGCATTCTTTGTCAGAGCAAGCAACACGTTGATCCGATCGCGCCCCGTCGCCAGGCGCTCGCGCACCATGGTACGGCCCGTCTTCGCCGTCAGCTTCCAGTGAATGCTCTTTAACTCGTCGCCGGGGATATATTCTCGGATCTCATAGTCCGGATTGATGTCCGTACCACGCTTTTTTGTCTCATTCTCATTGGGGAAATCCTCGATGGAGAGCGTCAGCTCTTCATTCTCCGCATTGCTTCCCTGAGGCTGTGCGATCACCCAGGAGCACTTCGCCACCTCCGTGTCCAAGCTTATGATCCCAAGCCAGTCAAACAGGTCAAGCTCCGTCACGGCTGCTTCCACGCGGCCGTAGTGATGACTTGTGATCTCCTGCTCCAGCACCTTCGTTTTCCCTGGCACCGCAAAGATCCGCAGCTTCTTTTGCACTTCATATTCCGTAAACACGTTGCGCAGCGCATAGGTCACGTTCGCCGGAAATGCAAAGAGCTTTCGCTTGTTTGTGATCCAGATCCCCACCGGCACGGCCTTGCCCTTGCCGATCCCCGTTCCCGGGAGCGAAACCCGCGCCCCAAAGGAATCCTGACAGTAGAGCAACGACGCAATGCTTACGACCGGGACAAGAAGCGAGATCACCAGCGCAAGGAACAACTCATAGGTCCGAAAGTACCACCAAAGGAAGAATACGATGAGAAAAAAGATCACGTAGCGCAGGATCCCCCATGCGTGCAATCTTAATTTCTTCTTCATCCAACCGCCCGAATCCTTTCCGTGATCTCCCGGATCAGTCCGGGAATGCTGGTCCCTTCCGCACGCGCCATGGCATTCAGATGGATCCTGTGGGACCAAACCTCAGGGATCACCGCAAGCACGTCCTCGGGGATCACGTACTCCCCGCCGCGAAGCAGCGCCATCGAACGCGCCATCTTAAGCAGCGCAATGCCGCCTCTGGGGCTGACGCCAAGGGCGATCCTGGGATCGCGCCTGGTCTCCTCCGTAAGGTTGACAATATATTCATGCATGCTGTCTGAAACATGCAATGACTTTGCCTGTTCGCGAAGCTCAAGAAGCCTTTGCCCCGTCAGCACGGGCTGCACCATCTCCAGGCCCTTTCCCGCGCTCTCCTTTAGGATCTCCACGGCTGCCTTATGATCGGGATATCCCACCGTCAGGCAGATCAGGAATCTGTCGAGCTGCGATTCCGGCAGAAGCTGCGTTCCCGAGGAACCGTAAGGGTTCTCCGTCGCGATGACGGTAAAGGGTTCCGGCAGGGGGTGCGTGATGCCGTCCACGGTCACCTTACCCTCTTCCATGACCTCAAGCAGCGCCGACTGCGTCTTTGACGAGGTACGGTTCAATTCATCCGCCAAAAACAGATTGCTAAAGATCGCGCCGGGCTTATATTCAAAGGTGCCCTGCGCGCCGTTGTACATCGTAAAGCCCACGATGTCACTCGGCAGTACGTCCGGCGTAAACTGCATTCTTTTATATTCCAGCTCCATGGCCTTTCCAAGTGCCATGGCCAGCGTCGTCTTGCCGACGCCCGGGATGTCCTCCAAAAGCACGTGGCCGCCGGCTAAAACCGCCGCAAGCACCTTGCGGATCACGTCGTCCTTGCCCTTCACCACTTGTTTTACCTGTGTCACAACAGCTTCAAGTTCTGCGTTCATGCGTCATTCCTCCAAAAAAGAGTGTATAGGATATTATATCATGTTTTTGCCGCGTTGGAAACTGATTTTTGACGTGCCGAGTATGGAAACGTATTGCCCCGCGCAAAAAAGCTCCCCCGAAGAATCGGAGGAGCTTTGCCGCTTGATATATTAGCGATAGGTTCTTACGCCTAAAATACAATAATCAGAGGTTACGCCATTTCCATACGCATTGGTCACTCTGCAACGGAACTGATATTGATTCATGCTTTCCAAGGTATTGATGGTCAGCGTAGCCGTCGTCGCGCCGCTGTAGTACTCATTGTCCTGGACGTTACGCCACCGTTCGGTACTCGGATCCATATACTGCCACTGATACTTCGTAGCGCCCTCTGCCTGGATCTTAAGGCGCGTCGTCCATCCCGTCGGCACGTAGGTGTTGATGGGCTGCTGCGTGATCTTCGGCATGATCTTGGTCCTTGCAGTTAGGGATACAACCGTTAAGCCACCGCAGGTTGCAAGGCATTGATACTCTGCATCGTTCTCACTTACGGTTACGCTCAAGGTGTTGCTCGTAGCGCCGCTTACGTTGACCCACTTGCGCTGGTTTTTGTTGTAATACTGCCACTGATAGGTTGCGCTCTGGCAATTCGCTTTGACGGTGAAAGTCGCGGTGGAACCAGCCACTGCGCTCACGGTTTTGGGCTGTTGGGTGATCCAGAACTCTCTTGCGATGGTCACTTCCTGTGCGATCTGTCTGTAGCGCCTTGTCAAAACGTCATAAATCTGGGGTCCCTTTTTGTCATAGAATCCATCGTAGCGACATTCCACGGTAGAGGGAGATTCAACATAAATTCCGGCAGCAAGGTACTTTGAATTTCCATAAATGCCACCATGGAAATCACAGATTGCGCCCGCGGTTCCATAGGCATGTATTTTGGAATTGATGATCGTCAGCTTTTCCTTGGTGCCTGCGGATTCAGGATTACCCGTGATCGCATATGCAGCATTCGTTCTCGGGTTATAATCATTATAGACTGCCGTTATGTCAAGGTTGGCGGTGTCGATCGTCAGATTCCCTCCACATGCATAGATTCCCCAGTACGCAACGGAACTTTTCGGATTATTGTTCATGTATGTACGGAGAGTCAGTTTACCCTGATCCGTAATGGTCGTGTTCCCGTAGAACGTAAAGCATGCGCCCTCATATGTCGTATTTGCCGTCACTGCGACAGTCAGATTAGAGACATGAAAACTAAATGATAACCGCTGATACTTGCCGCCCAGTAATTTGAACGTCTTCGTGGGTGCAACGTATTCCCAGCCCTGATAAGATACCTTCACAGACTGCGTGGCGTCGTACCGCTTTTCGTTCACGTAGAAATACTCTCCTCTCGGAGCCGCCAGCGCCAGCTGACCATACAGCATGACGATCATCATCATGAAGAGCACCGTGCTAATGGCGTACTTCATGAAACTGCTAAAACTTTTGTTCACTTGTTTCTCCCTCATAAAAAAATCTCTCCTTTTTGGATAAAATATTACGAACATATTACATTTTACATCGGCCAATTTTTTTCATCAATGCATCTTACCCCCCAAAAAATGCATCTTACCTGAAGAAAAAATCAAATAGTGGGTATTTTTGCGATTTTTGACAATTTATGAGCAGTCACGGTTGCGTAAGTTTGGTTTCGGGAGTACAATGCAATTTAGCATCACTTTTTTGGAGGTTTTTATGGCATTTGACGGCCTTACCATTGCCAATCTGGCATATGAATTAGATCATGAACTCACCGGCAGTCGCATCTACAAGATTGCGCAGCCCGAACCCGACGAGTTGCTCCTCACGTTCAAGACGGCGGACGGACAAAAGCGCCTTCTGCTTTCGGCGGACGCTTCGCTCCCCCTGATCTACCTGACGGGTGACAACAAGCAAAGTCCCATGACAGCGCCCGGCTTTTGCATGCTTCTTCGCAAGCACCTGCAAAACGGCCGTGTCACGTCGATCTCACAGCCTGGTCTCGAGCGCATTCTCCACGTTGACGTGGAACACCTCGACGAGATGGGGGATCTTTGCAAGAAGACTCTGGTCATTGAGATCATGGGCAAGCACAGCAACATCATATTCGTGAATGGAGACGGCACCATCCTCGACAGCATCAAGCACGTGTCCGCGGCAGTCAGCAGCGTGCGTGAGGTGCTTCCGGGGAAGCCTTATTTCGTTGCGGTCACCCAGGAAAAGCTCGATCTCTTTACGATGACTTGTGAGGAGTTTGAAGCTGCGTTTTCTTCCAAGCCGCAGCCCGCCTTTAAGGCGCTCTACGGCACCGTGACCGGCATCTCTCCCATCCTTGCGCAGGAGCTTTGCTACCGTGCGAAGATCGACGGCGATCTGCCGACGGCAGCCCTTGCTCCCGCGGATCTTAATCGCCTTTGGGATACCATGACTTGGCTGAAGGAAACCATTGCAGAGGGCGCTTTCGCACCCTGCGTTGCTTATGACGGCAAGCAGCCGAAGGAATATGCCGCGATCCCGCTGACGATCTACGGAGAAACCAAAAATTACCCTTCGATGTCCACCCTCTTGGAAGAATATTACGCCGCGAAGAATGCGCAGGCGCGCATCCATCAGCGTTCCGCGGACCTGCGCCGCATCGTCTCCACGGTGCTCGAGCGCAACGTGAAAAAATATGACCTGCAGCTTTCGCAGATAAAGGACACGGAAAAGCGCGAAACCTATCGCATCTACGGCGAGCTCCTCAACACCTATGGCTATGGCGCCGAGCCCGGGGCCAAGTCCCTCAAGGCTTTGAACTATTACACGAACGAGATGGTCGAGATCCCGCTGGATCCGACGCTTACGGCAAAGGAAAACGCACAGCACTACTTTGACCGCTACGGCAAGATGAAGCGTACCTACGAGGCCCTTACGGAGCTTACAAAGGAGGTTAAGGCCGAGATCGATCACTTAGAATCCATTGCGACTTCGCTGGAGATCGCGCAAAAAGAGGAAGACCTCGTGCAGATCAAGGAGGAGCTGATCGCCAGCGGCTACGTGCATCGCAAAGGCCCCGCAAAGAAGGAAAAGATCACCAGCAAGCCCTTCCATTACGTGAGCAGCGATGGCTTTGACATTTATGTGGGGAAAAACAACATTCAGAATGATCAGTTGACGTTCCAGATAGCGACGGGAAATGATTGGTGGTTCCACGCAAAGAAGATCCCGGGATCCCACGTGATCGTGAAGACGGAGGGCAAGGAACTGCCCGACCGGACCTTCGAGGAGGCAGCGCGCCTTGCGGCATATTATTCCAAAGGCCGTGATCAGGATAAGGTGGAAATCGACTATATCCAAAAGAAGCACGTAAAAAAGCCCGGCGGCGCCAAGCCCGGATTCGTGGTCTACTACACAAACTTCTCCATGGCCGTGCCCAGCGACATCTCCGGAATTCAGCAAGTATAACGCAATCAAAAAAGCCTATGGCCACCGCCATAGGCTTTTATAATACTCTTCTACATCAACCTCAGTTTCCTAGCCAGTCTCAATATCGCGCCTCCCTTAGGCAATGTCAACATCTCCTCTTCGGTCATGGTCCTAAAGGCCAAGAGGAGCACAAAGTACACAATGACTGCGAACAAAACGGCGGGGATGAGTGCCCAACGCGGCGACTTAAAGAGCATAAGGAGAAGCTGGTACAACCCGCGCGCCGAAGCACCCATGACAGAAGCCGCAAGAAGGGGCCGCAGGAATGTCCTGTTCCACTCCTGGCGATAGCTGATCGCCTTGCGGAGCGACATCTGATTCAAGATACACATTGCGCCCGCATATACCGTATTCGTCACGGCAAGACCATAAAGATCGATCTTCGTGCAAAGCAGCAAAACCGCCGAAAGCACCGTCTGGATCAGGAGCGCAAGCCCTGCATTCACGATCGGCACCTTCACTCTTCCAAGCCCCTGCAACAGCGAGTTGGAAAGCGTGCTCAGGGAATAAAAGATCACGGAAACAGACATCACCATCAACAGTCTTCCCGCCAGCGTCACGACCTCGTCCGACCTCGGGAAAAGAATGTACACGATGGGCTTTGCCAACACAAGAAGGCCTGCTGCCGAAGGGATCGCAAGGATCATCGTGCTCTTTACGGCCGTGGAAATGCTCTCCCTCGCCTCGTCAAACTTCCCCTCTGAGGAAGCCTGCGCCACCGTCGGGATCATCGCAGTTGCCATCGCGGAAGCAAAGGCCATTGGAATGTTCAACACCGTGAAGGCCAGTGAATACGTGCCAAGCTTTTGATGCTGAAGCAGGCTGTTCAGCCCACGCACGCTCGGCAACACCTTGTTGTAAAGGAACGTGTTGACCGTTTCGTTGGAATTATATACTGCCGTGCTCAAGATAAAGGGCGTCACGATCATCGTGATCGTCCGGATCATCTGCCCGTAAGTATCCACGTTCTCATGCGCATCACGCGCAACACGCCGAAGGATCATCTTACGATTCAGGAAGTACATCCCCGCCATGAAAATCAACGCGATCAACACGCCGCTTCCGGTACCGATGGCGCTTCCCATTGCGCCCAGCACCGCATGCTCCACTCTCCCCGCTTCCTCCGTCGGAACCGCAAGCCCGCCGAGATTCACATAAATGATCAGCGCCGCGCCGCCAACGCTCACGATGGCGTTCGCGATCTGCTCGAGGATCTGTGAAATGGAGGTCTGCACCATGCTCTTATGCGCCTGGAAATACCCGCGAAGCACGCCCAAAATACCGAAAATAAAGATCGTCGGTGCGAAGGTCCGAAGCACGGGAACGGCCTCTTCCTTCACGAAAAGCCCGGCGCCAAAGAACAAAAGCATTGACGCCAAAAATCCAACGACGAGAACATATCCCATGGCACAATAAAAAAGCCGGTGTGCGTTACGATATTCCCGCGCCGCCAGCTTTTGTGCGATCACTTTGGAAACTGCTGCAGGAATGCTGTAGGAAGAGATCATCAGAATGTTGCGGTAGAAGGTATAGGCCTCCGAATAATAGCCTATGCCCGCTTCGCCAATGACTTGGGTGAGCGGACTCCTGTAAAGAAGCCCGATCACCCTGCTGATCATTCCTGCGGCCATCAAAAATCCTGCCTGCACCAAAATATTCTCTTGTGCTTTTGCCTGTTTCGCCATCTTGTCAATCCGTTCCATTTGCTTTGGCTTCCCTACTTGGTCAGCCGACTGCGCTTTTTTTAGCTGCTCCTACCCGATCAGCCAGTCGTACATTTCCTGATATTTCTTCGCCGAAACCTCCCAGGAGAAATCTGCCGCCATTGCGCGGTCCACCATCTTGTTCCACTCGCGCTTCTTGTCGTAATAGATATGCTCCGCATAACGGATCGTGTGAAGCATCTCATGCGCGTTGTAATTCGTAAAGCTAAAGCCCGTTCCGGTGCTCTCAAACTCGTTGTAAGGCTCCACCGTGTCCTTCAGGCCGCCCGTCTCGCGAACGATGGGAATGGTCCCGTAGCGCAGGCTCATGAGCTGCGAAAGTCCGCAGGGCTCAAAGAGCGAAGGCATCAGGAACGCGTCGCTGGCCGCATAGATTTTGTGGGACAGCTCCTCGGAATAATATATATTCGCCGAAACCTTGTCCTGGTACTTCCAGTCGAAGTGACGGAACATGTTCTCGTAACGGTCCTCACCGGTGCCGAGCACGACGAACTGAATGTCATCCTGACACAACTCATCCATCACATAGGAGATCAGATCAAGGCCCTTCTGGTCCGTCAGGCGGGAGATCAATCCGATCATCATCTTGTTCTCGCCCTTGGTCAGACCCAGCTGTTCCTGGAGCGCAAGCTTGTTCTTGCTCTTCTCCTTACGGAAGTTCACTGCGTCATACTGCTTTACGAGGAACTTGTCCGTGGTCGGGTTAAAGTCCGTATAATCAATGCCGTTCACGATGCCGCGAAGGTCATTGCTCCTTGCGCGAAGAAGCCCGTCAAGTCCCTCACCGTAGAACTGCGTCTTGATCTCTTCCGCATAGGTTTCGCTCACGGTGGTCACCGCATCCGCGAACACGATACCGCCCTTTAAGAGGTTGGCGTCTTTATATGCTTCCAGCTTGTCAGCAGTGAAATAATAATCCGGAAGACCCGTGATCGACTGCACGGTCTTTACGTCCCACTTGCCCTGGAATTTCAGGTTGTGGATCGTCATGATCGATTTCATGCTCGTAAAGAACAGGTCGCCGCGGAAGCGTTCCTTGAGATACACGGGGATCAGACCCGTCTGCCAGTCGTGGCAATGAATAATGTCAGGCTGGAAGCCGATCAGCGGCAGCGCCGAAAGCACGGCCTTGGAGAAGAATGCGAACTTTTCGATCTCATAGCAGGGATCGTCACAATAGGGCTTCGGTCCGCCAAAATAATGCTCGTTGTCGATGAAATAATAATGCACGCCGTCTACAATGGCCTCCTCGATGCCAACGTAAACGCTCTGCCAGTTGTAGTCCATGTAGAAGTTCGTGATGAAACTGATCTTTTCCTTCATCTCCTGCTTGATGCAGGTGTACTTCGGAAGAATGACCCTTACGTCAAAGTAATTCTTATCAATGCACTTGGGCAACGAACCCACTACGTCCGCCAATCCTCCCGTCTTTACGAAAGGCACGCCCTCTGATGCTGCAAACAATATTTTTTTCATGAGAAACCCTCCAATGAAAAACTATCCTACGAAAATAAGTATACTACAAAACGGCAAAATAATAAAGAGAAATCGTGAAAATTGTGGCTTGTTTGAAGGGGCAAAATCAAGTATACTAGTCTATGCGGCAGCGGCAGGAAAAAACGCGCGCGGGCGGTCAAAAACCAAGCCCCGCAAACGCAGGCAGCCACGCGCCGGACAAAACTTTAGCCTTGAGAGGATCAAAATCATGACCAAGCAAGAGATCGCTGAGATCAAAAAACTCCTAAACCCCAAGCGCTGCTCCATCGACCGCATCTGCGGCTGCTACGTGGACGGCGAAAAAAATAAAAGAACGCAGTTCGCCCAAAGCTTCCTTGCCCTCCCCGAGGAGGAAATGCTCAAGTATTCCGACCTTCTGAAAAAGGCCCTGTCCGGGAGCGTTGGCAAGAACCTTCTGACCCTCGAATTTCCCCTCTCTTCCGAGGAGGCCGGCGGCACCCAGGAATTCCTCTACCGCCTTCGCCAGTGCGGCCTGAAGGACGACGATCTGCTGAACCAGTTCTACGACCAGATCATCTCCACCTATGAATATGTCGGCAATTATCTCATTTTAGTGATCCATGACAATTATGACGTGCCTAAGCGCACCTCAGACGGGGTGGAGAATGAGGACGCCTCCGAAGAAGTTTATGAATATGTCCTCGCCTGCGTTTGTCCGGTGGAGCTGAGCAAGCCCGGCTTGTCCTATAACCCCGAAGAGAATGCTTTCCAGAACCGCATTCGCGATTGGGTGGTGAGCATGCCGCAGATGGGAATGCTCTTCCCTGCATTCCATGACCGCGGTGCGGACATCCACGGCGTTTTATACTATACCAAAGACGGCGAAGACCTTAAGGACGGACTTGTGGACGCGATCCTCGGCTGCCCTCTCCCGCTTTCCGCAGGAAGCCAGAAGGAAAGTTTCCACGCGATCATTGAGGAAACCCTTGAGGAAGCCTGCGACATCGAGATCGTAAAGAACATTCACGAGAAGCTGACGGAAATGGTGGAGGAGCACAAACTCAGCGAAGATCCCGCTCCCCTCGTGCTCGACAAGGAAGAAGTCAAGACCATTCTTGCAGACAGCGGCGTATCGAACGAAAAGCTTGCGCACTTCGAAGAACACTTTGAGGAGGAAGCCGGCGCCGACGCAGAGCTCTTCGTGAGCAATGTCATGAACGCCCGCAGCTTCGAGGTCAAGACCCCCGACGTGGTGGTCAAGGTCAAGCCCGACCGCACCGACCTCGTTCAGACCCGCGTCATCGACGGCCGCCAGTGCCTCGTCATCGCCCTCGACGGCACCGTCGAAGTCAACGGCATAACAGTGCGAAAAACTCCTGCCACAGATACAGTCGAATCACTCATGGGAATCATTCCACCAGACATTACGCTTGAGGAAGCCCAAGCAGAGCGCCTTAGCAAAATCTAACGTGCCAATGGGCGTGACCTTCGTCACGTCCCTCGCTCCGCTTCGGGATCATGGAATGCTTCGCATTCCAAGCCTTGGACGTGTTCTTTTTGGCACATTTGCGCCTACCGCACACGCTCTACTTTTGGAGCTTTTGCGGTAGGTTTTTTCTTACCCATTTATTTCTTACCGCATCCCATCAGTTTTTCGAGTATTTCGGCATGGTTTTTTGCTTTTATTTTCATTTCGTACCGCATTTTTCATGTTTTAAGGCATTTGCGGCAAGCCATTTTACTTTTGCTTTCATTCACTACCGCATTTCCCTGTTTTGGGATTCCTTGCGGTAATGATTCTTGCATTGTCGTTCCCCTCACTACCGCAACCCTTCAATCACAAGCCTCCATGCGGTAACAATATTCAAATTACATCCCAGCGTCGTACCGCAATCTATATCCAAACAAATTGTATGCGGTAAAGTTATCAATTTGCTTCCTTGAGCCGTACCGCAATTATAATTCACACGGATTGTTTGCGGTAGCTTCCACATGAATTATCCCTTTGAGACACAAACAACGCCTGTCGGTTAACCCGACAGGCGTTGTTGAATGTGCCATAAATTTAATTCGGATACTGATACACTTCAATGACCATGATGCGGCCACGAATGAACGTAACATTGATGGTGAGATCATCCTTGGAGCCGTAGAAACGCTTGTTCTCGCTGTAGTAGGAACCCTTGAAACCTGCTTCCTGACAGGTTGCAATGTAATCCTTGAGCTGCGCGTTTGTCACGTCGCCAACATAAACCTCAATGCGCGTATCAGAGATGGTCTTCACATAGCAAGTCGTCACCTCAGGCGTCGGGATCTGCTTTGCGATCGCATTCTTCGACGGCCATTCCTCATCCAGCACAATGGCCTTGTCGATGTCGATATATGCGTCATTGGAGGATTTGTAGTATCGGATCGTTAAGCAATCATCCGTCTCTTCGTGATAAGCCGTGAACGATTCTTCTCCCACTTCCACGTCGACGTTATATCCCGCCTCCTTGCACTCTTCCACATAGGCATCAAAATCCTCTTTGGAAAGACCAGAAAGGCTTGCACTAAAACTCGTGCTTGAAGAGTTCGGCGAATATTTGAGTTTCGCGTTCGGCTCAGGCAGGGTTGCGCCGAGGCCTTGCGTCGGCCAGGTCTTCTTCTCGCCGCCCACGCGTACGGACTCGCCGTCGTTCATGAGGCAGATAAACCATACGATCACGAGCACGGCTGCGCCGATAAAACACCCTGTCTTGATCTTCTTGTACTTCTCCTCATGGGTCTTGTTGTACTTGGACTTCATGACCATGCCAACGATCATGAGGATCAGCTGAAGCAGGGAGATCACGCCGAGGCCGACATATTCCGTAAAGATCGCGACGCTGAAAATGGAAAGGATCACGCAAACGATCACCTGCAACACCAAGATCAGCGTGTCCAGCGCCTTCTGCGCAGGGTTGCGGCTTGCTGCCTTTTGCTGCTCAAACTGCTTTTTCGCTTCCTTGATGCTCTCCTTGCGAACGTCGCGGATCGCGTCATGAAGCATTCCCTGAAGTTCATCTTTCGACACGCCGTCAAAGGGCTCCGTGCTCTCGCAATAAGGGCACACAAAGAGCTTGCGCTCCACGTCCGCCTTCATGACCGCGTTACAATTCTTACAATTCATATTCCTTCTCCTTATGGTTTCTTACGGAAGACTGCCTTCCCTTTTCGCCATCAAAGAAGATTGTACACTAAGTTTCGCTATTTTGCAATGCGCATTCTTCGACAAAATACATTCTCGCGCCGAAGTCAGGGAAGTAGCGCACCTGCTCGTTAAAGCCCGTGCCGCCGTAGGGCTGCTTGAGGGCGATGCCGCCGCGCATGAGCATGTCGCCGGACACCACGTAATCCTCGGTCTCGCCGTCAAGCTTTACAAACTTCGCGATCGCATTATGCAGCAGCGAATCCTGCTTTACGTGAATGGGCGCAACCATGTTGACAAGGTCGCCAAAGTTCCTCAGGTCGTGCTTTAAGTCTCGGTTCGTAAATCGGTATATTCTCTCGCCGTCCAGCCCACGTGGTCTGATGGTCACGGAATGATTGTTGGGGATCGCAAAGCGCTGCAACAGAACGCAGATCTCGCGCGTTTTATCTTCCGACACGCAGAACCACTCTTGAAGGTTTCCAGCGCCGTCGCGCAGGTTGCTCACGCCTCCACTAAAGCCGCCGCCACCGAAGCTGCCGCCCGCAAAGCCGCCACCACCGAAGCCGCCACCCGCAAAGCCACCAACACCGCTGCCCGCAACACCACCACCGCCACCAAAGCTCGCCCCGCGGATCCATGTTCCAAACTGCAGCACGCTGCGCCAATTCTTATAGATCTCGATCTGGACCTTAATGGCCTCGAGGTCTTCCTTCTTCATGTCCGCCAGGTTGCACTCATATCCAAGAACGCCAAAGCTTGCCACCGCAAACCTGGTCTCAAGGGGCGTAACGCGCAGCGTCTGATGATTCGGGCAAGAGGAAACATGCGCCCCGATCACGGACTGCGGATAACCGTAGCTATAGCCATTTTGAATCTGCGCGCGGCACATCGCATCGGTGTTATCGCTGGCCCAGATCTGCGGGAAGTAACACAGAATCCCAAGATCGAAGCGATTTCCGCCTGACGCACAGCCCTCAAACAAAATGTCAGGGAATGCCTCCGTCAGCTCCTTCATGCAATGGTAAAGCCCCATCTGGCAACGGTGCGTGACCTCTCCCTGCTGCTCGGCCGGGAGCGCCTGGGAATAGGCATCCGTATAAATCCGGTTCATGTCCCACTTGACATAGGCGATGTTTGCGGACGAGAACACCCTGCCCATCTCCGCGATCAGCCACTCCTGCACCGCAGGGTTCGACAGATCCAGGATCCGCTGATTTCTGCCCTCACTGTGAGCCTTCCCCGGAATCTCCAGCACCCACTCGGGATGCGCGCGGTACAGCTCGCTGTCCACGTTCACCATCTCCGGCTCCACCCAAACGCCAAAGTCAAGCCCGAGTGCATTTACCTTCTTCGCAAGCCCTGCAAGGCCTCCGGGGAGCTTCTTCTTGTTCTCCGTCCAGTCGCCAAGGGAGCTCGTGTCATCATCGCGCTTTCCAAACCAGCCATCATCCAACACAAAAAGTTCGATCCCGACATTCTTCGCCGCCTGCGCCAAGTGCAAAAGCTTGGACTCATTAAAGTCAAAATAAAACGCTTCCCAGCTGTTGAGCAGGATCGGACGCTCCTTCTTTTTCCAAGTGCCCCTCACAATATGCTCTCGCACAAACGCATGCATGTTCCGGCTCATGCCATTTCGACCATTCGCGGAATAAGTCATCACCGCCTCAGGCGCCTCAAAACGCTCTCCCGGCCCAAGCTTCCAAACAAAGCCCTGAGGCGAGATGCCGCTTACGATGCGCGTCTTCCCATACGGGCTGACCTCGATCGCCTCATAATGATTTCCGCTGTAGATCAGATTAAAGCCCATGCACTCGCCAAAGTCCTCTCCCGTCCCGTTCTTCTCTAAGAAAAAGAACGGATTGACGCGGTTCGACGAAGTCCCCGTCGCAGAGGAAAGCACCAGCTTTCCGCCCGTCAAAGCGACACAGTTTTCCTGCATCTCCCGCGCCCAAGCGCCAGTGAAATAACAAGCTTTATAAGCATCACCCTCGAGGTCCGTCAGCATGGACAAAAGCCGCAAAACCTCCACGCTCTCTTCGCCGTCATTCACAAGCACCGCACTCCGCGTGATCACGTTGCAGTCCTCATAAACCCAGTAGTAAAGCTCCAGCGTGAGCTTTTGCCACTCGTCTTTAAGGACCACCTTCAGCTGCCAGACCTTTCCCGCCTCGTCATAGGACCCAGGCAATGTTTCAAAAGCCTTTTTCCCCTGGCTGATCTCATGGCTGTCATAGACAAAGTCCAGCGTGCGGACGCCGCCTCTACCCACCACTTCCACCATGGGCTCACGCACGTCGCCCTTTCCGGGCGCGGAAAGCTCAAGCGCGCAATATTCCGGCGAAAACCCTTTGTCCTCCTGATCGCGCAGGATCGAATTCCCGGGCGCAAACACCTGCTTTTCGGCAAGCGCCACAACCTGCGCCGCCGCAAGCTCCGGATTGCCTAGCAAGTTCATCTTGGCGCCATAATATAAATGCTCCGCAAGACCGTTCTCACGAATGCGAAAAGCATAGGTCGTATCCTTCGTCGATAATTCAAAACACTTCTCAAATTCTCTGATCAAAGCAAGCCTCCTCCAATACTCCAAAACCTCAAGGCGAAAAGCGCCTTCCCGCAGGGGAAGGCACTCTCTTTACTTCTTCAGCTGATCTGCGATCTCCTGCACCTTCTCCTCGGTGAGGATGAACTTCTTGGCGAAAACATAGATTGCGATGATAAGTCCAAAGATCGGAACGATTGTCATGGTCATGCGAAGACCCAGCTTTGAAGATGCCGCCACGTCCTTCGCAAAATCGATCACCTGCTCCGCCTCCGACACTTCCTCTCCCTTGGAGAGATGGTTGATCGACAGACACATGGCTGCCACAAACGCCGCAATGCCGGACGCAAGCTTCACCACGAAGGTCTGCATGGAGAAGATCACCGACTCATCACGCCTGCCGTTCTTCAGCTCGCCGTAATCCACCGTATTCGCCAGGAACACCGTCGTCAGCACCTGCAATACACCGTTGGCCGCAAAGATAAAGAAACCCGGAATGAACAGGACGTAAACATTCGACATGTTGATGAACGCGATGGCCAGCAGTGTTGCATAGCCTATGATCGCGCTGCCCAGGGTGATGTAAAAGATCCTAATGTTCGTAAACTTCTTGCGCAGCAAGGGATATGCCACCATCATGGCAAGAACCTGCACCGCACCGCCAAACATGTTGAACATGGTGTAGCTGTTGTACCAGGCAGTGCCGCCGAAGTCATATTTGAAAAAGTAGATCACAAGATTCGAGGTAACGTAGATCGAAGTGTTGATCAAAACGATCGCGATCACGATGGTCATGGCCTGATCGTTGGAAAGAAGCGCCTTGAACATCTGCCCAACGGAAGGCGACTGCATATCCACCGTGGATTTTTCCTTGATGGCAATGCAGGTGATGGTGATGAACACCACGAACAAGATCGCTACGATCAATGCGAAATACTTAAAGCCCACAAGCTCATTGTTTCCGCCAATGGCGTGCACGATCATCATCGTGAACACGATCACGATCGCAGAACCTACGCTTGCGCAGGAACGCGCCAGCGTCGTCAGGCCTTCTCTTTCCTTACCGCTCTTGGTGAACGCGGGGATCATGGACCAATAAGGAATGTCCATCATGGTATAGGTCACGCCCCAAAGGATGTAGGTCACGGCTGCATATGCCACAAGGCCAGGTCCGTCAAGCTTTGGCGGCGCCGCAAACATGAGAAACAGGATCACGGCATTCGTGAGCGTGCCGATCATCAGCCAGGGACGGAACTTTCCCCACTTGGTATTGGTCTTTGCCACGATCACGCCCATGATCGGGTCATTGAACGCATCGAAAACACGCGCTGCCATCAGGATCACGCCCATGGCAACGGCGCTCACGCCAAGCACGTCCTGGAAATAATAAAGCACGTAGCTTGCGGAAAGCATGTACACCATGTCCTTTCCCACGGCGCCAAGTCCATAGGAAAGCTTTTCCTTCAAAGTCAGATTCATACCGATTCCTCCTTTCACGCCTTGACCGTAAACTCGATCTCACATGGCTCGGCGCCATATGCCAACACTTTCAGTTTTCCTTTCCCGCTCTTGCCCTTCGTACGCACGTAGGTACCCGTCATGCCGCCCTGGAAGGCCGTCATGGGAGGCCCCACAAGCTCGATCTCCCCTTCTGCGATCAGCGCCACGGGATCATTGCAAAAGCTCAGTGTGTTCCCAAATTCATCCTGCATCTCCAGTCGGATGGCCGCCATGTCATAGGTCTGATCCTCCCGAAGCTCCACATGATCGGCCTTACAGGAAAGCTTTAAGCTGCGCATGGCGCGTCTTTCCACGCTTGCCACCACTTCGCCGCCCTTCACCGCCTCGAAGCGATACGCAGTGCTCGTGCCGCCCCAGTCGCCCACATACTTGTTGTAAAGCTCCGTCGCACGGTCCATGTCCATCTTGCCAAATGCAAGGACCTTTGCCGCCGTCAGCTTCGCCTCCATGGGAAGGTTGTTCAGGCCATACCTTGCGACCAAGTTCAGAACCTTCTTTACGTCCCTTGCCTGCGAGGGCTTCATGCCCTCCTTCGTCTCAAGCACATCGCCGACGAAATCATCTACCACAATCGGCCCGTGCGGCAAACTTGGATAGGGCGTGTCCTCTTTATGATACTCATGAATGAACTCGTCATTCTTGTACATCTTCACGCTGTCCGCGTTCGTAAATAAGTATATCAGTCCGCGGTTGCACCCGGGATGCTCGCCGATGTCCATGGAAGAACTCGGCACCAGCACGGGCACGTCGTCCTGCTGGCTTGCGTAAACCGCCGCCGCAAGCTTGGGATTTCGGAACATGTCCATCACGCCATGGTAGCAAATACGATCACCGCTGCCAAAGTCCTTGTGCGTGTTGTAATCAAACATGCACCAGCCAAAGCAGCCCGCGATGTCCTCCTGCTCCGCCACGGCCTCAAGCACGTTCGCGTGACGCAGTGCGTGCTCCACACGCTTGTCTTCGCAGTCATATGCCTTCGTCGGGAACATATGCCCATTGAATTCCGAGATCAGATACGCCTTTGACATGTCGGGTGTCACGTTCTTCTTGGGCTCGCACCCCTTGTTGTTCCCCTCATGCACAAAGTCGTTGTAGGTATATACGTCCTCCAACAGGCGGCTCTTCTTGATGCAGCGCACGCCGCCCGTCTGACGCGAGGGATCCAGCTGATGCGCCATCTCATTCGTCTTTTTGTAGAACTCGTCATCGTCCACGGATTCATTGATGCGAACGCCCCAAAGGATAATGGAGGGGTGGTTGCGATATTGCAGGATCATGTCCTTCAGATTTGTAAGTGCCTGCTCCTTCCACGCCTCGTCGCCGATGTGCTGCCAGCCCGGGAACTCCGTGAAAACAAGGAGACCTAGCTCATCGCAGCGATCCAGGAAATAGTGGCTCTGCGGATAATGCGAGGTGCGAACGGCATTCACGCCAAGCTCGTGCTTCAGGATGTCCGCGTCATTCACCTGCAAGGACTTCGGCGCCGCATAACCCACGTAAGGGTAGCTCTGATGACGGTTCAGCCCGCGGAGCTTCACCTTCTTGCCGTTTAGGTAAAACCCGTCGCGGAAAAATTTCGCCGCGCGGAAGCCAAAGGTGTCCTCGCGCTCATCCAGCACCTTATCGCCAAGGAGAAGCTCCGTCTTTAGCACGTAAAGCACGGGACTTTCCAGCTCCCAAAGCTTGATCTCGCCCAGCGCCTCATTTGCGGAAACGTCCGCGTCCGTCGCGCAGTAAAGGATTCCGTCACCTTCGTCGTCACCAAAGCGTGCGGCTCTCCTTTCCTTCTTTTCCTCATCCGGTATGGCCGTGATTGCCTTTTCGCAGATCGGAACGAATTCCGTCGCCGCCCGCTCCTTCATGGACTGGCGGATCACAAAGGACTCGCCTTCCGGCAAAGGCTTTGCAGCATTGATCTTGACGCGACTTCGCACGCGCTTTCCCGTCATCTGCACCGTAGAGACAAACACGTCTTCAAGATATGCTTCCTCAAAAACGTCCAGATACGCATCGCGGTAAATCCCGCCGTAGGTCATGTAGTCGATCACATAGCCAAAGGGCGGTACGTTCAGGCTCTCACGGCTGTCCACTTCCACCGCCAGCACGTTCTCTGCGCCGAGCTTTAAGTGCTCCGTCAGCTCCACGGAAAATGCAGTATATCCGCACGCATGGCTTCCGATCTCTTCGCCGTTCAGATACACCTTGCAGGCATGTGCCACGCCGTCAAAGGTAAGGCGCACGCGCTTTCCCTTCCAGTTCTTCGGCGCCTTGATGATCCTGCGGTAACCGCTCACCATCTGGTAAATGCTCTCGTCAAAATAATGCAAAGGCGTTTCTTTGCAAGTATGAGGCAGGCGAACCTGCATAAGAGGCTCGCCTGCATAATTTGCTTCCGTCAGGGCCATCGAAAACTGCTCCGAAAAGCCCCAATCATCGTCAATGTAAATTCGTTTACCCATCAAACTCTCCAAAAGAAAGGATTAACGTACTGCGATGCCGTTCACAAGGATGTCAACTACGTGATCCAACGCCTCCCCATAGCTTAAGTTGTTCACGATCAGGATGTCTCTCTGGAAGAACTGCTCAAGGCTTGCCTCAAGCATCATCTTTACAAGACAGATGGGTAACGGACGGATCACGCCTTCCTTGATGCCCTTTTCGATCAGCGCGATCGTGTTCTCCCAACCGGTCTCCAGACGCTCTTCCACGCGCCTGTAAGTGTTCGGGAAGCGTTCCTTCAGCTGATAGAGCTTGCGCAGATCGATGTTACGATAGCTCTCCGGCATTACGCCCAGGATCTTGCGGATCTTCTCAATCGTGGTGAGGTTCTTGTCATGCATTACCTCGTCCTCTGCATTCTTGATGCCGTCGAACAGATAATCCACCATGAGAAGGAACATCTTCTCCTTATCCGGAAACACCTTGTAGATCGTCTTCTTGCTGATGCCGAGCTCCTTCGCCACGTCATCCATGGTGAATTTCAAGCCCTTTTGATTGAATACTACAATGGTTCCTTCAAAAATCTTCTGTCTGAGTTCTTGCTTTGTCAATTGCATATGCCATACCCTCCTTCAAGTCTTGGCGTTTCCGCCGTTTCTGCATCCCCCATATGTTCTGTTTCCATCAAAATGCTTGAATTATATATGTTTTTCGAACAATTTGACGGAAACGGTTTATAATACATAAGTCTCTACCATCTCATTATATCAATTCAGTTTCCAAAATGCAAGAAACTATGTGTCCAAATTTGGTTTCCTTTGTTTGGTAAAATCGCACAAAATAAGGAGAAAAACGCAATTTTTGACTATTTCCACTCATCAAGCTTTCCTCGCAAGCCCCAGTAGCCCCAGCAGCCCCAGCAGCCCCAGCAGCCCCAGCCGGACAGACTGAGCATCGGGTTTGTGCTTTTCGCCTACCCCGATGCTCTCCGAATGATTTGGGTGCACTGGCGCATGAAAAAAGCATCGGGATAGATGCGGTTTACACGTCCCGATGCTTTTGTTGATCATTGCTTTTTGAATCTGTTGGCATGCGGGGCCGTGACAACGTCTTACCGGCTCATGTCGTCTGCGGTTACTTGTTGTACACAACCTTTGCCGCCATGGCTTTAGCTGCTTCCTCGCCGCAGAAGACTGCTCCGATGGCGAGTGCAAAATCAAGTGAGGTTCCCATGCCTCTGGAGGTGATGACGTTGCCGTCCACTTCCACGGGACCTGCGGTCACCGTCGCGCCCTCAAGCTGGCTCTCAAATGCAGGATAGCTGCAAGCCTTGCGGCCCGCAAGGAATCCGCGATGTCCGAAGATACTGGGTGCCGCGCAGATGGCTGCAACCCATTTCCCGGACTTGTAGAACTCATCTACCTTTGCCATCAGGGGCTCACAAGCTTCAAGGCCCTTCGTGCCCTTTCCTCCGCCTGGAAGAACAAGCATGTCATATTGCGAAAAGTCCGTCTCGTCAAAGGTCTGATCCATCTTGACCAGGATGTCGTGACTGCCAAGGACGGAAGCTTCATTGTATGCAGAGACCATGTCGATCGAAAGATCCATGCGACGGCAAATGTCAACCACCGTCAGCGCCTCAATCTCCTCAAAACCCTCTGCAAAGAAAATTGCGATTTTGTTATTCATAGTTTATTCCTCCTAGATCAACTCCTGCACCACGCTGCCGCCGCGGGGCTCAAGGGCATGTGCGGCAAGGGCAAAGAACAAAAGGCCAAGCAGCACGTTCACCGCAAGGGCAAGCACAATGCCAAGAACCGTATGTCCAAGCACGATGCAGATCGCCAAAACCACGATGTCGGGCAGAAGTCCAAAGTATACGAAGAGGATCTGCACAAACTGCTTGATCATGACTCCCGCACTCATAGGCACCGTCACGCCGATAAAGCAGCCAACGGAGCAAGAATAAATGCTGATGGACAAAAGCACAAAGACCATAACGATCGTAACCAGCAGATTACCGCCCATGATCAGCGTTCCGATCACCATCGGGATCGCAATGTCCATTGCACAGCCGCAAAGCTCTGCCAGCATGGAGTAGAACATCTTGGAGAATGCGCTCTCAGGAATCATCACGAAATAATCCATCTTCGTGTCCGCCTCAAGCACGTTGCCCAGCGAACGGATAAAGATCACAACCGCAAAGATCGCTGCCATGATGAGGGAGTTACTGATCCCAATGCTGAAGCGGCAAACAAGCGCTGCTGCCACTGCGATGCAAAGATAAAACTCCATCGTCTTCGTGAAGAAATTCAAATGTGCAAAACGGAAGCGGTTGTACATATTCTTGAAGAAGAATATATTCGCGCCGCTGCCGTGGCCGATGCCATCGCGGCGAAGCTTCTCGCTGCGGTCGTTCTTGCGCTTTACGACAAGGCCGGCATTCTTTGCCTTGGAGGCCTCGATGAGTGCCGCAACCTCCTCGCACTTTGCCATGGCATCCTCATAAAAGTCAACCTTAAGACGCCACATGATCCAGATCACGACTGCGCATCCCACGACGATCAGTCCGAAAAAGACTGCTGCCATGATCCACTCGCCGTCCACGGAGCTGCGAACAAAGCCCTTGATCCAACCCCAGAACGGGATCCACTTTGACCACTCTGCGTTAAAGAAATTCGAAGCAGCAACCGCATGCTCCAGACCGGAGGATTTCTGGTAGCTAAAGTACAAACCTGCCACAGCCGCAACAAGCACAACGAGGCCCGGACGCATATACTTCTTGAACGTCGCCGATATCGTGGTGAGCAGATAAAGCATCAGCTGAAGCAAGGTGGAAAGGAACGTCGTCAAACAGAATGCCACGATAATGGCAAGTCCGCCACTGATGCCTAAATGCAAGTTATAGGCCAGGTTCGGAAGCTGTAACAGCAGGTACACGCCCAGGAAGAGCGTCGTGCCGATCTGCATGCCAATACGGAACAAAAGAACCGACTGCGGTTTTAGCGGCGACGAGAACAGGAGCGTTACGTCGGCCGGCAGAAAGACCTTCCCGGCGTTTTTATCCGCGGTCATCGCAGAAAGTCCAAACATAAAAAGCATAACGGCCGCCGTGATCAACTCAATAAAGTTACCTATGCCGATCTTTTCGCGGATCAGGGTGAAAGCACCCTTCTTGGCTTCTTCGACGACCTCCTCCGTGTCAACGTCCTGACCCTCTGGCGTATCCACGGACTGCTCCACCTGCGTCTGCTCCTTGTTCTTCTCAGCCAGGTTCGAGATACCGACTGCGAACAGTCCGATGCCCGCACCGAACACGAAGCAAACTAATATGAATACGAAGACCCACGTCTTAAAGAGTTTTCTGATCTGATTGATAAAGGAATGCAGGGCATAATATAAAAACATTCTCATGGCCTTTACTCCTTCCCGGACTCCGTCTCATGATGCTGCATATCCTCTTGATTTACGCCCTCGGTCACCTCAAAGAACAGTTCCTCAAGGGTCTTTCCGGTTGCCTCGAGTTCAGCGCGGGTGATGTTCGCCTTGATCTGACCGCTCTGCATGATGAGTGCACGGTCCCAAAGCATGTCCACGCTGTCAATGATGTGCGTGCTGACAAGAAGCGTCTTGCCGTCCGCACGCATCTGCTCGATGAGGTCCTTGAGCTGCTTGATCGCATGAGGATCAAGACCGATCATGGGCTCGTCAAGAAGCAGCACCTTGGGATCAGGAAGAAGCCCCAGGCAAAGGTTGAGCTTCTGCTGCATGCCCTTGGAAAGCTCATCGCCAAACTTCTTCTTTTTATCCGAAAGCTCGAACCGATCGAGCAGTGCATTCGCCTTGTCCTTATAATCCGACATGCGATATGCCCTCGCCAGGAAATCCAGGTGCTCCGAAACCGTCAGGTTCGGATAGAGTGCAGGCATCTCGGGAATATACCCCAGAACCTTCCTCGCATCGGTGGACTTGTTCGTGTAACCTGCCACGGTGATGGCGCCGTCATATTTCAGAAATCCGATGATGGATTTCATGATCGTGCTCTTACCTGCGCCGTTCGGCCCAAGCAGCACGGTCACGCTCCCGGGATCGAGATGAAAGCTTACGTCGTTACAAGCCAAAACCTTTCCATACTTTTTTGTTACGTGTGATACGTCTAGCATGATGATCTTCCTTTCTTTGCGTTTCCTTGCGAAATCTTAATCGTTTTCGCCATGTTCCCATTATAGCGCACTCTTTTTCATATGAAAAGCCCTTAGAATGCACTTTATATGCTCTTAATGGGGAAAGCGGCGCACGATGCAAATTTTGCTCTGTTCAAGGGGAAAATTTTATGATATACTCAATTCATAAGATGCGGAGTTTCCGCAGAAAGGGATTTGATCCATGGAAATCGAACGGAAATTTTTGTTAAGAAGCCTTCCTGACAATTTAGAGTCCTATCCTTGTCTTCACATAGAGCAGGCATATCTTTGCGTCAGCCCCATCGTGCGCGTGCGCAGGGAGAATGACCATTATTATCTGACCTATAAGGGTTCCGGCATGATGGCCCGCGAGGAGTACAACATGGACCTCACCAAGGAGGCCTATGAGCACCTTCTCAAGAAGGCAGACGGACAGGTGATCTCCAAGAAGCGTTATCTTGTTCCCTTAAAGAATCCTGGCTTTAAGGATGGCTATCCCAAGCCCCCTGCAGATTATACTCTGACTGTCGAGATCGACGTGTTTGAAGGGTTCTTCAATTCCCTGATCATCGCCGAGGTAGAGTTTGGCAGCAAGGACGCGGCAGAAGCTTTCGTTCCCCCCGACTGGTTCTGGGAGGACGTCACCTACTGCGAAGAATACCACAACTCCTACATGGCAATGATGCCGAAGGAGTAAGAATTTTAGGATTAAAAAATCGGTTCCGGCTTCGCCGGAACCGATTTTTATATAGAGATTAATTACTGCTCCTTGAGCCTTCCGTAGGTGCGCGTCAATCCAAAGATCTTCTTCGCAAGCTCCTCGGTGCAGGCGCCCTTCTGCACTCTCCACTTCCAGTTATTCCCCAGGGTGGACGGCATGTTGATGCGGGCTTCGTTGCCGAGTTCCAAGTAATCCTGGATGGGGATGATCGCGGTGTCCGCAACGCTTGAGAGCGCCGCGCGGATCATGGCCCACAGAAGCTCCTTCTCGTCCGTGCAATTCATGTAATCCATGAGGAACGCATTCTGCTCCTTGGAGCGTCCGCGGATCCAGCCAAGGGTCGTCTCATTGTCGTGGGTGCCAGTATATACAACACAGTTGCGCTCGTAATTGTACGGCAAATACAGGCCCTCGCCGTCCGGCCCTTCGTCAAATGCAAACTGCAACACCTTCATGCCAGGATATCCCGTCTCCTCGAGCAGACGGAACACACTCTCGGTCAGAAGTCCCAGATCCTCTGCAATGACCTTGCGGTCTGCAAGCTTTCCTCTTCTGCCGGTGCCCTTGTTGCTGCGGTCCGCCATCTTTCTGGTCATGACCTCAAACAGCTCCGCGCCGGGACCCTTCTCCCAATGGCCGCCCTGCGCCGTCTCCGCGCCATAAGGCACGAACCAATACTCGTCAAAGCCACGGAAATGATCCAGGCGGACGATGTCATATAATTCATAGCAATGATTCAGGCGCTGATACCACCAGGCATAATTGGTCACCTTGTGGAACTCCCAGCGATACAAAGGATTTCCCCACAGCTGGCCCGTTGCGGAAAAGGCATCAGGCGGGCAGCCCGCTACGCCAATGGGCTTACCGCTCTCGTCGATCTGGAAGAGCTCCGGATGCGACCAAACGTCCGCGCTGTCGGGCGATACATAGATCGGAATGTCGCCGATGATCTCAATGCCCTTGCGGTTTGCGTAAAGCTTTAACGCCTTCCACTGCTTGGAGAATTCATATTGCTGGAACTTGTAGCAGCGGATCTCATCCGCAAGCTTCCTCTGATAGCCCGCCATGGTCAAAGGCTGACGAAGGCGCAGGCCCTCCTCCCAGTCCATAAAGCTCATGCCAGGGAACGCGTCCTTCAAGGACATGAACATTGCATAATCATCCAGCCAGAAAGAGTTCTTCTTGATGAACTCCACATAGTCCTTCTGCGTCTCCAGGCCCTTTTTCACGGCACGCTGCCAAGCCTTTTTCAGTAAGGGGAAACGCCCGTCATAAAGCTTGCCGTAATCGATGTACTGCGCGTTGTCGCCGAAGTCCACCTCGTCGCATTCCTTCTTGGTCAGAAGCCCGTCCTCGATCAAGGTCTCCAGGTCGATAAAATAAGGATTTCCCGCAAAGGTCGAAAATGACTGATAAGGCGATGCGCCATATCCCGTCGGGCCAAGCGGCAGGATCTGCCAGAGCTTTTGTCCCGCCTTCTTCAAAAAGTCCACAAATGCATAGCTTTCCTTGCCAAAGGTCCCAATGCCGTATTCCGACGGCAGAGACGAGATCGGCATCAAAATGCCCTGCTTTCTCATTCCCACATATCCTCCTGCGCAATGCGTTCAAGCTCTTCGCGTTCCAGCTCCAGCTCGTGCTCTTGCTTTTTCATTTCTTCTTTGTTCTGATACATCAACTGATCCGCACGTTTTGCCGTGGAATTCAGGTCATAGTCAATTCGATTGTCATACCGCGCAAAGCCGCATGCGATCGCGATCTTCACGTCAGAGCTTGCCTTATTGTACTCGTCGATCATGTTCTCCATGCGCGTCTGTTGCTCGCGGCATGAAGCCTTGCCGCCCTTCGGGATCAGGCAATAAAACTCATCGCCGCCCATGCGGTAACAGTTGCCGATGGTGCCAAATGTGCTCTGAATGATCTTCGAAGCGTCGCGGATGTACTTATCTCCCGCCTCATGACCAAGCGTGTCATTGCAAGCTTTCAGGTTATTCAGATCCAGCACCGCCACCACGAAGTTCTCCGCATCCACCACGTAAGGATCCGTGTCCACAATGAATGCCGCGCGGTTGAACAATCCCGTCATCTTGTCATGATATGCCAGCGCCTCCATGCTCTTTGCGCCCTTGCCTGCGGAGATCAAAAGACCATTCTCACGGAAGATCGAAACGCCCAGCGCGACCGCATATAACAAAAAGCCCAAAATGACATACGAGGTAACGGATTGCTTGCCCTTGGTAATATAATAGGTTCCCACGTCAATGCTAAAGCCGACCACCACCATCGCCATGCCCAGCAGGTTATTCCGGATCTTGACATTCCAGCCGTTTCTTATGATCTCGCGCACCGCCATCAATACCGTCATGACGATGGCAAACGTAAGCTGTGCAAGGATCCAAGTGAACATCTGACGGAAATCCGCCAGGTTGAAATACTGCAAGAACAAACTGAGTGCGATCACGAAAAGGCTGACGTAACAAGGCAGGTACCAACTCTTTTGCCCCTGTGCGTTGTACAGATTCATCATGAAAAGCACAAACGGGATCGCGATCAGCATGAGCGCCATGAAAGGCAAGAGCGAGAACACCGGAAGTCCTGCAAATAAAAGCTTTGCCAGCGAAATGTCCGTCGCTCTCCACATACCCACGAAAATGGCCACGATGCCAAGAAGCCCAAGGTCCTTGTCCACTTCGGAATTCTTACGGTTGTAAAGCACGTAGCCGATCATCCCAAGTCCGACAAGCATCAGCGCAATGCTGATCAGCGCCGTCCCCAGTTCGTGGCTTAAGTAATGAAGCACAATGCTTCCCTTCTCGCCCAGATAAAAGTCAGGCGTCGCATAAGAGAAGGAATGATATACCGGCGTCAGCACGATCCGAAGGTTCGATCCATTCATGTCCTCCGTCAAAAGCACGTCATTCCAGACACACCCAGGGGTCTTTGCGAACGCATTCTTCGGAGACGGCTCCATGGAATAAACCAGGTCGTCGCCATGATAGATGTTGACGATCTGGTGGTTGGAATAAAAGGCCAAATGGCAATACTTCCCCGTCACGCCGCTGATCGGAAGCTCTCCGCTCCAACCATCCCGCGCGCCGCGTTCACCAAGCACTATGCTGTTTTCCAATACCTGGACCTGCTCACAACCCAACTTGGGCATTTCCGTGGTCACGTCCACACGGTATCGCACGAAATAATAGGCCAGAAGCGCTACAAGGACGATGCCGACCACTGCATACGCTTTTGGAAGTAGCTTTTCCATTGCTCTGTCTCCTGGATAAATCAATCATCTTGTTCCGACTCAGTCTCAGCTTGGTTCTCTGACGGGTTCTCCGCCTGCTCTTGCTCCGCATGCTCCTGCTCCGCCTGCTCCTTCGCCGCGAGCTCCTCCTCGAGGGCCTGGCGCTGCTTCATCTGGAACTTCTCTTCATACATCATCTTGTCAGCGCGGCGGATCGTTGCGTGAATGTCTTCGTCCTCCGCAGGATCGAACATTGCATATCCGCACGCAATGCCCATCTTGATGTCACCGCTTGCGAAATTAAAGCGGTTCACACGGTCATTCATACGCCGCACGCGCCTTGCGCAGCCGGCCTCCGTCTCATCGATCAGGATCGCCCCAAACTCATCGCCGCCAAGGCGGTAACACCGCCCGCGCTCGCCAAAGCAATCCATCATGATCTTCGCGGCCTCCTTGATGTAAATGTCGCCCTTGTCATGCCCCAAAAGGTCATTGCACTTCTTCAGGTTGTTCAGGTCAAAGGCCACGATCACACTACTCTCCGGACGAAATTCCGCACTGCCGAGGAAATCCATATACGCCGCACGGTTAAAGAAACCCGTCAGGGCGTCGTGATATGCCAGTTTCTTGTACTGACGCGCCTGCATGCCGACTTCCATGCCCTTCCTCGAGATCCGAAGCCTGTTGCCGATCATGAACAGAAGGAACATCAGGAACAGCACCATGCTGAACGGGAAGGTGGTAAGACCCGCGGTCCCAAAGTACGTATAAAGGTCAATGCCCGTCCAGACCATGGCCAGCGTCACGCCGATCAGCCCCACCTGAGCATTCTTGTCAAGACGGTTTTCGCGAACATATAGCCCAAGGGCTAAGTATATGCTTGCGAACGTGATCCCAAGGGATACCAGCGTGATCCACATGGTCTCGCGGAAATCCGCAATGCGAAAGAACTGAAGGAACACGCAGAGCGAAGTGCAGACAAGCGTCGCCACTTCGGGGACACGCCAAACATAAGTCTTCTCCATGTGCGAAACGTCACGAACGAACTTCACCAGCATCAGCGGTAAGAACATCAAGATCACCGACGGGATCACCGACAATACCGGAAGCGCCTTGCCAAACAATGCCAGAAAATCACTGTCCAGCATCTTCCAAAGACCGATCACCACGGTAAATACGGAATGCGAAAGCGCGATCCCAAGATGCTCCTCATGCCTCGCCGCCGCGCCAAGAAGCGCAAGAAGGATCTGCAAAACGCCGATCACCACCACGCAGGCACATAGCAAAAGAATGGGTAAATTTGAAAACAGAATGACTTTGATGATCTGATATCCATTGCCAAGCATCAAGTCCGGCAATGCATCCAAGCCCTTATATACGGGCGAAAGCTCAATCGTCACAAGCTTGCCGTTGTCCTCGTCCTTAAAGACCACTTCGTTGTAAACGACGCCGGGACTCTTTGGAAGGAGCGGCATGTCGCGCGCGGTGAGGCGATAAACCTCTTCGCCGTCGAGGAACACTGCAACGCCTTGATGCGCCGTCAGGAAAAGAAGCGTGTTAAAATCCGAGCGCACGTTCTTTAGCTGAAACGAAATGACCGTCTTTTCGCCAAGCGGTGCATTCGCGTCCATCACGGTCATCGTCTCGTACTCCGTGATCTCGCCATAGCCCGTCAGCGGCGCCTTTCGGAACACGGAAAGGCGGAGGTTCAACAGCCCATATAAGAATAAAAACAGGAGCAATAGGGCGGCGACGCCATATGCCCGAAGGATCAACTTCTTCATTCAAAAACCTCAGCCATTAGTCAGCAGCAGTTACAGGATATATACGAAAAATGCCGCATAGCCAAGCAGCATGAGGAAGCCGCCAAGCCTGCCAAGCTTTTTATTCTTTACGACACAAACGAACAGGAAAGCAACTGCTGCCACTGCCACGAAAGAATCCACCAGGAAGGAAGCCGCATAAGGCACGGGCGTGATCAGCGCCGTCGTTCCGACAACAAACAAAATGTTAAAGATGTTACTGCCGACAATGTTTCCGACCGCGATGTCGGGCTTACCCTTAATGCCTGCGGTAACGCTCGTCACAAGCTCAGGAAGCGAAGTACCAAACGCAATGATCGTCAGACCGATGAAACGCTCTTCCATGCCAAACGTCCTTGCAATGACGGTCGCGGCGTCTACCGTAACGTCAGAACCCTTTACGATCATGACTGCACCAACGATCACCATAATGGGTAAGAGCCAAGCGGGCTTTTTCTTCCCTGACTTTTCCTCTTCCTCTTTTTTATCGGTTCCTTTCTTCGCCATGACAAGCAGATAGATGAGATAAACGATCATGAGCCCCCAAAGGATGCCTCCCTCAAGACGACTCATCTTGTTGTCCATAAGCCCCATCGCCGCAAATGCGATGGTGATCAGGATCGTGAACGGGATCTCATATCGCACCGTGGACTTTTGCACGGGGATCGTGCAGATCACGCTGGTAAGACCTAGGATCACCAGCACGTTCATGATGTTACTGCCCACCACGTTACCGATCGTGATGTCCGCGCTCCCTTTGAGCGCTGCGGAAATGCTCACTGCTGCTTCCGGCAGAGAGGTACCCATCGCCACGATCGTAAGACCGATCACAAGCTGCGGAATGCCAAGCCTGTCCGCAATGTCGGCCGCGCCGTCCACAAACCAGTCGGCACCCTTCATAAGGAGCACAAAGCCGACCACCAAAAGCAACAGTTGAAGTAAAATCTCCATGTCATTTATCTCTCTCTCATATTTCTTACAGTGTACTGCTCATTCACTGCTTATTTACTGCTTAGATCAAGCTACTCGTGCTTCTCCTGACGGAGCGTGCACAGCAGATTTTCTATCAATTCCTTGTTCAGGACAACGGACTGGCCAAACGGATTGATCACGACGCCCGAAATCTTGGCATCGCTGAGGGCATAGGTCATAACCTCCTGGATGGGACGGTTCGTGCAAACGCCACGCTTGCCGCGTCCAAGTTCATCACGATCCGTGAACATCGGGATCCACTCACGACCACTCTGCTCACGCACCACGTCGATCACAAGATGCATTTCGCGGTTATAAGTAAAGCCTTCCTTTGCCGTGTGCTTCGCGGGCTTTACCGTGCCGTCCTCATCAGCATTCTCATCCCTCATGGGTGTGAGCATCTGACCGTCCTCGCGCATACGCTCGATCAACGTATCACGAAGGAGCGCAAAGTTCTCCTCGTTGCCCTGCTGATAAAAAGCATCCAGCGCCTTCTTCACCCTGCGATTGTCATCCTGCGTATTTGTCTCCACCAAAGGCTCACGCCCGATGAACTTGTCAAACCGCTCAAGAACACGCGTGATCTCAGGATGTAAATATCCTTCCGCACGCATCACGATGCCAATGGGAATGCCGTAGAAAGCCTCCGCCATCGCACCCGCGATCGCAGCCAAAGTATCCGTGTCGCCGCCCAGGGAAACCGCGTTGCGCACCACGTCCTCATAGGACTTGCCCTCGAGGAACGCAATGATCGCCTCGGGAACCGTGTGCATGCAATCCTCAACGTGATGATAGGAAGGACGGATCTCATCCAGCGTACGGTCCAGATTGTACTGGAACTCCGTCACGACATACTTCTTGATGTCTTCCTTCGTCATCTGATTGCGCGCCAAAAAGATCACGCTTGCCGTGGCCTCCGCGCCCTTGATGCCTTCCGCGTGGCTGTGCGTCACGCGCGCCGTAGCGGCCGCAACCTTACGCGTCCTGTCCACCGTGTCATAAAGCCATCCTGCCGCGCTCACGCGCATTGCTGAGCCATTTCCATAGCTCCCGTAAGGCTTTGCGGCATCGCCCATGCGAAGCCACTGATAAAACCTTCCGCCATAGCCCGCGTCAGGGTACTTGTGCCCCCAATGCTGCATGGATGCGGTAACCTTCTTTTCAATCTCTTCCTCGGATGCATCCCTGCCTGCGTCCATGAGTGCCTCCCCAACGGCAATCGTCATGACCGTGTCATCCGTGAAATAACTCTTTTCCGAAAAAAGTTCAAACTGTTTTGTCTTTTCGCCATTGTCATATTCAAATGGACTGCCAATAATATCCCCAAAAATCGCCCCGTACAAGTGAATACCTCCTTCCGCACATTCAACAAAAAAAATCGACATGTTGCCAAGATATATTGTATCACGTTGCGCAAAGGAATGCCATGTATTTTTTTGTTCGATTGAGGGGCGCCGCGCGGCCACAAAAAAGCGGACCGAAACCCGACATATAAAGGTCGGTTTCCGATCCGAGATTGCTGGAACCCTTCCGTGCATGCAACTTTTCATGCTGCTCCGGGCCATCGAAGAAGCGTGCGGGCAACAGGACTTGAACCTGCACGGGGTTACCACCAGAACCTAAATCTGGCGCGTCTGCCAATTCCGCCATGCCCGCGTAACGACTTTTTTATTATATATGCGAGCGCGCGGGATGTCAATCCGTTTTGTGAGAACAATGCTTTTTCTCTTGACAAGCATAATGCAATCCACTATGATGGAGTTAGCAACAGAGGGTGTATCTCAGCCCTTAAATGAGAGATTTACATGAGAGTTTCTCTTGACTCTTAACAAGAGATTTCATAAGTGAGTGTTTCGCTACTCATAAATGCGAACCTGCCAAGGGCAAGTATCATGCTTGCCCTTGATTTTTCATCTGAAAAGGACACATCTTATGGCCAAAAACAATCTTCGCTTCTTCGAAATCAATCCCCATTACATTGATTATCTATCTCTGTTCGCGCCTCATTTATTCGCCAACAAAAAGCCAGACCAACATCATGCCAGGAAATACATCGGTATTGTTTTACAGATCAACGACCTGTTCTATTTTGCGCCCCTTTCTTCAGCAAAGCCCAAACACCGACATATGCAAGAAGGTCTTGATTTTATCAAGGTCAAGCAATACTCCGTCATCAATCTCAATAATATGCTACCAGTTCCTTTAAGCGATTGTATCCCGATTGATTTCTCCAAAGAAAGGGATCCAAAATATCGCAATTTACTAATGGCGGAATACCGCTTCATCAAGATGATCGAGGAGAAAGTCCAAAAAAACGCACGTCTCTTATATAATCATAAGATCCGCTACGGCAACAGTACCCCATTAGCCAAACGCTGTAATGATTTTCTTCTGCTAGAACAAAAATGCCGAGAATACGAGCAATCGAATCTTCCAACAAATCCGTCCCTTTCGGGCACTCTTCATTCCCCTAAAAGCACTTTAGCACAATATGATGTTTTTTTCATTATTTCCGCAGTATTCTTGATTTACTGCTACTTTTCAGGCATTTGAGTTTTCTCAACGCCTCCTTTTTTCATGACACAAATTCGAAACGGCCCGCACAACTACGAAAAACCCTTTCCGTGAAAGCAAAAAGGAGCTTATCCCAAGCTCCTTTCCGTTGAATTCACATTAATACCCTTTCCATCCAAGAGTGGGTTCACGGAAAATTCTGCATCTGTTTAAAGTGGTCGAATTCGACCACTTTAAAACTTGGATTGTAAATCTGCTCCCATGTTCCAAGTAACTCGAGTGTATTTCTGTTTCGCAACCAGTTTTTTATGACATCTACCGCCCTCTTGCCCACTTGTAATTGTACTTGTAGTACAATGCGGGGCATGAAAAAAGGAGATCATCCGAAGATGATCTCCTGTGAATGAGTAAACAAGAACACGTCCAAGGCTTGGAATGCGTAGCATTCCATGATCCCGACCGAAGGGAGGGACATGACGAAGGTCACGCCCACTGGCACAAACGTGCCAAAAAGAACCGTCCCCAGTGGCACGTGACGAAGGTCACGCCCACTGGCACGTTCAGGCTTCTTCCACCGCTTTCCCGCTGCCCAGAAAATGTCTCATCACAAACAGTGCCGCGATCATCAAAGCAATTGCGATGGGCAATGCGATGAAGGCGTTGGGAATGAAGCCTGCAATGATATATGCTACGAAGCTGACGGCGGCCACGGTCAGGGAATAAGGCAGCTGCGTCGCGACATGGGTCACGTGGTCGCACTGCGCGCCGGCGCTCGCCATGATCGTCGTGTCGGAGATGGGCGAGCAATGATCGCCGCAAACCGCGCCTGCCATGCAGGCGGACACGCAAACCACGCCAAGAGGATCGGTCAGCGGGAACACGCCCAGCGTGATCGGGATCAGGATTCCAAAGGTGCCCCAGCTCGTACCGGTCGAGAACGACAGGCCGCACGCGATCAGGAACACGATCGCAGGCAGGAACAGCTTAAAGCTTCCGGCGGAACCTTCCACCACCATCTCAACATATTCTTTCGCCCCAAGGCTGTCGGTCATGGCCTTCAGCGTCCACGCGAAGGTCAGGATCAGGATCGCGGGCACCATCGACTTAAAGCCCTCAGGAAGGCAAGCCGTGATCTGCTTGAAGGTCAAAACACGGCGGATCAGATAATATGCAAATGTCACCACCAGCGTGACTGCAGAGCCCAGCATCAGGCCCACGGACGCATCCGCATTCGAGAATGCATCGATAAACCCTTCGCCTGCAAAGAAGCCTCCGGAGTATATCATGCCGATCACGCAGGACACAATAAGAACAACGATCGGCAGCACCAGATCCAGCACCTTACCGTTCGGATTTGCCGCTTCGTTTGCAGTCTCCGCCGCATTCTTCATGCCGGAGAACACGTCGCCGTTTTCCCTTGCGTTCTTTTCATGCTTCGCCATCGGGCCGAAGTCCAGATTCGTCAGCGCCAGGAACACCATCATGATCAGCGTTAAGAGCGCATAGAAATTGAAAGGAATGGCCTTGATGAACAGGTACAGACCGTTGCCGTCCTCCACATAGGACGAAACCGCTGCCGCCCAGGACGAAACCGGCGCAATGATACAGATCGGCGCAGCAGTCGCATCGATGAGATATGCCAGCTTCGCGCGAGAAATCTTGCTCTTATCGCTCACGGGACGCATCACCGAGCCCACCGTCAGACAGTTAAAATAATCATCAATGAAGATCAGCACGCCAAGCGCGATCGTCGCAAGCTGCGCCCCCGCCCGCGTCTTGATGTGCGCGGATGCCCAGCGTCCAAACGCCGCTGAACCGCCCGCCTTGTTCATCATCACAACCATGGTGCCTAGGATCACCAGGAACACCAAAATCCCGACATTCGACGGACTCGCCACCGACGCCACAATGCCGTCGTTAAAGACGTGCACCAGCGTCCCCTCGAAATTGAAGCCCGAGTACAGAAGGCCGCCCACCAAAATACCCACGAAAAGCGAGGTGTAAACTTCCTTGGTGATCAGGGCCAGCGCAATCGCAATGATCGGCGGAAGCAAGGACCAGAAGGTCATGTAGAAGTAGGAAGTAGGTTCCGCCGCGCCGCCTTCAGAAGCAAGGGCAGTCAGGGGAAGAAGGAATGTCATAAGAACAAGGGAAAGTAAGAAGATTGGAATACGACGATGCTTAGCTGTACGCATGGTAGATGCTCCTTTCTCTGTGATGATCGAATCGTACTATTGACAGTATCAATCGTGTACCGGGATGGTAATGTGATTCGATGGAAGGACGAACGTCCATAATTTTAGATTATCACAAATGCGGGGAGTGTCAATTGGAATTGTAAGATTCAGCTTATTTAATTTAATGCGCAAATTTCGATTTGGTTCCCATTTCTGAAGAAATAATGCTTTCATTTGTTTTTTTGGCAATAATCGCATTTTTTGCCAAAAGTCCAATTCGCCCCTTCATCCGCTATACATTCCATCGAAACCGTTTCCTTTACAACCCGAAATTGGCCTTTCTCGTATACCTCTTCTATCATCCCAGATTCAGTGTTCTTGAGCAGTAGGGGCCAAACCGTGGCATGAAAAGAGGCTCGGCGAATGCCGAGCCTCGAAATGATTACATCAATTATGACCTAGGAACATCTCCTGTTGTCAAGTATACTTCAAATATGATCGGCATACACAATTATCATTATCTCCATGATCATCATCATACCAAAGTATATTAAATACCTTACCCGTCATATATCCATACAGTCTGTGTGTCCCATCAAGTCGTAGTGAGATCAACGATTCCGCTTCGATGAACTTTGATAACAATCTATCTTGTGCTTTTTTAGACAATGCATTCGTGTTAATGGAATGATTGTTCTTTTTTGCCACCAGCAAAATCTCTTTCCATGTTTGTGTTTCCCACGCTTTTAACTTCGGGAATATTTCGTTCCAAAAAGCGTCGCCGACATGATCCTTAGAAAATGCCCACATCTCCTTGTCAGCATTGTTAAAAGTCCATGAGGGATTCTCTGAATAATATTGCTCAGGGTCTCCGCCCTGAGCAATATATTTTCCAATCGGATTCTCCTTTTGAATTACCTCTTTCTTCTTTTTAGAGCCCGCCATAATACATCGCCATACTTTCTTTTGAGATAATGTTATTAGAACCGACGCCCGCAGGTACTCCAGCCCTCGCCTGAACCCACGGATCTTCCATGTGCGTCAATTGACTCAACCACTGTGCGTCGCGCTTTCCATAATGCGCAAGCACCTTGTCAATCGTATCCTTTTGCTCATCAGTCAGATTGCCTTCTCCATCAGGTTCATCACTAGCGCCTACAGAATACTTTCCCTGCGTTTCACGAAACAATTCCGCGCACACAGGGCCATTCGCCCACGCATGAAAATCCTCCGGGAATAACGGTGCTTCGTCCCACACAAGCGACCATGCCTGCGAATAGTAGCAAAGCTTCTGCAGCTTCATCGTTGACATAGGACCCGACTTTTCCAGTATGTACTTTGCCGTATCATATACATTTGCCATCGCTTTACCTCCACAAACAAGCTCCCAATTCCGTTCAACCTAACACAACACCATTTCCCATAAGCATTTCCCTTAAACTAATTATAACATAACAACACACAGAAAGTCAACAGATAAGTCGAACATTTGTTCTACTTGCAGACATTTTATGTTGTATAACAAGTTATAAGAATGCTTTATGATAATTTCACGAAATCGCATTTGCTATATAGTTTTTGAATTCTAATAATTCTGCACTTTTTATATAATAACCTAAATTAATCATGGTTTTTCCAATTGAAACTGTTTTTTGTTGCATTTTCACATCGACATTAACTATTTCACCAACATCTAGCATTTGCGGTCCCTCGAAAAGCACTCCTAAGAAAATGGCCCTGGTTTGCATGTTTATGTTTTTGCTTTTCTTATCTAAATAGCCCATTTCATCCAAGATCAATATTGGAGAACCTGACGAACCAGGAAAACAAGCCATGTCGACCACTCCTATGCTCTTTCTGTTAAAATCGAATGCTGGATGTGAAGCCGTATATCCTCTTCTGAATAATGGATAATTATGTATTTGATCCCATAAGCCATTAGGGTATCCTACCATAACGACCTGCTCAAGTGCGCTCAACTCTTCAAGTTTTTCTTGCTCATAGATTAAACTATCATCTAGCGCTCTATAAAAAACATATTTACCAGTTCGTCTATGAACCTCCTCAAAGAGCGGGTTCACAAATGTAAAGCACAAATCCTGGCTAGAATGAAAAACCCAATTTGTACAAAATGAAACAGCAAAAGATTCGTCCAGTGCAACTTCACCATTTTTATCTTCACACAAATGAAGATTAAACCTCATTATAGCATTCGGATTTCCATTTACCACATGCTTATTCGTAATGATCACAGGGACGATCGTATCACCATAAACAAAATGATTAAAAAACCCAGTACCCGTCGAGCCATCGGGGCTCTCTAATCTTATCGTACTAAACATCATTTGTTCAGAAAGGGAAATTGGTTTCATACTGTAACCTCTCCATCTATTTTGCGTGTCGTTGTTAGAGCCCGGCAGAATTAGCCATTCAGAGACCAGCAGAAACAGCCAATCTGGGCTCAAAAGAAAAAGCCAATGCATCAGCTTTTCCTTTCCTTAGTTGTTGTTTTTCGGCAATGCCGCGGACGGACCGGCTGTAAGGGATATCGTCTCATCAATTGCTGAGCCTCGATGAATTTCCGTCATATGTTTGGGTTGCATCACACCACGGAATGCATTCATGTGTTCTGCCTGCTTCAAATATGCGTCAAAAATTCTGGATACATGTCAACTTGAGAGCAAAATGTACATTAGTTTTCTCCCGAACAGTGTTATTCTGTAATCCTTTTTGTCGGAAGCTGGAATCATGATCGTACCAGGATAGTTTTCGGTCGTCACAGGCCTAGATATTGCGGTATATACACCATAGGAGGACATTCTTATTAGTGCATCTGGTACCTCCTCATCCTTAACCTGCGACCATTCTTCTTGTTTCAATGCCTCAATGTCTCCCGGGAGAAAACGATTTATAATTTCAGAGTAAGCCGCAAACTCTCTCCATTCAATCTCATTTGTCAAAAAAGCGAGATAAAGTTTTGCCAGCCATCTGGGTTTATCTTCTCCTAAATACTGTGCGAGAATAATTACAACATATTCTAGTTCCTTCTCTTTGTCCTTATCCTTCTTATTTACAAAGTCATTGATATATTTTTCCCTTTTATCACCCGAAATCCCGTATCCAATCTCGTTTAGGAAAATACATAATTGTTTTATATGATGGCGATCAGATATGGTTTTCCCAATCTTATAAAGTGATACGACCGTTGAAATAAATGGAATGTCTTTTATCACATCATCCTCTATCAACAAATCCAAGCCATATTCTGCATATTGCACGGCAATCTCGGTACCTGATGATTCCAATTCTTTTTTGAATGCCTCCGATAAATTCATTACTATGTCCCCGCTCTTCAGAATAATTTATTACATATATTGCCTCCACTCATCACTTTAATCCTACCAAATCTCTCCCAACAACTCCATTAGCAGATTAGCAAAATAGTTAGGCGTGTTTTTGTGCCAAATACTTAATTTACATCCATATTATGGCGGCGCGCTGCGATCCTGCAAATGGCGTCCTACTTCGGCCGCATTTGCGGAGCTAATCGGCCGTGATGCGCAGCGAGCGGCCATACTTTTGCTTTGATTTAAAACCACGTTATTCCTCATAATGATGTTATGCCACGAAAGTGGTAAATACATCATACGGAGGGATAATGCATGCTTGATTACAAGGACATCATTATCAAACGCTACGCCCTGGAAATGTCGGGAAGACAGATTGCGGAATCACTGGGCGTGAGCAAGTCAGGAGTCAATGAATTCCTGAACGCATTTGAAGGGTGTGACGCCCTTCAGTACCCTTTGCCGGAAGGCATCACCAACTACGGGATTGCCGAGTTGGTGTACGGCCATGCCACGGGAGGACGAAACCTGAGTTTCACGCTGCCGGATTTCGCGGAAGTGGAATCCCTGATGGGCAGCCGAAAAAACATGACGCTTTCGTTTCTCTGGGGCCGGTATAAAAACGCGTGCGTGGCTGACGGCGCCAAGTTCTATTCCTACCGACAGTTCTGTGAACTGTATCAGGAATGGTGCAGGGAAAACGCGGAATCCATGCACCTCAACGCCGTGATCGGTCAAAAGATTGAGGTGGACTTCGCCGGGAAGACTTTTGACCTGACTGATCCCGTAACCGGCGAGGTTTTCAAGATAGTCGTGTTTGTGGCCGTTCTTCCGTACTCGCAGTACGTGTACGCGGAAGGAATGCTCTCGACCAGGGAACCTCAGTGGATCGAGGTCAACAACAACGCGCTGCGCTACTTTGAGGGCGTTGCGCCCATCGTGGTCTGCGACAACTGCAAGCAGGCCGTAATCGCGAACAGGGACTGGATTGAACCTGAGCTGAACAAAGATTACGCCGAATGGGCCGAGCACAATCACGCGGTGATCCTTCCCGCAAAGGTGCGCAAGCCGAAATACAAGAGTTCCGTTGAAAATGCGGTCGGAATCCTTGAAAAGGGATTCTTTCACGACCTTGAGGAAAACCGTTACTTTAGCCTGGCTGACTTCAACGGTGACCTTTGGGCGGGACTTGAAAAGCTTAACCGCGCAAAGCTCAAGGGCAAGGATTACAGCCGCTTTGACCGCTTCCTTGAGGAAAGGCAGGCGCTCCTTCCGCTGCCAGCCGAACCTTATCATTACCTTGAAAGGAGAAACGCCAAGGTTTCCGCGGACTTTCACGTCCGTTTCGACAACGCTTATTACAGCGTTCCGAAGAATTACGTGCACAAGCAGGTGTTGATCCGCGCGACTGCCGCCACGGTAAGAATCCTTGACCAAAACGGCACGAAGCTGTGCGAATGGCCCCGCGCAACCCGCAAGGGCCAGTGGCAGACCAATCCGGAACACCTTCCGCAGAATTACAAAAACTACTCGGAATGGAACGGCACTTACTTTCTTCAAAAGGCGCTTACCGTAGGCCCCAATGCCGTTGAGGTGATTCGCCGCATTCTTGCCAGCAAAAAGTACGAGGTTCAGACCTACAGGCAATGCATGGGCGTTCTCGGCTTTGCCGGGAAATACGGGAAGGCGTCCCTCGAGGAATGCTGCAGGCAGGCCGTTGAGCTCAACAAGGCCACTTACACGTTCATTAAGAACTCGATTCCCGCAGTTGCCGCCGAAACCATGACTGACGCGGACCGCAGGCGGATTAACGCCGAGAAAAACAAGGGAGCCTACGTCATGGGTTCCGAAGCGTCCAACCTCGACCGCCTTCTGGAAAGGAGCAGACAGCTGCTCGAGGAATCCGGGGAAGGAGGTGACGCGGAATGATTAAGGGTGACGAACTGCTTCTTGACCTCGAGGAACAGATGAGAACCATCAAGCTCCCGCTCATGGCTCTCAAGCTTGACGAACTCTACCGCTCACCGAACTGGCTGCACATGGACAAGCTCGAGGTCCTGTCAGTGCTGATTGCGCCTGAATTCAAGGATAAGGTTAGCAAGACGACAACCAACCGGCTGCGCACCGCCAACATCGTTGGCACGCCCTGTGAAATAACTTCCTGCAGGAATTCCACGGCCAGGAAGTATGAACCTTCCGGAGCACCCAAAACCCTGTCTTCCATGCGCTTTATAGAGGAAGGACAAAACGTTTGCATCCTCGGGGCGTCAGACAGCGGAAAAACCTACCTGGCAAAAGCGCTGGGCGCCGCAGCGTGCGAAAAGTATCGGGTGAGCTACAACCGCTGCAGCGAATTGCTCGAGAGGCTTGTGGCCTTAAAGCTTGAGGATTATGCTCGTTACGAACGGCAGATGAGAAGACTTAAGAACTTTCAGCTGCTAATCCTTGACGACTTTCTTTTGAACACCATTACCGATGAGCGTGAGGTCAAGATCCTTTTGGAGATCATGGAGAAGCGCATTGAACTTTCAAGGAGCACGATTGTTTGTTCCCAAAGGGAGCCTGAAAGCTGGAAGTCCATGATCATGAATGACGAAGTGTCCGCCAACGCCATCATGAAGAGGGCAACCAAGCACTACGTAGTAATGATACAGTTACAAAACGCCACTTAAACGGTGGCCGATAGCTACGCCGCGTGGCCGCTGAAAAACGCATCAGTGGCCACCGAGCGGCGCAAAATGCACCATGATTATCCGAATTCGAATTCTTGGCAATAAATATACAAAAATTAACAAAAACATATGCATATGGATATTTAACGCGGAAAGATTCATATTCATCTTTGTTATCAGGCGGTATCTCTCCCCTATAATAAGCAGTCACAAAGGCTTGCATATCATCGCACAGGGTACATTCTATGTCTTGGTAAAGTTTTAAGCATGTATTACCCACAAAAAAAGAATATTTCGAAACAATATGCTGCAGCTTCTCCGAAAAATGGTTGCCAAAATAATGGTATTTCAAGATTCTTCCCTGGATAGTATTATCAGCTTTTATAAAAGCTTGTCCATCAATTTTCTTGCGTAATAGAATATGTTCTATATAAACATCATGTTGATATGCCCATTTTTTTATTCTATCAAATTGCTCAATTCTGATTTTCAACTCTTTTCTGTTATCACTGTATACTTCATCTGGCAAAATCTTATCACAATCCACGGCACAATATCCATGAATTGATTGATTATCCATAATCTGCGGTTGATGCTCTGCCTCCTTCCATTCCACCAAACCCAATTTTCTGTTTCTTCTATGCGATACGCCTGTATAGATTTCAATGATATCAGCTTTTCTTTTTTGATCCCTTATTGAATTCTCCATATTAAGATTCGTAGACAACAACGATACTTGACTTGAAACATAATTCATCATTCGCCTGTCATGAAGTGTTCTCATTGGCAATTCTTCGGGGGAATAACAGCAATTCTTTAACTGAGAAGGATCATCAGCAAAAATTCGACTCTTGGGAAATAATGTCATGTAATTGACACTGATTTGAGAAATATTATTTTTTTTCAAAAACTCTATTGTCTGCACGGCATCTTCTGTCTGCTCACCAATAAGGCCAAAATTCACCGATACGACAAGATTCAGTTTTTTTGTTTTCGCATATGCGTACATTCGAGCAAGCTTATCCGTATAGTTTTGAAATGTATCCGCTGAAACCAATTTCCCTAAACTCGTTAGCACTCTCTCAGATGCACTCTCAAGTCCAACCACAACATCTTCAAAACCCGCTTGAGCCAGTCTATTTATAACCGTCTCATTCAAAAGATCTACTCTTGTGCAGCACCAAAACTTAAATTCCAAATTGGCCTCTATGATTTCATCACATAACCTTAATGTCCTTTCTGTATCTCCCGAAAAACAATCATCGTAGAAAAAAATCTTGTGTCCATCTCCACCGATGTTGTCCTTTATATATTTGAGTTCTGTTATTACCATCTCAATTGGATAAAAATCACATCGTCCATCCATTTCGGAATAAGAGCAAAAATTACAACGCCCGATGCATCCTTTGGAACTAATTAGACCCATATTGAGCGCCTCTTTTGCAGGAACAATGCCATTTGAATAAGGAGGATGTATTTCAGCGAGCAAAACTCTCTCTGCTTTTGATGGATCAAAATCCAAACCACTTTTCCCATTGATTATCTGATAAAGTGTATCACACTCATTGACATAGCAATAATAATCCACCAAAATATGCTGGCGAAAATGATTCATGATATATTCACTTACTGGGCCTATTGCAATGATTCCTTCTCCTTTGTTCTGAGATGCAAGTCTATTAATGACAACCTTGCTAATATAGTAGTTGTAATCACTAATATGGAAAACATAATAGCGACATTTCATTTCCCGTATTCCATATACTATATCATTTATGCTGTAAGCATCCAGGTCAATGTATTGAACAGATTTTACATTCTTGCTTTTCAGATATGACCTTATGTACGATGAACTGATTTCATAATCCGCCCCCCGAAATATCCCATCTATAACATTAAGATAAACAAAACAATAATCATACTTTGTCAATTATCTTCACCTTGCTCCGTTTGATTTGGTCCAAGCGCACAACTCATCTGCTATAACCCGAACTGCTTTTTTCCACTCTTCAATTTCCATCGTAAGGATTGGCATTAATGTCAAGCCAATTTCTGAATAATAAACGATGACGCCTTTATATAATAGCCTTTTCCGAATTTCAAGAATATCACTAAAGTCAAAATCATTTGCCTTGTTGACTAATGCAATACCAAACATAAAACCAGCGCAATAAACATATTCCACAGCATCAAGCCCAACTAATGCATCGTTTAGTATGCTTTTAAATAAAGGCGCTTTCTGGATAAATTCGCCAGAAAGTTGATTATATTGTTCTAGTGAAGCTATCATTGACGCACACGCCAAAAGATTGCCGCCCTGGGTTGATCCATGCTGCAAGAGCTGGCCGCTCCGAGTGAATCCTAAAACAATGCGTTCACTAACAACCGTTGCCGCCAACGGCAAATAACCAGAATTGATTCCCTTAGACAGACATACAATATCCGGAGAGACCTCAAGTGCTCTAAAGTAAAAATCACTTCCAGTTCGATAAAAACCAGTAGCGACCTCATCCATGGTCACCAAAATATCATTTTCTTTACATATTCTTACGAGATTCCTTAAAAATCCAGTACAGGGGATAATCCCACCTTTTGAAGCCAAAATGGGTTCAATAATGATTCCAGCTATCAATTCTTTTTCTCTGTTAATCAGTTCCTCAACTTCATTAAGACAATCGAAACTACACCGCGCACACATGTGTGCCTGAAATGAACCATTAATAAATTGCATCTCCGGCAAACATGGACCAATATTGTCGTGGCAGCTCCTTTCAAGCCCCCCTGCACTTATTCCTCCATAGTATGTCCCATGATAAGACTCTGTGAAACTGATAATTTTTTTCTTTTTGTTTAGTCCACGATTATCCCAATAACTGCGCATAATCTTTATTGCACATTCGATGCTTTCTGAACCAGAGCACCCAAAGACAACCCTTTTCATCGGTTCTCCAACAAATTCCAGCAGTTTTAATGCAGCTTTCACAGCAATCTCATTTGTATGCTCAAACAATGAGCAAAATGGAAGTTCAGACATTTGGCTGCTAATAGCTTTTAGAATTTCGGAATTATTATATCCCAGATTTACATTCCAAAGTCCACTGGATGCCAATAAACGAGCATCCTTTTCTTATCAAAGGAATACTAATTCGCCCGTCTCCGCAAGCCAGTTCCAGAATAGTACCTTTTACAGGAATGCATTCCGTATTATAAAAAGCCAGATCCAGTTCATCTGGCTGACTGTGTAAGGCATGATAGAAATCCTTAAAGATTCCCTTATACATTTCGCAATTGATGATTTTGCTTCCATGTATGCGCTCCAAAAAAGCTTCCTCGTCCATAAATGTCTCCATTCCAATATGACACCGTCCAAAACATCCTATAGTTTGTTTCCCTACTCCATGTGTGGTATTTGTATGATTTATGCAAACGCAGAAACCGGTGCATCAACTAGGAAATATTGTATCACACCTCAAATTGTGCGTTCAATGCATCTTACCCCCCGAAAAATGCATCTTACCGAGGCAAAATAACAAATATTAGGCAAACACTTGGTTTTTGGTCAAATTATGAGCAGTCATTTGATTCCTGTGCGAAACAGGATGGTCATTCGCTTTTCGCGGGTCAACGAAGGCAAATTTGAAGCTTTCTGCGCCATGAAATTGTCACTAATTTGATCTTATAGAACGGCCCAATTTTATTATTGCCTTATCCCCGATTTGTTTTCAACACCCAATTGATGAACTACGCTTTTTTTTGATGAACTACGCTCTTTTGGCAAAAAGAGAGGCCGAAGGGCTCTTTTTTGAGTCCTCCGGCCGGGTCGTTATGCCTGCTGCCAGGATCATATTTCCTTATTATGCATCACCCATTTGATAGTTGTACATGTCACGGAAAATGCTTTCCCTTCCCATCAATTCATCAAACGGTCCTTCCTCAACGATCTTTCCGTTGTCCATTACAATGATCCTGTCAAACGACCTAGTGATACCTAACTGATGCGTGATCATCATAACCGTCTTATCCCTGAAATCATCCATGGATCTGCTAAAGATGCGGTCTTCCTGAAGCGGATCGATCTTGGCCGTAGGTTCATCCATGAGGATTAATGATGAATCGTCATAAAAAACTCTGGAAAGTGCTAATCTCTGTTCTTGTCCTCCTGAAAGCTCCGTCGCATTTTCATAAAGATCCCTGCCCAGTTTTGTTTCCACACCTTCCGTTAATGCATCCAAAAAGTCTCCACATTGTGCTTTTCCCAATGCTTCAGCAACGCGCTTCGGATTCTCCTCCTGCCCCATGACAACATTGTCCTTAATACTTAACTTATATATGTTATAATTCTGACTCATTAAACTGATCGCGCAATGCTGACCATGGCAAAAATACTTACTGACATCTTTTCCATCGATCGAGATCTCGCCGGATGCCGGCTGATATAAACCCAAAAGCAAATTGAGCAGCGTTGTTTTTCCAGATCCATTTCTTCCAACGATTGCAATCTTTTCCTTTTTTCGTACAAAGAGGCTAAGGTTATCAATTGAAAACCCGCCATTTTCATATTGATAGGACAGATTACAGATCGCAATCTCCGGCGCATCGTACAAATGTACTGCAGTTTTCTCGGGTATGATCTTTTCCAGAAACTTACGCATCGCGGAAACATATTTCTTCACGGCATTAGCGTCACCAACCATTGAAAAGAAATACAGGCTGCTGAGTTTTGTCACCAATGCATAATCCTGCCAATAGACGGAAATGTCCAGGATTCCTCGGTATCTTAACAACAAGATCAAGGCTATCATTGCGATCATGTACAAATACAAGTTATCATACAGATTCTTAAACAGATTCCATGCAAAGAATTCCTTCCTGCACTTCACCAAATGATCTGCATATTCCTTGACGTCTTGATCATATAGATCCATGACATGCGAATAGTTCTCCTCATCCCTCAAATAATATGCATTCGACTTTAGATAGAACAGTCTCCTGTAATAATCGTTTTTCCTAATGGATGGCTGCAGTTTCTGTTCACTGGCAAATTTCCTGTCCGAAAGCCTTTTGTGCAAAAAGTAATTCATCGCAAAATGAAACGCAAGCATAAGGACGATCAGGGCCATTACATAAACATCTTGCCTCACAAGTTCCACGCAAAAGAAGCCAACGTAAATACATGCGATCACGGCATTACAAAGAATGTTGACGGACAGGGCAATGTACTGCCCGCAGTTTTGGACCACAAAGGTATACTCATCATAGTTTTCTTTATTTAGTTGTTTTTCTATGTCCTGACGCAAACTGGCTTCGTAAATATTGCGCTTGATTTTAGGGATTATTTCCAACTCGAGGAACAATTGGCATCGTTCCGAAATCTTGGAAAGCAAAATGCGAAGCGCCACGATCCCTGCTCCGGCAAGACAGATTTGCAACGTAGTGTTCCACGATGCCCCATGAATGATTGCTGATAGCAAAAAGGCAAGATAATATACTTCAAACAGGAATTGCAAAACGCCTGCCAATATGGTCGTCAAACAATATCCGATAATGTTCTTTTCCCCATATTTCATCACAAGCCTAATGGCATATAATATATCTTTCTGACTACTTTTTTTCATGATCAATCTCCAAGCAGAACATTGTATTTGCTGTCATACGCCATGCGGAATTTCCCGTTCGCCTTTAACAATTGATCAAAGGTTCCGCTCTCACAGATCGCACCGTTTTCCAACCATATGACTCTGTCTGCATATTGGGCGTTCTTTATGTGATGTGTAATGAAAATCAATGTTTTCCCTGCACATTTCAAGCATTCAAACAGTTCTTTTTCAGCCTTGGGATCCATGTGGGACGAAGGCTCATCCAAAATAACAATTGGCTTTTGCATTGCAAGCACTCTGGCGAGTGCTAATTTCTGCATTTCTCCCCCAGAGAGCAAAACTCCGTCTTCAGAGAATTCTTTTCCGATCACGCTGTCTATTGAATTCTCAAGCGATTCAACCTTGTCCTTCAGACCAACTTGTTCCAAAAGTTCCCAGACAAACTTCCGATCTTCTTCAGTTATCGCTGATTTCATCAGAATGTTTTCTAATACGGACGCTTCCATCACAACCGGTTCCTGGCCCATGTATGCAAACAAATGGCGATACTCCTTCTCGGAGATCGTACTTGCCTCTCTGCCGCCAACGTAAACATGTCCTTCCGTTGGCTTATAATACCGAAGCAGCGCTTTTAGGAGCGTGCTTTTTCCTGCTCCGTTTGGCCCGACGATCGCCAGGGAAGACCCTTGTTCCATTGTAAAAGACAAGTGGTCAACAACAATGTGTCCGTCAAACTCCACTGTGAGATCTTTTATCTTTAGGGTCAAATCCTTTTCACTAAATGGTTCCGTTTCTTCCGTCTGCCCCTCAACATTCATGAAATTCAAATAGAATTGGAATTTTCTTGAATGATCAACAATTCTTGACAGGTGGCTTGAAATCATCGAAAGTGTGTAATACAGCGTTAATGCACCCGTTAACAGCATTACCATGTCGCCGGCTGAATAAGCGTGCCTAACAACAATTCCATAACACACATAGCCGAGCAGTCCAAAATAAGTCACCACCTCAGGTATGGCTGCCCTAAAAACATCGACTGGCAAAATGACCCTATAGGTATCCTTGATCAGTCTTTTGGCTGCATCCAAATTATGATCATACAAACCCAGTATTGCCTTACTAATGCTTGAAATTCTGGTTTCAATCGCATAATCGCGAACATAAAACACTCTTTCGCAATACTCGAAAACATTAGCGATTCTTGCACTTTTTTCTTTCAGTTTTATCCCGACGACGGAGATAAAAATCTCGAGGATCACTCCGAGGATCAAGCATCCCAGCATGACTAGCAGGATCTTCGCGTTTACTAAAGTAACGACAATGGTCGTGGTAACAATCCTGATCATCATTCCCCAAAATGAATTGAGCCATTCCGCAGACGCTTTGGCAGCTTCTTCCGCATTATCCATGGCCAACTGAAACTGATCAAAAAACTCAGGGCGATCATAATTCTCCATGGACACTTCATGCATCTTTTTGAATATATTTCTTTGGACAACGCCTTTCAAACGGATTTCCTCTTTGGGAAGCATACGGTTTCCAACGACATGAGAAGATATGATCACCAAAAAGGTTAATAAAAGATTAACGCTTATTGCGATCAATACTATGCCGAAATCAATTTCACCAGTGAAATATCTCGTTATCACCGAAGGCAAAATGACCCCGTTGCAGATAATGCTTATTGAACTCAGCAACTCTTTTAAGAGGTTGTATGGAAGCAGCCATTTGGGCATGTTGGAATAATATAGTTTCATTGCTTTAATCATGGTTTTTGTCCTTTGGTGAGTATGGCGATGAGTAACATGGTTTTGCAAAAAGAAAGCCGGCGGGCTCATTTTAAGTCCTCCGGCCAGCTAGTTGATCGTGGTTGAAGAATATTTATTTGTTCCTGTCGATGGTAACTTTCTTGATGAAATCATTGTAGGCGTCCTTGACGGCCGGGATGTATTTTCGGCCTAGGGGAAGGACGACGCCGTTTGTCATCTGCATTTCATCCCAAAGCAGTTTACGGATGTGCTGAAGGTTCGCAAGATAGGACTTGTGGGTCCGCATCATGGTCGTTCCGTTGATCTGCTTTTCCAGATCCTTGATGCTGTCATAGCCCGTGATCTCTTTCTCCTTTGAACAGATGACAACATAATTGCCCTTTGCCTGGATAAAGATGATCTGATCAAGTTTGATACAACTGCTTCCGTCGGCGGTTTTATATATCACGTCGATGTTTTCCATATTCTCGCGGATCGCGGTCCGAAGGCAGCTTTGCACGCCGGCAACAACGATCGGCTTCTCCAAAAATGCGAGTGTCTTTAGGTCGACCGTATCCCACTGAAGTTCCTTATGGCTGGTCACGAAAACAATGCGCCAGATCAGGTCGTTCCCGCGCAGCTTTTCCATCACCTCAAGGCCATCGATACCAGGCATTTCAATGTCAAGGAAGAGCAAAAGCATGCGATCGCCTTGATAGGCAAGCACTTCCTCACCTGACGAAAACTCGATAAACTGAAACTCCTGCTCCTGTCTGGTGAGATAATCACTGCATATTGTCTTTATGTGGTCGCGATAAGCCGCTTCGTCATCACAAATACCAATCGTGATCATTTTCTCCTCCACCTCAATCTAGCATATCTCTTACATTTTACATGAAATGGCGGAAAAAACAAACATTTTTTGCATTTTTGTGCTAATTTAAAAACACCACTCCCGAAAGAGTGGTGTTTTCATCCCCCAATAACCCTCATAGCTCGGCCGATGTTAACTAGTCTTTTTCCCTCCAGTCAGGATATCCCATATCCAGTCCCAAAAACCAGCCTGAGCCAAAATAATTTCTAACCCAAACATTTTGCATTCCCCCTTATCGCTAAATCTAAACTCATTATGGTGAATGCTCTGACAAAAATCAACAACCAATTGATGAACTACGCTTTTTTTTGATGAACTACGCTCTTTTTGCCTCTAAAACACGATTTCGACCTGAAAAATGCCTTGATCTGCACTTTTTTTGAACTCCCCATGGAGCTTTTCGACCGTGTTCTGAATGTTCATCAAGCCAAAACCATGGTTCCCGCGATCACTCTTTGTGGTCGACAGAATGCCCTTTGCGTTGACATCTTCTTTACAGGTGTTGGAGATGCGGATGCATATCTTTTCGCGGAAGGTACCACAGGAGACATGGATTTTCTTTTCTCTTCCATCCTCCACTTGTCTTGCCGCTTCCACCGCATTGCTCAGGAGGTTGGAAAAGATGACGCACAAATCAAAGGTTTCAATTTCTGTACGCTCTGGGAATCTACCGTCCCATTCCCAGGTAATCCCCGCCTCAAGGGCTTTTTGATGCCATTCGCTGATGATCGCATCCACGGCGACAAGCCCTGTGAATTTTTGCACTTCCAGCTTTTTCGTCTCCACGCGAAGACGATTCACATAGGCTTTTAGCTGGTCCGCGTCATTCGATTGGATGCACTGCTCTAACGCCGTAAGATGCGCATTCACGTCATGTCTAAAGCGCCGTATCTTCTGATCGTTTTCTACGATTTCATTGATGTGTTCTTCTTGCCGTTTTAGGCAGAACTGATAGTATTCGTTTTCAATTTTGTATTGCAGAGCACGCTTCTCAATAACGGACTGCCAAATGATCAAACCACTGAACACGACCCCGGCACTCGCCAAGCAAATGCCAAAGAGCCGCGGCCAATCCGAATACTGTGTTTCACCCTGAACAACGCCCTGTGAAATACCAACGATGATAAACATGCAAAGGGAACCCGCCAACGCCAGCAAGTATTGCGGAATGCTAAAGTGAACCATCTCGCCCTCTTTGCGAAGTCCCTTGAACAGCAAAGACAAAACAAAGAAAACAACCGGGAAAAAGCACATTGCAAGAAACACCCATGCTTCCGTTCTCATAAAAATGCCATAGGGAACCCGAAACAGAAATGCCAAAATATAAGAGCCTAAAACATTGACGACGCCCGCGCCAAAAAATGCAATGGGAAAGCGAAGAAGCGCAATCAAATAATGCCCCTCTATGAGAACGAGAATGGACAACAGGGCAAGAATTGTGACAGGAACATTGTCCTTTTCAAACAAGCCCAACACTTTGACGCCCATCATTAGCAGTGCTCCCGTGCACACAACGCCAATGCAAAATGGCTTGTTCTTGCGAAACGGCATGCGAAAAATCCATCGATAAACGATGAAATAGCTCAGAATATTAGTCAGATAATCCCCCGCCCAGATAAACATGTTTCCCCTCTCCGATATTTCCCCAAATCAAGTTAGGCAACCCTGATTTATCGATATTTCTTCTCAGGAAATGCCTGATAAAATCTGTCCTTGTCCTCGTACATGCGCCTGTCGGCGATGCTCATGGCATGACGCAGGTCAAGCTGCTCGCCGTCGTCGAAGCAATATCCCACGGAAAAGCTGATTTCAGCGTCTGCTTCGCACACCTCGCGCAGTTTGTCAATGCGCTCCTTCAGATATTCCTCCGTGCAGTCAAGGGAAATAAGCACAAACTCATCGCCGCCCGCGCGGTAGATCTCTTCGTCCACGAAGACCTGACGAAGGATGGCAACGGACTTTTTGAGCATGCCGTCGCCGGCGCCATGTCCCTTGTTGTCATTTGTCTGCTTTAGGCCGTTCAGATCGGCAAAGATCACGCCAAGGGTCTTGGGCTTTTGGAAGGTGGGCGAATCAAACTCCAGGACGCGGTTGTTCATGGCATTTCGGTTCTTTGCCCCCGTCAGAAGGTCCATGGTGCTCAAAACCTCAAGGCGCTGCAACAGCATATAATTGGCGATCTTCGAGGCTATGAAGAACGTGGCCAGCTCCAGCACGCCCTTAATCTTCACGGTGTTTTCCACGTCAAAGTTAGATGCCCAAATGTAGCCAAGAAGCCTTCCGTCGTACTTTAATGGGAACAGCACCAATGTCTCCACCGTGGCGCGCATAAGGGAAGCGTGCCAGCGCGGATTTCGCTCGCGGATGGTCTCCATGTCCTGCTCATTTTTTATGATCAGGCAGGTGCTGCCGTCCAGCGTGTCCTTCCAACTCTCCACGGTGTCATAAAAGTCTTTGTTCATCTTCTCCTTCGGGCGGGAGGGCGTATAGCCTTCGCGTTCGGAATCTGCAACGACGTGGCAGTCTCGCTTTTCCTCGTCAACTATGAGAATGCAGCAGCGTCTTGCACCACAGATGTCGCGGATGTCATCGATCACCTCGCGTATGCATGCTTCAAAATCCTCTGATCTATAAAGCTTGATGCAGGAATTGAGCACTGCGGAGGAAACCTCATGAGAAACGTCTGACATCGTACCGGTATCCGCCTTCGGAGCCACGTTGTAGGAATACAGGCAGTAGCCCACATTTTCTTTATCGGAGGCAAGCGGCAGAAGATACATCTCCAGCCAGAGTCCCATCTGCGGAATGTCCACGTAGGCATGGAGCTGCTGCTTTCCGATGGCGCTTCTGTAACAGAAGTCCTCGAAATTTAGGTTGGGCGGAAAGCACGCTTCATAAGGCATGCCGTTTTCGAAAGCATATCCCCGTATCATTTTGATTTCTTCCGCATGGGCACGATTGCCCGCGGCCACCCTGATGTTCCCGTACTTACCATCCGGAAACACCTCAACAGACATCACACAGGCCTTACACTCATACTGATCCAATAAACTCTGAAAGTCCATCGCAATCACAACTCCCCAATTTGTTCTATTTTTGTAGGAAACCTGATGAAACCATGCCACTTTTAGAATACAACAGTTTTTCAGGGTTGGCAAGGGCGAAAGAAACAAGATGCCATCGCCGTAATGTATAAAAATACCCTCCTTCCAGGTTTCCCGGGAAAGAGGGTAGACGCCTCTTGTCAAAACGGATGATTTACTTGTTTTGCGAATTTAACCAATCATTATACTGATAGATGGTCCAGTTTTTCGTGCATCCGCACTCGCATGCCCATGTACCCCACATATTTTTCTTCCATGTGGTCGTTGTTTTGCAGTTACTGCAGATCATGCTGAGCTCCGTTGGCGAAGTAAACCCGCCGCTTACATCCTTCAGATCTTCCTCTTTCAATACCTTTTCCTTTTCGTCAGCCATTTGTAAATCCTCCTTTTGGGTTTTGTGTCTCAGGCTGTTTTGACTGGTCCTTTGCAAATACATACGAACCTAGCCGTCAAAATCCACGCAGCTTCCTTCCTAAATCCGTCCTAAATGCTTCTTAAATCCGTCTTAAATCCATCTTAAATCCGTCTTAAATCTTTGATCCCTTAAATCCTTAATCTGAAATTCCATAACTCCGTAATCATTATATCATGTCTCCACCCAAATAGGAACAAAATTTCGCATCCCACGCGGGAAAATGGACCACGAGCCCCGTCCCCTAGGTCCACCCGCTGGCCTACCTACTGCCTGGCTTGCTTCTTCCGCTTTCGGGCAGTACCACCCTACGCCTTCCGCTACTGCCTGGCCTGCTTTTTCCGTCTCCGGGCAGTAGTCACCTACTCCATCTCCACAAGCTTCCTGTCCTTCAGCAGAAGCTTCTTCGTCGCCACATGCTCAACAAACTCCATGTCGTGAGACACGAAAACCAGCGTTCCTTCATATTCCCTCAGCATTTGCTCCATGGCTTCCATGGACGGAAGATCCAGGTAATTCGTGGGTTCATCCAAAATGAGTACGTTCACGTCGGACACAAAAAGCATTGCAAACGCAAGCTTCATCCGCTCGCCGCCGGACAGATCGCCCACCTTCTTTTCGATGTCCCTCTTGCCGAGAAGAAGCCTTGCAAGAACGGTCCTCGTCACGTCTTCCTTCTGGATGCTGACATGCATTGCATTCCACAGAACCGACTTTTCAAAATCCAGCTCTGACAGGTTCTGGCTGACAAAACCCAGCTTCGCCGCAGGCACGACATAAACCTGCTCGCGATTCTGAATCATATGCATGAGCGTAGACTTGCCCACGCCGTTATCGCCAAGGATCGCAACCTTGCTCCCGTTCTCAATGATCAGAGCTGCATCATCGAAAAGCAGATGCTCGTCATAGCCGAAGGTGATCGACTCGCCGCGAATGACGATGGGATTCTTCGGCGGGTTGGTCAGCCGAAAGTCCGGCCGGATCCTTGGCGCCTCCTTGGGCTTTTCCTTGACCTCCATGTGCTCCATGCGCTTAAGTACGTTCTTGGCACTTTTTTCCATGCTGAGCACGCGGTCTACTGGCATGTGACCGCCGATGAAATTGCGCATTTTATATTCGCTGTACGACATGTTTTTCGGCTTCTTGACCATGTCCTTCGCTTGATTTTTCTTACTTTCATATACCTTCGAAAGTCTTTTCTTTTCCGCGACATATTGCTCATATTCCGTCTGGGCGCGCTGCGTCTTTTCCGCCTTCTGGGCCTGATACTCCTCGTAGTTTCCGGCATATTCATAAAGCTTTCCGTCGACGATTTCCACGATCTTGTTGCATACCGCGTTCATGAGCATGCGATCGTGACTCACAAGAAGAAAAGACGGAACACTGCCAAGGCGCTCTGCGAGAAGGCGCCTTCCGCTCACGTCAAGATTTGCCGTCGGCTCATCCAAAAAAGCAACCGGCTTATCACTTCCAAAAAGCTCCGCAAGCCGGATCCTCGTGTTCTCCCCGCCACTGACAGTGTCCTGCCAAACTTGCTCCCTGACGCCAAATGTCTTGACCTCCTTACCATCCAGCTCACCCACGTCCCAGGAGCCTTCAAACTGCTTGAAGTAAAACGGATCGCAATCCAGACGCACCTTTCCCTCGTCCGGCCGAAGCTTCCCCGAAAGAACCTCCAAAAGCGTCGTCTTCCCGACACCGTTCGCGCCCACAAGCCCCACCTTGTCGCCTTCATAAAGCTGGAACAGATTGAAGTTCAGAACCTCCTGCTCCCCATAAGATAATCGGACATTTTCTGCCTGTAATAACCTTTTTTCGGACATAAAAAAATCCCTCCTTTTTCCAAAGAGAGATCATCAACGCAAAAACACCATCCTTACAGACGGCAAGCAACATCCTTGATCATTGATAATCTCCACAAAGCACAAAAAGAAAGCCCAGCTTTCCCTTTTAAGTCGAATAGTTTCGCTTGGAGATTACCTAATAATCAAATCTATCACACTTACCCTTTCCGTTATTTCGACTCATTCTACCATGAATGACGCGGGTTGTCAATCTGATGCACAGGGTCGCAAAGTCAAAGTCGTTCGTGCTCGCTCTTTAAGCATTTCCGCGGAATGCGAATGTTTGTCGGATTGTGAGAGTTGCGCAGCAACGAAGCAATCCGGGGGCATCATTTGCCAGAAGAATCGATTCTTTTGAACACATCCTAGAAGGAGTCATCGGGAGAACGGCAGACGGATCGAATCGGTTGAAAAAAGGATGATCTTCAAAATACAATCAGCGACAACGGTTTGATTTCAAGACTGCAAAAAGATGGGCTTTGAGAAATGGGATCAGAAAAAAGCAGTTTTCACGTCATATATGCAGAAAGAACAGAAACAACCCTGAAATGCAACTCCATAAATCCGAATGTCGAACTCTCCCTCCTCCTATCATCCAAGAAGATTATTCCGCAGCATGACATGAAATGCAAACACTTTTGGACGAATGACATAAACTTTGGACGAACAACGTAATTCACACGATCACACGCACACGAAAGACACCATCTTCACAGCTTCTGGTCATCTTTCCATGACACTGCTCAACGCTCCGCTCCATGCTCTTCATGCCAAAACCATGATTCTGCAAATCCTTTTTCGTCGAAATCATATTCGGATTCTTCGCGACGGAATCGACGCATGAATTGACAATCTGCACCACGACCTTGCCCTGCATCGCCCCAAGACTGACCCTGACGAACCGTCCCTGCTCACTTGCCACCTTTTCCGCCGCCTCCACCGCGTTGCTCAAAAGGTTCGAGATCAACACGCAAAAGTTGAAAAGATCCAGCCGGACGTCCTGCGGAAACTCACCCTTCCACTCCCACGCCACGTCCTTCTCCTGCGCCTTTTTGTGCCACTCGCTGACGATCGCATCTACCGCGGCAACCCCACAATACAGCTCCCGCTCCGAGGCCCTCGCCTCCCGCTTCATGCTTTCCAAATACTCTCTTGCGTGCTCCTCATCCCGCTCTTCCATACAACTTTCCAAAGCCAGAAGATGCGCACGCATATCATGCCGAAACATCCTAAGCCGCTCATCCGCCTCAAGAAGATCCTTCACGTGCGCTTCCTGCTGCCCCAGGAACTGATTGTACAACGCCTTCTCCGCCTCATACTGAATCGCCCTGTTTTTCATCAACACCTGCAAAAGCAGACCAATGAAAAAGAAAAGACAAAGGGACATAACACTGATCGCGAAAAGCTTGTTCATCGATAAATAAAAACTGGCATCCCCCTTCATCAAACCCTGCGACACACCAACGACTATAAACAGACAGATCGCCCCCATCAGAATTATAAAACAATCCTTTCGGCCCAACTGTACTTCTTCGGTTTTCTTTGCATATAAGATATACCACGCCCAAAAACTCCCGACCGTCAAAGTATCTGTAACAACACTCCAAAACATAGAGTTCAAGAAAGATGAATAGGGGATTTGAAGAGAAAACGAGATAAAAATCTGAAGCAATATATTCACGCATCCTGTGAGAATTAACGGAACAGGAAAGAACGCAACTATCGTTTTCCACATTCTTGGCGCCCAAAGAATGAATCCTAACAAAGCAAAAATTGGAATTATGGATGTGGAAATCTGATGATGCCCAATTTCTTTCATAATACATGAAAAAACGCAGATTAAGGCAGTTACAAAACAACATCTTTTCCAATTTCCAAATTTTAGTCGAAACAGAATAAGATAGCAAAGATAATAACTCAAAAACTGCAAAGTATAGCTTACTCCCCAAAACATTATTCCATCCCCATCCTTTCTACGGTCATGTCTGCAAGATAAGAAAAAAAGGCATCTCGAGTCGTTTGATAGTACATCCTCCCAACAGGAATCTTTGACCCATCTGACATAGTTGCTTCTGTCCATGTAATATCTTTAAGAAACTGGAGATTTATCATATAAGACCTATGTATTCTGACCATCGTTGTTTCCCTAAACAGGTCCTCGAGTTTCTTAATGCTATCATATCCAACAATATCTGAATCTTTTAAATGCACATTGACATAATTCTTTTGTGCTCGTACATAGACGATATCTTCAACAAAAAATCTTTTCTCCCCATCGTTTGTATGAATTGGAATATTGATGTTCGCTTCAGTTTCCCTAACTACAGCCTTAAGACAACTTGTAATGGCCTTTTCTTCTATAGGTTTTTCTAGAAACGCAAGCGTTTTAAGTGAAGTCGTATCCCAACGATAATGCGTATGACTGGAGACAAACGCAATCCTCCAAAAATGTGGGTTTCGACGCGTCTTCTCCATTACTTCCAAACCACTTAATCCTTGCATTTCTATGTCAAGGAATAGCAAATGGATTATATCACCGTTATACTCCAAAACCTCTTCACCAGAAGAAAACTCTAAGATCGTAAAGCTTTGTTGCATCCTATTCATGATGTTTTCACAATATGTTTTTATCTTTCTTCTCCAACGAAGATCATCATCACATATCCCAATGTTTATCATCTTTCCCCAACCCCATTGATGCCACCAGATTGCTCCATTGCCACTTAACTCTCACAACCCTACAACCACTCGGAGTTTGCACGTTTACTTCGTAAACAGCTACTTCCTCGTGTTTGTTCGGGCACCAAGGTCAAATTCGTTTTCGTGTAAACACGAACGACTTTGACTTTTGTGCCCTTTATCATCACATTTTCTTCAACACTTCCCCCATAACTCTCACAACCTCTTCCGCCTTTTCCAGCAGCTGCTGTTCATCGGTCTCCACCAACCCAGCTCTCTGGTACTTCAGCGTCAGATACGGGTTCCCATACGCCGTAAACGTAAGCTGCTTCCCAAACCTCGCAATCAACCCCGGTATCCCTGTCGGATCAATATCCGCATCCGGCCGAAACGTAAACGTCACCTGCCCAGGCCGTCCTTTGACGTCGGTCAGATATAATTTGTGTGCGTTCTCCCGAAGCAGCGCAATCCGCAGAAGATTCTCCGCGCTTGCAGGGATCGTCCCAAAACGATCCAACAGCTCGTCCCGCATCTCCTCCTTATCCTTTTCATTTTCAATGCTCGCAATCCTCTTGTATACGTCCAGCTTCTGCTCTTCATTCACAATGTACTGCGGCGGAATAAAGGCATCCACGTCCAGATCCACCTGGGTCACAAAGTCCCCCTCTGACTCCCTCGTGGGCTCGCCTTTTAGCTTACGGACCGCGTCCCCAAGCATCTTACAGTAGAGCTCATATCCCACGGCCTCCATGTGACCGTGCTGCGTGGTGCCAAGCAAATTCCCGGCACCGCGGATCTCCAGATCTCTCATTGCAATCTTAAACCCGCTTCCAAGGTCGGTGAACTCACGGATGGCGGCAAGCCGCTTTTCCGCCACCTCGCTGAGCATGCGGTCCCTGCGGTACATGAGGAACGCATATGCCGTGCGGTTGGAACGCCCCACCCGTCCGCGCAGCTGATACATCTGCGAAAGCCCCATGCGCTCGGGCTCGTGGATGATCATGGTGTTCACGTTAGGAATGTCAAGCCCCGTCTCGATAATGGTGGTGCTCACCAGCACGTCGATCTCGCCGGAGACAAAGTCATACATGATGCGCTCGAGCTCCGCCTCCTTCATCTGCCCGTGGGCAAAGGCCACGTTGGCCTCCGGAAGCATCTGCTGAATGCGCCCCGTGACCTCCGCAATGTTGTGCACCTTGTTGTAGACGTAATACACCTGCCCGCCCCTCGCAAGCTCACGGGAGATGGCTTCGCGCACCAGCTCCTCGTTATATTCACACACAAAGGTCTGGATCGGCAGACGGTCCTCCGGCGCCTCCTCAAGGACACTCATGTCACGGATGCCCACAAGACTCATGTGCAACGTCCTTGGGATGGGGGTTGCCGTGAGAGTCAGCACGTCCACGGTGGTGCGTAGCTTTTTGATCTTTTCCTTGTGGGCCACGCCAAAGCGCTGCTCCTCGTCAATGACAAGGAGGCCTAAGTCCTTAAATTCCACGTCCGCGGAAAGAAGCCTATGAGTGCCAATGACAATGTCCACAAGGCCCTTCTTTAGGTCGGTGATGGTCTTTTTCTGCTCACCGGCGGTGCGGAAGCGCGAAAGGAGCTCCACACGCACGGGGAAGTCCTTCATGCGCTGCACAAAGGTGTTGTAATGCTGCTGTGCCAAAATGGTGGTGGGCACAAGATAGGCCACCTGCTTGCCCTCCTGCACGGCCTTGAAGGCCGCACGAATGGCAATCTCGGTCTTGCCGTAGCCCACGTCGCCGCAGACCAGACGATCCATGATCCTTCGACTTTCCATGTCGGCTTTGACGTCGGAGATGGCGGCAAGCTGGTCCTCCGTCTCCTCAAAGGGAAACATCTCCTCGAATTCCTTCTGCCAAACGGTGTCCTTCCCGTAGGGGAAGCCCTCCGACTGCTGCCTTGTGGCATAGAGCTGCACCAGGTCCTTTGCCACCTCCTGCACGGCGCCCCGCACCTTTTCCTTGGTCTTGGTCCATTCCTTGCCCCCAAGCTTGTTGAGCTTGGGAAGCTTTGCGCCCTCGGCGGAAGCATATTTTTGAATGACGTGCAGGCCCGTCGCAGGGATGTAAAGGTTGCCGCCGTCACGATATTCGATCTTCACAAAGTCCTTGGAGATGCCTTCGCTGGTCACCTTCTCGATGCCGCGGTAGATCCCAAGGCCGTAGCTTTCATGGACCACGTAGTCGCCGACCTTCAGGTCCTCAAAGCTTTGGATCTTCTGGCCGGAATAGAGCTTCTTTCGCTTCTTCTTTTTCTTTTCGGCGCCAAAGATGTCGGTCTCGGAAAGCACGACAAATTTGAGCAACGGGTATTCAAAGCCCCTTGCCACATGGCCGTAAAGGGTAAGGACCTCGCCGGGCTTGACCTCTCTGTCCGGATTTTCGGTATATACCGCCGAAAGTCCTTGGTCCCAAAGGTCTTTGGCAAGGCGCGCCGCACGGGTGCGGGAGCCGGAAAGAAGGATCACGCGAAAGCCTTTTTTCTTATAGTTTGTCAAATCCTTGACCAGGGTTTCAAAGCTCCCGTTGTAGGGAGCCACATTTCTGACGTTAATGTCACATTTCATGACGGGCGGGAAGTAGCCGCCCTTATTGTCAATGGCGGAAAGGGTGATCATGCGGCCCTGGGGCAGGCGCGCCGCCACCTCCTCGCCGGAGTAAAGAAGCTTCATCTGGCCGGGGAGAACATAGCCTTTTTCCGCGCGCTGGGTCATGCTCTCGCGAAATTCCGTCTCTACCGCCTCCGCCTGCTCGCGGCAGCGCAGGGGCTCGTCGATGAAATATGCCGCATGGCCTGCTCCCGCAATGCGTTCGATCATTTCCGAAAGAGTGACGGTGTCGTCATAAAAGTAGTTCAGGTAGCTTTCCAGATTCACGGCGCCGCGCAGGGAAAGCTTGTCCGCGAATTCCGCGGTCAGGGTCTTCACCCGGTGAGCCTCCTCAGTCTGAAAGGTGTCGCGGAATTTCTTTTCTTGCTTTGCGGCCTCTTTTTCAAGTTTTGCAAGGCCTTTCTCGATGCCGTCCTCGGTGAGGACAAATTCCGTCGCGGGGTAGATGCGGATGGCGGAGAGCTTTTCCACGGAGCGCTGGGTGAGGGCGTCAAAGCTTCGGATGGAATCCACCTCGTCGCCCCAAAGTTCGATGCGGTAAGGGTTTTCCTCGGTCAGGTCAAAGACGTCGATGATGCCGCCGCGGACGGAAAACTGGCCGGGGGTCTCCACCTGGTAGGCGCGCTCATAGCCCATGTTCACAAGGGATGCGGCGAGATGCTTTTCGTCGAGGGCGGCGCTGGTGCTAATGCGAAGGACGTCGCGCTCCGGTACGAGCATGGCCTGGGGCGCCATGAGTGCGGCATAGGTGGTGACAATGGTGGTGGGCTTGTTTTCAAAGAGCCTTCGGAGCGTTTTCATGCGCTCACGCACCAGTTGGTTGCCGTGGATGTCCGCCTGGAAGAAGATCAGGTCCTTGGCGGGGTAAAGAGTGACGTTCTTGTCGTAGAATTTATATTCTTCAAAGAGTTCTTTTGCGTTTAAGTCACTATAAGTGGCGATGACCTTCACCTGAAAGCCATCGCCAAGTCCGCGGATCATGTGTAGTTTTTGGGATTGCACGCAGCCGGTCAGGGCGACGGGGCCGCGTTCTTTCCTTAGCTTTTCCTGAACCTGATCAAACTCCGCTATCTCCCGAAGCGGCGCTAGCATTGCCTGCATTCGTACCCTCCAATTGGTTTTCTTTCGCCACGTCAGGCGCCTGGTCCTTGTCCTTCGCCTTCTCCTCGTTCTTTGTCTTGTCCTTTGCCTTTTCTTTCTTGGCATTGAACGTGTTCATGGCGGCGTCGGGACCCTGCGCCATGATCATGCGGACGCACTCCGCGCCGCGCTTTGCTGCCTCGTCCATGAGCTTTTTCTCATCGCCCACAAGGTGGCCGAGCACAAAGTCCTTTAGGTCAAAGGCCGTCGGTTTTTCGCCCACGCCCATGCGAAGGCGTATGAACTGGTCATCGCCAAGGTTCAAGATAATATTCTTAAGACCGTTGTGGCCGCCGGCGCTGCCCTTTTTGCGGACGCGAAGCTGCCCGGGAGGCAGGGCGACGTCATCTGATATGATGATCAGCTCAGCGGAAGCGTCGATCTTATAGTAATCCACGAGCTCGCGCACGCTTTCGCCGCTTAAGTTCATATAGGTGAGGGGCTTAGCGAGAAGGACTTTTTGGCCGTCGATCACTCCTTTGCCGACAAGCGCCTTGTGCTTTTTCTCGAGGATGTCGATCCCGGCGTCCTTTGCGAGGCGGTCCAGCACCATCCAGCCCACGTTATGCCTTGTATTTTCATATTCTCTGCCGGGGTTCCCCAGCCCTACGATGATAAACATAATGACTCCTTGTATTTCTCAGTTTTATGGCCTTTTTTTAGTATCTCATTATTGCAAAAAAAAAGCAAGAGCATAAAAAAACGTGCCAGCGGGGTACGTCCCCACTGGCACGTTTTTTATTCTTCTTCGGTGTCAGGCTCAAGCAGCGCCTGCTCGTACTTTTCCATGATGATCTTCTGGATGCTGTCTCTGGTCGCGGAGTTGATGGGGTGAGCGATGTCGCGATACTCGCCATCCGTCGCCTTCTTGCTCGGCATCGCGATGAATAGGCCTTTTTCGCCCTCGATCACTTTAATGTCATGCACTACAAAGACATTGTCGATCGTGATGGAAACAATGGCCTTCATCTTTCCTTCTTTTGACAACTTACGAACTCTTACGTCTGTTATCTGCATGTTCATTTCCTCCTTGTCGTAATTGTTTTCCGGCTAGATCACGTATCTCTCGTTCTTTTCCAGCACGATCTGGATCTCTTTTTCTCCAACGTATCTGGAATCGGCCTTGATGGTGCCGTGGCTTTCCACGATACAGTTTTCGATGTAGGAATTGTCACCAATATACACGTCATTTAGAATGATGGAATTCTTGATCACACAATTGTTGCCAACGTAGCTCTTCTTGAAGATCACGGAATTCTCCACCACGCCATTGATGATACAGCCGCTGGTGATCAGGCTGTTCTTAACGCTTGCGCCCATGTTGTACTTTGCGGGCGGCAGGTCATCCACCTTGGAGTAGATGTCCGGATACTGCTTGAAGAAGTAATCACGCACTTCAGGCTTAAGGAACTCCATGTTGGTGCTGTAGTAATCATCCACGGATGCGATGTTGCGCCAGTAGTCGGTCATCTTGTAACCACAGATCCTCTTGACGCCCTTGTAGCGCACCAGGATGTCACGCACGAAGTCATAATTTCCTTCCTCTGCACATTTCTCAATGAGTTCGATGAGCAGGCGCCTGCGGATCACGTAGATGCCGCAGGAAATGGTGTGGCTTCTTGCCTGGATGGGCTTTTCCTCAAATTCCTCGATGACGCAATCGTCATTCATGCGCACGGTGCCGAAGCGCTCCACGTTCACGTTGGGATCCATGTCCTTGCAGACCACGGTGATGTCGGCCTTCTTGTCAATGTGGAATTCAAGCACTTTGCCAAAGTCCATTTTGTAGATGCAGTCGCCGGACGCGATCACAACGTAGGGCTCGTGGCTGTTGCGCAGGAAGTTGATGTTTTGGTAGATGGCATCCGCGGTGCCGCGGTACCAGTTGCTGTTGGATGCGGTCACGACGGGGGTCCTGACCTCAAGGCCGCCTTGCTTACGACCAAAATCCCACCACTTGGAGGAATTGAGGTGTTCATTCAGGCTTCTTGCGTTGTACTGCGTGAGCACTGCCACCTTCTGAATGTGGGAGTTGGACATGTTGCTCAGCGTAAAGTCAATGCTTCTGTAGCTTCCCGCCACGGGCATCGCACAGATGGCGCGTTTTTGGGAAAGCTCTCGCATTCTGCGATTGTTGCCGCCTGCTAAAATTATACCTATTGCTCTCACTATTCTTCACCTGCCTTAATCAAAGTTTTGCCGCTTGCGAGATAGGAATTCTCATAATCCGCAGCCGTCGTCACGCCAGAGACAACGGAGTTCTTCCCGATGGAGATGCCGTCCGGGATCACGCTCTTTTCGCCCACGGTCACAATGCCCTGATTGTAAATGTGAGGCGCCGTCTCATTGGGTGCTTCCTCGCCAATGCCAAGCTTCACGCCGTTTCCGATCTGCGCGTTCTCTGCGATGATGGCTTTGTGAAGCTCACAGTTTTCGCCGATCTTCGTGTGGTTCATGATGATGGAATCCCGCACCACCGTGCCTGCGCCGATCGTCACGCCACAGCCGATGACGGAATTATATACCTCACCGTAAACTTCCGTCCCTTCGCCGATGATGCTCCGCTCCACCTTGCTGTTCAGTGCAAGGTACTGGGGCGGCTGGATCTCACTCTTGGTGTAGATCTTCCAGTATTCCTCATACAGATTGAACTCGGGAACGATGTCGATCAGCTCCATGTTGGCTTCCCAGTAAGAACTCAAGGTTCCAACGTCCTTCCAATAGCCGGTGAATTCATAGGCATAAAGGGGAGAGCCATTCTCATGGCAATACGGGATCACGTGCTTACCAAAGTCCAGCGCCGGCTGATCCGCATTCTTGACCAAAGCCTCCTTCAGGGTCTTCCAGTTGAAGATGTAAATGCCCATGCTGGCCAGGTTGCTTCTGGGGTTCGCGGGCTTTTCTTCAAAGTCCGTGATGCGCTTTTGGTCGTCGGTGATCATGATGCCGAAACGGCTTGCCTCTTCCCAGGGAACGGGCATTACGGCGATGGTCACTTCAGCGTTGTTCGCCTTGTGGAACTCCAGCATCACCTCGTAGTCCATCTTGTAAATGTGGTCGCCGGAAAGGATCAAAACATATTCAGGATTGAAACTCTCCATGTATTCCAGGTTTTGATAGATGGCATTTGCCGTACCGGTGTACCATTCGCTGTTCGTGCTCTTCTCGTAAGGAGGGAGCACCGTCACGCCGCCAATGTTACGGTCAAGATCCCAAGGGATGCCAATGCCGATGTGCGTGTTCAGCCTAAGGGGCTGATACTGCGTCAGCACGCCCACCGTGTCAACGCCCGAATTGATACAGTTTGACAAAGGAAAATCGATGATGCGATATTTCCCTCCAAATGCCACTGCAGGTTTTGCCACCTTGGACGTCAAGACTCCAAGACGGCTGCCCTGTCCTCCAGCCAATAACATGGCTATCATTTCTTTCTTGATCATGTCATCACCTCTTCCAGCCTATTGAGCAGAATTCCCCAAAAGGGGATAGTTATTTTATTCTACTCTTTGTATATTATATCACAGAGTTTTGCGAAAGTGAATAATAAAACGCAAATTTTTTCTAATTTTATGTATTATTTTACCAAAAAAATGAAAAAAACATCGCAGTTTTCGGAAATATTTAAACATATTGTCTTTTCACTTCACAGTGATTATAATAAGGTAGAACCCGTTCTTCGGAGGATAAAAACATGTATCAGATCGACCTAAAAAATCCCATTTCCATCTATTTTGTCGGCATCGGCGGCGTGTCCATGAGCGGCCTTGCGGAGATTCTTTCGGACGCAGGCTTTCGCGTGTCCGGGTCCGACCGCGCGCCCAGCGAACTGTGCACGAAGCTTGAGGGCATGGGGATCAAAATATACTACGGCCAAAAGGCCGAGAACGTTACGGACGACATCGACTGCGCCGTGCTGACGGCTGCGATCCGTCCGGACAATCCGGAGTATATGGCCCTGACCGAAAAGGGCATTCCGATGCTCACCAGGGGCCAGCTCCTTGGACAGCTCATGAAAAACTATGAGCTTCCCATTGCCATAAGCGGTACCCACGGGAAGACGACCACCACCTCCATGATCAGCGAGATCTTGCTTGAGGGCGCAAAGGACCCGACGCTGTCCATCGGCGGCATCTACCCAAGGATCCACAGTAACACGCGCGTTGGCGGGCGGAAATACTTCGTTCTGGAGGCGTGCGAATATACCAATTCCTTCTTAAGCTTTTTCCCGAAGATCAGCTTGATCCTCAACATTGAGGAGGATCATCTGGACTTCTTTAAGGATCTTTCCGACATCCGCCATTCCTTCCACGAGTTCGCGTTGCTCACGCCGGCGGAGGGGTGCGTGATCATCAACAGTGAGATCGAGAATCTTTCCGAATTGACGGAAGGGCTCTCCTGCCCCGTGATCACTTACTTTGGCTGCAGGACGACGGAGGACCTTGCAAGCGGGCGCGGTGCAAAGGCAGATTACGCGCCGAAGGACGTAACGCTTGATGAGAACGGCTTTGCAAGCTTTACGGTGACCTGCCCCGGTAAGGCAGACCGCCGCTTTTCCCTTCATGTTCCCGGCATCCACAACGTCGGGAATGCACTGGCCGCCATTGCGACGGCAGACCTTTTGGACATGCCTGAGGAGACGATCCGCAGCGCGCTTCTTTCCTACGGCGGAACGGACAGGCGCTTTGAGCACAAGGGAAGCTTTCAGGGCGTGACCGTGATCGATGATTACGCGCATCATCCGACGGAGATCCGCGCGACGCTCACGACGGCCCAGGCCACGAAAAAGAAGGGGACCCTGTGGTGCGTGTTCCAGCCCCACACCTATTCCCGCACGAAGGCGTTCCTCTCGGATTTTGCGAAGGCCCTTTCCCTGGCGGACAAGGTGGTTTTGGCCGATATCTATGCCGCCCGCGAAAAGGACAATCTTGGCATTTCTTCCGAAACGTTGCAGCGCGAGATCCTCGCTTTGGGTACGGATTGTCACTATTTTTCGTCCTTCGAAAACATCGAAAATTTTCTTAAGGAAAATTGCACAATGGATGATACGTTGATAACTATGGGTGCCGGAGATGTTTATAAAATCGGCGAATCCCTGATCCAAAGCTGATTTTCCACGTTATCCACAGTTTTTGAAACGCTTTTGGGGCGTCAAAACTGTGGATATTTCTTTTTCGGACGTGGAAAACCCCGATTTTTTCGGACCACCCGCCCAGGCCTTGTTTATCCGCTTTTTGGGGGGAACGGCAGATGGGTTATCCACATATCCCGTTTTATCCACGTAAAGCCCGCAAACCCTTATCGGCTCGCCGTTTCGGCCATTTTGACTATTCCCTTTTTGGGAGTTGCATGCTATACTTTTCCTTGCTCGGGAGGTCTATTTTTCCCGGCAAAAATGCTCCAAACGGCTAGATGAGGGATGTGGGACAATGACAAGGCTTATGATGTTAAAAGGCAGCTCCGCTGACGTAACGGCGGTATCCAATCTTTTTATCGATAAATACATGCAGGACGCCAATGACGCCCAGCTGAAGATCTATTTCTATTTGCTTCGCATGTTCAATGCAAACTTAGAAACCAGCGTATCCGACATAGCAGATAAATTCAATCACACGGAGAAGGACGTGCTCCGTGCGCTCCGTTATTGGGAAAAACTCGGCGTGCTCTCTTTGGAATATGATTCCGATCGCACGCTCGTTGCGATCCGTTTTAACGATCTTGAGGAGAAAGAGGCAAAAGAGCGTCTGCAGCCTGGCATGGCAAGACCCATCGTTTTGACCTCAAGAAGCATCTCTCCGTTCCACCCCGAGGCATCCGTGCGCTTTCCCATGTCCTCTTCGCAGTCATATGAAGAGTCCGTGCGCCTTTCCGCATCCGAGGCGGCAAAGTCCTACAGCGAGGCGCAGCGCCTTTCCGCACCCGCGCAGGAGGATGCCTTTGAAGCACCGCGCGTTCCTGAAAAGCGCACCTACACCAAGGCCGAGCTTGCGACCTTCGCTAAAGACAGCGAAGTTTCCAACATGTTCTTTGTGGCCCAACAGTATTTGGGCAAGCCCCTGAGCAATGGCGAAATGAATTCGCTCCTCTTCGTAAAGGAGGAATTGCACTTCTCCTTCGACCTGATCGACCATCTGCTTCAGTACTGCATCGACCGCGGCAAGAATTTCAGATATCTTGAAAAGGTTGCCATCAACTGGGCGGAGCAAGGCATCACCACCTGGGAAGAGGCCCAGGAAAACACGAGTAAATACGACAAGAACGTCTACGCCATCATGAACGAGCTTGGAAGAAGCGGCTCTCCTACCAAAAAAGAGCTCGAATTCATTGAACGCTGGACGAAGGAATATGCCTTCCCGACGGAAGTGATCACGGAAGCATGCCAGAGAGCTTCCCTCGCAACGGGTTCCCGCAGGTTTGAATACGCGGAAGGGATCCTTGCGGATTGGAAGGAAAACGGCGTGCATGACATGGGCGACGTGGCCCGCCAGGACGAGCGGCATCAGCGCACCAAGAAGGCAAGCACCAAGGGCACTTCCAACAAGTTCAATCAGTTTACGCAAAATGATTATGACTTCGACGCCCTTGAGCAAAAGCTCCTTAGCAACTGATCGCGAAACGCCAAAGGGAAGCGTCATTTGACCCAAGCAGAAAGGAATTGTCATGGCTCTTACTTCTTCTCAGTATCAGGAGATCATGCGCGGATATGAGCTTACGCGCGATAATAACAGAAAACTTCTAGAGGCACGCCGGGAGGAGGTCTGCGAAAAACTCCCGGAGTACCGCGAATTAGATGCGGCCGTGGCGACCTATGCCAGAAGCCGCATTCGTCTTCTTTTGGATGCCCCCGAAGATGCAGGGAAAGATGCTGAAAATCCCATTCCCGGCATCATCGCCAGGAAAAAAGCCATGCTTGAAAATGCCGGCTTTGCGGCGGATTACCTCGATCCCATCTACGATTGCCCAGACTGCCAGGATACGGGCTACGTGCTTCTTGAAAACGGCCTTCGCGAGAAGTGCCGCTGCTTTCGAAGGAAGGCTCTTCGGTACCTTTACGAGCAGAGCAACCTCCAGGGCGTGCTGGAAACAGACCATTTTTCCAAGCTCTCCTACGAGTATTGTCAGGGCGACGACCTCGAGCACCTAAAGGGCGCCGTACGGATCTCCAAGGAGTTTGCGCAGCACTTCCCCGAAGGCAAGAACATTCTGTTTTACGGCACCGTGGGCACGGGCAAAAGCTTTTTGTCCGGCTGCATTGCCAACGAGCTTTTGGAAAAAGGCTTTTCGGTGGTATATTTCAGCTCCGTCAGCCTGTTTGAAACCCTTGCGCGGTATTCTTTTGACGCAAATGCAAAAGAAGGTCTTTACAATTTCTGTAAAGAATTATACAATTATGATTTGGTAATCGTGGATGATCTGGGCACCGAGCTCCTTTCGAGCTTTGTGACGTCGCAGCTTTTCTCTCTCTTAAACGAAAGGGAGCTGCGTCATAAGTCCACCATCATCTCCACCAACTTAAACCTTAGTGAGCTTCGGGATCGTTATTCCGACCGCGTGTTCTCACGCGTTTCAAGAAGCTTTGCACTGTGCAAGCTGACCGGACCCGACGTTCGCATGTGCCAAAAGTTGAACGCCCTGTCTTAACATAATGAGCAAATGTAAAGAGAAAGTGAGGATTTTTCATGGGAAGCCGTGAAGAAAAAAGAAACTTGGAGACCATCCCCGTTGGTTCCCTCGGGATCATAGCCCTGGAGGGATGTCGCAATCTCGGAGAACAAGTTGACAAGTACCTTGTCAAATGGAGGGAGGAGCGCGAGAGCGAGCACAAGGATTCCCTTGCATTTGCGGGCTATCAGCGAGATTCCTATCTGATCGGTGCCAAGATCCCCCGGTTTGGATCCGGTGAGGCAAAGGGCATGATCATGGAATCCGTCCGCGGTGACGACCTTTACCTTTTGGTAGACGTCTGCAATTACTCCATGACCTATTCTCTGTGCGGACATGAGAATCACATGTCCCCGGATGATCATTATCAGGACTTAAAGAGGATCATCGCTGCAGTCGGCGGTAAGGCAAGACGCATCACGGTGATCATGCCCTTCCTTTACGAGAGCCGCCAGCACAAGCGCAACTCCCGCGAATCTTTGGACTGCGCACTGGCACTTCAGGAGCTCGTGCACATGGGCGTGGACAACATCATCACCTTTGACGCACACGATCCGAGAGTACAGAATGCAATCCCCCTGCACGGCTTTGAGACGGTGCAGCCCGCATATCAGTTCATCAAGGGTCTGCTCCTGAACGTAAAGGGCTTGCAGATCAATTCCGACCACATGATGGTCATCAGCCCGGATGAAGGCGGCATGAAGCGTGCCATCTACATCGCCAACGTGCTTGGTCTTGACATGGGCATGTTCTACAAGAGACGTGATTACACCAGGATCGAGAACGGCCGCAACCCCATCGTTGCGCATGAGTTCCTTGGCTCTTCCGTGGAAGGCAAGGACATGATCATCATCGACGACATGATCTCCTCCGGTGAATCTGTTTTGGAGGTTGCCTCCGCCCTGAAAGAGAGAAAGGCAAGAAACATCTTCGTCTTTTCTACCTTCGGCCTGTTTACCAACGGCCTGGACAAGTTTGACAAAGCATATGAAAGCGGCATCATCAGCCGTATCCTGACCACGAACCTGATCTACCAAACGCCTGAGCTCTTAAAGCGTGAATGGTACATCAGCTGTGACCTTAGCAAATACATTGCTTACATCATCGACACCCTGAATCATGACAGTTCCATCAGCGACCTCCTCAATCCCAGCGAGAGGATCCAGAGCATCGTCGCACGGTACATGACCGGGGAACTCGACAAAGAAAACGAAGCAAAGGCGGCAAATACCGCAACCAACGGAGATAAAAATGAGTAAGTCTTTGATCTCAACAAAAGAAATGGCAGTCACTGCAGTGATGACTGCCATTCTGTGTGTCATTGGCCCCTGGGCCATCCAGATCCCGATCAGCCCCGTGCCGATCACCCTCTGCTCCATGGGGATTTATTTCGCGCTTTACGTACTTGGCTTAAAGCTCGGCACCTTGAGCGTGCTTCTTTACGTGCTGCTCGGCTGCTTTGGTTTGCCTGTCTTTACGAATTTTAGCGGCGGCATCGGAAAGCTCCTTGGCCCCACGGGAGGATATATCATCGGATACCTATTCCTCGCCCTGATCTGCGGATTTTTCCTGGAGCGCTTTCCAGAAAAGCTTCCTCTGCACGTGCTTGGCTTTGTGCTCGGCACCGCCGTGCTGTACCTCTTTGGAACGCTTTGGCTGGGCTATCAGTTAAAGCTCACCTTTGTCGCGGCGCTCTGGGCCGGCGTGATCCCTTATATCCCCGGGGACGCCGTCAAACTCTTCCTAGCCATTGGTACTGGCATCCCACTCAAAAAACAACTCAAAAAAGCCGGACTGCTGTAATCAGTCCGGCTCTTTTTTTATGCCATCTAGCGAGGTCATCTCGCATCTTTTTTTGCCATCAGATAGGCCAGGGTGAATACGGCGGGGCTGTTCCAGTAGATGGTAATCTCGTTTAAGGAGAAGGCCTCCACCTCATCCGCAAAGCTCTTCATCGCAGGAGTTCCTTCCGCGATCACTTCCTTGGCCTTGGCATCCTGGCGGTTCGGGTTCGGTCCGCCGCTCACCATGCCGGGCATACAGGCCTCGATCCCGTCTGCATGAGCAGCGCGAAGGTGCGGGTAATTATATGCATTCTCCCCATTTCCCGTCACATAGCTGATCCCCATTGCATTGCAGCCGAGAAGATAATCGAGCTGCAGCGCCGCGTGGTCGCGCATGGAAAGGTTCCGCTCCACTCTCGGGCCAGGCTCGAAAGGCTCTTCCTTCTGTCCGGGCCAGAGCCACCGCTTGGGAAGGTCTGCCGTGGCCGACGCTTCCTTCGCCTTCTCTCCCAGCCCGAAATAATCCGCGATCGCAAAGATCATGCCTTGCCGCATGACGCCCATGTTGCTTCCCCAGCCATATTCCCAGGGCAGCATGGAAACGCCGTAGCCGCTCTCCTCCGAGATTCGGATGCGCTGCGCCGTTTCATGGATAATCTCCTCAAAAAACTGCGTCGTAAGCTCTAACGACTTCCCATACTTGGACAAAAGATAGGCCAAAATGCCAAGGCCCCCCATGTCAAAATAGCCCAGCGACATTCTGGGGAAAGGCTTTTCCAAAGCCGCCGTCAGGTCGTCGTGATATCTCTTCTCTCCCGTCAGGGCATACATTTCGCAGGCTGCCCAGAAACGGTTGGAGGAATCGCTCCATTCGCCATATTCTCCCGTGCTGCACCCTTCAGGATTGCGAAATCCAAGGAAATCAGGGTTTGCTGCCAGCCATTCATAGGCGCGGTGCGCCGCCGCATCCAGACGATCCGTAAATGCCTCGTCATATACACGGTAAATCCCTGCCGCCAGGGCGCAGACTGCCGCAAAATCCGCCGTTGCCATGGAAGATACGGGCAATGCGTAAAGAGGCTCCAGATCATCCTCCGGCATCACGAAGGCCGCATGCTGCGCCGTCGTCAGCTTGTGCCACACTGCCCCGTCCTCGCGTTGCATTTTCAGGAACCATTCCAGCTCATAGCGACACTCATTCAGGATGTCCGGCACGCCATTTCCGCTCTCCGGAATGTTCCAGGTCTTGCCCTCAAAGGCCTGCGGGTACATCCGCCATGCATAGAGAAGATGTGCCAGGGCACAGGAGCCGGCGGTGATATATCGTCCGTAGTCCCCTGCGTCGTGCCAGCCTCCCGTGGCCTCGATGACGGTGTCATGGTCCTCCCAGAGCACGGTCTTGCCCACATGGCAAGCCTTGTGCACGTAAGGCCCTGCATGCTCCGCCTTCAGCTCGCATCCGCAGCGCAGGTAATAATATGCCTTCATCAGGTCGCACTGCAGCCTGTCATACACCTTGTCACCGATCTCAAACCAGGGAGAATATTCCACGGCCACGCTCTTTTCAGATTCCTTCGAAACGGCCCTGGTGCCTTTGATGCGGTATTTGCCAGGGATCGTGAACGCGGAAAAATCCGCCTCCGAAACCTTGTCGCCGGAGGCCTGATCGAAGCCATAGACCTTAGTCTCGCCCTCAAAACAAACTTCGCCCGCCTCATTGATCAGCCAAAACTGCGTGCTCGCGAAGGGAAGGATCGCTCTTTTTTCTCCCTTTGGATAAAACCCCAATTGATTTACGTAAATCGACATATGCCTGTAATACCCCCAATATCATGTGCTTTTCTTGGTTCTAGACCCATTATATCCCGCCGCCTGCAGTAGGAAAATGGACTATCAAGGGATATCAATGTGTTTTTTTGCGTTCATAATTTGTTCACAATTCATTTAAGAATCGTTTAACTAAAACACGTTTTTTCTTCATGAAGTCATTATATACTAAAACCATAGAAAAGCACATTACCTGTGGTTGCCACAGTTGCTTTGATAATAACTTTTTCATAATACTTGCCAAGGAACGCCAGTTCCTTGGCATCCTCCCTTTTAAAGGGCAAATTCACAAACCCGCGATAAAATAAAAAAACCCCGACGCTTTCTATCCAGCGTCGGGGTTCTTTGCTATCGCTTGTATTGGCCAGTCAGGTCTCAGGCCTTGCCAACGCTTCCGAAGAGCTCCATCTTTTCCTTAACGGTAGCCTTGATCGCCTCAAAGCCAGGTGCGAGAAGCTTACGAGGATCGAAACCCTTGCCCTCAAGGTCCTTACCAGCTTCAACGTACTTACGGGTTGCTGCTGCGAATGCAAGCTGGCACTCGGTGTTAACGTTGATCTTAGCAACGCCGAGGGAAATTGCCTTCTTGATCATGTCAGCGGGGATTCCGGTACCACCGTGAAGCACCAGAGGAAGATCTCCGGTGAGCTGCTGTACTGCATCCAACGTTTCGAAGGAAAGGCCCTTCCAGTTTGCGGGATACTTGCCGTGGATGTTGCCGATGCCTGCTGCCAGGAAGTCAACGCCAAGATCTGCGATGGCCTTGCACTCCTTGGGATCTGCGCACTCGCCCATGCCGATCACGCCGTCCTCTTCGCCGCCGATGGAACCAACCTCAGCCTCGATGGACATTCCCTTGCCGTGTGCCTTGGCAACGAGCTCTGTGGTCTTCTGTACGTTCTCTTCCAGAGCGTAGTGAGAACCGTCAAACATGATGGAGGAAAATCCTGCCTCGATGCACTTGTAGCATCCCTCTACGGTACCATGATCCAGATGCAGTGCTACGGGAACGTCGATGTCGAGGTCCTTAAGGAGTCCGTTTACCATGCCAACGACAACGTCATAGCCGCCCATGTACTTGCCGGCGCCTTCAGAAACGCCAAGGATCACGGGGCTCTTTAATTCCTTCGCGGTAAGAAGGATGGCCTTGGTCCACTCTAAGTTGTTGATGTTGAACTGACCTACTGCATAATGGCCAGCTTTTGCTTTTTTAAGCATTTCGGTTGCAGAAACTAACATTTGATTGTCCTCCATTGATTTTTCTTTATTTTTCGTTCGAAACGATCACTTTCTAAACAAATATAGCATATTCTTTTGAAAAAGAAAAGGGTATCTTTTCTCAAAAAATGGCACTTTTTAATCAATACGGATGTCCACGGTTTTGTGGAGGTTTTCTATGACTGCCTCCCTGTGCATGCCACCGTTTTCTCCGTCCAGCGTCCAGGCGATGGGCTCCTCGGATTCCACGGTAAGGGAAGATGCGCGGAAGCAGTACATCATCTCCGAATCAATGTCGCGGTTTATGAGCGACGCCATGATGCTGGAAAGCTCCGCCGGGTTGGTAGGCATCTTGATCAGCGTCACTTCGAAAAGGCCGTCGTCCATCTCCACGTTTTTCCCGGTGATGTTCTTAAAACCGCCTACGCTCCTGGAGTTCGTGATCATGCCGAAAATGAATTCGTCCTCGATCACTTTCCCGTCGTAGGTAACCTTCAGCGGGAACGAGCGGATGTTGGACAGACGCTTCATGCCCTCGAGCACGTACGCCATGTGGCCCAGCACGTTCTTCACCGCCTGATCGGTCTCATAGGAAACGTCCGTGAACAGGCCAAAGGCGGCGATATAAACAAACACGTCGTCGTTAAAGCTGCCCATGTCGCAGGCAAAATCCTTGCCGTCCACTGCCGTCTTCGCCGCGAGGATCATGTTTTTCGAAAGTCCAAGGCTCTCGCCGTAATCATTCGTGCTGCCGGCGGGAATATATCCCAGCGGCGTCTTAAAACCGCTCTGGATCATGCCCGTCACGACCTCATCCAGCGTGCCGTCGCCGCCGCTGCAGACCACTAAGGAATATTTTTTCGCACGGTCCCTCACGACCTGTCTGGCCTCATCCCTCGCCTGGGTCGGCACCACCGTCATCTCGTAGCCGCGCTCCGCAAAAAGCTCAAGGATGTCCGCAAGGTTCTCGCGGATCTTTTCCTTTCCCGCTCTTGGATTATAGACAAATAACATTTTATCTTTCATAGAAAATATAAAGGCAGAATCAATGTTTCATTGACTCTGCCCTGCCCTCCAATCACCCTGAAAATGAGTTTACTTCCCGCTTAAGAATTGCTCGATACCGCTCACTGCAACCTGCTCGTCGTCGCCGTCTGCGGATACCTCCAGCTTATCACCATTGTCAAGCGCCAGAGTCATCATCCCCATAATGCTCTTTGCGTTCACGCGGCGATCCTTGGACTGAATGTAGATCTTGCTGTTATATTTGCTCGCCTCCTGCACCAAAAGTGCGATAGGTCTTGCCTCCAGTCCGTTCTCCAGATTTACCAGGATGTCCTTTACTACCATGATACTGCTCCTTTCAAAAACCAAACCACAAAGTTCTAGGCCTTCAGCGACTCGGCCAGCTCACAGAGCTTCCGCAGCCTGTGGTTCACGCCTGACTTTCCGACGGGCGGATCCAAAAACTGCCCCAAGTCCTTTAGGGAAGTGTCCGGGTTCTCCAGCCGAACCTCTGCCATTTCGCGAAGTTGCGCCGGCAATCTTGAAAACCCGTAATGATCTCGCAAATACTCGATCTCCTCAATCTGTCTGGTGGCGGCGCTCACGGTCTTTCCGATGTTCGCCGTTTCGCAGTTGACCCTTCGGTTGATGGAGTTTCGCATTTCCTTCAGGATCCGGAGGTTTTCCAGATTCATCAGGGAAACGTGCGCCTCCATGACGCCAAGAAGATCCACGATGCCTTCGCCTTCCTTGAGATAAACGACCTTGTACTTCTTGCGAGGGACAATCTTTGCCTCGATCTCAAACCCCTTCATGACGCTCTGCAATTGCTTTGCCTTTTCCATGTCGGGACAAACGAATTCGAGATGATATGCTTTGCTTGGATCGCTGACAGAACCGACGCTCAGGAACGCCCCCCGAAGAAACGCCCTTTGACAACAGGCATTCTTGAGGATCAGGCCGCTCACCGGCTCCTCCGGATTCCCGATCTTTTGAAACACGTCCTTCATCTGATCTTCATCGATCCAACTGTCCGTATCTATATTAAATGCTTTTTTCAATAATGTAAAGCATTTTCTCACAATCCTTTCATTTTCTGTCTGAAGGCCGATGCAAAAACGCCCTGCGTCATCCCTTCCAAACTCTCCGCAAAAATGAAGGATCGCGGCCAATTCCGCCAATTGGCAATGCCTTGCAGGGCTGACCTTCCCGGCCAATTCCTGCTTTACTTCTCCAGAAAAAGACATTCCGCACCCCGCTATATCTCGCCGTAAAACCTATCCGCGCTTGTTATAAATGTCCCTGTGATCCAACTTGATGCCATAGTCCCCTTGATCCTTTAAACGATCATACAGGGCATTGGCCAGGGTCACGCTTCTGTGCCGTCCGCCCGTGCAACCGATCGCGATGACAAGACGATACTTTCCCTCTTTTACGTAATTCGGGATCAAAAACTTCACCATGTCCGTGAGCTTATTCAAAAACTCTTCCGACTCAGGATGGTTCATGACAAAGTCCTGCACCTCCTTGTCGTTACCGGTTTTCGGCCGAAGCTCGTCGATATAATATGGATTCGGCAAAAAACGCACGTCAAACACCAGGTCGGCGTCGTTCGGGATCCCGTACTTAAATCCAAAGCTCGTCACGGTGACCATCAGGCTGTTGTAGGATTCGTTCTGCACAAAGATGCGGTCCAGCTCCGCCTTCAGCTCCCTTGTCAGGAGATTCGACGTATCGATCACGTAATCCGAAGCCTTTCGGAGCTCTTCGAGGATCTGCCGCTCCTTCTTCACGCCGTCCTCCACGCGCCCGTAAGGCGTCAGAGGATGAAGCCTTCTGGTCTCCTTATAGCGCTTGATCAGCGACGAATCACTGCTGTCAAGGAACAGGATCTCCATGGGATAACCCTTGTCCTTCAACGCCTTCAGGATCTCATGCGCTTCTTCGAAATGTACGTCGGCGCGCACGTCCAGACCAAGGACCATCTTATCGATTTCATTCTCAGGCATGGCAACCAGTTCGATAAACTTTTCCACCAAGGACAGCGGAATGTTGTCGACACAGTAAAACCCTGCATCCTCGAGCATTTTCAGTGCGGTGGTCTTACCGCTGCCGCTCATGCCCGTCACAATCACGAGTCTCATGAAAACCTCCCGTTACGTTTTAGAACTCCCCAAGAAAGATGACTTCGGGCTCTAACTCCACGTCAAACTTTTCCTTTACGACGGCCTGCACGTGCTTTATCAAAGCATATATCTCCGCCGCGGTCGTATCACCCGGCCTTGTGTTGATGACAAAGCCGCAATGCTTTTCGGAAACCTGCGCGCCGCCGATCGCAAATCCTCTAAGTCCCGCGTCCTGAATGAGCTTGCCTGCAAAATACCCCTCGGGGCGCTTAAAAGTGCTGCCCGCACTGGGGAATTCCAGGGGTTGCTTTTCCCTGCGCTTCGCTGCGAGGCCATCCATCACGGCCTTGATCTGCGCGGGATTTCCCGGCGTCAGTTCAAATTCCGCTTCGGTCACCACGTAAGCGTGTCCCTTCACGGCGCTGGTGCGATACCCAAACTCCATGGTGGCATTGTCGAGGGTCCAAAACTCTCCGTCCGGACTTAGAACCTCCACGCTCTTTACCACCTGGCTCATATCGCCGTCATATGCTCCCGCATTCATCACGATGCCGCCGCCGATGGTTCCCGGAATGCCTGAGGCAAATTCTAGCCCGGTAAGTCCATGCTCCATGGCCACCTTGGCAACCTGCGCCATGGTCGCGCCGGCCTGTGCCTTAACGCACGTGCCGTTTACCGTGATCTCGTTCATGCCGCCCTGCACGCGAAGGATGACGCCCTGGTACCCTGCGTCACTCACAAGAAGATTGCTACCGTTCCCCATGACAAAATAGGGAATGCCTGCTGCCTTCAGGTACTTGCAAAGCTTCCTTAGTGCCTCCTTGTCGCAGACCTCCACAAAGCAATCGGCAGGTCCACCCACGCGAAAGGTCACGTGACCGCGCATCGGCTCATTCAGAAGGATATTCTGTTCCATGGCAAAGTTGCGGATCGTCTGCAGCGCCATTTCACTGATCATTGTTTCAAGTCCTTCCCTATTTCAGTACCAACGCGGCCGCGCCGTAGATCCCGGCGTCATTTCCAAGCGTTGCAAGCTTAAACTGCGCATTTGCGCAAGGATAGAAAACATACTTTTGGAACGCAGGCTCCACAAAGCTAAGGAGGATCGTGCCTGCCTTCGAAACGCCGCCGCCGATGACGAACACCTCGGGATTGACCACGGCTGCAACGGCTGCAAGCCCTTTGCCAAGGTACTCGCCAAACTGCTCCGCGATCTCAACGGCCACCTTGTCGCCCGCCTTCACGGCGTCAAACACGGTCTTTGCAGTCACTTCGCCGTCCCTTAAGATGCTGTAGGCGTCATCCTTTGCAAGACGACGCTTTGCAAGACGTACAATGCCGGTAGCGGAAGCATATTGCTCAAGACAACCCTTCTTCTTGCAGCCGCAGCACTCCGTCTCCTCGTCCTCCAAGTGAATGTGGCCGATCTCGCCGCCAGCGCCGGTCGCGCCCGTCAGGATCTTTCCGCCCACGATGATGCCGCCGCCGACGCCGGTTCCCAGCGTCACTGCAACCATGTTGGAATATCCTTTTCCGCCGCCCTGCCACATCTCGCCGAGGGCTGCCACGTTTGCGTCATTGTTTGCCTTTACGGGAATGTCCACGTACTGGCTCATGATCTTCGGGATGTTCAGAACGCTCCAGCCAAGGTTCACTGCGCCGCCGACCATGGTTCCTTCCTCATCCACTGCGCCGGGCGCGCCAACGCCGATCCCGCGCACCTCTCTCGTCGTGATGCCCTTCTGGTCCATCTTCGCGAGAATGGACTTCGCTACGTCCGGCAGAATGTTCTCGCCGCCGTTTTCCTTTCTTGTCGGGATCTCCCACTTTTCCAGAACGCTCCCGCTCTCATCAAACAAACCCAATTTTACGGTGGTTCCGCCGATGTCTACTCCAAATGCGTACACGTCATTCTCCTCCTTCAAAAAAGTCCTCGCCGTCCTCATCGCGACGCTTTGCAAGGGACTGCTGAAATCTTGCGTAAAGCTCCTGTGCGGCGTTATATCCCATCTTCTTCTGACGATGGTTCACGGCTGCCGACTCACAGATCACGGCCAGGTTACGACCCGGACGGATGGGAATGTTGTGGCAGACCACTTTGTTCCCAAGATATTCCGTGTAATTCTCCTCCAAGCCAAGGCGGTCATAATCCTTATCCTTGTCCCAGTCCTCTAAGCGGATCACCAGATCGATGCTCTGGGTGTCCTTAACGGAGGAAGCACCAAAGAGGGCCTTTACGTCCACGATGCCGATGCCGCGAAGCTCGATGAAGTGCTTCGTGATGTCGGGCGCGGAACCGATCAGCGTATCGTCGCTGACCTTGCGAAGCTCCACCACGTCGTCCGTCACCAGACGGTGTCCGCGCTTGATGAGCTCCAGCGCCGCCTCGGACTTACCGATGCCGCTCTCACCCGTGATCAGAACGCCTTCGCCGTAAACGTCCACCAAAACGCCGTGCACGGAAATGCAAGGTGCAAGCTTGACGTTCAGCCAGCGGATGATCTCCGCCATGAAAGCGGAAGTGGACTTCTTGGTCACAAAAACGGGGATCTTGTGCTTGTTTGCCATCTCGAGAAAGATCTCATCCGGCTGCAATTCGCGGCAGAACACAACGCCCGGAATGGTCTCATAACTTAAGAGCTGATCGTAAACCTCGCGCTTTCTCTCGTCCGTCAGGCCTGCCATGTAGGAATATTCCACAAAGCCGATGACCTGAAGTCTGGCGGCGTCAAAGTGCTCAAAATAACCAGTCATCTGGAGTGCCGGCCTGTTGATGTCAGGCTGCGTCACCTTAATCTTCCTGACGTCGATGTCCGGCGTCATGTTTTCCAGCTTCATTTTCTCGATCACGCGAGTTAAACTTACGATTGCCATAGACTCTCTCCTGTATTCGTAGAATGTGGGGGTTCCCGTCCAAGGATCACCCCCACCTTTCATCGTATCATACCTTGTTAAAATATTCTAGTATTTCCTGTGCCACTTTTTCATTGAGTTCAGGAATTTTAAGAAGCTCCTCTAAGGAGGCGTTCTTGATCTCCTCCAGGCTTCCAAAGGTTCTCATCAAAGCCTTTCTCCTTGCGGGTCCGATACCCGGGATCTCCTCGAGCACGGAACGCACCTGCGCCTTTCCGCGTAGGGACCTATGATATTCGATCGCAAACCGGTGTGCCTCGTCCTGAACTCTTGTGATCAGCTTAAAGCCCTCGGAATGGGTGTCAATCGGGAGCTCCACGTTGTTGAAGTATAGACCGCGCGTCCTGTGATTGTCATCCTTGACCATGCCGCAGACCGGGATCTGAAGTCCCAGCTCAGAAAGCACCTGCAGCGCAATGTTCACCTGTCCTCGACCGCCGTCCATGAGAAGCAAGTCCGGAAACCTCGTAAAGCTTCCCATCTTCTCGTCCATGCCCTTTTCGCGAAGTTCCTTTGCTTCCTCGAGGCCATGGGTAAAGCGCCTCGTAAGGGCTTCATGCATGCAGGCGTAGTCATCCGGGCCTGCCACGGTCTTCATGCGGAATTTTCGGTAATCGCTTGGCTTTGGCTTTCCCTTCTCAAACACCACCATCGAAGCCACGTTTTCAAAGCCGTTGGTGTTGGAAATGTCGAAGGCTTCCATGCGCTCGATGCCTTTCATTCCAAGGATCTGTGCGATCTCCTTCACCGCGCCGATGGTCCTGCCTTCCTCACGCTTTAAGTGCTCCCTGTCCTGATCCAGAACAAGCTTTGCGTTCTGCGCCGCAAGCTCCACCAGCTTTTCCTTGCTGCCAATCTTCGGCACGCGAAGGTACACGCGAGAACCCTTCCTGCTCGAGAGCCACTCCTCAAGGAGCTCTTGGTCTTCGATTTCATATTGCAGCATGATCTCCCGCGGCAGAAAAGGCGTGCCCGCGTAGAATTGCTGCAGGAACTGGCGGAGGGTTTCGCCTAAGATTGTCTTCCTCTGTTCCTGCAACGCCTTGGTTTCTTCGTTTGTGGGGTCTTCTGCAGTGGCGGCCAGGCCTTCATCTGGCAACTGCGACACATGTGTCATGTAATAATGCTCTCTGCCCATGAGCTTGCCGCCGCGCACAAAGAACACCTGCACAACCGCCTCCGTCCCCTCCTGGGCAAGGGCCACGACATCCTTATCCTCGCCGTCGGAATCCGTGATCTTTTGCTTTTGTGCAATGGCCTTCACGCTTACGTGGAGGTCCCGAAGTCTTGCCGCCTCCTCGAACTCCAGACGCTCTGCGGCCGCCTTCATCTGGTTCTCCAAGTCCTTTAGGATCGGTCCGTAGTTCCCCGAAAGAAACTCCAGCGCACCGTCCACACGCTTCCTGTAATCCTGCGCGGAAACAAACCCATTGCAAGGCCCTGCGCACTTTCCGATGTGGTAATTCAGGCACGGACGCTCCGCGCCGATGTCCCTCGGAAGATTGCGGTTACAGGTCCGAAGCTGATAGATCGCGTTCAAAAGATCGATCGCGTCCTTCACCGCCCCGGCACTCTGATAGGGTCCAAAATACTTGGACTGATCCTTTTTCATCGTCCGCGAGAACAAGATCCGCGGGAATGCCTCCCCCAGCGTCACCTTGACATAAGGGTAGGTTTTGTCATCCTTCAGCAGCGTGTTATATTTCGGCGAATGTTCTTTGATGAGGTTGTTTTCCAGCACCAGCGCTTCGAGCTCTGAGTCCGTCACGATGTACTCAAACCGCGCGATCAGCCGCACCATCTGGTCGATGGCCGGTCCGCGCCCGATTTTCTCGCGAAAATAAGACCGCACCCTGTTGTGAAGGTTTTTCGCCTTTCCCACGTACAAGATCCCGTCCGTCTTATCCCGCATGATGTACACGCCCGGCTGATTGGGCAGCTTTTTTAACTCTTCCTCAATCTGAAACAACTTTGTTTACCTACTTACAGAAACTTCGTTTGATGCATCAATTATAACATACGTATAGGGTAGCGCAACAGCAAATCGTGACAAATGTCACTCCCCTCTTTCTGCATTCGTGACATTCTCCCTATTGAAGAGGGCCATGGCCTGCGATATGATAAACTTAAAGATCGGGGAAGCCGCGATATACGGCGTCCTACACAGGGCAAAAACGAAAAATGAGCGTATATGGCAGGTCGGCCTGCCGGGGAGGAGTGCCTCATGGAAGAGACGGAAAACAAGAACAGGGAGAATTTAAGTCAGGAAAGTCCCGTGCAGGAAAGCGCGGCGGCTGAAACCGCGACATCCGAAAGCGCGGCGCAAAAAACCAAAAAGCCTTTGAAATTCAAGCTCGGTGAGAACATCAAAAAGTTCGCCCTCATGATTCTGAGCGTTTTTCAGGATTATCCCGTGACGATGATCGCCATCCTGCTTGCCGCTTTTGGCAGCACCATATTGGTGACCTGGGATAATCGCGACACGATCATCTACCCAGAGCGCGTGATCGCATTCTTAACGATCACTGCAATGCAGACCATCGCTTTTGAAGAAGCGTTTGCAAAGAAAAAGCTTGTGCGCTACATCGGTTGCGGCGTGTCCGCAATCCTGTCAGTGATCTATGTCTGGTTCCTCTCCTTCCAGGGTGAAACCCTTTTTGGCATGGATCCTGACATCCCGATCGAGCTCGTCGCCAAGATTCTGTTCGTGCACGGCATCATCACGCTGGGCCTTAGCATCTGGCACATGTACCGCCGCACGGAGGAAGATTTTGAAGTCTATGCGACCAAGGCCTTCCTCGAGCTCCTCAAGGCCTCCGTGGTGTACGGACTCTTCGCACTTGGCCTCGCGCTCCTCATCTGGGTGTTCAACGAACTCATTTTCGATACCGATGAGTTCATGGCGCAGGTGGAGATCTTCCTGGCCGGCGGCATTTACGTGCCCATGTGCCTGAAGGCCCTCTCGAGCAAAAACGAAACGCCCGGAAAGTTTTCACGGTTCTGCATCCTTTACGTGCTGCAGTCCATGCAACTCCTGGCGTTCGCGATCATATACCTGTATATCATTAAGCTTTTCGTGACTAGAGAAGACACCTCCAACAAGATCTTCCTGATCCTCGGGTGCCTGTTTGCGGTCGGCATGCCCATCTGGACGATGATCCACGGCTTAGAGCACAAGGACGGATTCCTTGGAAAGATCGCGCCGTTCATTCCTTACGCGTTCATCCCCTTCGTGTTCCTGCAGATTTGGAGCATCAGCCTTCGCATTTCCGCTTACGGAATGACGATCGATCGTTACGGTTGCGTGGTCCTTGTGGTCTGCGAGATCATCTACTTTGTGCTCTACTTTTTACGTCACAGAGGAAACAAACAGGCCGTTTCCTACAGTTTGTTCGTTCTTATGGTCGCAGCATTCATTTGCACCCTTTGTCCCGGCACCAATTATGAATCCGTCGTGATCCGTTCACAGATGAAACGCATGGCCGTCATGCTGGAAGAGGAATATCCTTCCGAGCAGACAAAGAGCGACATCAAGAGCGCATACAGAGTCGTTCAGTACATTGGCCCCAAAGGGAAGAAGACCCTCGAGGACAAGCTTACGGAGGATCAGATTGCCAAGATCAAAACCTATGACATAAACGGCAGCCTTCGCAATGCCTATGTTTACTTGAGCGCATACCGCAACTTCTCGGCCGTCGACGTTACAGAGTATTGTGCGATCTATGAATTCTCTGCCTTCAGCACCACCTACTCGGACGGAAGAATGACCATCACCATTCAAAAGGATGACAGAAATTCTGAAAGAGAAATCATGAAGATCGACATTGGCGATTACGTAAGCGGGATCATGGATACCTATACGGAGAGCTACGACTCCAAGTTCAGCATTCGCGGCATGGACGTGATCTCCCTAAATGACTGGCAGGACCTTTATCTCACCCACGTTAACATCGAATTCAACAAAGAGACAAAGAAGGTCAACACCATCAGCCTAGAGGGCTACCTGCTCCTGAAACGATCACTCCTCTTTGAGTCTTCTAAGTAAATGCAATAACCTCGTTCCATTGATAAGAAGCTGTTTTCTTGTCAGCCGTCCCGCCTTGAGGGCTTCCTTCATGTCATCAAAATCTGACTTCCTGCCAGGCATGATCAGTTCTCCGCCTGCCGCAGCGATACGGGAAGCTCTCGCCTCGGGATTGGCTGTATCCTTTGGCCTCGTGCCGTCCACGATCCAGTCCGTCATGACAACTCCGTTGAAACCAAATTCCTTGCGAAGCACCCAATCGATCAGGTCACGCCTCTCCGAAGTATGAATGCCGTTGAGCAGGTTGTAGGAGGTCATCACCGTCATGGGCGCCGCTTCGCGCACGCAGATTTCAAACCCCTTCAGGTAGATCTCTCTCATGGCTCTCTCACTGACAATACTGTTATTATAATATCTGTTCGTCTCCTGGTTATTCGCCGCAAAATGCTTGATGGTCACGCCTCTGCCGCGATGGCTCTGCACGCCCGTCGTGATTGCCGCCGCGATCTTACCGGTGACAAGGGGATCTTCGGAATAATATTCAAAATTACGGCCACAGCGAATGTCCCTGTGAATGTTCATGGCAGGTGCAAGCCACAGGTCAACGCCAAACTCTTCCATCTCGCGTCCAATGACGTCGCCGCAGCGCTGCGCAAGGCGCATGTTAAAGCTCTGCGCCAGGGCCGTGCCGATGGGAATGGAGGTGCAGTACTGACTCTGGATCTGGGCACCCTTCTTGGGCCGCTTTGCGCCCTTAAGCTTCATCAGGAATGCCGCAGGCTTCGGCAAAAAGTCCGCAAGGCCTTCGAGCATCACGTTCCCGACGCTGTGCGCGCCGTCTTCATCCACCCAGAATTTCTTGCTGATGCGAAGGCCTGCAGGACCGTCCGCCATGGAAAGCACGGGGATCCCTTTCTCGCGAAGAACGCCCGTGGTCTCGCCTGCGGAGCCCGCAACCATCCTTCCGGAATTGCCGATCGCGCCGCCAAACTGCCCCTCTGACTGATCAAAGGAGCCAATATTTAGGTAGATGAGTTCGTCGTCCGAAAAGTCCAAAAGTTCCGGATCCACGTCGCCATCCTCACGATAACGAACCTTTGTCACTTCAAAGGCCTTGGGATCCACGGTAAGGACAGTCACGTCCTTGGAGAGCTTTTCTTCCTCCGTCACTTCCGGCTTAAAGTCCTCAAAGTCCGTCGTTCCAAGGCAATGACGCACCTGCTTGGTCACAACGTCCTTAGAAAGCTTTAATGCGCCGCAGACCGAAAGGTTTCTGGAAGAATTCCCAAGGCGAAGCACGTAAACGCCCTTTTCCAGAACGAAGCTGGAGGTTTCGGCGTCATAGGATGCAATGTCAGAAAGTGCAAAGGCGATCATCAGCTCCTGGCTTTCTCCAGGTGCCAGCTCCTTCGTTTTCACGAAACCTGCCAAGGTTTGCTTTGGCTGGTCGAGCTTGCCCTGAGGCACGGAAACGTAAAGCTGCGCCACCTCTTTGCCGGAAAGCTCGCCAACATTCTTAACCGTAAGCTTCACCGTCACGATTTCACCGCAAAGCTCTGCTCCTTGCGACTCCATCTCAAACTTCGTGAAGGAAAGCCCGTATCCGAAAGGATAAAGCGGCGTTTTCCCTACGGAATCAAAATAACGATATCCCACGTAAATGCCCTCGCGATATCTCGTGTCATCGCGATCGCCAAATTCTCCGATCTTGGAATAATCCTCCCAAGCCGCCCAGGTCGTGGCAAGCTTGCCGGAAGGGTTCTTTTTGCCAAGCAGCACGTCCGCAAAGCCGGCACCGGTCAGCGCGCCCAGTTGCGATAGCAAAAGGACGTTCTTCACTTCCGAAACCTTCGAAAGGTCCACGGGGCCGCCCACGTTCAGCACCAGCATGAACTTCGCATATTGCTTGTTCAGCGCAAGGATATCCCGCACTTCCGTGTCCGTCAGGAAGAAATCTCCCTTCTTGGCCTTGCGGTCATTTCCCTCGCCGCAGATTCTTGAAAGCACGTAAACGGCCACGTCGCCTTCTCCGGAAAGGGGAAGCTCATATTCTGGCTGCAGCATCACGGCGCCCATGCCCTCGACCACGGGGTTCACGTGGTGCTCCTTCGCGCGACGCTTCACGTCGGCGAGGAAGGCCTGCCTTGCCTCTTTCATGATCTCATCATATGCATCCAGCCAATCCTTCGTGGTGATGGTAAAGCCGGCGCGCTCCAAGCCCTTTTCCACGGAAATGGTAAAGTGCGAATACACCTCGCCGGACCCGGTGCCGCCGCGCAGCGTGTTCCTTGCGCCGCTCCCGTACAAAGCAATCTTTCCCGGCTCCGTAAGCGGAAAATCTCCGTTCGTTTTCAAAAGCACCATGCATTCCGAAAGCATGCTGCGAACTCTCTTTGCGTGTTCCTTCTCTAACTGCGTAAGCTGCATTTGGTAACCCTCCTTAGTTAGTCATACAACTAAGTTCATCATACCACGTACTATTTTGTTTTTCCATGTGTAATATTGTTTAATCCAGCCAAAAAAACGCATAAAAAAAGGCCGCGCCCGGAATTCCCAGGCACGACCTTCTTTCATTCAACATTTTTCAAGGATGTTACTTTGTCTGCTGCGCTCCTCCGAGGACCACCGTCACCTCATGAGAAACATACTCTCCGTTCTCCATTCGGCTGTACTTTACCGTCACTTCTTCGCCTTGGCGGTAGTACTGCAGGATCTCTCTTGCACTGGTGTTGGAGTAGATTGTAGTACCTTCAAGCTTTGTAATGACGTCGCCTTTGCGAATGCCTGCCTCATACGCACCGGATCCTTCAAATACATTGTAAACGTAAGCGCCTTCAGGCATTCCATAATATGTTCTCGCCTCGTCAGTGATGGTCTGAAGCTGTACGCCGAGATATCCCTGCTCTTCTGCCGCTACTACTTCCTTACGCGTTACACGATTCATCAGGTCTTCGATGATGGGACTTGCAGCGCTGATGGGAATGGCATATCCCATTGCTTCAACGCTTTCGCCGTCGATCTTGTTGGAAACGATGCCGATCACTTCGCCCTTGATGTTCAGGAGCGCGCCACCGGAATTACCATGGTTGACTGCCGCATCCGTCTGGATGAAGGTACCCGTCTTGCCGTCTTCCGTCGTCATCTCTCTGTTCAGGCCGCTGATGATGCCGTCCGTCACGGAAATGCCAATACCAAGTGCGTTACCGATCACGACTGCAGGCTGCCCAAGCTTTAAGCTGTCACTGTCACCAAGCTGTGCCACCACGATCGCGTTCCTGGTCTCCTCCGAAAGACTCTCCAGGGGAACTGCAAGCACTGCCAGATCCATGTCTGCATCTTTTCCTTTTACCACGGCCGTTGCAGTCGAGTCATCAACAAAGGTGATTTCCAGCTTTACGGCGTCCTTCGCCACGTGATTGTTCGTCACGATAAGGAGCTCCGTTTCGTTTTCACCGATGATCACGCCGGTGCCACTTGACTGCGGCGTGTAGGCTCCATACCAAAAATCATAGGTTTCCTTGCCAGTGTTCACGATGGTCACCATCGCCGGGATCACCTGCTCTACCATTTCAGAGATGTCCGAGGAGATTACCTGAACGCTACCGGAATTGACAAGACGCGCCTCCGTTCCCTCACCATACCATATAGTTAAATCCGAAGGAAGGCCGGGATCCTCAGGCTTCACTTCACTTAACCCCGAGGGATTGCCTCCCGTCGTAGAAGTTTTTGACTCCGAGGCATCGATCACTACCGGTTTCTGATCAAAAACGCCCGTATAGCGGCAAACCCCATAGAAGGTTCCGCCTGCCACTCCGCCAAAGATCGCTGCGAGGAACACGGCTGCAACTGCCTTTCCCAAAAATCCCATGCGCTTCTTTTGCTTCGGCTCCTTAGGCGCCTTTTGCTTCTTCTGTTTTGCGGCCTTTACGCGACCCTTCTTTTCCTGTGCGGGAGCCTCCTCCTGCGCATTCATATGATCAAAGTAAGGGCTCGTGGTCGCTTCCGCCTGCTGGATGATCTGCTGCACCTGGGCATCGCTTTTCACCGGGGCTTCTTCCGTAGCACTTGCAACTTCCGCTGCTACTGCCTCCGAAGGTTTCTGTGCTTCTGCTGCAACCGCCTCAGTTGCCTTCTCCACTTCTGCCGTCGCCGCTTCCACGCTCTCCTTCACGCTTTCTGCAGCGTCGTCCTTTGCGGGCGTGATCCATTCTCCCGTTTCCGGATTATATTTGATCTCGAAATTGTCGCTCATAGCTTTCTCCTTCTTTCCTGCAAAAAATAAGTCCATAAGCAAGCTTTTCTCCTGCTTATGGACCTAAGTATAAATTTCGTTTGTGAACGTTTTGTGTTCGTTCTGTGTTGATTTGGTATTATTTTTTCCAATAGGCTTTATTGTCCGAAGCCCATAAGATCAGCCATTTCGGCAGTTTTTTATGTCTTTTCCCCAATCGATACCCTGCATATTTGAAGCAAGTTTGCAGGAAAAAGTACGGGATCTTGCCAATCTGACCGCGGTCCCTTAAGGCACGCACCGTGGACCTCACAAGCTTTTTCCCTTCCGCCTCTGACTTCACCGCGCCAAAGATTTCAGGGTACTCCGCCTGGGACACGCCAAGGTCAAAATTGCGGTGGAACTGCTGCATGCAGGAGTAATTGTGCGAATGGATCACCATTGCGTCTGCTTCATATGCGATCTTCCATCCATTCAGCACCGCCGTCCCGGCGTAGATCATGTCCTCATTGAAGATCGTGCGGGGAATGAACCCGCCAAGCTTGTCATAAACGTCCCTGCGATAGGCTGCGCACACGTTGGAGCAAAAAAAGGTCTTGATGCCAAGCTTTTCCATGTCCAAGCGCCCCTTGACCACAGACTTGTCAGGGTAATTAAACTGCCTGGAGATACGCTCGAGTACGCCCGAATCCCTGCGCGGGAGCTGCCGCCCGTAGGCCACTGCCACGTCCCCCGACAGATCCTTCGTAAGATTCTCCAATAGTCGATCATCCACCGGCATCGCATCCTGCGTCAGCATGACAAACACGTCCGCGTCAGACGATTCCACGGCCGCCCTTCTCGTTCCGCCATGATCAAACTCCTTCTTTCCGATATGCGAAACGAAAACACGGGGATAGTCCTTGGAAAGGTCCATCCCCTTTGTCAGCTTGTCAAAATATGCCTTCTCCGTGTTCACAAGGTGGATCCTCGATACGGGAAGCGTTTGTCTTTCAAGGCGGGACAGAAGCTCAAACAGCTCCTCTCCCGGCTTGTAGGTTGGAATAATGACGTCGATTTTCATGCTTAGTTATACTTTGCAGAGAAATTCTTGATGTACTTGCTGTATTCCTTTACGTTGTTGGTCACGGTGTAATCATCCTCGCCAAAAAGGAACTTGTGGAGCCACTTTACGTTGGATTCAAGATCTTCCGGCACGATGCAGCTACCCTTCGCGCCCATATTCTTTACGGAATATCCTTCCTCCTGAGGGAAACCACCCTCGTCTACGATCTTATAGTCATTGATGTGAGTGATGAGCTTGATGATCTCATCGGACTGAATGCTGGTGTAGATGTCGGACTGCACTGCGTTGAATGCATCCAAAAGGGTATTGAGGTCAGCCTTCTTTGCTTCTTCCTCGATCGCCTTGATCACCTCACGCTGACGAGCGGTACGAGCGAAGTCGTTGCCGACGTAACGGATACGGCAGTAAGCAGCTGCCTGCATGCCGTTCAGCTTCTGATATCCGGGGCTCGCCACCTTCGTGTAAGACACGTTCATGGTGTCGCCAATGCACTTACCGTAGTTGTTCAGGTGAACCAGCTCCTTGCTGTCCACGTCGATGTTCACGCCGCCGACTGCATCGATGACGCCAACCAGTGCCCAGTAGCTTACGGTCACGAAGTTCTCAATGTCCATGTCAAGGTTGGTATTGAGCATCTTCACTGCTGCCTCTGCGCCGCCCTTGGAATATGCCGCGTTACACTTGCTATAGGTGTCGCCGGTGTTCAGGAACGTATCACGATATACGCTGACGAGCTTGATGTCGCCATTGTCCATGTTTACGCTGCAGATCATGATGGTGTCACTGCGAAAGCCCTTTAACAGACCGCTTCTGCGCAGGTCATTTGCGGGAAGGAGACCCACGGTCGTACCTGTCTCATCCTTCTTCTCGCGGCTGATGTCCACGCCAAAGCAGGCAACGTTCATATAGCCCTTCATCACTTCGTTCTGCTTCACTTCCTGCGCGATCTCAAGCTTTTCCTCCTCGAGCTTTACGAAGGAAATGCCTTCCTCGCCGCCTTCATTGTTGCCAAAGGCTCTCACCACGACATAGCACAATCCGCCGAGGATCGCAAGTACGATCAGCTCCGCCATGATGATGACGATCCTTGTAGTTTTTTTCTTTTTTCCGTTCCTTGCCATTCTTCTTTCTCCCATTTCTTCCAAGAACTTAATATGCGTTTTTATTGATAAACCCTGTGAAAAACGTCATGATGATGATCTTGACGTCAAACCAGACGGTCCAATTCTCGATGTAGTAGATATCATATTCGATGCGCTTGCGGATCGAGGTGTCGCCGCGGTAACCATTCACCTGCGCCCATCCCGTAAGGCCGGGACGCACCTGGTGCTTGACCATGTACCTCGGGATCTCCTCCTTGAACTTCTCCACAAACAAAGGTCTTTCCGGCCTCGGCCCCACCAGACTCATGTCACCCTTCAGGATGTTAAAGAACTGCGGGAGCTCATCCAGGCTTGTCTTCCTCATGAACCGCCCCACCGGCGTCACCCTCGGGTCATCGCGGACCGTCCAGGCCTTCTTTTCCTCGGAGGGTGCCTGCTGCACCATGCTGCGGAATTTATACATGTAAAACGGCTTGTTGTGAAGCCCGACTCTCTCTTGCTTAAAGATGATCGGTCCGGGACTGCTGAGCTTGACCAAGATCGCACAGATCAGCATTGCGGGCGACGTCACGATGATCCCAAACAATGCTGCCAGAATGTCCGCCCACCGCTTGATCAGCGCGTTCCCCGTGTTGGTGAGCGGCACGTAGCGGATGTTGATCACCGGAAGGCCCATCAGGTCCTCCGTGTATGGTCTGGTCGGGATCAGGCTGTTGTAATCCGGAATGAACTTCGTGTGCACGCCTGACTTTTCGCAGATGCCCACGATCTCGCCGAGGTAATCATAATCGCGAAGGGAAAGGGTGATCGCCACCTCATCCCAATCATGTTCCTCCAGCGTCTTTTGAAGTGCTTCGATGGTTCCCTGCACGGGAACTCCCTTGTACTTCGTCCCCACGGGAACGTGATCATCCAGAAAACCGCTGACGGAATATCCCCACTGCGGATTCTCCAAGATGCGATTGACATATTCCTCTGCCGCGCGGGAATACCCCACGAGCAGGATGTGCTTAACGTTGTAGCCTTTCGTTCGGATCGTCTGCAGGCCTTTTCGAAGGACCACGCGGGACAACGACGTCAGAAATATGTTCAGAACATAAAACAATGCCAGCACGGATCTGGCATAATTTACTTCCTTTAGCACCATGAAAATGATGATGATCAGCGCCGCCATTCCCACGGTATTGGCCTTGATGACGTCGAAGATCTCAAAGCGCCTTTTCACGGTACGCTTTGGCGTGTAAACCCCCAAAGCGATATAAAGGATCATGTATCCCGGTATGATGAACACCAGCAGATAAACATAATCCCGCAACGGGAGGACACCGATCCCGGGGCCGTTCAACAAAACGTAAAACTTAATGACATATCCCAGGATCAGCGAGGCAGCCGTGATCATGGCATCGATCAAAACAAGCAATCTGTTAAAAACCTTTTGATTGTCCTTTATCATATCTTGCCCGAAAGCCCCCGGTGACTTTCCCTCTCATGATCTTCCATGCTCACTTTAGTTATCAAAATCATTATATGACGTGCCCAAACAAACCGCAATTTAAGAATTTATGAATATAATTCTTAAGAGAAATTAAGAATTAGCTTCCTCTCGCATCCTTCAATTGAAATTTTCCCAAAGAAACGCTATAATACTTGTAGAAGGGAGGGGGGACTTATGGATATCATTTATGGAAATGCACAGATGGTCCTTCGATATTTCGTCGAATTCTCGACCTTGCTGCTCGAGTTTTTCGGCATCTGCATTTTGGTATATACTGCCGTAAAATGCTTTGTTCTGTGGGTCAAAAAGGACGCTTCGATCCGTCTTCGCCTGGCGCAGGGCATCGCACTTGCGTTGGAGTTCAAGCTGGGCGGTGAGGTGCTTCGAACCGTGGTGGTCCGCGACTGGGCTGAGCTCGGGATCCTGGGTGCCATCATCATGCTGCGCGCCGCACTTACCTTCCTGATCCACTGGGAGATCAAAAATGAAAAGAAGGCACTCGCCGAATAAGCGAGTACCTTCTTTTTTTGCCTGTTTTGTCTTTTTTCAATTCTCTATCTTCGGAAAATCCCCGTAAGGAGTTCTCCTTCCACTCTCAGATAATCCTGAAAATGCTTCTTTTGGAACCGCAGCTTTCTCTTCCTTCCCTCCTCGGAAAAACTCAGGCGCAGGCCATCCATAATGCCCTGAAAATATGCCTTCCCGAGCCGCTTTCTCGCAAAGAAGATCTGCTTGATGACAAACCCTGCAAGAAGGAACGGGAAGTGAAGAACCTTCAGCAAAAGCGGGAGATTTTTCGAAATGACGTAAATGCTGTTTGCCGCGGCACGCCTTGTTTTCCAGGCATTGTATCGCGCACCGGTGGAGGCACTGCCATAGTGGAGCACCCTTGCCTTCGGCTCGTATAGGTTCAAATAGCCGCGAAGGTTCGCGCGCCATCCAAGGTCCAGGTCCTCTAAATATGCAAAATGATTTTCGTCAAACAATCCGATCTCGACAAACACCTCGCGGCGGTAGATAGCTGCGCCGCCGCAGGCGGAAAAGACTCTCTCCCGTTTTTCATATTGCGCATAGGGCTTTCCCTTGCCCCTTGCAAGCGCCCATCCAAAGATCGTGTAAATGTCTCCGGCGCCGTCTAAGATCTCTGGCTTGTCCCAAGTGAGCATGGCCGCGCTGACCGCAAAGACCTTGTGTTCCGGGTCTCCCTCACCTTCCAGGATCGCAAGCCATAAGCTCTTCACAAAATCAGATGCCACCTTCGTGTCATTGTTCAGGAGCAGCACGTAGGGGCTCTCACTGTTTTGGATCCCCACGTTCACGGCATGACAAAAGCCCGTGTTTTCCTCGAGGCAGATCAAACGCACCTCCGGGAACTTTTCGCGGATCACCTCCACGCTCCCGTCATCCGAAGCATTGTCCACGACCAACACCTCGTAAGGCGGCGTTCCCTCTTCCTGCGAAAGCAGGGAAGAAAGGCACCCCTCTATGAACTTGATCCCCTGATAATTGGGAATGACCACCGTAACTAATGCCATGTTTTCAATCCTTTTATTTTGTTCAAGAAAGATACTTCGTAATGTTCGGGTCCCAAAGAATCCTTTGTCCCTCTTCCCGGAGAGCCTTGCAGAAACGAAGGCTTAAGCTTCTAAGGTCTGCATCCGCCGGCAAAGCCTTTACGTCAAAGGCGCCCGTGGCCTTGTCGGTAACATATGGAACGCCCACGGTTTTCTGAAAGAGCGACCGGTTTTTCTTAGAAACGTAGATGCAACGCAGGTCCACCGCCTCCGCATCCTGCGTGAGCACGCCGCGATGCAGATAACCGCTGAATTCCTCCTTCAGGCCCTCGTAGTACACGGAGCCATCCTCTGCCATGCGTCCGCCGGCAACGACGTTCCCGCCGCCCGTCTTTTGGTAGATCTTTCCGCCGACCGCGCCAACGTCCTCGCGGTTTTCCAAGATCGCAAGAACTGCCTCGCCAGGCGCTGCAGATCCTTCGCCGGCCGCACCTGCTTCCTTCGCCTTCTCCGAAAGATAATCAAGCCGATAGAACCCCAAATGCTTTAGGTCCTGCGCCTTGGCATTCCACCCCTGCCCGTCCGCAAAGTCCTGTAGGGCACGCTTTCCGGCCTCGTAGGCATATGCCTTGCTCCCCGGATTTTCCGCCGTGGATGCCTTGTGACACCGCCAGTGATAAAGCACCTTGGGCACGTGGCGGATGGACTGCTGCACCATCTCCACCTCCGATCCCCACGAGCTTTTCGCGCGCGTGATCAGCTCTGCCGTGGCCCGCAGGATCAGGTCATAATCCTGTGCGCCGTCAAAGTCCTTCCGGAGCTTTAGCTTGCAGAAAAGCTCTCGCTCCATCACAAGAAAATGGCAGACGTAATTATTCGACAGCAAGAGATCTAAGTTAAAATCTTCCTTGCGGTTTAGATCATAATATTCCTTCGCACCGTCCCACTTATCCTCGTCCGAATATACCACCAGCGGCGTGCGCAGACTCCCTTCCAAGCCGTCCTTCGTCTCGCCGCGAATGGCCATCGCCATCTCATACAGAGCATCCGGCGTAAGTATGTCGTCGTGGTCGAGTAACCCCACGTAATCTCCGGTCACGTAAGAAATCCCGGCATTCGTATTCTCTGAAATGCCTCCGTTGAAAGGCAGATGCACGTAGCGAATGCCCGCGTCGCCGTCGCACTCCGAAAGCGCCTTGCGAACGCTGTCATCCTCCGTTGCATCCAAAATGAGAAGCTCCCAATAAGGGTAAACCTGATCACAGACCGATGCCACCAATTCCTTGAGGAATACGGGGTTCGTACGGTAAGCCGGCACCAAAATGGAAAACTTGGGCACGCTTTGTCCCTTTGCCTTCCACTTTGCGACCATCTCCTCGGCCTGCGAGGTCAACTCCTCGCGTTCCTGTGCAGAGAGCTCGTGATACTCGTACTTCTCAGTCTCTCCAAGCCTTTCCTTGGCCGCGTGAAAGGTGCTGCGAAGGCCGTTGCGTCGCAGGTAATATATTAATTTTCTAAGATTCGCGATCGAAAATTTTCCCATGCTTCCCCTTCATGCCTTTAGAGCCTTTGCTCTCGCGTCTTTGCAACATTCCTTCAAGCATTTTCGCATCAGATCAGTGCCTTCAGATCCTCCGTAAGCTTTGAAAGCCTTGCGTTTGCGTCGGGCACGCTCGTACCCTTAACGCCCATGTAAAACTTAATCTTGGGCTCCGTGCCGGAAGGTCTTGCGCAGCACCACTCATCGTTTGGAAGTTCAAAATAGAGCACGTTGGACTTCGGAAGTCCCGTCGGCACCTTCTCGCCCGTCGCAAGGTCAAGGATCTCGTCCTTTTGATAATCACGGAGCCTAAGCACCTTGCAGTCACCAATGAACTTCGGCGGGTTCTGGCGCAGCTTTTCCATCGTCTCAGCGATCTGCTTTGCACCCGACGCGCCCTTCATGGTGATGGTATACTGGCCTTCTTTGAAATAGCCATATTTTTCATATACTTCCGTCATCATGTCGCAGAGAGTCTTCCCCTGCTTCTTGCAGTAAGCCGCCACCTCACAAAGACAGGTCACCGCCACGATGGCGTCCTTATCCCTCGAATGCGTTCCCGCAAGGCAACCATAGGATTCCTCCAGTCCAAACACGTAATTGTAGCTGTGCTCTTCCTCAAAGAACTTGATCTGCTCGCCAATATACTTAAAGCCCGTCAAGGTCTCGATAAGCTTTACGCCATAGGCCTTGCTGATGGGGAAGGTCATGTTGGTGGTCACGATCGTCGTCACCATGGCTGGTCTTTCCGGCATCAGGCCAAGCGCCGTGCGCTCGCGGAGGATATATTCCGCAAGGAGCATGCCGGACATGTTTCCGGTAAAGGCCTCGTATTCTCCCGTCTTCGCATTCTTTGCATATACGCCCAGGCGGTCTGCGTCGGGATCGGTCGCAAGCACAATGTCCGCGTCCTTTTCCTTTGCCAGCCGCAGCGCATAAGTAAAGGCCTTGGGATCTTCCGGATTGGGGTATTCGAGCGTCGTGAAATTCGGGTCAGGGTTTTCCTGCTCCGGCACCACGTAAACGTTCTGAAAGCCCAGCTCCGCAAGGACTCTCTGCACGGGCTTATTGCCAGTGCCGCAAAGCGGCGTGTAAACAATCTTGATGTCCGAAGCCATCTCGCGGATCACCTCGGGATGCAGGATCTGCTTCTTTAACTCCGCGATGAACAGGTCATCGATCTCCTTGCCGATCACCTGATAAAGGCCTGCCGCAATGGCGTCCTCCTTTTTCATGGTCTTCACTGCATGGAAATCCGAAACGGCCCGTACTTCGCCGATGATCTCCTTATCGCGGGGCGCCGTGATCTGCGCGCCGTCCTCCCAATAAACCTTATAACCATTATATTCCGGCGGATTGTGGCTTGCCGTCACCATGACGCCAGCCGTACAGCCAAGGGTTCTGAGCGCAAAGGAAAGCTCCGGCGTGGGACGAAGGCTCTCGAAAATATATGCCTTGATGCCGTTTGCCGCAAAGCAAAGCGCTGTTTCCTCGGCAAATTCCGTGCTCATGCGCCGGTTGTCAAAGGAGATTGCAACCCCTTTTGCCTGCGTGCCCTGCTTTAGAATATAATTGGCCAGGCCCTGGGTTGCCTTGCGCACGACATAAACATTCATGCGGTTCGTGCCTGCGCCAACGACGCCACGAAGACCGCCGGTGCCGAACTCCAGCTCCTTATAGAACCGGTCCTCCACCTCTGCTTCATTGTTACGGATGGAAAGTAGCTCCTCCTTGGTCGCCTGATCAAAGGCGTCATCTTCCAGCCAAAATTGAAACTGCTCGCGAAATCCCATTTTCTTCCTCCACCAGAAAGCTCCCCAAAGCGGGGAGCTTTCGCTTTTTAGTCTTTTGTATTGCTTGCTTACGCCAATTCTTTATGCCAATTACTTACGCCAGGATTGCCTTTGCGGCCTCAGCCAGCATGTCCTTCTTGGCCTGTGCCTCGGCGAGGTCCTTACCCTTGGTCGTAAAGTAGATCTTGATCTTCGGCTCCGTTCCGGAAGGACGAACGATCACGGTCGAACCATCCTCAAGGCCATAGATCAGCACGTTTGCCTTCGGAAGTCCAGTCTCCTCAGGCTTATTGTAATCCGTCACCTTCGTTACTGCGATGCCTGCGAAATCCTTCGGTGCGTTCTCACGAAGTCCCTTCATGATCGCTGCCATCTTGTCCATGCCGGACAGGCCGGGGAATTCGAAGGAATCTACCTTGTTCAGGTATCTGCCGTACTGCGCGTAGATCTCCTCAAGGCGCTGCTTGATGGAGGATCCGATGCTGCGATAATATGCTGCCATCTCGCAGATCAGCATGGAAGCGATCACGGCGTCCTTATCACGCACGTAAGGGCCTGCAAGATAGCCATAGCTCTCCTCGAAGCCAAAGATGAAGCGGTCCACCTCGCCTGCTGCCTCAAGCTTTGCGATCTGGTCGCCGATCCACTTAAAGCCCGTCAGAACGTGGCGAAGCTCCACGCCATAATGTGCTGCCACGGCGTCCGCAAGGGGCGTCGAAACAAGGCTCATCACGGCCACGGGGTTCTTGGGCATGGTGCCCTTTTCAATGCGGCCGGCGCAGATATAATCCAGAAGGAGCACGCCCATTTCATTACCGGAAACCAGCTCGTAGCTGCCGTCAGGGCACTTCATGGCAATGCCCACGCGGTCTGCGTCAGGGTCGGTTGCCAGCATCAGGTCTGCCCCCGTTTCCTTTGCAAGCTCCAGGCCGTACTTCAAAGCCTCAAAGATTTCAGGGTTCGGATAAGGACAGGTGGTAAAGTAACCGCTCGGATATTCCTGCTCGGGAACGATCGTCACGTCGTCGATGCCCATGTCATGCAGGATCTTGGTCACGGGAACGAGACCCGTGCCGTTTAAGGGCGAATAAACAAGTTTCAGGCCGGAAGTCTTTGCCAGACCGGGACGAACCTGCCTTGCCTCGATTGCCTCGTAAAAGGCCTTCTTGCAATCGTCGCCGACAAAGCGGATCAGACCCTGCTCCACGCCTTCCGCAAAGCTCATCACCTTGGCGCCGGTCAGCACGTCGGTCTTTTGGATCTCAGCATATACGATCGCCGCAGCGTCATCCGTCATCTGGCATCCGTCGGGGCCATAGGCCTTATAACCATTGTACTTGGAAGGGTTGTGGGATGCCGTCACCATGATGCCGGCATTGCATTTATAGAATCTGGTTGCAAAGGACAGTGCGGGCACGGGCATCAGCGCGTCATAGATGCGCACCTTGATGCCGTTTGCTGCAAGCACGCCTGCTGCCTCCTTGGCAAAAATGTCACTCTTTAAGCGGCTGTCGTAAGAGATCGCAACCGTCTGATTTCCGCCCTGCGTGAGCACCCAATTTGCAAGGCCCTGCGTTGCCTGGCGCACCACCCAGACATTCATGCGGTTCGTGCCTGCGCCCAGCGTGCCGCGAAGACCCGCCGTACCAAACTGCAGGGAAACGGCAAAGCGATCCTTGATCTCCTCGTCATTATCCTTGACCTTTAAGAGCTCCGGCAGAAGATCCGGGTCCTCCAAGTCAAATGCTGCCCAACGATCATACTCCTGTTTGTACATAGTTCGTACCTCCTTTGATGAATTCTTTTATGAAAACGTTTTTAAGGAAAAATCACTCTTATCCAGCGAGAAATTGGGATTGTAATAAGGGTCTCCCGCCTCCAGCACTGCCTTCCACTTCTCTCTGAACCGTTCGGATTCTTTGTTATATCTTTCCGCCTTCTCGCCCTGGTCATCCAGCCCTCGCGAGGTCGACTCGAAGTGGAACAGTTCGCAGAACGGCGTGAACACGTTGAGAAGTCCCTTCTCCCGAAGCTTTAAGCAAAAGTCCACGTCATTTAAGGAAATCGCAAAGCTCTCGTCGAGTCCGCCCACTTCCTCGTACAGGGCTTTTTTCACCATGAGGCAGGCGCCCGTCACCGCGCTGAAGTTCTGCGCATAACAAAGCCTTCCCATGTAGCCCAAGTTCTGGCGCTCCTGCTTGTAATGGCAATGGCCTGCGGTCCTGTGTGCGCCAAGCCCCAGGATCACGCCTGCGTGCTGGATCGTGTGATCTCCGTAGTAAAGCTTTGCTCCCACGGCGCCCACGTCCTTGCGCTGTGCGTACATCAAAAGCTCTTCGAGCCAATTCGGCGTAATGACCTGCGTGTCATTGTTGAGAAGAAGAATATACTCGCCGTCCGCGAAGCGCACGCCAAAATTGTTGATCGCGGAGTAGTTGAAGCCTCCCTCGTAGGTCACGATCTTGATCTTTTCGTTCCCTTCCAGCGTCTTGTAATAATCCTTGATCTCGCTGGTCTCGCTGTTATTCTCAACGATGATGATCTCAAAATTGTCATAGGTGGACTTTTCCAAAATGCTGGTAACGCAACGCTTTAAGTCCTCCACGTGGTCCTTATTCGGGATCACGATGCTGATCTTGGGATGGCCAAGGATCTGATACTGAATGCGGAAGATCGTCGCGAAGGCACGGGTACTGCTGATCGCGAATCCTTCAAACCCATGCTTTTTCAAGTGCTCCGCAACGGCACCCTTGGCCGCGGCGATGGCATATGGCTTCGCCTCGATGCCTGAAGCCACGCTTCCTGCGTGAGAACGCCAGTAATACATGACGCGCGGCACGTGCACGATCTTCTTTGCGTTGTCGGTCAGACGCAGGATCATGTCGTGATCCTGGCTTCCGTCAAACTGCGTCCTGAAAAGCTCCGTGCCGTCCAAAAGCTCTCTTGAGAACACGCTAAAGTGACAGATGTAGTTGTTCGCGCGCAAGTTGTCCGGCGCGTAATCCGGCTTGAAGTGAAGCGTTAGCATCTTGTTGATGTCGCCGCTCTTAAAGGTGATCTCGTCGCAGTAAAGATAATCCGCGCCCTGCTCATTGATCGCCTTGACATATTCATAAAGCACGGAGGGGTGTAGCACGTCATCATGGTCAAACAGGCCGATGAATTCGCCGCTCGCAAGGGTTAGGCAGGCATTGGTATTGCCTGAGATGCCCATGTTCTTGTCCAGTTTTTTGTAGACGATCCTGCCGCCCGCCTTGGCGGCATATTCCAGACAGGTCTCACCGACGTAAGCATGCTCCGCGTCCGAACCGTCCGCAAGGCAAAGCTCCCAGTTTGCGTAGGTCTGCCCCGTCACGGACTCGATCATCTCCACCAAAAATTCCTTTGGCGTGTTGTAAAGAGGCACCAAAATGCTGATCTTTACCATCCTCGGGAAGACCGCGGCGCGCTCTGCCTCAGCCTGCTCCTTCGAAGGAAAGCTGTCCGTGCCAAGCGCCTTCATGGCTGCATGCTCGAGCTTTTTTTGATCCATCTTGCGGAAAACGCCCTTGATGCTGCCACAGTTTTTCAGCCTGTCCCTTTGACGAATGCCCCAGTGGATGCACTTGCGAAGCGGCCCCGTCATCCTCCAAAGGATGTTGCCCTTGATCCTTCCAAGGTTCCAGGTGAGCTCTTCGTTTTTCATCTCGAGCTCCGCCACCTGTCCGGCAAGCTGCGCGCATTTTTGTGCCTCTTTTTCATATAGCTCTTTGTAATCAAGTTCCGACATGTTGCAATCCTTTTCTTAAATGATCCGCAGAATGTGCTTGCTCCAGTAGAAGAGCTTTAAGTTTCCAACCTTTCTGGTCGCAAAGCATCCCACGCGATAATTTCCGGGAGGGAGAGCCCCCTCTTCCAGATGAAGCCAGAAGCCGCTCAGCGCTACGTGCATCTGATCCGGCATCTTCTCCACAAGGTCCGGCCTGTACTGCTCATTCAGCGTTTCACCATAACGCTGCCCGGAATCCTTCTCAAACACGATAAAGCGATCGTAGCAGGCATTGTCGTCGCCGAGGACGATGACATATCCCGTCATCTCATTGCCTCTTTGCTCCTCCACCACCATGTTCAGGCACGGATCCATGCGGAAGCCCGAAACTTCCTCAAAGGGCTTCGGGAACATGGTCTGACATGCGTTCTTGGAGGTTTCATAGGCCGGACGGATCTGCGTGTCCACGGCCAACCTGCCAAGATACGGTGAGTAATAAGGATCCTTTCCCGCAAAGGCAGGGAATAGCTTGTACAAGCGCTCCTGCTCCGCCATGAGGCGGATCTTTTTCTTTTCATCCTCGTCGCTTCCGCGGGTCATGGATTCGTGATGATATGCAAACGAATTGCATGCGCAGACATTGCGATATCCAAGCTCGAAAAGCTTGAAGCCAAGCGCGACGTCATTATATGCTACCGAAAGGCTTTCCTCAAAGCCGCCGGCCTCCCAAAAGACTGCCGCGCGCATCATCACGCAGGCCGCCGAAACGGCAAGTACGTTGTGCCAGCCGCGGTTCCTGCCGAAGTAATAATCTGGCTCATCTTCGAGGTAAAGAAGCTTATGCACTGGCCCCGTGGGCAGGTTCGTGACGCCCACGTGCTGGATCTTTGTGGAATTCGGATAATAAAGCTTTAGGCCCACGCTGCCGACGCCAGGTCTTTGCGCAAGGCGGATCATCTGCTCGAGGTGACTTTCCATGCGAAGCTCAACGTCGTCGTTGAGAAACAAAAGGATCTCGCTCTTCGCATGCTTTGCGCCAATGTTGCAAAGCTTGGAGAAGTTAAATTCCATGGGCTCGTACAGATAGGTGATCCCAGGCAATTTTTCCAATTTCTCACGGTTTTCCCTGCTGCTGCCGTTATCTACCACGATGACCTCGTGGAAAATGGGCTCCTTGCCGCTGCAAGCCGTGTGGAGTGCTTCAACGCACTTTTCCAAAAGCTCGGGATGATCCTTCGTCAGAATGATCGCGGAAATGGATGCCTTCAGATAGGTTTCCATCCTGCGATAGCCGGAAAACGGATCTGCAAAGGCCGCCAGCTTTTCCTTGGAGCTGCAGTGATACAGGATCCCTGCAAGGTGCGAAATGCTCTTACAACCCTTCTTCCAGCCTCCTGCCCTTTCGCAGAGCGAAAAAATCGCGGTGCGATAGGTCTCATCCGGCGCTTCATTGACAAAGATGATCGCGGGACCGCTCATTACCTTTGCACCGGAATCCTCCTTTTCCTTCCCCGACGTCTGTTCAGACTTCATCTCAAAGGGTCCCAGAACCTGCTGCCAGTCAGGCATACCTTCCTCAAGAAACGTCTTGCGGATGGCGATCAGACTCCCGAAATAAAAACAGCTTTCCAGGCGCTCCGGCGACCAGATCGGCCGAAACCAAGGATCCGCGGGCTTTCCGTCCTTACCCTTGGCGTCCTCATCTCCATACAAGATCAATGTGTTCGGATGATCGAGGAAATAGGTCTGCACCGCGCGGAGCGGCCGACTTCCAAAATAGCTTTCATGCGCGCCTTCCAAGGCAGCGCCGCCGGCATCCTCTTTCATTTTCTGATCCTGCTCCTGCCAAAAAAGCCACTCACTATATTGGCCCTTCATGGACTTAAGCTCTGATTCATAGCTTATGACGCTGGGAACTTCCCCCAGCTTTTTCATCACACCCTTAATACCCAATGTTATTCCCCTCTGATACCTTCCGTATCCGACAACAAACCATATGCAGAGTGTGTTACCCCAAGCGCACTCTGCTACAACCGTATATGCTTCGCCAAGGCAGCGCACAGATCCTCCGCCATCTGCATCGGGATCCTTGTCACCTCCATGGAGGCGTAAAGTACGTTTTGAGCCTTTGGCGTTAACATGCTAAGATCGATCCCGAGATTGGGATCCTCCGTGGCAAAGACAATGGTAGGCTTTTCTCCGCCACTGCTCCGGCCGTTCAAAAGGAGCACCTTCTTTTTCTCCACCGGGATCCTTTCGCCGTTCCAGGTAAGCTCCAAAAGTTTGACCATGCAACAGTCCATGACAGGATCGATCCGAAGCGTCTTTACGTCGCCGCTCACCGTTAGGGAGATCTCGACCTGCTTGTCGGTGACATATGCATCCTTGACGAAGTAAGAAGTCTCCTCACTATAGCCATTTCCGCGGTCCTCATATACCTGGACGCGACAGATCTGCTCCATATCCTGATAATTCTCGATCAATTTCCAGGGCTTAATGACCTTTTTGCCGATTTTTTCGCGGAGCTTTGCCATGGAAAGCTTTGGACCCTCCACGTATTTCTGGAACTCCTGCTCATCCTGACGGAACCCTTCGGCCTCCTCCGGCTTGATCCTGAGCTCGTCCAGCACCCAGTCCAGCGGCAGACGCTCACGCTTTTCATCCTCCAGAAGATAACAATAGATGGCGCGGAAGGCAAGCTCCCTCGTCTCCATGGCCTTACCAAAGGTCCATTCATAATCGATCAGCGTCCAAGTGTCTCCCTCCACCAAAATGTTGGAGAAGACCAGGTCAAAATCCGTGACCGGCATGTCGCTTCGATGATCGATCCTGCGAAGGTACTCCCGGAAGAGTCTCTTGAACTCCTCCTCGTCCCCGCGCTCCAAGGCCTCATCCAGCATCGACGAAAGCGTCACGCCCTTTTCAAACGGGAACTCTGCACAAGGAAGTCCGTCCGCCTGCGAAGCCTTGCAGGGATTCACCACCAGCTCCCCGTCGGCAAAACGCTCCGTCAGTTTCTCACAAGCACCCACCATGGCAGTTACGTGCTCTGCCGCCTCCTCACTTAAGGGACGCTTACGCACATAGCGAACCGTTGCTCCCTGCCCGCTCTTCGCAACATCCGCCTTCTCGCCTGCCGTCTTTGCTTCTGCGGCACTCTGGGTCGCGTCTGCCTTCTCGCCGGCCGTCTTTGCTTCTGCGGCACTCTGGGTCACATCCGCCTTCTCGCCAGCCACGCTCGCGGTTGCGTTATTTGCGGGACGGCTCAGGATCTCCGTGCAGATCTGGAACTGCGGCGCCCTGTCATTGGAATATCTTGCATATTCTGTCGGATAGTCCGGCCCGATCACCACAAGGAACGAATTGGAAAACACGGGGAACAGCCCGTCCTCCGAGATTCCGTCAAAGGCATTCTTCTCATCAAACAAAAGAACCCTGTCGCGATCGAAATTCCGAAGATTGTTCGACAGTTCTCCCTTCGCGGGAAGCCTTTTGTCGCTGTAAAGCGTCGTCATAAACTTGTAATCCGGATAGGGGTAGTAGAAATGATATTCCCCCACGCCGGCATTTTCAAAGATCTTCTCCAAGCCCTTTTTGCTAAAGGTTCTGGCATGCCCGCCGTCCACATAATTTGTGATGCCTGAAAAATAGGTCCCCATATGGTCTTCCCTGCATCCCGCGAAGTACTTGAGGCCTAACTTATTCTCGATTGCGATGACGATGCGTCCGCCGGGCTTTACGTGAGACTTGATGATCTTCAAAAAATCCTCAAAGGGCGTTTCGCCGCCCATATAGGAGATGCCATATTCAAAAACGCCGATCAGGCAGATCAGGTCGAAGTCCCGATCCAGCTCCGGCTCCACGTCCTTAAAATTCCCGACCTTGATCGAAAGGTTCTCGCAGTCCGAATGACGATAGGCATTGATCTTGCTGCGCATTCTCGACAGATCCACGCAGGTCACGCTCCCAGCCTTCTTCGCCAAGGCACCGGCAACCGCACCGCATCCGCTTCCAATGTCCAGCACCTTGTCCGTGCTTTTCAGCGGGATCCACTCCACAATGTTTTCACGCTGCGATGAGAAGTGATAAAGGATCGGCCAGCTTGCGCTGTCGTCGATCACGCGGCCATACTCAATGGGGGAAAGGTCCCTCGCGATCCGAAGGAGCTCTTCCTCCACGGCGCCGTCGCTGTAAAGGTCCTCCCCGGGGTATTTTCTCAGATCCAGCGTCACCTTGCCGATGGTCTCAAATTCATGTATTTCGTTTTCTAAGCCTTCCAGCTTGATTCCCATGACTTCGCTTACTCCTTCAAAAACAGTCTGTCCGTTGGAATTTGTTCACGCCTCCCTCGGCGTTTCGCAGCCTTTTCGTTACGCCTTCTTCGGCATTTCCGCATCTGCTACCGTGATCTTGGAATTCATGTCGTAGAATCCCACGGTATTCTTATCTGACACGATCGTCATGTTTATGACGTCGTAGAGTCTGTGATATACCTGGAAAACGTCCCCGTCAAATCCCGTAACGCCTAAGGATAACAAGTATTCTCCGCCCTGCAGGTCTGCCTTCTGCGTAAAACGCACTTCCTTCACCTGTCCTGCGCTAACGCCTTCCAAGAAGGCTTTCTCAAGCATGGTATTAGTTCCGGTGATCTCCGTGCCCTGCACATTCTTTACCGTGAACGCGAAGATCGGCGCCGCAAGCGCTTCCGTGAAACGCACCTTCATGCAAAGCGTGAATTCCGCGCCCTTTAGGAGCGTGTTCGTACGCGTGCCGTGTTCGTCGACGAGATAATATTCCTCGATCCGAGCCCTTCCGTCGCCATATTCCAGCGCATACGGATTGGTTCCTTCCGCCTCGGAAAAAGCTTCTTCGAGGGCCTGCTCAGTCGTTCCCTTCGAGCCTGCGGCCTTATACTGGCCAACCAGCACCTGCTTGTACGCGTCGATCATTTCCTTCGGGCTTCCGACGCCCAGGAGCGTTCCCTTATTGAGCAGGAACACGCGGTCACAATACTTTGCGATGCTGTTCAGATCGTGGCTGACAAAGACGATGGTCTTGCCCATCTCCTTGAATTCTTCAAATTTGTGATAGCATTTCGCCTGGAAAAAGACGTCGCCCACGGACAGCGCCTCATCGACGATCAAAATCTCAGGGTCAATGTTGATGGCGACTGCAAAAGCAAGTCTCACGAACATGCCGCTGGAGTAGGTCTTGACGGGCTGATAGACATAGTCGCCGATGTCCGCAAATTCCAGTATGGACGGGAGTCTTTCGTCAATTTCTTTTTCAGAAAAACCCATCATGGTGCCGTTGAGGTAAACATTCTCAACACCGCTGTACTCGGGGTTAAAGCCTGCCCCAAGCTCGAGAAGCGCGGAAATCCTGCCGTCCACGATCACTTCGCCGGAGGTCGGGTGCAACACGCCGGTGATGATCTTGAGGATCGTCGACTTGCCGGAGCCGTTGGTGCCGATGATGCCGACCGTCTCGCCGCGGCGGATGTCCATGTTCACGCCGTTTAAGGCATAGTGGAGCTTGAACGTGCCCTTGCCAAAGCCAAACGCATCCTTCACGCGGTCACGCATCTTGTCATACAGCTTATATACTTTTACGACGTCCTTTACCTGGATCGCATTCTCGCTCATGTCTTATCGCCTTATTTTACGTTTCATGTTATCTAGTATATTTGTTATCTAGTATATTTGTTATCTAGTATATTTGTTATCTAGTATATTTGATATTGCTTACTTGAGCTGTGTTTGAGGGATCCCGTCTCATGCGTGCCCTGCTTTCATTTTTGTCTTACCGACAAGCAAATCCTTGCAATTTCTTGCTCTATGCTTCCCCCTTGCTTGCCTACCACTCAATCCTTCCTCTGGGGCAAGCATTTTTCATGCTTCCCGCTTGCCTGCACTCGCTTTTGGCTTCTCAAGCATGCAATTCTCTTTCTTCCCGCTTGCCTGCACTCGCTTTTGGCTTCTCAAGCAAGCGTTTTTCACGCTTCCCGCTTGCCTACATCCGCTTTTTGCCTCTCAAGCAAGCGTTTTTCGCGCTTCTCGCTTGCCTACATCCGCTTTTTGCCTCTCAAGCAAGCGTTTCCGCTTGCCTGGAACCTGGTTTCACTTCTCAAGCAAGCAATTCTCTTTCTTCCCGCTTGCCTGCCCTCGCTTTTGGCTTCTCCAGCAAGCGTTTTTCGAGCTTCTCGCTTGCCTACATCCGCTTTTTGCCTCTCAAGCAAGCGTTTTTCGCGCTTCCCGCTTGCCTGCACTCGCTTTTGGTTTCTCAAGCAAGCGTTTCCGCTTGCCTGGAACCCGGTTTCACTTCTCAAGCAAGCAATTCTCTTTCTTCCCGCTTGCCTGCACTCGCTTTTGGCTTCTCAAGCAAGCGTTTTTCGCGCTTCTCGCTTGCCTGGAACCCGGTTTCACTTCTCAAGCAAGCAATTCTCTTTCTTCCCGCTTGCCTGCACTCGCTTTTGGCTTCTCAAGCAAGCATTTTTCGCGCTTCTTGCTTGCCTGCACCTGGTTTTTGCCTCTCGAGCAGCCATTTGTGACTCCTACTACTTGCCTAGATTCCGGTTTTGCGTTTTTGGCAGTTATGGATGTGACGGAGGCACTGTCTGCACCCTACAATACATCCGCAAAATGCACCTTCAACCTCTTAAATATGATCGTCCCGATCCCGAACACGACCACCGTAAACATCCAAAAGTACACGGTCGAGAAGAAGTCCTGGAAAAACCACTCATGCCCGTAGACCGAACTCCGATACCCATTCACGATATAAACCAACGGGTTCAGCTTCATGATCTTCTGCCACTTCTCAGGTAACATATTCAGATCCCAAAGGATCGGCGTAGCCCACATCCCGATCTGAAGCAAAATACTGATGATCTGTGAAAGATCCTTGAAAAACACCACGATGGAACAAGTCGTATAACAAACGGCCAGCACCAGCAAAAACAGACAAGCGCTGTAATAAAACAACTGCAGACAGTAGACGCTCGGATAATGATGATACATGGCCGCGATCACAAGCAAAACGCCGACGAAAAACACGTGAATGAACGTCGCCGCAATGATCTTGATGATCGGCAAAATACTGATCTTAAAGACCACCTTCTTGACCAGATAATCATACTCCCGAAGCGCATTTGTCCCCGCATTCAAGGCCTCGCTGAAGAAAAACCAAGGCACAAGACCTGCAGTCAAAAACAGCACAAAGGGCGCCTCCTCGGTACGGGACGCGCCATTCATGATCAATTCGAACACAATATAATACAGCGCCACCGTCACCACGGGCTGGATCATGGCCCAGACTGCCCCGAGATAAGACCCTGCGTAACGCTTCTTGAAATCATTCTTTGCGAGCTTCCAGATCAGATGCCTGCTCTGGAACAGCTCCCCTGCGAGCCCCGTCACCTTGTCGTAGAAACAGGCAAACCCGATGCAGGCTCCCGCTATGATCAAACAGGAAAGTACCTTTTTGATCAACTCTTCCCTGGGGTCCGCTGCCGGTCCCAGGTTCTGATGCAGTATGATCACTATGGCCGCTATCAAGCCCAGAAGGGTAAAAACGGCGATCCCGCCTTTTTTGCCTAGCTTCATTTCAGTTACGTCCTTCCTGCGGCATCGCTACTGCTACTCAATGCCGCGTTCCCTCTTGTACTCGCGGATGCCGCTCCATTTGGTGTCGCGGTCAGAAAAGATCAGTTCCATGTCCTCCGGGATCGGCCACTCAACGCCGATGTCCGGATCATTATATGCAAGTCCGCCTTCATCTCCGGGATGATAATAATCCGAACACTTGTAGCAAAACTCCGCATAATCCGACAGTACCAAAAATCCATGCGCAAATCCCTTCGGAACGAACAGCTGCTTCTTGTTCTCCTCGGAAAGGATCGTGCCGTACCATTTCCCGAAGGTTTTAGATCCCCTTCGAAGGTCCACTGCCACGTCGAACACTTCGCCCTTGATCACGCGTACCAGCTTGTCCTGAGGGTGCTCGATCTGAAAATGAAGTCCGCGGAGCACGCCGCGTCTCGATGCCGATTGATTGTCCTGTACGAAGATTTCCGGAATGCCCGCTGCCTTGAAGTCCTCATATTGATAGGTCTCCATGAAGTAACCGCGGGAATCCCCGTGCACTGCCGGCGTGATCACCTTCAGCCCTTCGATCTCACAGGTTTCGACCGTTATCTGTCCCATAAATACTTCCTCTTTTCCAATATCTATTAAAGTCCGTTCGCCACTTCCACCAAATACTTACCGTAATTGGTCTTCATCAGAGGCTCAGCCAGCTTTAAGAGCTGGTCCTTGTCGATGAAACCGCGCTTGAATGCGATCTCCTCGATACAAGAAATGTAAAGGCCCTGGCGCTTCTGGAAAGCCGCAACGAAATCGGATGCATCCAAAAGAGCGTCATGATTTCCGGTGTCAAGCCATGCAAAACCGCGGCCAAGCGTCTCAACGCGAAGGGTACCCCTGCGGAGATACTCATTGTTCACGCTCGTGATCTCGATCTCACCGCGTGCGGAGGGCTTTACGTTCTTAGCGATCTCCACCACGTCGTTGTCATAGAAATACAGGCCGGGCACTGCATAATTACTCTTCGGGTTTGCAGGCTTTTCCTCGATGGAAAGAGCCATGCCGTTCTCGTCAAATTCCACGACGCCGTACTCTCTCGGATCCCTTACGTAATATCCGAAGATCGTTGCGCCACTCTCGCGGGATGCCACCTCGCGCAGCACCTTCGAAAAGCTCTGTCCGTAGAAGATATTATCGCCGAGCACCAGTGCCACTCTGTCGCTCCCGATGAACTTCTCGCCAATGATAAAGGCGTCCGCAAGTCCTCTGGGATATTCCTGCACGGCATAGGAAAGCTCCATGCCAAGCTGGCTGCCGTCGCCAAGAAGCTCTTCAAAAACAGGAAGGTCTCTGGGCGTGGAGATGATCAGGATCTCGCGGATCCCTGCCAGCATCAAAGTGGACAGGGGATAGTAGATCATCGGCTTGTCATAGACCGGCATGATCTGCTTCGAGATTGCCTTGGTAAGTGGATAAAGTCTGGTGCCGGAACCGCCGGCGAGGATAATACCTTTCATGTTTTTTCTCCTAGTTGATTATTTTCATGCGGCACACGTCGCAACTCTTTACGTTCGGCTCGCGCCGCGACTCTTTACGTTCGGCTCGCGCCGCGACTCTTTACGTTCGGCTCGCGCCGCGACTCTTTACGTTCGGCTCGCGCCATTCGCAAACTCGCGCTTCGCGCTTTTCCGCCTGCTACGCAGGCTTGTTTGCTCATGAAGTGGCGCTCAGCTCATCGCCTTTTCGCGCTCCAAAATCATGCCAGCATGATTTTGATCGCCTCGAAGGCGATGGCCGAACTAATAACCCATATAGCTTAGGTTCATGTCTACGTCACCGGAGATTCCGTTGATGGAACCGGTGGACTTGTACTGCCACATGTCGTAGCGGCCATTGTAGGTCGGAACTGCCGCATACTGTGCAAGCCAGATCTTATATGCGCTCAACTGGCTTGCGTCAAGCTTTTCAGTGAGCCAAGTCTTGTTTGCGTAGATGCCTGCCGTATATCCTGCATTCTGAATGGTCTGGCAGAATGCCTTACATACGTTAGTCCTCATTTCGGAACTGATCTTGTCACCGCGGCCGCCGCTGGACTCCACGTCAAGGAATACAGGATAAGAAATCTTGTAATTCTTGATCTTGTCAATGACATAGGACGCCTCATAAACGGCTTCGACTTCGTCAGTTGCCTGCGTGAAGAAGTACACGCCGACCTTCAGTCCTGCATTGATCGCACCCTTGATGTTGGTCGTGAACTTGGGATCCTCGATCAGCTGGCCCTTGGAAGAACCTCTGTAGCCGCAGCGGATGATCACGTAGGATACGCCGGAATTCCTGACCTTTGCCCAGTCGATGGAACCATTCCATCTGGACACGTCGATGCCAAGCACTCCGTTGCCGGTCATTAATGCGCCATCAGAACCAAAGGTGTATTTCGCGCCCTGGATGACCTGCTCTCCGGTCACGGGCTTGCCCTGTACGTCAAAGTAGAACACCTTATTGTCAATGGTCTGCCAGCCGGTATATTTCACGCCGCTCTGAAGATAGAACTTCGTTCCTTCGACATAATAGTCTGCGTAAACTGCCTGACGGTACTGATTTCCGTTCTCCACGAACAGAGGCTTGTCGTCCTTGTCGAGAAGAAGGGTCGTCTTGTCGTTCTTGGGATGAGGCTTGATGGTCATGCTGCACTTTGCCGTGATCACCTCAGAGCCTTCTTCCTGATAGCTGATGTTCACGAAGCAGCTTTTCTTCTCCGTCAGCACTGCGGGCGTGATCGACAAAGTGATCTTGATGGTTCCGTCTGCGGTCGCCGTGCCAAAGGACTTCTTCGTCACCTTTGCAATGTTTGCGTCTGAAGTCTCTGCAACGAACTTCGTCATCTTCGCCTCGGTCAGATCCTCAGGCTTCTGACTGCTGTTCTTGATCGTAACTTCCAAGGTCGGAATGGATGTCTGAGGGTCGCCGAAGCACAGGATCTCTGCCCTGTCAATGGAAAGCGCAAGCGCGGCCTTCTCCGTGACAACGACTTCAACCTCCTTCACGACCTGGCTCTTTCCTTCAACTCTGTCGGCCGCATCGTCATAATCTGCAGTGATCATGATCTTGGCTGAGCCTTTTCCAATGGCGGTAACCACGATCTTTTTCTTGTCAGTGTCGTCGATCTTCGCCGTTGCAACGTTCTTGTCGGTGGAAACAACCTGAACGACAGATGCTTTCTTCGTCGACTCGATCGTCACGTTAATGTTGCCGGGCGTTGTCTTGGTCGTGCCATCAGCCTGCTTGTTAACTACCAATTCGAGTTTCGCGGTGTCCGTCTTCATCTCGATGGGCGTCACGGTGGTGGAAGACTTCCACTGTGCGGTCAGCGTAACGTCGCCGCTTACCGTGATCTTGGCGCCTGCCGCGCCCTTGTCCCACTTGTCAAACACCTTTCCTTCCGGTGCGGTAAAACCGCACGCAGGCAAAGTATATTCTCCCGCAGACACGGTTACGTCAGCCATGCTGCCGCTTCCGCCTTCGCCTGCGGCAAACTTGATCGTATGCTTCGCAGGGCTAGGACTCGGTGAGGTCGAAGGCTGCGGTGAGGTCGTAGGTTCAGGCGAGCTTGAAGGCTCGGGCGAATTCGAGGGCTCGGGCGAATTCGAGGGCTCGGGCGAATTCGAGGGCTCGGGCGAGTTCGAAGGCTCAGGCGAGTTCGAGGGCTCGGGCGAGTTCGAAGGTTCGGGCGAGTTCGAGGGCTCAGGCGACGTCTCCGTGCCAGTACCGCTGCCGCCTTCTCCGCTTCCGCCTTCTCCGCTGCCACCTTCGCCAGTTCCGCTACCGCCTTCTCCGCCGCCGCCTTCACCTTCATTTCCGGTGCCAGGGATATCAGTTTGTGCCGTCCTGTAGAAGTTCTTCGCCACGACGATGGGGCGCGTCAAAGGATCCGGAATGGTGCTCTTAAGCACTTCCGTATAAGTGTTTCCGGTCACGGAGCTTGCCACCCAAGTCACGGTATCCGTCAGGCCGCCCTCATTCGCAGTCTCATTCTTCTTGGTATCTTCCTGGCTGACGTTGATCTCGCTTTCCTTCTTGCCTTCGCCTGTCACGTCAACCTTTGCATATTCGATGTTCTTCTTTACGTTCACCGTCTGAGCAGAGGACGGCAAGATATAATTGGAGTACTTGTCCGCATCCAATGCCTTCAATGACACGGAGTATTTACCCGCATCGATCCCCTTGGTGTAGATAATGCCGTCCATGTCGTCATCCATCCACTCTTCCGTGGTGCCGTCGGGCTTTGTCACCAGGGCAATGAACTGAACGTTACCAACCAGCTTATTGGTCTCTCGGTTGGAGAACTTAATCTTTAAGTCCTTCTGAACGGAAGTGAGGGACATGGCCACGGCGACAGTCGTCTTGTAGTCCGTCTCCCCATATCCATCCACGGGATCCGGATCCACAGGCTCGTCAGGATCGGGCTCGTCCACAAACGCTTCGAGCTGCGCAACCTTGGCACTTGCAATAGCTGCAATGCCCTTGCCGCCGATCAGGTCAATGTTCTGGATCTGATTTCCAACGTTAGCAAACTGTGTATGTGTGTCCGCGGGCTTCTTGTGGGAATAAACGTACCATCCCATGAATCCGGCAAGACACAGGATCACAATCACGCCTGCCACGGCAACGATGGTCTCGAAAATGCCAAAGCCGCCTCTGTCCTCTTCCTCCTCGCGCTTTCTTGCACGAGCGGCATATGCGGGCTTGGGAGCCTCCTCATACTCATCGTCGATGTAAGTGATCTCGCCGGTAAACTCCGTATTTTTCGCCGTATCCTTGGCCGCGTTCTTCTCTCCATAGAGCTTCATGCCCCGATCCTGAGTGAAGACAACGGCACCTGCGTCCTTATCGTTCCAAGAGTAAACCTTTCCGCGCGTACCGGAAAGATCCTGGGTGGGTTCATCCACGGGCTCGGCATATTCCTCCTGATAATATCCGTCATTGGAATCAGCATAACCGTAATCATAGCCCGTCTGAGCATATTCATCCGCATAGCCCTGCGCGCCGCCGTCCCGGGCATAAGAGTCCTGTGCATAGGCATCCTGGGCGTAGTCGCTTGCAGCGTAAGTAGCCTGCGCGTAATCATTCTGCGCATAGTCGTTCTGCGCATAGCCGTCCTGCGCGTAATCATTCTGGGCGTAGTCATTTTGCGCATAATCGTTCTGGCCGTAGCCGTCCTGCGTGAATTCGTTCTGGGCGTACGCGGGCTCAGCGTATCCGTCGGAAGCATAGCCATCCTGGTAGCCGTAGCCATCTTGGAAACTTCCTGCATATGCATCCGCGTCCGTCATGGCGTAGGCGGGATCGTTGGCGTATTCCAAGCCAGCGTCGTAGCTTGCGTCCGCTTCATAATCCGCGTCCTGTGCGTATTCCTGACCGGCGTCAAAATGCGCTTCGGCTTCATATTCCGCATCATTGGCATAATAAGTGTCATTGCCAAACTCGCCAAGACCGTCATATTCAAGGTCTTCATCCACGGCGGGACGAAGGCTTCCGTCCACAGGCTCGAGGTCTAAATACTCCGGATCAACGTCATCATAACCGCTGCCGTCGGAATCATAAGAAAAATCATCGATCCCTTCCTCATCCCATTCAAATCCGCCTTGGCGATTTCCGTTCCAATTGCCCTGCGGCTTTTTTGTATGTCCGATATTCCATTTCATGTTCTAAGGTCCCCTTTAAAGCTAAGTCTTAGGATTACATACTCCTACCATTTTACATCATATCAAACCATGCCTCATTATATCATTCCACGTCAAACACTTCAAGTGAATTGCCTATTTCTTCAGAATTTCTTAAATTTTCCGGGAAGAGATTTATTGAGACTTTATTGCAACTTTCTTGAGATTTTCTTAAATTTCCGGGAAAGGTAGACTTTCATGAACAATCATTGTAAAATGGGGGTGATTACGCTGGAAGTGAGGCATATATGAGCGAAGAAAACCTGAAAACAGAGACACAAGAAAACTTGAACAAAAAAACTACCGAGGCTGTGGAAACGCAGGCCGCCGAGGCCAAAAAGTCAGATAAACCCAAATGGGTTCGTCTGATCTTCAACGTGCACACCCTGATCCTTCTTTTGATCGTCGGCATCATCGTCTTTTTGATCGTCCGCTTTTCCCATTGGGGCGTCAAGATCAACAATCAGTTTATCAACGAGCGTGGCATTTACACCGACGGCAGGGATACTTACGACGACATCTTCCCCCTGACGGACGACGACGGCAACTACCTGGCCAACAAGCCCCCTCACACGATCCTGTTCTTTGGCAACGGCCCCTTAGCAGAGGACCGGAATTCCAAGGATAACGTGGTCAACATGATCGCGGAGCAAACCGGTTCCACCGTTTACAACTGCTCCGTGGAGGGAAGCTATCTTGCGGCAAAGTCCGACAGTCTGATGCACACGGAGTCCGGCCTGGACGTCTACAACTTTTACTGGCTCTGCCTGTATTTGGTCATGCACGATGAAGTAGATTATTTCGACTGGCTCGAAAGCCTTCCGAACGCAACCATCCTTCCGGAGACCAAGGAAGTTCGGAAAACCTTGGAGACCATTGACATGAACACGGTGGATACGATCGCGATCATGTACGATGCAAGCGATTACCTGGCAGGAAGCATGATGACGGACCCTGATCATCCTGAAGAAGTCATGAGCTTTACCGGAAACCTCGGCTCCGGGATCCAGATCCTTCAGCAGCATTACCCCAACATCCGCATCATCGTTCTTTCTCCCACCTATGCATATGGCGTCGAAGACGATGGTTCCTATGTCAGCAGCGACATTAAGATCTACGAAGGCGGCGCAACCCTAAGCGCCTACGTCATGTCCGAATGTGAGACCGCCGTAAACCTTGGCGTGTCCTTCCTCGACAACCTCTACGGAACCTTCAACGAGGATGAGGTGGAAGAAACAAAGGACACTGAAAATGCGTTCCTTCGCGACAACATTCACCTGACCAAAAACGGTAAGGATCTTCTTGTAAAGCGCTTCATCTCCGCCTTGACAAGATTCGACAATAAATAATAAATGTGCCAGTGGGGACGGTTCCCATTGGCACATTTTTTATTCTATTACTGCGTAACGTAAAAATCCTGTGTGGTGTCCTTGTAAACGAGGTACTCTCCCACCTGGCCCATGCATTCGTAGCCATGGTCTTCCATGCGTCCCGAAAGCTCCTTTTCCGTGGACAAGATCACGTAATGGCACTTCCGCGCCTTCGCAAGTTCTGAAAGGTGGTCAACGTCCACCTTCTTGTAATGCATCGCAAATTCCAGATCATCAAAGCCGTTCAGCAAAATCTCACGCCCATAAGCCATACAGATCGTGCAGGAGTATTGTCTCACAAAGTGAAGCATTTCCGGCGGGAATGCCGCCATGACCTCCACCCCCGGGATCTCGATCATGTCACAGATCTCCACCACCTCCTGCGGCACGTGATGGATGTTTTCCGCCTTGGAAAAGGCCGGACTGGAGTAAACTAACGTACCGGACAAAATCACCAGCACCAAGGACAGGCCCGCGACAAGCATCCGCTTTTTCCCCTGCAGCTCCGAACAAAGCTTAACTGCGCCATAGCTGATCGTTACCGTCACCGGCAACAGCCAGGTAATGCGGTAGAATATCTCGCCGCCGAGGAGCTTTTGGAACACTTTGTAGGAGAAGGGCAGGAAGAAAAGAAGCAGCACAAGGAGCGGTACGTAAACGAACAAGATCCTTCGATCCTTTCTTTTTTCCGCCACAAAAAGGTAGACCAGTACTGCCAGATACCAGATCAGCACCAGACCCGTTCCCATATATTCTCGAAACAGATAAAAGACTTCCATGTACCTTAAGTCTCCTTTCAGAGCAAAGCCTTTTCAGCGGCAGCGGCAGCAGTTACGGCAATACCGCGTAAAGTGCCGCCATGACAAGAGGCACCGCCATGGTGGGCAGGAGCAATATGAGTAACTTGAGCCGCCTGTAACTAAGAAAGGCACAAAAGAGCGTGATCGAAAGCAGCATGCACAAAAGAATGCCTCCAAGTGTGCTGCAAAGGCATCCGGCCGTCATGGTCACAAACATGGCACACCAAAACCGGAATGGAAACTTCTCTTTGTTTTCCAGCTTTTCCAGCAATAGCATCAACAGGTAAAGAAGCGCCGGGATCACCACGTTGGCGATCACTGCCTTGCCCTGGGAGGCCCTGACAAGCAGGAAGTTTTCGGGAGAATAGATCGAATATCCTCCAAACAAAACCAAAAGCGCCGCCATGCACATAAAAAACGGCATCCGAAAGCTTTCCCCGTGCTCCTTTGAAGAAAGCAGTTTTTTCCCGATGAGGAAATACAGGCAATAAGTCAGGGGGAGTACCAGCAGCGGCATGAACACATGTGCCGTCGCGGCGCCGGAAAGGCCCGAAAGCTCCGCCAGCGTAGCCACCCAGACAGGGAAAGGCGCAAGCGCATGCCTTGCATCCAAGCTAGTGGGCATTCCGGTGTAGGGAATGGTCCGGTACAGGGGCTTTTCGCCGTTGCAGAACGTGGTGATCGCCACGTAAAAAGAATCGTCTCCGTCCTCATAGGAAAGAGTAAAGATGCAAAAGATCTGGATCAGGACCAGAATGGCAAACAAGATCCAAAGAGCGATCGCAAAGCGCCGTTCCCATAAGGACTCCCCGCGCTTTGTCATGTCCTTTTGCGGCGCATCCTTCGCCGCCTCATTTTTCGTCTCAGGAGCAATGCTCTTTCGAAACAAAAAGAAGAAAACGGCCGCCAGCACAAGGAGCGCCGCGCAAAAAAGCACATAGGCCGTTCTCACCTGTGCATAATTCTTTTCCAAAAGGATCATGGGCACGCAGAGCACTTCAAAGCCCGCAAAAAGGGTCAAAAGGCCAAAGATCCACGAAAAGAGCAGGCTCTTTATGCGCACCTTTCCGGGAACGTAAAGCGTTCCGACCAATGCTGGGAATGCCGTCACGGCTATGCAGGTAAGTAATATCCTGAGTACTCCCACTTCGTCCTTCTCCCTTTCTTATTTCTCCAAAGCCTTAAAGATATTTCCCACGCCCGCAAACAACCAAAACGCAGTCAGCACGAGAACGCATTTCGCATCCATGATGCCGCCGCCCTGATACGTAAAATACAGAACAAATGCAGCGCCAACGATCCAGAAGAACGTCCACCTCTTTACGACATTCCATCTCTCCCGACGGGACTTTCCCAAAAGCGTTTTTCCCTCCCCAAATGCCACAAACAAAAGCATTGCCAGGAAGCAAAAACCGCCTGCCTTTACGTAAACGTCAGCCAAAAGCGGTGCGCTTCTTCGCATCTGCTCTAAGTTTCTCCGCTCCAGCGTCTCATGTCCCGTGCTGCCCAAGAGAAACAGGTCCGACGCCGGCGTAAATGCATACAATGCCATGTCTTTTATGATCTCGCCTGCGTTCTGACGAAAGAGCCTTCGGTGCGCCACTTTTGCCAAAGCGCCGTATATGCTTCTCGCCTTTTCCTTTCCGTACTTCACATCCACTTTTCCTAAGATCTGCGGGATCTCTCCCGGAAATCTTCCAAGCAGCGCGATCTCCTCCTGCGACAAGGCATCCTTTAACTCCGCCGGCCATTCGGGATAGAGCGCCGCCAGGTCATGCCATGCATAGCGGCGGAGCGCTGCCGCCTGCACCGTGTCATAGGTGCGGCCATGCGCGCCTTCCCTAACCGTCAGTCCATAGATCACGGGCACCAGCCCCAAAAAAGCTGCGGTCAGGACGGACAGTAAGAAAACCCTCTTACCATCCCTGACACCCTCATCGCCAGCTTCATTCTTTCCAAACAGGATTTCATAAATGGCATACAAAAGAAGGAGCAATGCTCCAAAGAATCCAAATTTCGGCCAGAGCAGCATTTCGACAAGATAAAGTACGCCAAGGATCGAAAGACGCGCCGCGGGGCCATCCCACCTGCCCTTTTTCTCCCCCTTTTGCCGAAGGATCAAGCCCAGTGACGCAAGAAAAGCGGAACTTGCAAAGGAGATCGGAAGCACTGCCAAGTGGCTTTGCGCCGCCGCGGGAAATGTCACAAACGCAAGGACTGCCCAGAGCTTTACGGGCCACTTGCTCCCTTCATATGCGGGAAGGGCGCGCAAGAACAGATGCGCCGATCCGCCCGCGGCAAAAAGCTGCAAAAAGTAAAGGGGACAATACCAGGGCATCGAAAAAAGTCCTGCGACCGCACTGGAAGCTTTCATGGCGAGGACATATAAAATCCCCTCATATTCATCCAAAACAAGGCTTTCCGTTGCCTTCAAAAGGAAAAAACTTTCGCCATATTCGCGAAACGAAGAAAAGCTGCAGATGATCCAAAAAATGCCAAGCAAAATCTGGGCGCTGATCCCAAGAACCAGCACCCTCGCTAAAAGCTTTCCTAAGCCGTTTTGCTCTTTTTGCTTCGCATTCTGTTCCATAGACTAGAAGAATTCCTTCACCTTATCGCAGATATAATCCACTTGGTCATTGGTCAAGCCATAATACATCGGGAGACGCACCAGGCGCTCGCTCTCCTTGGTCGTGTACTTGTCCTCCCCGTGGAAGCGTCCGAACTTCTGTCCTGCGGGCGCCGTATGGAGCGGAACGTAGTGAGACACGGCATAGATGCCATTCTTTGCCTTCAGGTACTCATCCATGAAGACCTTTCTTTCCGCACCGTCCGCCACCTTCAGCCAGAACATGTGGCCGTTGGGCTGGCAATACTCAGGAACGTAGGGCAGTTCGATCTTCCCTGCGTCTGCAAGGGGCTTCAGCGCATTGTAATAACGATCAAAGATCGCAAGTCTTGCTTCGTTCATCTTGTCAGCGATCTCAAGCTGCGCGTAAAGATATGCTGCATTCATGTCGCTGGGAAGGTATGAGGAACCAAAATTGATCCAGGTATATTTGTCGATCTTGCCCTGGATGAACTTCGTACGGTTGGTACCCTTCTCGCGGATGATCTCCGCCCGCTCAACGTTCTCCTCATCGCGGATCAGCAGTGCGCCGCCTTCACCCATGCTGTAGTTCTTCGTCTCATGGAAGCTAAAGCATCCGTAATCGCCAAAGGTGCCCAGCGCCTTGCCCTTGTAGGTTGCCATGATGCCCTGCGCCGCATCCTCGATCACCTTGAGGCCATGGCGCTTTGCAATGTCCATGATCGCGTCCATCTCGCAGCCAACGCCTGCGTAGTGCACGGGCACGATGGCAACGGTCTTTTCGGTGATGGCGTCCTCGATCAGCTTCTCGTCGATGTTCATCGTATCGGGGCGAACGTCCACAAATACCGGGATCGCACCGCGCAGAACGAAAGCATCTGCCGTGGAAACAAAGGTATAGCTCGGCATGATCACCTCATCGCCAGGCTGTACGTCGGCAAGGAGCGCTGCCATCTCCGTCGCATGCGTGCAAGAGGTGGTGAGCAGACACTTTGCGGCTCCCGTGCGCTCCTCGATCCACTGATTGCACTTCTTGGTATATGCGCCGTCTCCGCAGATCTTCTGATTCTGCACGCACTCGCTGATATATTTCATTGCATTGTCCGCACAGGGCGGAACATTAAAATTGATCATGTCAAACCTCCGATATCTGCTTACTGTCTTTTTGCCGGCTTATTGTCTTTTCGCCGGCTTACTGTCTTTTTTTCCAGCTTCCGGTCATGTTCCCGGAAACGTTGTCCGTCACTTTGTTGATGATGTATTTAGGTCTCCCCTTGACTTCCTCGTAAACCCTTGCGATGTAATGACCAATGATGCCAAGGCTCAGCATGATGAAGCCGCCAATGATCAGGATCAGCAGGATCACTGTGGTAAAGCCTTCCACCGAATCACCGCAAAGCCACTTCACTAAGGTCTGGATCCCTAAGATCACGCTGAACACGATGGAGACCGTTCCCATCATCGTGACAAGCTGAAGCGGCAAAGTGCTAAACGAGGTGGCATTGGAGATGGCATATTTCATAAGGCCCCAAAGGCTCCATTTGCTCTTGCCGAATTTCCTCTCCTGCACCTCATATTCCACGGTGCGGGTGTCAAACCCTGCCCAGAAAGTGAGCGCGCGGAAGAAGGTATTGCGTTCCGGCAAGGTGAGGAGCACGTCCACCACCTTTCTGTCGAGAAGCTTGAAATCCGAAGAGGAATTCATGTCCATCTTGATCAGACCGCTCATGATCTTGTAAAAAAGTCCTGCGGAGATCTTGTAGAAAAAGCTCTCCTTCCCTCTGTTGGACTTCTTTCCCTCTACGATCTGCGCCCCATCCTTCCAGAGCTTTATCATTTCAGGGATCACTGTCGGCGGATGCTGCAGATCGCAGTCCATCACGACGACCGCATCTCCCGAGGCAAGCTCAAGGCCCGCAAAGATCCCGGCTTCCTTTCCAAAATTCCTGGAAAACTCCACGCCCTTGATCCTTTGATTTTCCTTCGCCGCCTTCTCGATCTCGGCAAATGTCTTATCCTTGGATCCGTCGCTGACAAAGATCAGCTCGTAGTCCGTCTTTTCCGCCTCAAAAAGGTCCGAGAGAGTTTTCACCGTGTTCGCTATGTTCTGTTCTTCATTGTACGCGGGCAAAACCACTGACAAAAGCGCCATATCGCCTTCTCCCTTCCTTACCTTTGATTTTCCGTCTTTACGTATAATATCCCGTTCACGACCTTTGTAGAATTCGGTCCCGGGAATCCATCCATTTCGGCATATTCCTGAGTGTAGTAGATCTCACCCATGGCCTCTACGTCGCAGATATTCAGCGTTGCGCCAAGATAGGCCTTGAAAAACGCCTCGTAATTCTCTGAAGTGTAAAGGAGCCAGTCACCCGACAGACCGATCATGTTGTCAGTCACGCCCCCGGTCAGATCCGTTTTCGGATAGGCCTCTTCGCCCACCACGCCCACAAGCGCGACGGGGATTCCGGGATAATATCCTTCCGTCTGCTCGATGCGGTCCAAAAGGCGCACGCAATAAGCATATGTCTTTTCATATTTTTTCTCAAGGTTCGAATACCCGATGTTGTCCATGAGCCCATAACAGAAGACCAATGCTACGCCTGCCACAAGGAGCACCCACTGCATGGGCGCTGCGAAACGCGCCTTGTCGTCCTTTTCCGAAAAGCACTTGTCACAAAGTGCAATGGCTGCCATGGGATAGAGCACCCACTGATACCGCATGAGCAAATGATAGGTCAGTCCCGGCGAAACCAGGCGGATGCAGCTCGTTCCAATGGGAAGGAAAATCGCGAGTGCAAAAAGGATCAGGTAAAAACCGATCTTTTTCCACCACTTCTTTTCTCTCGCCATGGAAGCAACGGCGAAAACGGCACAAAGTGCAAGAAGCGCGATCGCTGCCGCGGAGAAGACATTCTGGAACAGCACGTGACTGCGCACGCTAAAGCTCCAAAAGTCAACGTAAATGGAGCGGATCGTCTGAAGGATCCCTTCGCCCTGCGCACTGCCCGCTTCTCCGATCCCCTGGTAGGAAGCCAGTTCCTTGCCCTGGATCCAAAGCAGCGCCATCAGCAGTATGTAATAGATCGCAAAACCGACCACTCCCATGGCCAGATAACATCCGGTCTTTTTGAGCAATCCCTTGCGGTCGCTCGTCCACTTCCCGTCCATGAAAAGAAGCAGGACCTCGTAGACACAAAGCAGGATCGCAAACGGCAGATATGCCTGGTAGATCCCTAAGCTAAAGGCCAGGCAAAGCGCTCCCCAGAACACGCCATACTTTGTTTTCTTCACCATCAAAACGGACAACGTGGCAAGGAGCAGCGCCATCATATACCCATCCATCGTAAAAACATACGCGAACGTGGAGGCCAGCGCCGGAAATACTGCAAGAAGGCTGCCGCACACGGCAATCGAAAGGCTGCTCTTTAGCTCCAACAGCTCCGCGAGAACGGCACTTGCAAGCCCAAGGTACAAAAGGCCCAAAAGGCCGATGATCCAAGGCACCGCAAAGTAAGAGGACACGCCGCAGGCCACTGTCAGGAACCACCTCCCGGATGTGATCATGTTCTGGTCAAAGTAAAGACTGCCTAGACCGTCATGATTCGGAATGTCGCGAAGCAAAATGGGAAGATGGACCAAAAGCCCGACGCCCACGGTCCAAAGGAATGCCAAAACATGCCTTCGCCCCACAACTTTCTTTAGTTTTTCAATGACCTCCCCCGGAGTTTTCATGGATGTTCCTCCAAACGTGATGCAATTCTTTCGGCAATGCGTTCGCACCCAAGCTCATTTGGATGCACTCCGTCTACCGTATATGTTTCCCAGTCCGCAAAGCTTTCATGCTCATACAAGTCATGGTAAAGATCGATGAGCTCCACGCCGTATTCCTTTGCGATCCTTTCTTCCACTTTAACATAATCCTCAAGGAATCCGCCGCCAAAGTCCATCTCTTCGCAGTTTTTTTCATACGAGATATACCAAGAATAGGTGGGCGAAACCAACACGATCCGGCAGTTCGGAAATTCTTTTTTTGCTTTACCGAGCACAAGTCTGAGCGCCCCTGCGAAGGTATATTCATCCAAAGGATCCTGCGGATTTTCCAGCGGGGTTCCGAGCTGATAATCATTCATGCCATATTCCAGCAAAAGGAGCGAAAGCTTTCCAAAATTCATCCGGTCCAGCCGCTCCACAAGCTCGGGAAAATACTCCGTGGCATAACCGCTGATCTTTGTTTGTCTTTGCGGTGAAAAGTCCTGCGCGATCACGGAATCGATGAGACTATCCATGGAGAAATAATTCCAGTCGTCGTCCCAGCGTTTTTCGGCGCCGGTCTTTGCCATGGCAGTTCCGCCAAAGGCCGCGTTCACGATGGTCTCGCCGCGCTTCTTCGACAAAAGCTCCACGGCACTGTCACCCCATCGCAGGGTCGCAAAAATGCTGTCGCCAAAGGCGATCGCCGTAGGCTTTTCGGTCTTCCTGGCCATGCGGCATGCGACCAAAACGGCCACCACCAATGCAAACACGATCACGGCCGCGCCCCAGCCCATCCAAACTACCCTATTCTTTTTTGGCTTTGCCGCGTCCTTTTCCAATGATTTAGCCTCATCTCTCCTGCTTTAAGGAACCGTTCTCCACTCGATAGACCATGTCGCACTTTTCGATCGTCTGCAGTCTGTGCGCAATGATAAGAAGCGTCTTTTTGCCCTGGAATCTGTTGATGGATTCCATGATGGCCGCCTCCGTGTCGTTGTCCACGGCACTCGTCGCCTCATCTAAGATCAGGATCCTGGGATCGTCATACAGAGCTCTTGCAATACTGATCCTCTGGCGCTGTCCGCCGGAAAGACGGATGCCGCGCTCTCCGATGGTAGTGTCGATGCCTTCGGGCAGTCCCTTCACGAACTCATCCAACTGCGCTTCGCGAAGAACCTCCCACACGCGCTCCTCCGAAATCTGATCGTCAGGCACGCCAAATGCAACGTTCTTTCGGATCGTACCATCAAGCATATAACTCATTTGCGGGATATATCCGATGTTTTTCAGCCATCCGCGGTAATTCGTCATCACGTCAACGCCGTCTGCAAGGATCTTGCCGCTCTTAAGCTCTAAGAGTCCAAGCATGATGTCCACCACGGTACTCTTGCCTGCACCCGTCGTTCCGACGATGCCGACGGACTTCCCGACGGGGATCACCAGCTCCGCATGATCAAAGATCAGCTTGTCCGTGTTCGGATATGCGTAAGTGATGTCCGTAAGGCGGATCTCCCCATGAACCTCCAGCGCCTCCTTGGCGGGAATATATGCGGAAATGTCCACGTTCTCACCATTGATCTCATCCTGCAGATTGTCTGCAACGCCCATGAAGAAGGGCTCGAGATAGGTGATGGAATTGATCTGATTGCTGATGCGGTTCACTGCGGGAAGCAATACAAATGCCGCGGCTGCGATGGTACTTAAGGACTCCACCATGTTATCCGTGGAATTCCCAAGAAGCACCATGACGATCATGTAAAGCATCATGGCCGCCACGCAGACCGTCTCCATGAGGAGCTTCGGGACCTGATTGTAAAGGCTGTATTTCTGCACGGCACTTACGTAACCTGCGCCGCATTTATTATATTCTTCCACAAAATAGCTCTCGCTGCAGGACACCTTTACGTCCTTGATGCCATGCACCATCTGAGAGATGCAGCGGAACAGACCGCTGTAATATCGCTGATTGTCCTTACCCGCCTTGAGGAGAATGGGCTTTAGGACTTTTTTCACCACCACCAAAAGCAGGAGCATGACAACTGCCATGATCAGAGTCATCAATCCGTTCTGCCAGAAGCAATAGGACACGACGAAAATTGACATTGCGCCGTCTGACAGCAAATGCAACAGCGCCAGGATCAGTGCGTACATATTGTTGACGTCGGAGGTGATGCTGCGCTGCACCACTGCCGTGTCGGCATTGAGATAGAATTCATAAGGTCTGCGGATGAAATTGCGCATCATCCGCTCCGAGGTACGAAACTGATTGGTATATACAAACGCCAGCATCGCCTTGTGCTGGAAGAACAAAAACAGGTTCTTTATGACAAACATGGCGATCAGACCTGCCATCACAAAAATGGAAAAAGTGCGAATGTCCGGGCTGCCCATCAGTGCATAAAGTTTTCCGGCAACCCTGCTCTTCGAAACCTTTTCGGCATCGATCACCACATTCACCGCGGCAACCAACATGCCCACGCTGGCCATCTGCAAAAAGCCGCCGATGATCATCATCACCATCAGGGCGGCCATGGTTCTTTTCTGTTTTCTGTCTAGTATGCGTCTTAGCTTATGCAATATGTCTCTCATCGACGTATGGTCCTGCTTTCCAAGTTTCGTTTATTTCTTATCGCAAAAAACGTTTTCTTTTCTGATCACGTACGTGTTATAATCTGATCAAATGATTTTCGCCCCAATAGGAGCTTGCATGAAACACTCTCGCAAAACAAAATGGATCTTGATCGCAATCGCTTCCTTGCTGCTTCTGTCAGGCACGGCTCTTTTCTTGTGCCTGTTTTTCAGAGCTCCCAAGTCAAAAACGCGCGAGCTTCTTCGGACTTCGGAATATAACTGCGTCTTCCTTTCCATGTTCCCCATCGACACCTACGACGAAGAGGACTTTTCCCATTATCGGGCCCTTGACATTCTAAAGCTCAAGGAAGTGATCCCAAATGCGAAGGTCCTTAAGACCTATCTTGCAGAGGTCCGTCAGTCCGAAAACGAACTGACCAGCATCTATCTTGGCATCGACCCTAGAAAGGTCACTGCGTCAGACGTGCTTGAGTGGAAAAAAGCCTTTCCGGAAGTTTCTTTCGAGGTCTTTCCCATGTACCGTCGCCTTTCCGACTGGATGAAGCTCCCAAGCCTTGAGAAAGCTTACAATGCTTATCTTTCCTTAGCGGAAGGCCTGATCGGAAGGGAAAACGTCCATGTATATTCCTTCTTCGCCCAGGAGTGGCTGATCGCCGATGACGCAAATTATGAAAAAAAGGGCACGCTCCTTACCAAAGACATTGCGACGCGGCTCTTTATCTACGGGGACGTTGATCACAACTGTGACCTAAAGCCCGAAAACATGGCGCTTTATTTTGATGAATTCAACCGTCTTCTTGTAAGCAGTAAGGCTGATGGCTATCAATTCCCCGACCTGTCCTCCTTCGACGTCATCTTTTTAGGGGATAGCGTGTTCGGACGCTTCACGGGGCATAACTCCATTCCGGAGCTGGTCGCTTCGCTTTCTCATGCGAGGACCTACAACTGCGGCTTCGGTGGTGCTTCCGCCGCCGGCAACCTTGAAAACAGCGGCACGAACCTGTTGAAGGCTTATCTTGACCATGATCTTTCCGGCATTCCCTCGGACGTGGCGGTTTACGACGGCCTCAAAAAGCGCTGGGAGGACGAAGCTTCTTCCTCCGGCCGGGCCACGGTCTTCGTGCTTCACTTTGGACTCAATGATTACCTCAAAGGCCATGCCATCGAAAACCCGATGGACCCGCTGGATACGGACACCTACTGCGGTAGCCTGCGCAGCATGATCGAAACCCTAAAGGCCGCCCGTCCTGACGTAAAGATCGTTTTGGTAGCTCCCAACGGCATCACCAGCTATCACGCAGGCGCCGACGTCAAAGGTGAAAACGGCTCACCCCTTGGCGCATATGCGGATGCCGTCGTAAGCCTCGGCGAAGAGTACGGCCTTCCCGTCATCAATGACTTCATGGACGTGATCCCGACAAACGTTGCGAAATATTATCTCGAAGACGACATTCATCCCGGCGAAAGCGGACGTTATCGGATCTCCAAGGCAGTCATCGAATGCATCAAAGCTTCTTTTCAGTAGCGTCGTTTTTTCCTTTTTCCACGTTGATGGTCTCGCGGATCACGTACTGCGGTGAATTGTTCAGACTGATGTAAATGCGGCCAACGTACTCGCCGATCAGTCCGAGCATCAACATGATCATGCCTCCAAAGAAGACGATCGCCGACATTGTCGAGCTAAAGCCCATGGGCACGTCCGGATTGATAAACCATTTGATCACCGTGTAGATGCCGTAAAGAAAACCAGCGATGGCGCAAAAGCTTCCGATCGCCGTGGCGATGCGAAGAGGCTTTACGGAAAAGGCCGTGAAGCCATTAAACCAAAGTCCCAAAAGCTTTTTGAGCGTATATCCCGAACTGCCCTGCTCCCTGTCCCTGTGGGACACCACCACGTTCGTGATGCTCTTGGTGGAACGGAGCACAAGCCCGATCACGTAGGGATACGAATTCTCGTATTTGATCATATCCTCCACGACAAATCTTCTCACTGCAAAATAGCTGGAGATAAACAATTCCTTGGGTTTTCCCAGCATCACCCTGGTCATCAGTTCATTGACCTTGCTCCCCAGATTACGGAAAACGGAATGATGCTTATGCTCATACTTTGCATAAACTGCATCAAACCCCTCTTCCAGCTTTGCGATCAGCTTGTCCACTTCATCTGCGGGCGTCTGACCGTCATCATCCAAACATACCACGTAATCGCCCGAGGAGGCGCGAAGCCCTGCCATCAAAGCGGAATGCTGGCCAAAGTTCTTTGCAAAGCTGATCGCGCGGCGAACGCCGTTTCCAGAGCTTTTCTCCTGGCAAAGATCCCACAGCGCATTCTTGGTGTGGTCAGGCGAACAGTCATTCACCAAAACGATCTCATATTCAAAATCCTTCATCTCCTGCATCTTTCCGTCGATCTCGGCCACCACGTGACCAATGGTCTGCTCGGAGCGATAACAAGGGATCACAAAGCTGATCTTCTTCATTGCTTTTCGTCCTTACTCCACTTTGTTTTCTTCCCGCCATTCCTCTTCGAGGACTGACATCAGGATCACGTCTCGGTAAACGCCATCCAAGAATACGCTTTCGCGCAAATACGCTTCCTTGACAAAACCAGCCTTTTCATAGCTTCGGATCGCAGGAACGTTATCCGCAAGCACCCGAAGGTACACGCGGTGCAACCCCGCTTCTTCGAAGGCATATCGCAGCATGAGCTTCGCTGCCGCCGTGCCAATGCCGCGGCCTCTGGCATCATCCTCACCAAGGAAGATCCCATATTCTGCCTTCGAGTGCGTCCTGTCCACGTCCCTCAAAAAAACGCTTCCAAGGGGGCGGCCTCCCTCGATTTCACACACGATCGTCTGAATGACCTTGCCCGTGTCCACGTAATTACGAAGCCATTTCGTATGCCCCTCTGCCGTAAAGGGCTCGCGGTAGATGAACCTGCTCCGCACGGCCTCGTTGTTTCTCCATTTCACCACAAGAGGCGTGTCCTCATCCGTGATCGGGCGAATGCAGATCCCTGCCGCGGAGTCTGCGTACCTTCTCATCATTGCCTCAGCATCCATTGTTTGTCCTGCCTTATTTTCGGTAATATGCCACAACCTTTTCCACTGCGCGGATCACATCCCTGACTTCCTCATCCGTCAGAGAGTAATACAGCGGAATGCTCATGGAAGATTCATAAAAACGCTCAGCGTTCGGGCAAAGCCCCTTGGGGTAGCCCAGCTTCTCGTAATAGGAATGCCAATAAACCGGCAGATAATGCACCTGCGGGCAAGTGTTCTCCGCATAGAGCGCATCAAAAAACTGTCTTCTGTCGCAAGTGAGCTTATCGAGGCGGAGCCTCAGGATATACAAATGCCTCGTGGTGTCGCTCTCGGGAATCTCCCTTTGTACCTGGATCTCAGGAATCTTGGAGAAGGCTTCGTCATATGCGGCCACAATCTCCTTACGCCTTGCCGAAAACTTCGGAAGCTTCCTTAACTGGCTGATGAGCATTGCCGCCTGGAAATCAGTCAGACGATAGTTAAAGCCCAGCTCCACCTGCTCATTGTACCAGGCAGCGTCCGTGGGATGCACCATCTCCTCAGGGTTTCTTGTGATGCCGTGGGTGCGAAGCCTTGCAAGATGACGATAAAGCGCCTCGTCATTGGTCGTGATCGCTCCGCCCTCGCCGCAAGTCACCGTCTTTACGGGATGGAAGCTAAAACAGGTCATGTCTGCGATGGAACCTACGGGCTGGCCGTTATATTTCGTCCCCATGGCATGTGCCGCATCCTCGATCAGGATCAGGTTATGCTCCTTGCAGATCTTGCGGATCTCATCTAGTTCCGTAGCCTGACCCGTGAAATCCACGGCCACGATTCCCTTCGTCTTTGGCGTGATGAGCCTTCGGATGCACTCAGGGTCGATATTATAGGTTTCGTTATTGATGTCGGCGAAGACTGGCGTAGCGCCGCAATAGCGCACGCAATTCGCGGAAGCCGCAAACGTAATGGAGCTGACGATCACCTCATCCCCGGGGCCAAAGCCTGCTGCCATGGCGGCCAAGTGAAGTGCCGCAGTGCCGTTGCAAACTGCCACCGCATACCTTGCTCCAGTCACCTCACAAAGCTTTTTCTCCAGTTCCACAATCTTGGGACCGCAGGTAACATAATCGCTCATGAGGGTCTCAACGACCGCATCTACGTCATCCTGTTCCACGCATTGTCTTCCGTAAAAAATCTTCTTTTCGCGAACCGGCTTACCGCCGAAAATTGCCAATTCTTCCATTTTGGGATGTTGTCCTTTACGGTTATTTCTCCAGATCCAGGGTCTTTAAGCGCTCTTGGATCTGCTCCACGCTAAGCCACTCGGTGTTGTTGCCGGAGCTGTAGGAAAAGCCCTCTTCCACTTTCTTGCCGCCCGGGATGATCTGCTGGCGATCATTCCAGCGCACCTGAGGATATACGATAAAATGCTTTTCATATTCGTAAGTGGTCAGCGAATCCTCCGTGGTCACCATGATCTCATGGAGCTTTTCTCCGGGGTAGATTCCGATCTCAGGCATCTTACAGCCGGGGAGCATTGCCTGCGCCAAATCCGTGATCTTAAAGGACGGGATCTTGGAGATAAAGGTCTCGCCGCCCGTGGATTCCTCAAGTGCCTTGATAACGAGCTTTACGCCCTCCTCTAAGCTGATCCAGAATCTTGTCATGCGGTAATCCGTCACGGTCAGCTCCGTTGCGCCTGCCTTGATCATTTCATGAAATTTCGGGATCACGGAGCCTCTGCTGCCTGCCACGTTTCCGTAGCGGACGATGGAGAAGCAAATGTCCTTTAATCCTGCATATGCATTCGCCGCGATAAAGAGCTTGTCGCTCACCAGCTTGGTCCCGCCGTAAAGGTTTACGGGGTTCACTGCCTTATCCGTGGAAAGTGCCACAACCTTCTTTACGCCGCAGTCAAGGCTGGCGTCGATCACGTTCTGTGCGCCGTGAATGTTGGTCTTGATCGCCTCCGCGGGGTTATATTCACAAGCAGGCACCTGCTTTAAGGCTGCCGCATGGACTACGTAATCCACGCCTTCCATGGCACGCTTTAGGCGCTCCGCGTCACGCACGTCGCCAATGAAAAAGCGAAGCTTGGGAAGATACTCCTTGAATTCTCCCTGCATGATGAATTGCTTGAATTCGTCTCTGGAGTATATGATGATCTTCTTGGGATCATAATGCGTCAGTACGTACTTGGTAAATGCCTTTCCGAAGCTTCCCGTACCTCCTGTTACCAAAATGGTTTTGTTGTTTAACATGTTTGTCCTCTCTCTCAGATCCGCGGATCTGCAAAATAGTTCGTTATATTATACCACTCTTTGTTCCCCAATGCAATGAAGGGATTGCGTCCTACAAGTCCCAGTCGCCCCATTCCACGTCCGTGTCTGTCGGCTGTGGCGCGGGTGTTTCCGGCGCAGGCGTCGGCGTTTCCGGTGCTGGTGTCGGCGTCTCCGGTGCAGGCGTTGGCGTTTCAGGTGCGGGTGTCGGCGCCTCCGGTGCTGGCGTCGGCGCCTCCGGTGCTGGCGTCGGCGCCTCCGGTGCTGGCGTCGGCGTTGCAGGTGCGGGCGTTGGCGTTGCTGGTGCTGGTGTCGAAGGTGCAGGCGTCGAAGGCGTCGGTGTTGACGGTGCAGGCGTTGAAGGCGTCGGCGTTGACGGTGCAGGCGTTGAAGGCGTCGGTGTTGACGGTGCAGGTGTCGAAGGCGCATTCGTGGGCTTCGGCGATGTCGTAGGCTTCGGCGATGTCGTAGGCTTCGGCGATGTCGTTGGCTTCGGTGTGTTCGTCGGCTTTGGCGTCGCCGTAGGCTTCGGCGATGTCGTAGGATTAGGCGTCGTCGTAGGCTCCGGCGTAGGCGTCGGTGAAGGTTCCGGTGTGACTTCCGGCGTAGGCGTCGGCGTTACAAGCTCTCCGCCTTCCGCTACGCGAATGCTGCTCGCGTCCACGTCTCCCGTTCCGACTTCGCTTTCTTTCTTCGTCGCCGATGAGAGGTATGACTGTTCCTGCTTATGGTAGCTTTCAAAAACGTCCTGATCTGCGATGGAATCCAGTGTTCCAAGATCGTACCAGCTGCCATCGATGCAAGCCTGCAGTCTGCCGTTCACCACTCTGGTCTCCGGCACCTGTTTACGCTTTTCATCATAGTCTTTTAAGAACGGCAACTCCGTGCCCGGCTTGTAAGTGCTAAAGGACGGGATGCTCTTTCCGGCGACTTCATATACGTTAAATTCCGAGGCTCCGTCCTGACGATACAGACCAAGCCCCAGATCTGGCTGATATGCATAAACAAGTAAGGTTCCGTCATCCTCTTCCAGAAGCGCAACGCGGCCTTCGTCCTGACGAAGAAGAGAGTGTCCCTCCTTGTCAAAGGAGCCGACGTAATCTACCTTGGCGATGGAGTCCTTTTGTCTCCAAAGAAGCTCGGCGTCCATGCTGCCAGCGTCCAGCGCGGCACTGACTTTATATGCTCCCGAATACTTTCCGTTCGCAAGCGTGCCCTCCTCGCGGAAGACGTTGCCCCTCTCTGCCTCAACCGTCCAGGCCTCGAAGGCGCCTTCATATTTGTTCTTAGAACGCTCACAAGTAAGGAGCGTGACCTTCTTTTCATTGCCGTGCAAAACATTGATCTTGGTATCGCTCGCATGCGACCAAACTGTCACTGCGAGCAGACCGTCCTCACCATATTCTGCGGAAAGCAACAGTGCGATCCGTCCGTCCTCTGCAGGGAGATAATAGTTCCTGCCCGTCTGATACAATACGGGTGTCACGGCCCTTTGCCATGCAGGATCCAAGAGCAGATTCACCGCTTGTGCATAATCTCCTCCGGACCGCATTGCCTGGAACATTTCATTTGCCTTGGAAAGCACCTCCGGCTCCTCCTCGAGGTTGACCCAGATTCCCTTTAGCTGTTCTATGGCACTTTCAGAAGCATGGAACTGAACGCATTCCTCTAAAACATTCCTTTGCTCACGGATCATTTTACGATCTGCGAAGAGCTTTGCCAGATTGAGATATTCCTTCTCGGAAAGGTTTCCAAGGGATCTTCCCTCTAGATATTCCAAAATGGCCTTTTCTTCATGGGTGAGAAGCACTTCGCCCTGAACGGTGACGCTCTTTTTCCCCTGTCCGCCGATCTTTTCACAGCCAGCAAACGAAAGAAATGAAGTCGTCGCGACTGTCAGAATCCCGATCCGTAGGATCGCTCTATGCAATTTTGAATTCTTATTCTTCATTTGCTCCCTGTTCTCCTTGTTCTGCGGGCTGACCTTGATCCGCTCCGCCTTGCTGACTCTCATTATCCGGCTGACCTTCGTCACTGCCCTGGCCTTCCGTGCTCTGCTGACCTTCCTGACCTTGCTGACCTTCCTGACCTTGCTGGCCCTCCTGACCTTGCTGGCCCTCCTGGCCTTGCTGGCCCTCCTGGCCTTGCTGGCCTTCCTGGCCTTCGGTGCTCTGCTGACCTTCGTTGCCCTGCTGGCCTTCGCTGCCCTGCTGGCCTTCGCTGCCCTGCTGGTCTTCACTGCCTTGCTGGCCTTCGTTGCCCTGCTGACCTTCCTGACCTTGCTGGCCCTCCTGACCTTCCTGGCCCTGCTGGCCTTCGTTGCCCTGCTGGCCTTCCTGACCTTCCTGGCCCTGCTGGCCTTCCTGGCCTTCCTGACCCTGCTGGCCTTCCTGGCCTTCCTGACCCTGCTGGCCTTCCTGGCCCTGCTGGCCTTCCTGACCTTCCTGGCCCTGCTGGCCTTCCTGACCCTCGCCGCCTTGCTGGCTTTGTGCTTCCAGGGCATCTGCGTCATCAACAAGCGTTTGCAGGAATTGACCCGTGCTGGATTCGGGATCATAGGATTGCCTGTTGATCATATTCTTCGCAAGCGTATAGATGCTTCTCTGAACTATCGGTCCATACAGGATAAGCTCCTGTCCGTCCTTTTCCAGCTTTGCATATGCTCTAAATGCGAAATCTGTCTTATATCGTTCCACGGGCAATTTGATCAACACGCAAGTGAATCGATACTGCCCATCCGTGATCGCGTAAATGGTATCTGTAATCGTTCCGTCTTCTGCCTTTCCGTAAGAGATACCCTTCGTCGTCTTCGCTCCATCGAGCAACATGGAGTACTCTGCCAGGTTTGCGGAGTTCATGACAACGGTTCCGTATTCCTTCAAGTGGTATCCGTCAATACCTTCGCCGAGAAGCTTTTCCCTTGCGGAAGCGGTGATGCCGGACTGTACCCGGATCCCGGAATATCCCGTGATCCGAATGGAGAAGCCATGGTAGCTAAGGAGCCATTGCAACTCTGGCATGAGCACGGCTTCATATCCCTTCTCACCGTAGGAAAGCATCCAGACATAGGAATCTACGGGAACGCCTGACTCATTGAATACGTAGATCGTTGCCGTCTTTGCTTTCTCATCGTTTGCAGTCACGGTGATCTTGCCGTCTTTCATCGTTCCCGCGATCGGAACGCCGTCCAGCCAAAGTCCGGGTGCCGTGACGCCTTCGGGAAGCTCGATCGTTATGTCATTCGTGAGCACGATAGGTTCGGGTTCGGGCTCGGTCTCAGACCCCGGCTTCGTTCCCGTAGCCACGGTATAATAAGTTCCTTGGTAAGTCAGATCCCAGTAGAATCCGCGTACCACGGTTCCCTGTGCATTCTTGATCTCCAGCGAAGCCTTCTTCCCGTTCCCGTCGGGAAGCGTTACGATGAGCCTTCTCTTTTTCTTCGCATAATCATAAAAGCTTACGCCCTCATATTCCGCTTCATCCACCACAATCTTCGTAGCGCTTACGTCCGAAGGAAGCTCCAGAACGATGTTGGTGGAACTGGTCGGCTTCGGACAAGCACTTTCAGGCATGTTCTCGTAAACCGGGATGCGGAACACAAAAGGACTTTCCAGCGCATTTGCGGAAACATAAAGATCTCGGATGGATTTTGCTTCCGTCGTCGGAGCAGTGACGTTTTGCATATATTGGTGCGTGTACAGAGCGCTGCTGGCTTTCGGGTTCACGTTGAACTTCTGCAGGTACAGCGTGTCCTGACCCTTTTTAATGTAACCGCTAGCAATGTATTTTGCACCGCCAAGAAGCGCCCAATATGCGCCAAGGCCACCTTCATTGCCCCAATAATCCCTCGCATATTTCAGGCCGTTTTCGATCACTTCCTGATTGGTCCTGCCGGTCGCGCCGATGTTGAAATAGTTATAATACCCTTCAAATCCGGGATATGTGCCCGAGATCATGGGACCCGTGCCCTGCCCCTGCTCCTGCACGATGCGAGCGGCAAGATGGAACGGACTTACAAGCACCTCCTCGTTTAGACCGATCTGATGGATCAGATAGGAATACTTCATATTCGTGCCAGGCACGTTCACGGTGGAATTCATAAAAGTCCCCTCAAGGATCTTCGCCAGTGCTTCCTCCGTGTGATATGCGGCATGATACGTAAGCTGCTCAAACTGGAAAATGCGCTCTTCCGTCAGTGCGTTTCTGGGGTCCATGTAATGCTCCAGAGCAGCGCGGGAAGCATAAAACCAGTTCCCTTGATCATACGCGCCTTCCTTCATGCAGGTGGCGAGCGACTTGTGAATGAGGCTCTTGCCGTCCTGCATTTCCTTGGTCACGGCCGTGCTCCAATCGAGCCCCGTTGTGAGTGGCTCAAAGGACCATGCGGGATGCTGCTGCTTTAAGGCAAGCAATGCGCTGCGAAAACTCTCCGGGAATTTCGCGATGTCCTCAGGGGTCTGCGTGGTCTCGCCGCCCTGCTGGGTTCCTTCGCCGCCTTGCTGCGTTCCTTCTTCGCCGCCTTGCTGCGTTCCTTCTTCGCCCTGCTGCGTGCCCTCGCCGCCCTGCTGGGTGCCTTCACCGCCCTGCTGCGTGCCTTCGCCGCCCTGCTGCGTTCCTTCGCCGCCTTGCTGGGTGCCCTCGCCGCCCTGCTGGGTGCCTTCGTCGCCTTGCTGCGTGCCCTCGCCGCCCTGCTGCGTTCCTTCGCCGCCCTGTTGCGTTCCTTCTTCGCCCTGCTGGGAGCCTTCGCCGCCCTGCTGCGTTCCTTCTTCGCCCTGCTGCGTTCCTTCGCCGCCCTGCTGCGTGCCCTCGCCGCCTTGCTGCGTGCCCTCGCCGCCTTGCTGCGTGCCCTCGCCGCCTTGCTGCGTTCCTTCGCCGCCCTGCTGCGTTCCTTCTTCGCCGCCCTGCTGCGTGGTGTCTTCGGTTTGCCCGGTGGTTTCACCCTGTTGCTGTGTCTCGTCCGGTTCTGCGTATACAACCATCACGGGCAGGCATGCCAAAAAAGCCTGCAAAAACAGCGTTCCCGCAAGAAGCCAGCACAGACATGCAATTTTCCTTCCCGTCCACTTTTTCATTTTCGAACCTTCATCCATCCTTTGTGCAACACTCTGATCCCGCGCGGCATGATCGCAAAGGCCGTTGCATAAGCCTTGTTTTTCCTCGTCAGGATCTTGTTTCTCATGACGCCTGCCCAGTTCTTTCGAAGGAACCGTACAATGGCCATGTAAGTCTCATTTTCTTTTTTCATCTGCGGGATCGGCACGTGCAAAAGGTATTCCAGCCTCTGAAACACGCCAAAGCGAAATGCCGTCTCCGAAAGCTTCGGAAAGTGCTCTGACACCAGCGTTGCCGCCAGGTCCGCATTCTCCACGCAGTCTGCATATACCCTCGAAAAGTCATTGGGGTCCTTTTTCCTGGAATTGCTCCCCAGCCTGTAAAACACGTGATATTTCCTTCCGGGCAAGGAAACAATGCCCTCCGACCCGCAAAGGATCCGGATCAGCAGATAAAAATCTTCATTCAGCTTTCCCTCCGGAAAGCGCTCCGTGCGGAGTAGCTCCCTTCGAAGCAGCTTCGTACAAAAGGAGCAATCTCCGCGATGCATAAGGAGCTCCCGAAAAAAATCCTCCGCGGAGATCATTTCCCGCTCGTTGGGCGGATCGCAGATGTTCTCCATCAGGTTCCCCTGCGCATCGATCTCATCTCTTCCCACCTGCGCGATGGAAGCATCGCTCCCCTGCAAACCAAGGAAAAGCGTTTCATACATGTCAGGATCCACGTGATCGTCGCTGTCCACAAAGCCCACGTAATCACCGCGGCACTCGGAAAGCCCGAGGTTCCTTGCGGAGGATGACCCGCCGTTTTCCTTGTGGAGCACTCGCACCCTTGGATCCTGCGCCGCGAAGCCGTCACACAGCTCGCTGCTTCCGTCCGTGGAACCGTCATCCACCAAAAGGATCTCCAGATTTTCATATGTCTGCGCCATCACGCTTTGAACGCACCTTGGCAGGTACTCCAGCGTGTTATACACGGGAATGATCACCGTGATCAAAGCTTTTTCACTCATTTCATTTCTCCGTCAGATATCGGAACATCTTGCGCTCCGGGATGACTGGTGCGGGGTCGCAGGGCCAAAACCCTTTTTGCTCCGCGTCATGGGCAATCCCCTTTGTCCCTTCCGCCTCGTGTGCTTTGAGATATTCCTCGTCCATGCAAAGTCCGGTAAGCTCCTGGGTCAGCCTGCAAAGACGCCTTGCCGCCTCCGCCGCGTTCCAACCCTGCGAAATGGTCTCATAGGCTTTCCTGCCAACCCTTTTTCTGAGCTCTTTGTCCAAAACCAGCTTTTCCACGGTTTCAAAAAGCTCCTGCTTTTTGCCGTCGCGATAAGCAAAACCATTCTCACCGTGACGGATCAGATAGGGCACGGCCCCGACCATGTGGTCCGCCACCACGGCACATCCGCTGTTCATGGCCTCGTTCAAAACGGCGCCCCAGCCTTCCCTGCGATCACTCGTAAAGAAGAATATGTCCGCATGTTCCATAAAGCCCCGCACTTCCTCTGGTTTCATGAAGCCACGCAAAGTCACCTGCTCTTCAAGTCCCGCTGCCTTGACCCATTCGCGGACCTGCCTACTCATTTCTCCGCCTCCGATCATGTCGAGGTGGAATGCAATGCCCTTGTCCTTCAAGTATTTCGCCGTCTCGATCGCGAGCTCCGGGTGCTTTAACGGGATCAGCCTTGCCGTCCAAAGAAGCCTGGGGATCCTTTGCTCCCCCTCTTCCGTCTTTGCAAGATACCCTTTTCCTCCGAGCAACGTTTCCACGTCATAACGGATGAATTCGGGGAAATATCCCCAGACAAATTTCTTTTTCGGATAAGCGCGAACGATCTGAAAATCGCTCGGCACGTAGCCTCCGTTGCAGAACAGGTAAACAGGTGCGTTACGATATCTTGTGTGGTCGATATATTTTTTCCGAAGACCCCTTGGAGAAATGCATTTCCACTGGCCCTCGCGGTAGAGTCTCTCCGATACGCGGAATACGGTTTTCCCAGACGCTAATCTTTCGGCGATATAGCTTTCATCCTCGGTCCCCCCGAAGAAAACGACGCCGGCCTCGCGGATCATTTCCTTGCATTCCTCAGGCTTTTCATAAAAGAGCTGAAGATAGGGCTCTTCTAGCCTGTCGTTCCAGCCCATGTTTCTGCGCTCTTCCTCCATGGGCTGCGTCTGCACAAAGGCAAAGCTCCCGCCGAGCCTTTCATACATGGCCCTGCAAAAAGGGATCTGATGATGATTTAAGTAATTGGATACAAAGACAAAGCTTGGCTTATTCACCGTTTTCTTTTCCTTCCGATCCCCCTTCGGCAATTCTCGCATATACTGCCAAAAGCTGCCGATAATTCGTCTCACCGTCATAATTGCGAAGTGCATGCGCCCTGGCGCTCTCGCAATATTCTGATTCCCTTACGGGATCACTCCACATGTCCAAAATGGCATTCGCCAGGTTCTGCGCAACTGCTGCTGCCGCTGCTGCCTCTGCTCCGCTCATTGCGCCCGCGTCATCCGAATGCTCCTTTACGCTAAAGCCTCGGTAAGAAATGCCATCCACCCCGTCCGTAAAGATGCCTGGAATACCGCCGACGTCCGCCACGACGCAAGGCATGCCAAGGAGCATGGCCTCACCAAGGGAATTGGGAGAATTCTCCACGGCGGAGGGACAGACAAACAAACCGCTTTGAAGGTAAGTCTTCTTCATTTCCTCGCTGCTTAGCTTTCCTAAGAACGTAACGCGATCTGCAATCTTTTCGCGCTCCATGAGCTCCCGCAGGTACTTCCCGTAGGAAGAAATCTTTAGCTTCTCCTTGAGCGTGCGGTAGGACACGAGACTGTTTCCCGCGACCTTCACCTTTGCATCCGGATATTTCTCCAAAACCTTCGGCAGGGCAAGCAACATATAGTGCAGTCCCTTGAGCGGGTAATCTCCTTGACTCAGGAAAATAGAGTATTTCTCACAGGATTCCCGCTCCCATCTGTCGCCCTCATAAAATGTTCTGCGAAGCGTCTCCTGCAGTACAAAATAGTTTGCCGCAGGGTTCCATTCCATAGCGTGTTGCTGATCCCACGGCGTCCTGCCGCCAATGTTTGCGGCAAGCCCCACTGCTTCGCGCTCTGAATTCCCGCGAAGACGGAACTTCTCCTTTTGATCCAGAATGCCATCCTTCTTGATCCAGTCACGAAAAGTCTTTCGGTTTACGACGTTTTTCGGGAGATCGGCTTCATATGCTTTCGCGATTTCCGTGCACAGTCCCTGGAGCGTTATGAGAAGGCGCTCCTTGGACTCGCAGACCTTGCAAATGGCGAGCGTATGGGGGTATTCCGTCCCAAAGCAGTGGATCACCTGCGGCTGAAAGCTGCGCAGGATCCCGTTCATCTCCGCTTCCAGCGAAGGATCGTAAATCTGCGGCGCGTCTACGTTCTCCCGAAAACCAAATCCCGTGACCTTGCCGTCACCGATCGTAAATTCCCTTTCAAAGAAGGTCTCGTCCTTGGGCAGTAGATGCGAAGGCGCCGGAAAGGCAATGCCAAGCTCTATTCCGCTTTGCTTCTGATCCTTCAGGATCTGATCCGCAAGCCCGGCCACCCAGCCTTCCTTATTCGAGGCCTCAAGGCCCAGCTGCTCGGCGATCGCCGGCAGGATCAAATTGCAAACCCAAAGTACTCTCATGCTTTACCTCTGATCACTTATAGTAAAAGATCCAGCTCATGTAAGGCAAGATCCGGACGTCGTTTTGATAAAGCTGCTTTAGCAAAAGCACAAAATACAGGCAGAATGCAAGGATGCAGCCCCATTTGCAAACCTCGCGAAGCCAGCCTTTCTTCATGCGTCCTATGGCCGTCGGGATCAGGAACACCTGCGAAATGACTAAGTAATATCCGATCCTGGTCACCTCAGGGATAAAGCTTCCGCAAAGGAAGGTCACGATCCCAAAAAGGTTTAGGACGGCATAAAACCGAAGCACGATCCCATTTTCTTTATCGGTCTGTGTCCCCTCTTCTTTTCGGTACGTCCACCAGACAATGCCGCAGAGCGCCAAGGCGCCAACACATTTTGCGATGCCCGCGTAGGAGACGTGCGCCGCGTCAAAATGTGAGTTCTCGTAGTAGGGATACAGCCGGAAGATCACCCATCTGTAAAGCTTTTGTCCAAAGATCAAGCTGGCGAGAAATAAGCCTCCCGCAATCAAATGCCATTTTTTCAGCCCCGTCCTGGCGAGATAATATGCCAAAAGATAGGCCGGGATCACAAACAGGATCGTCTTGTGGAACGTGGCAAAGAAAAGGACCAAAAGCACAAACTTCCCGTACTCCCTGCGCAGCACGAACTTCATGGCGTAGAGGGCCACGGCCAACGCCAGGTAATAACGAATGGTGTTAAAGCTCTGGAAATAATATCCATTCGCCATCAGCAAAAAAAGTGAAAAGGCAAAGCAATCGCTCTGATCGCGCAGCGCCAACACAAAAAAGAGAACCGTCAGCAGCGAAAAGAACGCAAACACGGGAAGGTAATTGTCATAACCAAAAATATGGAACAGCGCCTTTACCGTCAGATTAAAGCCAAACTCCGATGACACGATCCCGTCGTTAAAAATTCTCTTGAAGTTCTCACGATAGGGCCAATAATCATTTCCGATCGCAAACCTGCAGGCCGAAACCGCCGCCAAAAGTGCATACACGGCAAATTGTGCGATGGCGTTCACGGCCGTCTGCTTTGTCGCAGGCTCATACCCTCCGCGGTCGTACCCGCGCTTTTGCCAGACGGGAACGCTCTGTCTTTGGATCAGCAGGGCAAGGCCCACGGTGCCAAGCGTAAGAAACACAAAAAGTAATGCGCTTTTTTCCACGGTCTGCCCTCCTTTCCGTCACTTTCTCTTTTCTTTCGGGCAACCACAATTCTGCTGCCCTGTCATTTTCTCCCAGGCAACAACAATTCTGCTGCCCTGTCATTTTCTCCCAGGCAACAACAATTCTGCTGCCCTGTCATTTTCTTCCAAGCAATCTGTAGATCCCTCGCACCATCTTGTTATATCCCTTCGAAAGCGCGGGGTTATTTGCCACAAAATGCCGAAGCGGCTGCAGCGTCACTACCATGTAGGCCTTGCAGTAAAACAACTGCCAGGCGGAAAGATATTTCTTGGTGATCTCCTTGTGCTCCGCCGCAGAACGCTTTACGTTCTCTTCGCTTTCCGAATACCCGCCGCCTTCATAGCGTGCGATGCATTCGTTCACGTGAATGAATCTTGCGGACTTTTCAAAGCAGAGCCAAAGGAAATGCTCATAATCCGCGCGGATCCGAAATTTTGGTTCCAGCCCCCGCTCCGTAAAGCAGGAAGCACTGTAAAAACAGCATTGATGGCAGGGAATGTTGCGGTAACAGGTAAGCGGCGTGATCTTAGGCGAAGCATATTCCACGCTCTTTGTCGGGTCCAAGTATCGGTTGCCATAAAAAACTTCACGTGCCGTCTGTTCTTTTGGGTCCGCATGCGCCAGATCGATGGCTTTGCTGACCTTTTCGAGGACCTGCCCGTCATAAAAGGCGTCGCCGCAATTCATAAAGATCACGTACTCGCCGGTCACGTGCTTTAATGCCGCATTCATGGCATCATAGATGCCGGAATCCTTTTCGCTGATAAGCTGAAGGTGGTCTTCCATACCGCGCGCCGCGACAAGGCCCCTAAGTGCCTCAAGGCTTCCATCCGTCGACCCGCCATCCTTGACAACGATCTCGTAGTCTTTGTTCGACTGATCCAGAATGGTAGCGACCGTATCTGTTAGTTTTTCGCCTGCGTTATAGCAGACCACGACAACGGAAAACCTCATGCCTTTACGCCGTCCCTCCAGCCCTTTCTCATCTGTGCCATTGCCCTCCCGTAGGGATAGTCCTTACACATTTCCTTACGGTTTTTCGTAAGCCACCGAAGCGCCCTTACGGGAGCCATCGCGGGGCCATAGAGCTCCTTGTAGAGCACGCCCCTGTCGTAGAAAAACTTATCGTTATAACCGTGAAACCAAGTGGATGGCCGCGGGATCTCTTCTCCAATCACTTCCGGCGTCTTATACATCCGAAGGCCAGCCTTCGAAGCATCGCGCAGGAACAAACTGTCCTCGCCATTGCTGTATTTTGCGCCGCCTCCAAAATATACCGAAAAACGAAGGGCCTTGTGAAGCAGCACCGCCCGCCTTGCGGCAATGCTGTAAGCGGGGTATCTTCCGCTTGCAAATCCCTGCACCCTTCCATAGGAGTCATTCCAGTAGGTCCTTCTTTCATCACAGACCTTGACGTTGAACAAAAGAATGTCCGCCTCGGGATGATTCTTAAACGCGCTTAGGATCTTTTCTCCGTAATCCGACTCGTAAACAATGTCCTCATCTCCAAACAGGCAAATGTCTGCGGTGGCATTGTCAAATGCCGCATTTCTCGAAAGACCGACGCCGCGGCTTTTCATGTACAGACAGCGGATCGTTTTCCCATGATGCTCAAACGTTTCGGCTCCTTCGCGATCACACTGATCCACGATCACCGCATCCGTCCTCAGATTCATTTTTTTCGCAAGTTCCCTTGGATCCGCATTGACTGCGGACACCAACACCTCAAGCCCCATCTCGCGTCATCCTTCCTTTGTTGCCGTAGCTGCCTTCTTCATCCCAAGACCGTACAGGCGAAGAAGCCATGCATCCTCATTCCAAAGCGCAGCCGCCGTCACCGTAACGTCCTGCCCTTCCAGGAAGGACGCCATGCCCTGCAGATGCTTTACGTCCTCTCCGGCCTGCGTTACGAGCAAGATCCCATCCATCTCACGAAGCTTTTCCGCACTCTCCGGCGAAAGCTCGGGGCACGGCATGGGGATCCATTCCTGGTCACTGCTGATCTTTGAAAGCTCCGAGGCCACCTCCTTGGGATCCATGGAGACATCCGTCGGACAAACGGCGATGCTTTTTTGACCCTGGAAGAAGTATTTGACGTTTTCGGCGAAGGTGCTCTCGGTCGGAGCCCCTGCGCATCTGATGCCAAAGCGGTTTTTGATCGTATCCGGAAGCCAAACCTTCTCAAAGATGAGCTCCTTAAGCAGGAATGCGATCAGAACTGCGATCAGGCTGCAGATCGCCGAAAGCACGGCCGCACGCACTGGCTTTACGTTCTTCAGGTTCTCTGCCGCTGCGTTAAAATCCGTCACGCGGATGCTTGCAACGTCACGAACACCATTCGTAAAATCCTCCGTTATGGCAGGCTGCGTTGCCTTGCTGATCCGATTTGCTTCGTCCGCATCCCCGGACCTCACAAGAATCGTTACGAGGCGAAGATCATATGCAACCTCCGCGCTCATCATGTCATCTAAGCTTCCCTTGGGCGCCGCGCCCTCCAAATGCTCTAGCACAAAGCCTTGGAATTCATCGGTGTCAAGCCACTCGTTCCACGTGTAGTCGCTAATGAACATATTGTCGACAAACCAGTTTTCGTCCGTATATTCCACAAAAAAGGTAGAGGACGCAACATAGCTTGGTTGCCGGAACGTTATGTTTTTCAGATAGTACCCTCCGCCAAACAGGAGCGTTAGCAGGGCGGTAGCAAGCAGGATGCCCGGGAGCGATCGGACCGTGCGAAGGACCACTAGCCTTAGATCAAAGGGTTCCTTTCCCCAGCCATTAGTTTTCATCCTTGTTCTCCTTCAAGCGTTTTTCCTCTTTGAGCGCCGTGATCTGCATTGCATCCACGCCTTCCGTGCTGTCCGGCCAGAAGAGCACCTTGAGCGTGAGCAGCATCAGCTTTAAATCCAGCAAAACGGAATAATTCTCAATGTAAGTGAGATCCAGCTTTAATTTGTCATAAGGCGTGGTGTTATATTTGCCGTAAACCTGTGCAAAGCCTGCGAGTCCCGCCTTGACCTTCATGCGATATACGAACTCCGGCATGACCTCCACGTACTGTGCGATGATCTCCGGGCGCTCCGGTCTAGGGCCGATGAAGGACATGTCACCCTTAAGGATGTTAAAGAGCTGTGGCAATTCGTCAATACGGCATTTGCGGATCACCTTGCCCACCGGCGTGATCCTGTCGTCATTCTTCTGCGCCAGCCTTGCCTGCCCGTCCTTTTCCGCATCCGGTTTCATGCTGCGGAACTTTAAGATCTTAAACTCTCTCTGATCCAGGGTGCAGCGCACCTGCTTGTAAAGTACCGGACCACGGTCTGATATCTTGATCAAAAGCGCCGTGATCAACATGATGGGCGAGCTTATGATGATCAGGATGAGTGAGCACACAATGTCGATCATGCGCTTGATGAACCTCTGCTCCATGGTCAGGCAGTATTCCCTCGTAAGGAGCAACGGACTGTCAAACACATGTAGCTCTTCCGCGCCCGTCATGATCACGTCCGTGATCTTCGGCATCATATAAACTCGAATGGAATTCGCGTAACAAAACTTTAAGAGCTTATTGCGGTCCATCGTCGGTACGTCCCAGATCACGACGGCATTGATCTCGCCGTTTTGATAGGCTTCCTTGATGATGTGATAGTTCTCCTGCATCTCAGGGCGGATCTGCTCCTTGCGGGTGATCAGGTACTTGTCCTTTCTGCTTGCGAACTTGTTGCAGATGTCTTCAGTAGAGCGCTCGCCGTGAAGCAAAAGGAGCTTTCTTGGCGGGAACATCCGGAGGTACAGGCGGTTCGCCAGATTGGTGTAAATGATCAACGTGACGGACTGCGCAAGGAACATCCAGATGAAGAACGTCGGCAGGAAAAGCTGAAACGCCATCAGCGAAAGCTCGCCGTAGATGAACAGATCAGCAATGGCCGTCGCGAAGATCTGCGAAAAGATGATCTCCGTGTTCTTAAGATACCCGAATCTGGTCCCACCGTACATCTTCGCAAACATGTAGAGCACCACGCCATAGATCGTGATCTCCAGGATGTGGCCGTTTTTGTAGAAATGCAGGGCTTGTACCAGACTGTACTGAAAGTGCGTTAACCAAAAATAGGCAAAGATGGCGATCACAAGTCCAAGGCTTAAGGTTGACAGCCCCAGATTGATCAGCCTCTTAAAGGACTCCATTTTTCGTAATCTGTCTTCATGCAAGTTCTTTTCCAATGTGTGACTTCCTCCCCTAAATCCGTCGTTTCACGGCCCTCACTGCCCAAAAGACAAAATTAAGTGCACTGCTTGGAATGCTCATTCCTTCTGCCTTGCGGTAAAGATTCCAGATCCTTCGGATCGCTTCGAGTTTGTTGGAGGACAGGGACTTTCCCGCCCTTCTGTATTTCACAAGGTTTTCGTCAAGACCATGGGCAATGACGCCGCCGCGGAGCACCCTCCACCAAAGCGCGGTGTCCTCGCTCTTCATCACCGGCATCATCAGCTCCTCTTTCGAGAGCTTTGAAAGATCAAACATGACCGTTGACGTAAAGATCGTCGTATTCTTTAAGGCTTCCTTGTAGTCGATGGTTTCGGGGACGCGTACGATCTTCCCAAGTCCCTTTCCGTTCTCATCGGCGAATTCATAGCCCGTGAACACAAAGGCTGCATCCCTCTCCCGAAGGAAGGCCAGTTCACGCTCCAGCTTTTGCGGCTCCCAGAGGTCGTCCGCATCCAGGTAAGTCAGGTATTGACCCCTTGCCTCCATGACACCACGGTTTCTCGCCTTTGCGGCGCCTCCGTTCTGCTCCATCCGGATCAGACGGATCCGCTCCTCCCCGGTTCTTTCCAGGTAGCCTTCTATGACGCCGACCGTGTTGTCCTTGCATCCGTCCTCCACCAGGAGCATCTCCCAGTCCTCAAAGGTCTGGGCGCGGACGCTGTCCATGGTCTCTTCTATGAACTTTTCGACGTTATATACCGGAGTGACAATGCTCACCACGGGGTCTTTTTTCTCCATCATCGAAGCAACCAATAACCTTCCAATTTTTCCGTTTTCACGCCTAGCGCCTGCTCCAATTCCTTTATGGATTCTTCGGAAATGCTTCCGGGAAGCAGGACCCGATTTACGCCAAGCTCCAGGGCCTTTTTTATGCACGAGATCCCTTCCATGGTGCTCCCGGCTTCAGGCGCTTCTCCTACGACGTCAAGGTCTGCAGGAACGGGAACGTCCAGCGTGCCATACCCTTCCGCAAGGCTCATCCACACGTACAGATCTCTTTGCTCCTGGGAATACTCTTCGTAGGAATATGCATTCAAATGCTCCTGGTACATGTTCCTGCCATAAAGGAGCGTGATCCCGCCGTCAAGGCTTCTGGCATGTTCCATCACTTTTTTCGGCGCCCAAAGGCAGATGGTCTGAGCCTCGTCCGTCTTCAGGGACTGGAGAACTGCGCTTACTTCCTTTCGCTGCGCGCTTACGTTCGTAACGGTCCACTTGGGATTCCCAAGCCTTCCGCAAAGGAGCAGGATCGCCAGCGCAAAAAATGCAAGCAGGAGCTTTTGTTTGGGCTTGTCGCCAAAGGACAAAAGGCGCTCCAGCACCAAAACGATGCCACAGGAGATCAGTGCCGTAAGTGGCACGATCGTCCAGACAAATTCATAATCGTAAAACTTCGTTTGCCACAGCATCAGAAGCACTGCCGTGGCCGGACAGATACAGAGCACGGTTGCAACGCCGCCATAGGAAAGGAGCTCCTTTTGTTTCCCCTCCCCGAGCTTCCAGAGAAAGCAAAGAAGGAGAACGAGGAACAATATGGCGAAGAGCTTTCCCTGCCCGTTCATTGCACGAAAACCAAGAAATGCGTTTTTCAGGAGTTCGCCCATGAGGTTCCCTCCTTTCCGTCTTCATCTTGCTTTTTGGGACCGCGAGCAAGGAGTTTACGAACATACGCTGCCGCAAAAAACAAAGCGATCACGGCAACTCCCATGCCAATTCCGTAAAGCGTCCAGACAATGCACGCCTCCACAAGGACCGGCAAAAGCATCAGCCGGTATTTCTTCCGAAGACAAAGGCTGAATAGGTACGGCACCAGAACGGCAATGCGGATCGTCGTCCCCTGGAAGCCTCCGTGCAAAAGGCCAAAGCCCTCCATTCCGTAGCCGTAATCACCGACAAAAACAAGTAGTGCCGTAATGGCCAGGAAGCATAGCGCGAAAAAACGATTCTTCGAAAACAACGTGCGTGCCAGTGATATATCTGCGAAATATGCAAAAGCCAGCGTGATCGCGGGGATCAGGTGCCAAACGACCCCTTCCGGTGAAACGCCAAAAAACTGCGAAAGTCCTGCGTAAAGCGTCGGCAGGCAAAGGATCTTCAGTCGCATCGGCATGCCCTGCACATAGGGAAGACCCGTCAGGGGATCCACCGAGTAAAGCGCATTTGTCTTTACAAAGCTGACCACCGTCTCAAGGGTGACATCATACTCCAGGAACACGGCCGATCTTACAATGACGAGCACGATCTGCACGGCCACGAGGATCAGGAATGCCGAGAGTGCTATCCATTCTTTCTTGTCAAGCCGCTTCTCAAGCAACGCCTTGCTGAAGTGAGTGGTCCCGGCCTTTGGGTCATCCGTCCGTGCGTTCGCGTTGTCACCCTCTGCCCTCGCATCGTCTGTGCGTTTCCTCCTCCGGAAGGCAAAGAGCGTGATCCCTGTGGAAAGGGCAACAAATACGATAAGGAATAGCAGATAGGTTTTTGTAAACGCCAAAAGGGACCGTCCGCGCATTAGCGCCATCAAATGTGCGCCCTCGGCCAGCCCGATCACCACAAAAATGCCCGCAAGAAGCCGATCCTCCCAAAAATACTCACTGTGAGACCTCTTTGCGTCCACCACTTGGATCAATGCATTTCCGAGAAGACAGGCGAGCGGAAAACAAATGACTGCAATCAATGCTATCATAGTAGCTACCTCACCGATAGTATCTTACCATAGTTTTCCCTATTATTCTACGGAAATAAGAAAAAATTAAGACTTAAACCACCAAAATATTAAGACTTTTCGCGCATCTCACAGCGTTGCTGTTTCGATGTACGTTGGCCGTCGAATGTGCGCTCGTGCAAGCACGGCGCCCGCTCTCCGGCCTTATCGCGCAAATTAAAAGCGTAGCCGCAAAGCTTGGCTACGCTTCCTCCCGAATGAGATAAATTGGGCGACGTTTCACTTCCAGATAGGTTTTTGCGAGGTATTGTCCCAAAATGCCCGTGCAGAAAAACTGCACGCCGCTGGTCATGAGAATAATGCAGACTAAGGACGGCCAGCCAGACACGGGATCGTCAAAGATGAGCTTGCGTACGATGATGAAAATGATCATGGCAAATGCAAGCAAACAAAACAGCGCTCCGACAAAGGCAGCGATGGAAAGAGGCGCCGTGGAAAAGGCCGTGATCCCTTCGATGGAATATACCAAAAGCTTCCAAAAGCTCCATTTGGTCTCACCCTTTGCACGCTCCACGTTTTCGTACTCGAGCCACTTCGTCTTGAAGCCTACCCATCCATAGATACCCTTGGTAAAGCGATTGTATTCGCCCATGGAAAGGATCGCGTCAGCGACCTGACGCGTCATGAGGCGATAATCCCTCGCGCCGTCCACGATCTCCGTCCGCGAGATCTTCTTCATGATGCCATAAAACATGCGGGCAAAAAAGCTCCGGATCGGGGGTTCGCCCTTGCGGTTCACGCGTCTTGTGGAGACGGAATCATATCCCTCCTCGAGATAGGAAAACATCTCCGGCAAAAGGTGTGGCGGGTCCTGCAGGTCCACGTCCATGATGACGACAAATTCGCTCCCCGCATGCTCTAGGCCGGCATACATTGCCGCTTCCTTTCCAAAGTTTCTGGAAAAGGAAAGATAATGCACTCTCTTGTCCGCCGAACTTAGCTTTTTGATCTCGTCCAGCGTTCCGTCATGCGAGCCGTCATCCACAAAAAGGAATTTCAGCTCCACGCCCTTTCCGCTAAAAAACTCCTCGTTTTTCAGGACTTCCTGATAAAATGGTTCCACGTTATCCTTCTCGTTATAACATGGGCAGATCACAGTTAACGTTTTCACGAAAGTCTCTCCTGACCTTTATTTTCGGGGCCAGATCGCCCCAATGATCACTACCCTCTTAGTTTATCATGCTTTCCCGCTTATGGCAATCACAAACTATTTTCCCCGAAAGCATGGACTTTTGCGGAAACTTCGGTTATACTAAAAGATACTGTAAAATCAAAGATTTTGGAAGAAAATACCATGTACACGTTATTCGACAATGCCTTTTTCCTGTCCGCCGCTGCGGGCTGGCTGGTGGCTCAGGTCCTAAAGACCTTGATCCACATGTTCTTTACGAAAAAATTCATCGCGGAGCGCCTGATCGGAAGCGGCGGCATGCCCAGTTCCCATTCAGCATCCGTCTGTGCCCTGGCGACGGCCGCCTGTATGAGAAGCGGCGTTGACAGTTTTGAATTCGCCATTTCCTTAGTCCTTGCGCTGATCGTCATGTACGATGCCATGGGCGTTCGAAGGGAAACCGGCATTCAGGCCAAGCTGATCAACGAAATGTTGCAGGCATTCGAGGAAATGGGCAATTCAGATCTTCCCACGGACGAAAAGCTCAAGGAATTTGTGGGCCACACCCCTCTTCAGGTCATGGCCGGCGCCATTCTTGGCATTGTGATCGCCGTCGTGATCTGCAACATACTGCCTTGATCCCTTGATCAGGCTTGAGGTAACACCATGAAAAAGAACATACGACTGGCCTTAGCACTGCTTGCGGCCCTTCTGCTTACAGGGTGCGAATTGCCTCATCCCCCGTCTGAGACTTCAGGCGAGGCCATTTCGGGCGAGGCGATCACCCCCCAGAGCAAGGATCCTTCCAAGGCAAGGCCGGAAAACAATCAAAATGATCCAAATCTTCCGCCGCAGGACGGCATGAAACGAAGCCTTCTCACTAATGAGTGGGTGGACGAATCCATTGTTGAAACCCGTCCCATCGCCGTGATCATTCCCAATGAGGTGCACGCAGTCCCGCACTGCAACCTCTCCGAGGCCTCCATCCTGTATGAAGCAAGAGTGGAAGGCAACATGACCCGAATGATGGCGATCTACGAGGATTGGCAAAGCATCAAAAAGATCGGAAACGTCCGCAGCATTCGAAGCTATTTCGTTTACTGGGCGCTCGAATGGGATTCCATCATCGTCCACTATGGCGGCCCTTATTTCGTCTATGACCTTTTGAACGAAGAGACCACGGAACACGTGGACGGCATGTACGATACTGCGGCGTTTTACAGATCCGCTGACAGGGACGCTCCCCATAATGCATATACCTCCGGAGCGGCGATCATTGCAGCCTGCAAGAAAAGCGACATCAGCCTGTCCTATCGCGGCCTCACGGAGCCCGAGCATTTTCTGTTTGCAGAGCCTGGGACCACAAACACGCTAAGTCAATATGGAGACGCTGTCGTTGACGGTTCCTATGTGGACATGACGGCCTCCTATCCCTTGACAAGGTGCTACTTCCAGTACAACGATCGGGATGGCCTGTATTACCGTTATCAATATCTTTCCGGCGACACGGACGGTCCTCACGTGGACGGCGTGACGGGCGAACAGCTTTCCTTCAGTAATCTCCTGGTACAGCGCGTAAAGCAGGAGGACATCGGCAATGGATATCTTGCGATGCAGTGTCATGACACGACGCGCGACGGATACTTCTTTACCAAGGGTAAAGGCATTCACGTCACCTGGAAAAAAGAGGGAGACTACGGCGCTACCAAGTTTTACGACGATAATGGCGAGGAGATCCGGCTCAACAACGGAAAGACCATGATCCTGATCATCCGTGACACGGATAATTTTACCTATCGATAAAATGAGGAAATCCCCTGAAACAAAAAAGATCTCAGACCCTGCGGCCTGAGATCTTTTGTTTTTGATTTTATTCACCTAATCCGTTTTCAACAACCGTGACTAATGCCTTCAGTGCGTCCTCCTCATCCTCTCCTTCACAGGTAAATGTGATCTCGTCCCCACATTTAATGCAGGCGCCCAGCACGCTGAGAACGCTCTTTGCGTTTGCCGTGCTGTCCCTAAAGGAAAACGTGATCAACGACTTGAACTGCATGGCTTCCTTGCAAAGGATGCCGGCAGGACGAAGATGCAGGCCGGTAGGGTTCTTGATAACAACCTTCTGACTTACCATTGTCGTAACCTCCAAAATTTGTGCCCCAAAAAGTTCCTTCCCTCAAAAACAGTATAACACCATTCTCACTTACCAACAAGTATTTTCTTTTTACTCGGTTTTCGATATCTCAACAAGAATGTTTCCACTCTCTAAGATCGTCACGTCACTTCCAAGATCAAAGCTCACGGGGATCTGATGATGACCTGCTGCAAGCTCCGAAAGTTCATTGCTTCTCATGTATGCCGCAATGTCAGCAGTACCCGTGATGTTGCTTGCGCGAAGCGTGTTGATCAGGTCGCGGAGTCCAAAGACTCTAAGGACGACTGGTGTCCTGCCCTCCTCAGGAAGGCTGACCACGTATCCGCCGGGCACGTTCGTAAAGCTCACGTTCTCCACGGGGATTTCCAAGGTTCTTTCCCTTGTCGCCTTGATCTCAATGCCCACGGTGACCTTTCCGTTGTAATCCGGATCAGCAAGCTTGACGTTTTCAGGAAGGAAATCCTTGATGTTCAGGCTCATTTCCATGCTCTCCGTTGCCCCGGTAACATCCAGCTTTTCACCATCGATCGTGATCCTGTTCACTCTTGCAAGGTTTGCGGTGGTTCCCGCGAGGAGAACCTTCTTTACGTCCTGCGTGGGAGTCCCAACTACGACATATCCGTCCGCAGGCGTTCCGGAATACTTCACCGTAACCGGAACCTCCTTCGTCGCAAGCACCTCAGCAGCTAGCAGCACGTGATCCGCGCTCATTTCCAGCTTTGCAGGATCCACGACGTTGTTCTCCCGATCCGTCAAAATGATCTCAACGTTGGCGGAGCTGTTATTCATCGCTCCTTCCACGTTCAGCTCTGCGATGGCACTGCTGACGCGGTTCACGACGGATTCCGGTCCCGTGATGCTGATGGACGTCTGGTCTGCCGTTACGCCACCGATCACATATCCTTCCGCCACGGTCCCCGCCGCGCGGTAATTCACGCGAAGCCACTTGCTGATCTTGTTCTCAACGTCAAGCTGCACCACGTCGTGATCCCCGTCAAACGAGATCGCGTCCGCATTGGTGTTGATCGCATAGTACGTGATCTGAATGGTATTGATGTCCGTGAGCTTACTGATGTCCGCCTCGGCAATGATGTCACTTGCACGAAGCGTCTGGAACACGCTGGTGGGAGCCGTTACGCTCACTCGCACGGTGTCCGTTCCGTCGATCACGGCAAAATACTTATTTTGCTCCGTCAAAAGGTTCGTGTTCACGAGCCTTACCTGGATATTGCTAAAAGCCCTTGTGTCCTTTGGATCTCCGACCTGTGCCACGATAAACCAGATCACAAAAGCGAGGAAGACGGACGCAAGCTTTAGCCCCCAGTTGTGCAGGAGCATTTTTTTCAACCGTTCCAAAAATGCTTTCATCCCTTCGCCTTGCTCCTTCCCTTAAAGAGGAGCTTCCCCTTTTGTTTCTCCTTCGGCTGATCCTCCGGCTCTTTCTTAACGATCTGACGGATCATGTTCCGGAGCTTCTCCTGATCCAGATCCGTGATGAGAGACCCCTCAAAAGCGATCGAGATCTTTCCGGTCTCCTCAGAAACGATGATCGTCAGGGAATCCGTTGCCTCGGAAATGCCAACGGCTGCCCTGTGCCTGGTTCCAAGGTCCTTGCTCAGCCGCAGGCTGTCAGAAAGCGGAAGATAACAAGTGGCCGAAGACACTCTGTCTCCCGTAATGATCACGGCGCCGTCATGCAACGGCGTGTTCTTTTCAAAAATATTGATGAGCAACTGGCTGGTCACCATTGCGTCAATGTCAATGCCGGTCCTTGCATATTCTCGTAAGGACTCCGCACGCTCGATCACGATCAGGGCTCCCGTGCGCACTCTTCCCATCTCGACGCAGGCCTTTGTGATCTCATTGATGCTCTTTTCAGACAAGGTGCCGTCCGTTTTCCTTCTGGTGTCGAAGGGGAGACGTCCCGTAAAGTCTGAAAACAGATTCTTGTTTCCCAGTTCCTCCAATGCCTTACGAAGCTCGGGCTGAAGCACGACGATCAACGCCGTCACGGCGAAGGTCAGCACCTTTTCGCCGATCCACAGAATGGTTTTCATCTCCATGAAGACCGCGATCAGCATAAAGCCGGCGATCACGATCAGACCCTTGAGCAGGGCCCATGCACGCGTAGTCTTCATCCATGCCAGGATATAATACACCAAAACGGCAATAATGATGATCTCCAACACGTCACCAAAGTCCATGTTGGTACTATACGTGTGAAACCTATTCAGATAATCTTTCAGCCTCTCAACATACTGCATGTATTAAAACAGCTCCTCATAATCATCTGTCTTGGTTGCTTCTTGCGTCATCTGATCACTGCCCACGGTCACCCCTGTCGGCAGGTTTCCCTGCTTACGGGTCTGTCCGTCACTTCTCGGAACGCGCTCCGTCGTGACCGTTCTCTTCTCAGTGGCAGGAGTAATGCTCTGTCTGCTGCCGCGTCCCGAACTGCCACTCTTGGCAGAAACCTTTGCCTTCGGAGCAGTGTCAACGTTCGTCTGCGGGATTGCCCTGGTCTGACCCATCACGTCTTCCTCGTAGACCGGCTCCTGCGGCGGAGCCACGAAATTAACGCTCTTCGTCGCCGCTTGGGGACGCTGCGCTGGTTTTGCGGTTCTTGACGCTCCTGAGGATTGTCCCTGTGTTGGTCTGGCTGCCCCCGACTGCTGTCCCTGCACCGTTCTCGACGTTGCGGGTTGCTGTCCTTGCGCGGTCCTTGTCATTCCCGAAGTCTGTCCGTCCGACGGCCTTCTTCGTTCCGTCGGCCTTGCGGTCTTGTCGGGAATGGGCGGAATGCTCTGCGTGTTCGTGTTGATCTTTTTCACCGTCTTAGTCGGCGCCGCTACTGTCATCTTCGGCACTGCCTTGACATAGTAATAATAATCGTCGTCTTCGAACTGAACGTATTCCGTTCGCCCATAGTCCACGCAGAAACGGAAAAACAGGATCACCAATGCCACCAAAACTGCCAGGATGGAGCCAAAAATGGCGGATCCAAGGGAAAGATTCACATCATAGATCATGTCGCCCACAAGGAGCATCACCAGATTGATCATGGCGCCTGCAACAATGGCGATCAACCAGGAGTGTTCAATGGAGAGCCTTCTGATGAACCAAACGATGACGACCGTGATGCCAAAGGCTCCTGCCACCACCAGCATGGCCTTGTTCTTCAAAAGCAACTCGATCAAAAACCGAAGCTTTTCCGTGATATCCTTTGCGTCGATCGCACTGTATGTCGGCGCGGAGTCCACAAAGAGCTTTAACACATAGTATATGATCGCGCCGCACGCTACGGAGATCGCTGAAAGCGGGCTGCACAGAAGGCCAACCGCAATGGGGATCACATACGGGATCTTCATCGCAAAAAACAGCGGCGTCAGGATCACTACGTAGGAATCACTCGGTGCAAACCGAAGCATCAGCAGAAAGATCAAAAGATACACACACCCTCCGATCAATAGTGCCTCCAGCGACAGGGCATACAGATGACCCAGGCTAAAGAGCGCACAGAGCAGGATCAAGCACCCCGCGGGCAGGAACGAACATGCAAGCGACGCCATGAGAACGATGGTCAGCGTGTCGAGCTTCGGCATGTAACCCATCATGGTATTCACGCCGTTTAAGGAGATGAACGCCAGTAAAAACTTCAGGACCGGCAGGATCACCACTGCGTTCGTTCTGTAGAACTTTTGTATTTTTTCACGATATTCCAAGATCAGAGCCATTTCTTCCTCCAGACTAGCCTACCTTCTAGGATTTTTATGATAATATGCATTCAGCAATTTCAGGTATTGATAATAACGGCGCAGACTCCTTTTTGCCAAGTAATAGCGAATGATCGCATAGAAAAAGGTGAAGGCAACGTAGATCGCAACCACAACTACGTAATAGGACAGCACGTTGCGTGCAAACGACAAAAAATCCATTTTGTAAATGTCCTGCATGAAGGTCTCAAAGCCGAGGAACATATATGCGCCAAAACAGATCGCAAAGGCGATCGTCACGGCGATGATGGATTTCAGTATCTCAAGCACCACGTAGTCCCCGCGGAACAGCCCCGTGGCCTTCCTTGCCCGTCTTCCTTCCGTATCTTCGTATGAGGCCAGCTTCGTCATCAAGATGACCTTTTGTTCATTGATCATGGCATCCTCCGTCAACCGACGGAAAGCGTAACAACATAAACGTTTTCCGCGCCGCCTTCCCGTAAGGCCATGGCGGCTTCATCCACGGTTGCTCCCGTTGTATAAATATCATCGATAAGGATAATCGTCTTTAATTTTACATCATTTTGCTTTACAAGAAAAGCCTTTTTCAAATTATTTTGTCTTTCTTTAGAATTTTGTCGCCGAAGCGGCGCCGTATATTTCACCCTCGAAAGGATTTTATCATAGACGGGAAGCCCCAAATGCGCGCCAAGGACGTCGGCCAGCTCCTTTGCCTGATTGTAGCCTCTCTTCCGAAGGCGTTTTGGATGCAGCGGAACGGGAACGATCCCATCCGGAGAAACGCTTCGGATGAACGATCCCAGATATTTTGCCATCTGCTCCCCAAAAAAATCCTTATATTCCCTGCGTCCGCCGTATTTGAACCGATAAATGGAGGATCTGACGCTCCTGTATTCATAAAGCGCCCTGGCACGCCGAAAGGCATGCATCTTCCCCTTGCCGCAGTCCTCACAAAGCTCCCCGCCGCGCGCAAGGTTCCTTCCGCAGATCGCACACCAAGGCGCCTCGATCGGCCGAAGCTTTTTCGCGCATCCCGGGCAGATAAGTTCGCCCCGCGGCTGAACGATCCCGTCGCAGACAGGACATCTTCTCGGGAACAAAAGCTCCTCGATGGCTTTCCATAGGTTTTGAAAAGAAAACTTCACTAACCCTTAGTCCCTCCTATGAACTCATCTCAAGAATGCGCTGTGCCAGTGCCGTGTAACGCTTGTTTTCGCTGGCATTTGCGATCATGTCCAAAACCGTCTGCCTCCTGCCAAGAATGGTCACGCAGCTCTTTGCACGCGTGATCGCCGTGTAAAGGAGATTGCGTGTGAGCAAAGTCCTCGGCCCGCCAAGAAGCGGCAGGAGCACCGCGGGATATTCGCTGCCCTGAGACTTGTGAATGGTGATGGCATAAGAAAGCTCAAGCTGATCCAATTCCGAGAACGGGTAAGTCACGCGCTTTCCCTCATCAAATTCCACGACAAGCGTAGACGCCGCCTCGCTGATTGAAACGACCTTGCCCATGTCGCCGTTGAACACGCCTTCTCCGCGGTCTATGACAATGTGATACAACCCTTCGATCTCCCATTCGAGATGATAGTTGTTCTTTATCTGCATGACCTTATCGCCCACGCGATAGGTCGTCTCCCCCGACACGTGCTCCTCTTTTTCAGGACTCGGCGGGTTCAAGTATTGCTGCAGTATTCCATTCAGGGTTTCACACCCTAAGGGGCCCTTTCTCATGGGCACAAGGACCTGCACGTCAAACGGCGTGGCGTTCACGTAGCCGGGCAATTTATCGCGGATCAGCTGGATCATGTGCTTGTAGATCACGTTCGGATCGGAGCGCTCAAGCAGGAAAAAGTCCTTGGAATGATTGTCCATCCTGATCTCCTGCCCCTCGTTGATGCGATGGGCATTTACGACAATGTCGCTCCCCTCGTCCTGTCGATAGATCTTCTGCAGGGTTACGCTCGGAAAGCAGTTCGTGCTAAGGAGGTCCCGCAGCACTTGGCCGGGTCCTACGCTGGGGAGCTGCGCCTGATCTCCCACAAGGATCAGCCGCATTCCGGGCACAATTGCCTTGAGAAGTGCATGGAAAATCCCAATGTCCACCATGGAGGTTTCGTCTATGATCACGACGTCAGCCTCCAAAGGATTTTCTTCATCCCTCTCAAACTTCACGCCGCGAGAGTCATCCTCGGACAGGGCGCTGTTGATCTCCAAAAGGCGATGAATGGTCTTCGCCTCAAAGCCCGTGGTCTCCGTCATCCGCTTTGCGGCACGCCCCGTGGGCGCCGCAAGCAGAATATCCATCCCCTCGGACTCGAAATACCGAAGGATCACCTTGATGGTGGTCGTCTTTCCGGTTCCGGGACCGCCCGTAAGGAGAAAGACACCGCTCTGAATGCATTTCTTCACGGCATTCATCTGCAGCTCGTCCATTTCCAAGCCCTGCTGCGCCGCGAGATCATAAAGGCGCTGCTCCAAAGCCGCCTGTGCGGAGGGAGACCGAAACTCCCTCTCGAAAGAAACGTTCAACTCGTGCAGCTTTTTGGCACAGGCAAGCTCTTCGTAGTAATATACCGACAAAAACACCGCTTCGCCCTTGATCACAATCTTGCGGTCCATCACCATGTTGCTAAGCTGCGCCCTCACAAGATCCTCAGGGACCTCCAAAAGCCTTGCCGCCACGTCCAAAAGCTCCGGTAGCGGAAGGTACACGTGTCCGTCCTGGGTTGCCTGCTGCAAAACGTAAGAAACGCCGCATCGGATCCGATAATCCGAATCCGGACGGATCCCGACCTTTGCCGCGATCTCATCTGCCGTGCGGAACCCCACGCCCTGAATGTCCTCCGCGAGGCGATACGGGTTCTCACGAAGGATCCGATATACGTCGGAATGATATTTTTCATAAACCTTTACTGCAAGACGATTTGAAATGCCAAAGCCTGAAAGATAAGTCATGGCGTCCCGCAGATCCCTTTTTTCTTCCATCTGCACCGCAATGGCCTGCGCCATGCGAAGGCTGATGCCCTTAATCTCTGCAAGACGCTCAGGCTCTTCCTCCATGATCCGGAAGGTGTCATCGCCAAATCTCTTGATGATCCTTGCCGCGAGCGTCTCCCCGACGCCTTTGATGGCCCCGGAGGACAGGTACCTTTGCATTCCGGCCACGTCACTCGGAACCGTCACGGCGTATTCCCGAATGCGAAATTGCTTGCCGTAGGTCGGATGAACCTCATAGTCTCCCCAGGCCTCCACGCTTTCTCCCTGCGAAATGCCTGGGAGATGTCCCGTGCAGACAAGCTCCTTATCTGAGACGATCAGTCTGAGCACAGTATATCCGTTCTCAGGATTCTGATACGTCACTTGATCTACGTAACCCTTTACCAGTTCCATAAACTCAAAGTCCCCAATTTTATTTTTACGTTCATGAGATCAATCCCGGTGAGCCCGGAGAAGAAAAGAAAGAATCGAAAGGAAAGGAGTGTAAAACTAACGCGTGCAAGGCCTATCACGAAGAATAAGCCTTGCACTCGATCCGTTCTCTTATGGCTCCCGATAGTTCGACAGGAATTCCACGTACTTTCCGGTTCCAATGGCCACTGCGGTCATCGGATCCTCTGCGGTCATGCAGTTGATGCCAGTCTTTTCACTGATCAGCTCCTCAAGACCTCTAAGAAGGCTTCCGCCGCCGGTCAGCACAATGCCGCGGTCCGCAATGTCTGCCGCAAGCTCAGGGGGCGTCTTCTCAAGCACGCTGTGAATGGTCTCCACGATCTGTGCCGTCGTCTCCTTGAGCGCCTCCTCCATCTCCTCGGAGGATACGGTAACGGTCTTCGGAAGACCCGTCACAAGGTTACGTCCACGCACGTCCATGTAATCCGGCTCGGGGCGACGATAGCAGGAACCGATCTTGATCTTCATGTCCTCTGCGGTACGCTCACCGATCAGGAGATTGTGCTTCTTTCTCATGTAACGAACGATGGCTTCGTCAAAGTCATCGCCTGCGATCTTGATGGATGCACTTACCACGGTGCCTCCAAGAGAAATGACGGCAATGTCGGAAGTTCCGCCGCCGATGTCCACGATCATGTTGCCGCAGGGCTTGGAAATGTCAATGCCTGCGCCGATTGCCGCCGCAATGGGCTCCTCAATGATGGAAACCTCCTTTGCGCCGGTCTGATAAGTTGCATCCTCAACGGCCTTCTTTTCCACTTCGGTCACGCCGCTGGGTACGCAGACCGCAATGCGGGGACGACGAAAGATTTTCTTCCCCAGAGCCTTTTGGATGAAATATTTCATCATTTGTTCCGTCACGGTATAGTCCGAGATCACGCCTTGACGAAGCGGCCTGATGGCCACGATGTTTCCGGGCGTTCTGCCCAGCATCAGACGTGCATCCTCTCCGATCGCCTTGATCTTATTGGTGTCACGGTCAAGCGCCACAACGGAGGGCTCCTTTAACACTACGCCCTTTCCACGGATGTAAACCAGTATGCTCGCCGTTCCAAGGTCAATTCCGATATCCGTACCTTGCATCATATAGTACTCCTTTTGCGCCATTTCGCGCATAGTTCCAGTCATTAACGTTTTGCGCAATCCATTATAACCGATATTTCTTGATTTTCATAGCAAAACGTGAAAATTTTTAAAAAAATTTAGAAATTCGACTCTCCGCGATGACGGTTGTACCTGCGATGGCTCTTATTTCCCTTTCCCGAAGGGTGTTTGTCCTCTTTTTCGGACGCGTGGAAATATCCCATCTTCTTCCTGCCAAAGCCACCTTCTCCGGAACCTTTTCTCGCCCTCATCTCCGCATAGCAGTTATCGCACATGCGCGACGTGCTTGAAAGCTCAATGGGTGCGCCGCAATACTGACACTTACGGATGAAGACGTTCTTGTCCTTCGAAAGAAGGCGCATGATGGTCTCCTCCGTCTTTTCACGCTCCTTGTCAAGACGCTCCTGCTCGATCACTTTACCCATGCGGATGGAGAATTGATAATACAGGTCGAGCAGCTTATAAAACGTCTCATACTTGTGAAGTCCAATGTCCGTGCACATGATGAGCGCCGGGAAGTGGAGGCTGACGTCGGCGGTATAGGTCTTGCAATAATAGAGCCAAAGCTCCACGATGTCCCTGTTTTTGATGTCTATGGAGCAGGTCAGCATGCGGTAGAGCAAATGCTTGTCCTCAAAGCCGTCGATCTCCTTGCGGTCCTTGTAAGCCCGCTCGTAAAGGAACAGCACTTCTTCGATGCTGATCTTTTCGAAGGGCGGCTGCGTCTCCACTGATTTCCAGATCTTCAGCACGGCATCAAGGGGTTCGTCCATGTCAAGCAGCACCTGAGGGAAGCCCAGGCTGACGCTTTCCACTTCTTTTTCCTTCTGCGGGAACTTTTCGCGGATGAAGTCCAGGTTCTCCTTGCCGACTGCGGTCACGTAGCCCGTGTCGTAAATGCCAAAGCGCCCTGCACGGCCTGCGATCTGATGGATCGTCTCCACCGTGAGCGGCCCCGTTTCCTTGCCGTCAAACTTTGTCGTCTGTGCAAAGACAATGCGGCGTACGGGCAGGTTTAAGCCCATGCCGATGGCGTCGGTGGACACCACCACCTTCGTCTGATGCGTCGTGAACAGATGGATCTGTCTGCGACGGATCTCAGGCGGAAGGCTTCCGTAGATCACGCTGGCCTTGATGCCGTCCGTCTCAAGACGTCCGGCGATATCCAGAACGGCACGCTTGGAAAAGGCGATGATCGCATCCCCTTCCTGCACGTCGTCAGGAAATTCAAAGGGCTTGTCCTCGCAAAGAAGCTTTGTCTTTCGTTCGTAAACATGCGTCTCTTCCGTGTCACCACACAGGGAGATCAAGTGCTTTACCACCTTCTCGGCAGCAGGGCTCATGCAGACGTGGATCTCCTTGGCCTGCACGCCCAAGATCGCCCTCGTCCAGGAATGTCCGCGGTCAGGATCCGTGATCATCTGCGCCTCGTCGATGACGGCGACGTCATATTCCTGCTCAATGTCCAGCATTTCAATCGTGGAGGAAGTGATAAACGCATTTTCCTGATAGATCCGCTCTTCACCGGTCAGCATCGTACAGGGGATCCCTGCGTCATTCATCTTCTCATAAACCTCCAGAGCAAGAAGTCTTAGCGGCCCAAGATACACGCCGTTCATGGCTTGTTTCAGGCTCTCGAGGGCATGATAGGTCTTTCCGCAGTTGGTCGGTCCCACGTGCAGGATGAAGTGTCTTTGCATCTCAAGCGCTTTGGGAAATTCTGTTTCAGGCTTTGTCGGCACCATGCCGATGATCTGGCTCCGAATGCCGTTCTCCGCACTGTTTCTGGCCAGGTTCCGCAGGGATTTCTGGCAGATCTCATAGGGGTGCTCCTCGCGGATGAAATCCAAAAATTTCGCCGTGACGAGCTCCTGCTCCTCGGGTTTCATGCCAAGCAGGTCGATCCGCACAAGCTCAGGCAGGATCATGTCGCGCAGCTTCATGATGGCATATTGATTGTCCGTGCGGAACGTATAAAATGCCATGGACCGCACCATGCGGTGATACTCATCAAGATGCGCTTGACTGATCTTGAGATTCTTGCACTCCTTGAGTTCTTTGTGAAGGCGATTCATGCGCTCCACAAAGTCCTTTTTGCCGTCCTGATTTTTCTTTTTCATTTCCTTGGCGCAGTCCCGGTATTGCATAAAATAAAACTGCGCCAGTTTTTCACTCTGTATCATAAACCTTTGTTCCTTCCGGTCTTCTTATGTGCTATCTTGCCTTCTCCAACATGCGTTTGACATAGATTCCCGTATAGGACTTCTTGTCCTTGGCGATCTCTTCAGGGGTACCTTCGGCGATCACCGTGCCGCCGCGGTCTCCTCCCTCAGGACCCATGTCTATGATATAGTCCGCCGTCTTGATCACGTCAAGATTGTGCTCGATCACCACCACCGTGTTTCCGCCGTCCGCAAGGCGATGCAGGATGTCAACCAGCTTGTGCACGTCCGCGAAATGCAGGCCCGTGGTAGGCTCGTCGAGAATGTAAATGGTCCGGCCCGTGCTCCTCCGGGAGAGCTCCGATGCCAGTTTGATACGCTGCGCTTCGCCGCCGGAGAGCTCCGTCGAGGGCTGCCCCAGCTTCACGTAGCCCAGACCCACGTCGTATAAAGTCTGGATCTTATTGCGGATGGAAGGCATGTTCTCAAAGAACGTCAGCGCGTCCTCCACCGTCATGTCCAGCACGTCGAAAATGCTCTTTCCCTTGTACTTGCAGTCCAACGTCTCGCGGTTATAACGCTTTCCGCCGCAGACCTCACAGGGAACGTACACGTCCGGCAGGAAATGCATTTCGATCTTGATGATGCCGTCGCCGCTGCAGGCCTCGCATCGTCCGCCCTTGACGTTAAAGGAAAACCTTCCCTTGGTATATCCCTTCGCCTTGGCATCTGCCGTGGATGCGAAAAGATCACGGATCAGGTCAAACACGCCGGTATAGGTCGCAGGGTTCGATCTGGGCGTTCTCCCGATCGGAGACTGATCGATGGCGATGACCTTGTCGAGCTGCTTCAGACCCTCAATGGAATCATGGCGTCCGGGAATGACCCTTGCGCGGTTCAGCTCCTTAGCCATGCGCTTGTACAAAATCTCGTTTACAAGTGAGCTCTTCCCGGAACCTGACACACCCGTCACACAGGTCATGACGCCCAGAGGGAAGCTCACGTCAATGTTCTTCAGATTGTTTTCCTTCGCACCCTTCACGGTGATCCAGCCCTGAGGCATTCTTCTTGTCTTCGGCACGGGGATCTGCATCTTACCGGACAGATACTGTCCCGTGATGGATTCGGGCACTGCCATGATCTCTTCCGCGGTACCTTGCGCTACCACCTCGCCGCCGTGCGAGCCAGCGCCGGGACCAATGTCCACGATGTGATCCGCCGCCAGCATAGTATCCTCGTCATGCTCCACGACGATCAAAGTGTTTCCGAGATCACGAAGGCTCTTTAAGGTGTTCAAAAGCTTGTCATTGTCTCTTTGATGCAGACCAATGCTGGGCTCGTCGAGAATATAGCACACGCCCATGAGGCCCGATCCGATCTGCGTCGCAAGACGGATCCTTTGCGCCTCGCCGCCGGAAAGACTCGCCGTCGCGCGGGACAGGGAAAGATACTCTAACCCTACGTCCACCAGGAATCCAACCCTTGCGCGGATCTCCTTCAGAACACGCTTTCCGATGAATTCCTGCTGCGCCGTCAGCTGCATCTCCTGCAGGAACTTCTGCAGCGCAATAACTGACATGTTTGTCACTTCGTAAATATTTTTATCGCAGACGGTGACCGCAAGAGACTCCTTTTTCAGTCTCATGCCGTTACATTCCTTACAGGGCGTGATGCGCATGAAGGATTCATATTCCTGCTTCATCGCATCCGAGAAGGTTTCCTTGTAGCGCCGCTCCACGTTCCTGATCAGTCCCTCAAAGGCCGTGGGGTAAATGCCTCTGCCGCGCTGTCCCTCGTAGTAAACGTCCACCATCTTCCCGTCCGTGCCGTAGATCAGGATGTTCTTGATCTTTTCGGGATATTTTTCAAAAGGCGTGTCGAGGTCGAATTTATATGCCTTACACAGGGCCAAAAGAAGCGCGTTGGTAAAACTTCCCTTATCGGCACAGGACTGCCATCCCATCACGGCGATCGCACCTTCCCGAATGGAAAGGGATTGATCCGGGATCATCAGGTCCAGGTCAAATTCCATCTTGTAGCCAAGGCCAAAGCACTCTGGGCAGGCGCCAAAGGGATTGTTGAAGGAAAAGCTCCTAGGCTCAATCTCTCCAATGCTGACGCCGCAATCCGGGCAAGCAAAATTCTGCGAGAAATTCATCGTCTCGCCGTCGATGACGTCGACCTCAAGCAAGCCCTCCGTCAGGGCAAGCACGTTCTCGATGGAATCCGAAAGCCTGCGCTCGATCCCTGCCTTCACCACAAGACGGTCCACAACGATCTCGATGTTGTGCTTTTGATTCTTGTCGAGCTTGATCTCCTCCGTGAGTTCATACATGCTGCCATCAACGCGAACGCGCACGTAACCGCTCCGGCTTGCACGCTCGAGCACCTTTTCATGCTGACCTTTACGGCCGCGCACCACCGGCGCAAGGAGCTGGAGCTTCGTGCCTTCGGGAAGCGCCATGATCTGATCCACCATCTGATCCACGGTCTGCCTTGCGATCACCCTGCCACAGTTCGGACAGTGCGGCGTGCCGATCCTTGCGTACAAAAGTCTGAAATAATCGTAGATCTCCGTCACCGTTCCCACGGTGGAACGAGGGTTGCGGTTCGTTGATTTCTGGTCGATGGAGATTGCGGGAGAAAGTCCGTCAATACGCTCCACGTCCGGTTTTTCCATCTGTCCGAGGAACTGTCTTGCATAGGAGGAAAGGGACTCCATGTAACGTCTTTGACCTTCCGCGTAAATCGTGTCAAAGGCCAGGGAGGACTTTCCGGATCCTGACATGCCTGTCAGAACCACAAGCTTGTTTCTTGGAATGTTTACGTCAATGTTTTTCAGGTTATGTTCCCTTGCGCCGCGGATCTTAATGTAATCCCGCGCGTCGAACTTCGGAAGCGCGGTCGTTCCTGCCGCCTTCGCTTCTTGTTTTGTCTTTTTCTCTGCCATGATAATTCTATATCCTTACTGTTTTTTCGGTCTTTTTGCGCACGACGTCAACAACTGGAGGACGCATCGTGCATGTCATGAGTCAGGCTTCCCCGTCTGCCTTGCGCCCGCGGTCGATCCTTGCCAGGATCTGGTCATGCAAGAGGTACATCTCCTGCACGGAGTTCTCGAGGAAATAATAATGTCCCACGTATGGGATAAGAAGCACCAGGATCATTGCCATCAGCGCCATGGCCCAAAGGTTTTGGCTCACAAGGAGAGTCGCAACGCACATCACCTCCATCACGGCAAAGAGCGCCGTCACGATCAGATGGATCAATCTCTCGTGCTGATAAAACTGGATCTTCACGAGATCTCTTCTTGCAAACTCCTCCCAATCCGTGCCAGGCTTATCCTGCGCAAGGACCTCTTTCACATATGCCATATATTTCAGGATCTGCTTTTTCATATCTTCTCCTTTCCGACTTGCTGGCGTTTTCGCTGCTTCGCGTCAGTCGAACTTGCCTTGTCACATATCCCTTAGGTGCTTTTTCAGCTCGATCATCTTGTCGCGCAGCTCTGCCGCCGACTCGAAATCCAAATCTGCCGCAGCGCGTTGCATCTTCTTTTGCACCTCTCCGATGAGCTTTTCGAGTTCCTTCTTGTCCATGGATTCCGGATCCTTCTCGAACTTCATCTCTTCCTTTGCGACCTTCTGGGAGATGCTGATCAGGTCGCGGACTGCCTTTTTGATCGTCTGCGGCGTGATGCCGTGCTCGTCGTTATATTTCTGCTGGATCTGGCGACGACGATTCGTCTCATCGATTGCCGTGCGCATGGAATCCGTGATCACGTCGGCATACATGACCACGTGACCGTCGGAGTTACGCGCCGCACGACCGATGGTCTGGATGAGCGAAGTGCCGCTTCGAAGAAACCCCTCCTTATCCGCGTCGAGGATCGCCACTAACGAGATCTCCGGAATGTCCAGGCCCTCTCTCAAAAGGTTGATGCCCACCAGCACGTCAAACACGTCAAGGCGCATGTCACGGATGATCTCCGCGCGCTCCAGCGTGTCGATGTCAGAGTGCAGGTATTTCACGCGGATCCCCACGTCGCGAAGATAGTCCGTCAGGTCCTCTGCCATGCGCTTTGTCAGCGTCGTCACAAGCACCTTATTATGCTTTGCCACCTCTCGGTTGATCTCACCGACAAGGTCATCGATCTGGCCTTCCACGGGACGGACAAACACCTCAGGATCCAAAAGGCCCGTCGGCCGGATGATCTGCTCCGCGCGAAGAAGTTCGTGCTCTTCCTCATATTTCGCCGGCGTCGCCGAAACAAACAGCATCTGATCGATGTGTGCCTCAAACTCCTGAAAGCTCAGGGGGCGGTTGTCCAGCGCAGACGGAAGTCTAAAGCCGTAATCCACAAGGGTGGTCTTCCTGGAACGGTCTCCTGCGTGCATTGCCCCGATCTGAGGGATCGTCATGTGAGACTCGTCAATGATGATCAAAAAATCATCCGGAAAAAAGTCCATCAGCGTCATGGGCGGTGCGCCCGGAGCCGAGCCCACCAAGTGTCTGGAATAGTTCTCGATGCCGGAGCAAAAGCCCGTCTCGCGCAGCATCTCCACGTCAAAATTCGTGCGCTCTAAGATCCTTTGCGCCTCGATCAGCTTGTCCTCAGACTTAAAGAATTTCACGCGCTCCGCAAGCTCTTTTTCGATATTATCGCATGCAATCTTGATCTTTTCAGGCGCCACCACATAGTGCGAGGCCGGGAAGATCGCCACATGCTGCAGTGTCGCGTGCACCTTGCCCGACATGGGCTCTACCTGAGCGATCCTGTCGATCTCATCGCCAAAGAATTCGATGCGCAGGAAATATTCTCCGCCCTGTGCGGGGAAGATGTCCACGACGTCGCCGTGCACGCGGAAGGACCCGCGCTCAAAATCAATATCATTGCGAACGTACTGCATGCTCACGAGCTCTCGCAGCACCTGGTCCCGATCCTTTGTCATACCGGGGCGAAGGCTCACAACCATGTCCTGATATTCATCAGGGCTCCCCAGGCCGTATATGCATGAGACGGACGCCACCACGACCACGTCGCGCCGCTCCGTGAGGGATGCCGTCGCCGAAAGCCTGAGCTTGTCGATCTCGTCATTGATCGAAGAATCCTTTGCGATATAGGTATCCGACTGAGGTACGTAGGCCTCAGGCTGGTAATAGTCATAATAGCTTACGAAATATTCCACCGCATTCTCGGGAAAAAACTCCTTGAATTCACCGTAAAGCTGCGCCGCCAGCGTTTTATTGTGCGCGATCACGAGCGTCGGCTTGTTCAGCGCAGTGATCACGTTCGCCATGGTGAAAGTCTTGCCGGAGCCCGTCACGCCAAGGAGCGTCTCGAACTGATTGCCCTGACGGAAGCCCTCCACAAGTTCGGCAATGGCCTGCGGCTGATCCCCCGTCGGCTGATATTCTGAATGCAAAACAAAATGATCCATAAAATCCCTTTCCGGGGAAACCCCGCATACTGCTCCATATTAACAGTATAACAGAAAACAAAGAAAAAGTACAGAACAAATCGAATGTTTGTTCTGTACTTTGATCTTGATTTTTATGCTCCCTTATTTCATCAGATCAGCCAAAACTTCCTTTGCCTTTTCCAGCTGCGTGTCCACGGGATTGTCCACGTTGTAGTAAAGTGTTCCGTCAAAATCACATTCCACGTCAGGCTCGATACCGATCTTGTGAATGTTCCGGCCGTTCGGCGTGAAGTAACCGCTGATCGTGAGCTTGATGGCGGAACCGTCCTTCGTCACGGGCTTTACGGTCTGTACGATGCCCTTTCCGTATGTGGTCTTTCCGACAAGCGTTCCCTTCTTGTAATCCTGAATGGCACCTGCAAGGATCTCCGCCGCGCTGGCCGAATTTCCGTCGATCAGAACGACCATGGGAATCTGGATCTCCTTGTCACCCTTGCTCTTGTAGGTGACTCTGTGTCCTTCCTTGTCCTCCGTGTAAACGATGGTTCCTGCGGGAAGAAGGTTCTGCGCGATCTGAACGACGGTGGAAAGGTTTCCTCCGGGATTCGAACGCAGATCCAGGATCAATCCCTTCATGCCCTTTTGATACAGGTCATTCATGGCCTCCAAGAACTGATTGGTCGTGACGTCGTCGAATTCCTTGAGCTGCAGATAACCCATGCCGGAATCCAACATTTCATATTCCACGGTGGGCGTCTCCACCTTACGTCTCGTAACTGTCTTGTCGATCTGTTCGCCATCCCTTACGATGGTCAGCTTTACGGTCGTATATTCTTCGCCGCGGATCTCAGACACCACTTCAGACAGCGTCTTTCCGTAGGTCTGCTCCCCTTCCACCATGTAGATCAGGTCGTCCGTGCGAAGTCCCGCTTCCTCTGCAGGTCCGCCCTTGAACACGCCTGCGATCTTCGGTAGCGTGGTCTGGTCATCGATGCTGACGTAAGCGCCGATCCCGTAATAGATGCCCTCCGCACCCTGGATGAGCTCCTCATATTCCTGCGAGGTGTAATACTCCGAATAGGGATCGCCCAGCGCCTCAAACAGGCCTTTGTACATGCCCGTCTCGAGCTGTTCGTCCGTCACTTCATCCAGAAAATACTCGTCCTTGATGGTGTTCACGAGCTTGTTGATCTTCTTGACCATGGCATCCGTGACGAAGCCGCTCCCCTTCACGGAGGAAACGGTAGCTTCCTCATCTTCGCCACTGCGGAATGGATCAGAGGTCGGAGTGGAAGTCCTAAGACTCCCGGAAAACCAAAGGATCAGCACGATCACGGCAGTGACGAGAAGCGTTGACAGTACGCCGACCGCAAGACCACCAAAAAAGCTTCCGTGATCCTTTTTCTTTTGTTTTTGGGAAGGATCCCCGTTCCTTGTCTGATAAGAGTCCATGTCAAAATAATTATTGTTTTGGTCCATGTTTTATCATCTCCCTTATGGCTCCGTAATGTAATCCCAAGGGGACACGTACTCGCCATCCTTACGCACGCTAAAATGCAGGTGCGATCCCGTTGCACGCCCGGTGGAACCTACGAGCGCAATGGTTTCACCTTTCTTTACCACCTTGTCCGTGGAAACCTTGAGCGTGGAAGCATGCATGTAGATCGTATATAAGTTATCACCGTGATCGATCATCACGTAATTACCCATGGTGGAACTGTAGGCGGCTGCAACGACGACGCCGTCATATGCCGCGTAGATCGCCGTCCCCTTGGACGACGCAAGATCCACGCCGTTATGGAACTGCTTTACTTTTAGCTTCGGATGGATTCTCCAGCCGTAATCGCTGCTCACCCTTGTGTAAGAGGCAACGGGGAAGGTAAAGGTACCGCCGTCATAGGTCCTCTGCAGGGAAAGCCTCTTACGCTCCGCTGCGATCGCAGCCTCGAGGGCCTTGATCTCCTCGTCCTGCTGCGCGATCATCGCCTCATATTCTTCAATGGCCTGCTCCTGGTTGCTGATGTCCGACTCGTAGGCTTCAATGTCTGCCTTCTTTTGCTCCATGAAAAGCTCTAGCGTGTTCTGCTCGAGAACCACGTTTTCCTTGGTCTGGTTCAGGATCTCGTTCTCAAGCTCAAGCTGGCGTTCGCACAGCTGCACATACTTTCGGAAATTCTGGAAATCATGCCACTGCTGCTTGTCATAGCTCACAAGCTTTTCCATGAATTCCGCACGGTTTAGCAGGTCTCCGAGGCCTTCATTGTTCGTGAGCAGCTCGGCCACCAAAGAACCGTTGTTTTCATACATCTGCCGGGCACGGATGATCATGTTCTCCATCTGATCATTCTCCCTGCAGATGGCGTCCTCTACCTGCGCCTGCGTGTCCGCGATCTCGCTTTCCTTCACGGCGATCTGCTCCTGCAGGTCGTTTACGCGCGCCTCGATCTGCGCGATCTGGTCATCCAGTTCGGTAATATATGACTTTAGATCCTTTTTCTTGGCTTCCAGACTTTTCTTGATCTTTTGCACGTCGCTCAGGTTCTGCTTCAGACCGTTCTTTTCCTTTTCGGCCTTTGAGATCTGTTCCTGCTTTTCTTTGATCGACTGCAAAATGGAAGCGTCACCATTCGCCGCCCTGCTGTTTTGCACGGCGGAACCGAGGATCATGAAAAACAATGCGGTCAGCAGGAGGAGCACTCCCGCCTTCATCCTTTGTTTTTTCTTCATAACGTCTCCAAAATTAAACTTTCAGATGCTTTCTGACAGCAAGCGCGCTGCCCACGATGCCAATGCCGACACCAAGTGCAAAGCAGACGGGCGTGAGGAACTTGAAGATGGTCTCGATCGGCAAAAAGTCCAGTCTCTTCATCAGCTCCGTATAGTTCGTCGACAGATAGGTCATGGCATATTCATACATGTGATACAGGGCGAACACGGGGATCGCGGCACCAATGAAGCCGATGATCATGCCCTCGATCACAAAGGGAGAACGCACGAAAAAGTCCGTTGCTCCGACATATTTCATAATGTTGATCTCTTCGCGGCGCACCGTGATGCCCACGGAAACCGTATTGCTGATCAGGAAAATGCTGACCGCAAACAAAACAATGATAAGGCCAATGGATATATATGCGATCAACAGGTTTGCGCCATTCAGGGTGCTTGCCGTGGATTCGTCATAATTGACCCTGCGCACTTCCGGAATGGTGTTCAGCCAAGTCACCAAAGAATCCTGCATGCTGACGTCATTCAGGAAGATCTCATAGGTATTCTCACCGCGCAGCGGGTTGTCTTCATATCCGCTGGCGTAATCTTCGCCAAAATACTCAGGACCAAACTTCGCCCAAGCCTCGTCATCGCTCGTGAACTTAACCTCGGAAACCTCCTGGCGCGCCTCGATCTCCTTACCGATCTCAACAAGCCTCTCATCCGAAGCAACCATGCCTGCGGGATGCGTATATTCCTCGCGATGCGCGAAGCCCTCCGAACGATAGCAAAGGTCGTACTCGGAATGGAAGAACACGGTCACGGAAACTCCCTCTTCCGCCTTCATGACAATGTGACGGAAATTGGTCACGACGGCATAGACGCCGCCAAGAAGGAACAGGCAGGCGGCAATGGTTGCCACCGACGCAAGCGTAAACAATTTATTGGACAAGACGTTCGAGACGCCCTGTCTGAAAACATAGAAAAATGAACTAATCTTCCTCAACATACTCACCATCCTCTTGATCGCTGACGATCACGCCTTTTTTCAACGCGATCACGCGCTTATGCATGGCATTCACGATCTCCTTGTTGTGCGTGATCATGATCACCGTCGTTCCCTGCGCATTGATCTCCTCGAGAAGATCCATGATCCCCCATGCGTTCTGGGGATCGAGGTTTCCCGTAGGCTCGTCCGCAAGCAAAATGGCAGGCTGATTGATCAGAGCCCTCGCCAAAGCGACTCTCTGCTGTTCTCCTCCGGAAAGTTCACGGATCTTTGCCTTATATTTTCCCGCCAATCCAACCGTGGCAAGGATGGTCGGCACGTTCCTGCGGATCTCCTCCGTCGGAACCTCCAGGATCCTTTGTGCAAATGCCACGTTTTCATAAACGTTTCTGTCCTTTAAGAGTCTGAAATCCTGGAACACCACGCCGATCTGGCGACGATGGTACGGGATCTGTCTGTGCCGCAGCTTTGAGGTGTCCTTTCCCAGCACGTACACGCTGCCCTCTGACGGCTTCAGCTCGCGGAGCAAAAGACGGAACAGCGTGGATTTTCCTGCGCCGTTCTCACCCACGATAAATACGAATTCACCCTGCTTGATGCTAAGGTTCATGTTGCTTACGGCCGCAACTCCGGCCGAATAAGTTTTGCTGACGTTCTCAAGATAAATGATGCCTTTTTCTTTGATAAATTCCTGTCTTTGCAGTTCTCGTTCTTCTTTCTTACTCATTTCGATCCCATTTTCTCCCGATCTGCCCCGTAGGGACAGTTTTTTTACGTCGTGATTCTTGACGTCGCGATATCATAATCATGGGCTCCCATCTTACAAGACGAAATGGGAGCCCGCTTGTTCTTGCGAGACTAATATTCCATGGTTTCCATATACTTCATGTACTTCACGACCATCAGTGCGATCTTGAAGGTAATGGCGTCCTCAAAAACGCGAAGATCCAGATTTGTGATCTTCTGCAGCTTGTCGAGACGGTAAACCAGCGTATTTCTGTGGATGAACAGCTGTCTGGACGTCTCGGAAACGTTCAGACTGTTCTCGAAGAATTTATAGATCGTGGTCAGCGTTTCCTCATCGAATTCGTCCGGGCTCTTGCCGCCGAAGATCTCACGGATGAACATCTTGCACAGAGGAATGGGCAGCTGGTAGATCAATCTGCCGATGCCAAGCTCGCTGTAGGCAACGATGTCGCGATCGTCAAAGAAGATCTTGCCGACATCGAGAGCCATCTTCGCCTCCTTGTAGGAGCGGCTGACCTCCTTGATCTCCTGGATGACCGTGCCGTAAGCCACGCGTACCTTAAGGCCTTCCTTCTGCAGGAAGGCACAAAGTGCCCTTGCCGTTTTGTCGATCTCCTTTGCAGCATTCGCGTCCGTCAGATCCTTAACGACGATCACGTTGTTTTCATCCACCGCGGTGATGAAGTCACGGCTGTTGGCGCCAAAATGATTCCTGGTCAGCTCCAGCGCGTTATTATCCTTGCGATTGCCCGTCTCCACGATCATGACAACGCGGGATACGTCCGTCTGAATGTGTAATTTTTTAGACCTGCTGTAGATGTCCACGAGCAGCAGGTTGTCAAGCAACAGATTCTTGATGAAATTATCCTTATCGAAGCGCTCCTTATAAGCTACCAGGAGATTCTGGATCTGGAAAGCGACCATTTTACCGATCACGTAAACGTCCTCTCCGCTCCCTGCAACGATCAGCACGTACTCCAGCTGCTGTTCGTCATAAATCTTGAAATACTGATAGCCCTGGATTTCCTGAGAATCCGCGGGGGAAGAGGCAAACTCCACCACTGCCTTGGAGCAACTTCCCATGTCCATGGTGCTGGCAACCTCCTTGCCGTCCACGTCCATCACGGAAAGCTCAATCCTGGCAATGCCTTTGAGCCCCTCGATCGTATTCTGTAAAATCTGATTCGATATCATAAAGACCACGCTCCTTTGCGTCCCGAAAATAACCGTATAAAACATTTATACCAAAAAGCGCCAAATAAAGCAATAGCTTTTTGTGCAATTTTTCATGTTTTCTCTATCAAAATGCACAAAACATTACAGCCTTCGAATCGATTTTTCTCCAATCTCGACCTTTCGTTCCTTGAGGAGATGCCCAATGGCACGCTTGAACTCATTTTTACTCATGCCAGTTTCATGTTTGATAACCTCTGGCGCGGACTTGTCCGTAAAGGGAAGTGAGCCTTCATAGCTGTCCAGAAGCTTTAAGATCTTCTCTGCATCCGCGTCGATCTGCAGGTAAGCCTTTTCACGAATGCTCAGGGTCAGACGCCCGTCGTCCTGCACCTTCACGACCCTTGCGTTCACAATCTGACCGTACTCCACCTCGCCAAAAAGCTCCTGTTTCGGGATCAGTGCGGAATATTTGTCGTCCACGGCAACAAAAGCGCCAAAACGGTCGCTCATCTCGTAAACGCGTCCCGTCACGCGGTCCTCCTTGTGATAAGGGCTGTCCGACAAAAGGTTCTCGTAAACGTTCATCGTCGCGCAAAGGCGCTCGCTCTTGTCCACGTAAAGGGATACCAAAACCTCGTCCCCCTCCTTGACCTTGCCGCGCTGCTGCTTAAAGGGAAGCAGAAGGTCCTTCTCCAGGCCCCAGTCAAGGAATGCGCCAATCTTGCCCAGCTGCGCCACCTTAAGAAGCGCCACCTCGCCCATGATGAGCTTCGGTCTTCTCGTCGTTGCGATCAGTCGATCCTTGGAATCCTTATACAAAAAGACCTCCATCACGTCGCCGACCTTTGCGGCCTCCGGCACCTGCTTTGCCGGCAAAAGCACTTTATTTTCACGATCTCCGGGTTCGGCGAGATATACGCCAAATTCCACCCTCTTTACGATCTCAAGTTTTTGGATCTCTCCAATGTGTAAGCTCATTTTGTTTCCTCCGTCCTATTGGTTTATAATTCAAATTCCACGATGGCAAAGGTCTTCCCTTGCCCATCCATCAGGGCAACCGTGATCCTCGATTCCTCCCTTGCCACGAAGGGATGGATCACGTCTCCCAAAAATGCCTGTTTTTTATATTCCGCGCGAAGCTGCCTGATCGTCACGTCCGCCGGCAAAAACTCCAGTGCCATGGACACGTACTGACCGTTGTTGACGTGATGATTGGAATCAAGATGATGCGGCAGCACGGGAATTGGCTCCATGCGCTCGCTCTCCTTGGGGAAGTTGATTTTCCTTCCGGCATATTCCATCGGGATCCGCTCTTCCTTTGGATACCCCTTGATCATGGCCTCGTCCGGCACGACAAAGCGCTCCGTGGAAATGTCGATCAGGCTCCAGACGCTGTTTGCCTTGGCAAGATAGTTTCCGTCCTCATCAAACATCATGAAATTACGGAATCCCATGAATTTCTGAAAGTCGTAGGGCGCGGTCCCGATCCGCACGCGCTCGCCATATTTGGGAAGCCGGATGGGCACGATCTGCCACGCGTTCAAAACCCATACCACGTTCCGGTCCTTGCAATATTGAACGCCCACTCCCGCGTCCTCCGACTGGAACGTGGAGCAATCCTGAAAGTAATTTAACAGAGCCATAAGGGTCAGACGCCCTTCGCTGTCTGTTTCACTGTAACGGATCCTGCTGTCAAAAGAATACATGTCTTGTCCTTTCCGTGTCGTTTTCTGTCATCATCCTATGATCTCGAACTCCATGTTCACAAGATCCAGACCGCCCTGCGCAAAATAGAGACGGACCGTGGTGTAGCGCGAGAACATATAAGTGTTGCCAAAGAAGCTTACGGGAGCTCCTCCCGTTCCATTCCAAGTAAAGGTTCCTACCACCGTCCCCATGCAAAATACCGTTACGGGGATCTGTGCCAGCTCGCCTGCGTCAGAACTAGCCGTGAGCGTAAAGCGTACCATACCTTGCCGTTCCATGTCAAGCACAAAACTAAAGCTGGTGTCCCTTGCCGTCTTCACGTCCGCAAGATCCACGACAAGGCGATCTCCCATGTGGTAGGTCTGTACCTCACCCTGCGTAGCCGCGCCCTCTTCCTCGCGGCCCGTGATCTCAATGCTTTCTGCCGTTCCAAGAAGGCGTTTCATGGCATTCGACCGAAGCACCACTTTCAGCACGTTTGCGGCATTCCGCTGGAGTTCGGCGCGCTTTAGCTCGCCCTTTGCAAGAGATTCCACGGTGTTGTCGTCATGCTTTTCACCGTCTGCACAGACCATGTAAACGTCATTTTGCGCCATGGCCATGGCTGCGAAGTCCCGCTTGTCCGGTGCCTTTTCGCGGCGATTGATATTTGCCCACCAGTCCGTCATGGCAAAGCCCTCAAAGCCCCATTCCTTGCGGAGGATCGTGGTCGTCAGGTCGTAATTACCCGCCGTCCACAGGCCGTTAACGCTTCCATAGGTGGTCATGATGGTATATGCGCCGCCCTTTTTCACGGCGATCTCAAAGCCCTTGAGATAAATCTCCCGAAGTGCCCTTTCGGAGATCACGCTGTCGAGGAAATGTCTTCTTGTCTCCTGATTATTCCCGCAAAAATGCTTGATGGTGCCCGTAACGCCTGCCGCGTGAAGGCCAAGAAGCTGCGCCGATGCGATCTCACCGGTAAGAAGCGGGTCTTCGGAGAAATATTCAAAATTACGCCCGTTCAAGGGGTGTCTGTGAATGTTCATGCCAGGTCCCAGCAGACATTCCACGCGATTCGCGCTCATTTCATAGCCCGTGAATGTAAAGAGTTCCGTAAGAAGCTCACAGTTCCAGGTGCAGGCCAGCATCGTGCCGCCAGGCAGGCTAAAAGCCTTCGTCCCGCAGTCAAGGCGCATGCCGGAAGGCCCGTCATCGCAGCATCCGCAGGGGATGCCAAACTCCTGAAGCCTTGCCGAAACGCCGCCAAAGGCTGCTGCCGTTCCCGCCGTTACCTTAGGGCTTCCCATACCTTCGCCGCGGATGATGCAGGACAGATCCTCATCCGAAAGCTGGCCAATGAACTCTTCTAGGGTGTTATTCCCCTTTGCCACGTCCGAAAGCTTGATCCCAAGATCGCCCGTTTGCGTGATCTCCTTTGGCATCCATGCATCGCGACGCTCAGCCTCGCCCTCGCGGTAAGTGCCCGCGGGAATGCTGTTTTCACCCTTGGATTCCCATGTCTTTGCAATGGGAGCGGGTTCATAGCCCAGCTCGCCGCCACGGTTTACCATTCTCTCGAAGGGCAGCACGGGCGCCATGGCGCTTTCCATCTGGCCGAGCACAATGGTCTTCTCAAGGCTTATGCTAAGCGGATCCAAGGTTTCGCGCACGTTCTTGCCCGCATGGAAACGGTATTCTCCCGCCTCGAGAACATACGCATAAGCATGTCCGGTCGCAGCTTTATCATCATAGGATGCAAGGCTTTCCGGGGAGATCAAAACCTCCACGCGCTCACTTTCGCCAGGTTGCAAAAGCTTTGTCTTTGCAAATCCGCAAAGCACTCTCGCGGGCTTGCCCAGCGTCCCCTGCGGCGCTTCACAGTAGACCTGAACAACCTCCTTGCCTGCAACCGCTCCAACGTTCTTTACGAAAACGCTTGCCGAAACGGACGGGCAAGCCATGCCCGCAACCTGTGACGCGGCATATGCAAGGAATTCCCTGGCCGAAAGCTTGAATTCCTCATAGGCAAATTCCGTATAGGAAAGTCCATAGCCAAAGGGATAGCGCACTTTGTCCTTCGCAAAGGTTTCAAAATAACGATATCCAACGTAAATGTCTTCCTGATAGACGTCGCGGTCCTGATCCCCGAAGTTCGCGTTGGAAGGATAGTCTTCGATCTCATATGCGATCGTGTCCGTTAGTTTTCCTGAGGGCGATACATTGCCAAGCAGCACGTCTGCGGTCCCAAGTCCGCCCATCATGCCGCCCTGCCAAACGTAAAGCACGGCATCCGGCGCAAATTCGTCCACAAAACTCATGTCAATGATGGAGGCTACGTTCAGCAAGACAACGACCTTCTCAAAGTGCTCCCGAACGATCCGAAGCATGTCCTTTTCGCCTGCCGTCAAGAGATAGGACCCCTCCTTGTAGGAATTGTCCATCTCCTCGCCGGCCGTGCGGCCAATAACGCAAAGCGCCGTTTTGCAACGCTCTGCAGCCTTTTTCACAAGCTCGTCGGAAAGTGGCATCTCCGCCTGGCACCAGGGCTCTCCGCCCCAGCTTGCACCATGGTCAAAGGGATGCTCCGTCGTCCAAGCCTTGTAGGTCTCGAAAACCTCCTGGTTCAGCTTTGCGCCGCGAAGCGTCAGTCCCTCGGGAATGTTCACCACGTGGGAAACATTCACCATGCCGCCGGAACCCGTTCCGCTCTTATAATAATCCAGCTGGATCCGCCCGAACACGGCGATCTCTTTCGATGCGTCCAGCGGCAGTGCCCCGTTTTTGTTCTCCAGGAGCACGACGCCTTCTGCGATGGCCTCCGTGGCCTTATCCTGATATTTCTTCCAATCCAAGATCATGCGTGGATCCTCCATTCTTCTATACCAATACGCGCTGCAGGATCTCATCCTCCATCACGAGCTTTTTCGCAGCCTCGCGGTACTTCTCCTCATGCAGATAGGTATGTCTGTGCGGCTTGATCGTCGGCGCCATGTCGATGGCCTTGATGAAATCCGCCTTCTTCATGCCGAGAGTTGCCACGTAATCCCAAAAGCCCGTGTCCGTAAATACCTTATTCACGCGAACGTACCTGTGATCCTGCACCTTCGCCATGATATAGGTGGCAATGCCCACCTGCACGCCGTGGAGCTGCGGCACGTCGAGGAATTTGTCCAGTGCATGGCTGATCAGATGCTCGCTTCCGCTGGTAGGTGCGCTGCTGCCCGCGATCTCGTTCGCGATGCCGCTCATCGCCAGGGAATCCAAAAGCTCCTTCAGGAACACCTCGTCCTGAATACTTTCATAAGGCGTGCGAACAAAGCTGTTCACGGCCTTCTTCGCCACCATCACCGCAAAATCATTGAGAACGGACGCACCGTGCTGCGCCTCGTAAACCCAGTCGTAAAGCGACGTGATCTTCGCCACCATGTCGCCGACGCCGGAATATATGAACTTGACGGGCGCCGTGCGGATCACCTCCGTGTCAACCACGATGCCGTATGCAAGCTTTGCAGGCACGGAATTGCGTCTTCCGCCCACCAAAAGAGATGCGCTGGCGCTGGAAAATCCGTCACTCGAGCTACTGGTCGGCACGCTGATAAAAGGCATTCCGCGAAGGAATGCGGCATATTTCCCCGCATCGATCACTTTGCCGCCGCCGATGGAAACCACTGCCTTCGCATTGTTCGGAATGGCAAACGCCAGCGGGATGATGTCCTCGATCGCCACCGTGTCGAGCTCTTGATACTCAAGAACCTTCACGCCTGCTGCCCTCATGGAATCCATGACCTTCGTGCCAAACAGTTCGATGAGTCCGTTGCCAAAATAGATCACGACCTCGGAAAGTCCTTCCTCCATCAACGTCGGTCCAAGGCAACCCAAAGCGCCGCTCCCCACCTTTAGGATCACGGGAATGGAAATACTGTCATTTTTCTGCATGATATACCCTCCATTTTCTGCTTTCTCTTTACGCCTTATGTCCTCCGATCTGTTCGTTGCGTTGCATCTTCGTCGCGCCCTCTTCCAGATCGGTTCCTTTCAAAACTGCATTCTTGCCGTACCTTTTCTGCAGTTGCAAAATCGCCTCCTGCATGCTCTTTTCCCGGGCAAGACGCCTTTCCTCCTCCGCGTCCGCCTTCTTTTGCTCCTTGGCCTCCAGGAAGTCCTTAAACAGGTCCATCTGCACGTAGGTCTCTTCCTCCCCGGCCTCTTCCTTCTTCACGTGATTGGCCGTGATCGTAAGGCGTCGCACAAGGAGCGCCGGATCCATGATCTCCTCATAGAGCGAAAGGACCTCGTCCACGATCTTTGCGGAGGATGAAGTAAAGCATCCCAGATTTCTCGAGCCGTGGGCAGGCTTTGGCGTCTCCCGGCCGTACCGGTCCACGGAAACCTCGCCGTGATAGGCCTTGCGCCGTGCCTCATCCTTTAAGTTTTCGATGTCATATCCGATCGTCAAGACCATTTGATCCGTCACGAGCTTTTTTGACACCAGATCGAGCACCAAAAGCTCCGTCATTTCCTTGACGATGATCCGCGCCTTATCGTAAGGGTATGGCGTTTGCAGCACCTGACCAGAGCCCACGGAATTGCTTTCCGGCTCATAGCTTCGGATGTCCGCGATCGTCGTAGGCTCCCACCCCCACGCATGGTCGATGAGAAGCTCCGCGTTGATGCCAAAGATCCGATATAAAAGGTCTTCGTTGTAATATTCCGTCTCCTTGCCAAGACTGCACCTTGCAATGTCGCCCATGGTAAAGAGCCCTACCTCTTCCAGCCTTCTTGCGATGCCTCGGCCCACGCGCCAAAAATCCGTGAGCGGCCTGTGTTCCCAAAGAAGCCTTCGATAACTCATTTCGTCAAGCGATGCAATGCGAACGCCGTTTGCATCCGGCTTTGCGTGCTTTGCAACGATGTCCATGGCGATCTTGCAGAGGTATAGGTTGGTCCCGATCCCCGCCGTTGCGGTGATCCCAGTCTTTGCAAGCACGTCCGCCACCATTTTCGACGCAAGCTCCTGCGCCGTCATATGGTAAGTGTTTAGGTACGCCGTCACGTCCATGAACACTTCGTCGATGGAATACACGTGAATGTCCTCGGGCGCCACGTATTTCAGGTAAATCTGATAGATGTCCGTGCTGTATTTGACGTAGAGCGCCATCCGCGGCTTCGCCGTGACGTAGGTCAGCTGCGGCTCTCCCGCCTTTTTGCTCCGGTTGACCTCGCGCACTTTTTGCACCACTTCAAAAAGTCTGGCGCGCCCCGGGATCCCGTATGCCTTCAACGAAGGCGACACCGCCAGACAAATGGTCTTCTCCGTTCTGCTTTCATCCGCCACAACGAGGTTCGTCGTCAGCGGATCAAGCCCTCTTTCCACGCATTCCACCGATGCGTAAAAGGACTTTAGGTCAATGGCTATGTATGATCTTTCCGACATCACTTTTTCTTCCGCCGTTTTTTCCTCTTCCGCTGGCAACGCTTACACTTACAATCCTGTGGAGCGAGGTCGTTTTGGATCCCCTTGACAAGGACCAGGAGCACCAGTGCGATCTGGCCGCCAAAGAGCAAAACGTCCTTCTTTTCCAAAAGGAATTTCTTCACCTTATCCAATATCCTGACACTCCTTTCTCTCCTAACCTAACTGCCAAGTCGGATCTCGGCGATCGCATAAAGCGCGATCCTTTCGCCGTCCGAAAACACGATTTCTTTCGTGGACCGATCCAGCTTGCAATATGCCCCCTCGGTCTCCACATAGCTGCCGCCGGCCTTTTTCTCGTCCGGCACGAAGTGCAGCACGGAGATCTTTGGCTGCTCCGCCTTATGTGCCTCCAGAAACGAAAGCGTTTCATCCAAGGCTGCCTTTTCGCCCTCGTCGATCTCACGAAAGCCCTCCGTGAGACGCCCCGCCTCCTCGATGGCGGCTTCATAGCCCGTCAGCGCCGCAAAGGGCGAAAACTGCGCCGCGCGGTCGTGCAACGACATGTGGGGCCTGTGGTCTGACTGATGATGCGGTAAGTTGATGATATCGTCATATTTCCCCATGCTCTCACCTCATCCCAAAACGCCTTAAAGTCTTATTTTTCCTGCTTTACGGACACCGCCTTGACAAAGAACACAAGGCCCAGCAGGAAGATGACGGAGAGCACGCTGATGCCCTTGTTGATGCTGCCCGTCAGCTGTGAAACAAATGCAACGAGGGTCGTTCCGATAAAGGAAGCGCCCTTGCCGCAGATATCATAAATGCCAAAGAACTCACCGGACTGCTCCGGAGGAATGATCTTCGTAAAGTAAGACCTCGAAAGCGCCTGAACGCCGCCCTGGAACATGCCGACCAAAACGGCAAGTGCCCAGAACTGCACGATGCTTGAGAGGAAGATCGCGTAAACTGCGATGCCAAGATATGCGACGATGCAGACTACGATCAGCTTTTCTGCTGCGAATTTTTGCGACAGCTTTCCAAAGATGATGGAGCAAGGGAAGGCTACCAGCTGCGTCACCAAAAGGGCCAAAAGAAGTCCCGTGCTGTCAAGCCCAAGCGCTTCTCCGTAGGACACTGCCATCTCGATGATGGTGTAAACGCCGTCGATGTAGAAGAAAAATGCGATCAGGAACCAAAAGATCTTGGCGTGCTTTTGGGCATTTGCAAAGGTTCTGCCAAGACGCTTAAAGGTCTCTGCCACGGCGTGCTTCTCACAGTTCACAAAGTACTTTTGCTCATAGCAACGAAGCAGCGGCACCGTCATGCCAACCCACCATGCGGCCGTGATCACAAAGGCAATGCCCATGGCAACTTCCATGGAAAGCCCTACAAGATCCTTTCCAAGAACTACCGCAAGGCAAGTGATGAACGGAATGCAGCTTCCGATATAGCCCCAGGCATAGCCGGAAGTGGATACCTCGTCCATGCGGTCCGGCGTCGTTATGTCAGGGAGCATGGAATCATAAAAGATCAGGCTTGAGGAATATCCGACCTTCGAAATGATAAACAAGATCAGGAAGGCCAGCCAATGTCCCGCGACGCACAAAGCAACGCAGGCAAAGGAACCCACGATCAGAGAGATCATGAAGATCGGCTTTTTGAAACCCTTGTTGTCCGTGAAGGTTCCGACAACGGGTCCCAAAAAGGCCACGATCAAGGTTGCGATGGAGGCCGCATAACCCCAGTAGGCCAGGTAGTCAACGCTGCTGACGCCCTGCTTCCCCGCAATATACTTGAAATAGATCGGGATGATGGTGGTTGCCAGCATGGTGAATGCTGAATTTCCTACATCATACAAAATCCAGTTCTTCTCGTGCTTCGTGAATCCTTGCTTCTTTTCCTTTTTCATGAGTTAAGCCCTTTCCGTGGGGTATTTTTCATTATTTTCGGGATCAATGGAAGTAAAGTTGTAGTGATAAGCTTCGTTCGAAAGCTCCGGGAAGGCATCGATCAGCTCGACTGCCAGCTCCACCGCCTGGTCTGAAAGCGCAAGGAGCTTTTCCGTGCTGTCCGCACACTCCGGATTCTTTTCATAATTGATGATCAGGCCATGCTTGGTGTCATACTGCTTCACGGCCTTCAGAAGCCTGTAAACCATTCCGCGGACCACTTTATTCGGGAGCACCAGAGCATTCAGGAACCAGACCATGTCCTTCATCGCCTTGTAGACATCCTCTTGGGTGATCTCCTCCGCATAGAATCTGCTGATCACGCGTGCATTCTTGCCCGAAGGAACCAAATGCCCGGTCAGCTTGGTGCGGATGGGGTCAAGCCCTTCTCTCACAAGGATCTCGCGATCCATCTCCGCCTCGATCTCCGTATGGGAAACGCCGCTTGCATCCATCTTTTCCTGCACGTAACCGTGACAGCAAACGTCCAGCGCAAAATGGCAAAGAAAGCCGTAAACATAGGACAGGGCGGGCTTATAGTCGTTGTTGCCTTCCTCCTTCAGCGCCTCCAAAACGGAAACGGCATTCTCAAAAAAGTAACTTCCGGGAAGGGAATGGAGCCTTGCCCCCTCCTGGTTCACGTGATTCTTCTTCAGTGCGTCGTTGTAAAACAGAAGGTCCGGGCCGTGAACGCCAAAATGAAACAACTCCGGATACTTGTCAATGATCTCCTGCGCCTTGGCGTTGACCTTGGTGCGTACCTCTTCCCCATGCTTGTAATGTGCTCTTGTCGTAGGCATTTCCTTACTCCTTTTATGAATTCGTTTTATCAGATAAAGATATTGATCACGCCGATCACTGCTCCGATCAGCGCGCCAAGATTGATGACTGCCTGAAGTTCCTTATTGCAAACGGAGAGCGTGAGCCTCTCGAGCTCTGCCACGTCCATGCTCATGATCTTATCGCGTACCATCGAGCTGATGTCAACGGCCTGCAGCACCTGCGTCGCATATCTGTTCGCCATGAGGTTCACGACGTAGAGCACCAAATTCTCCAGTCCCTCCTGGCTGGTGCCGGCCTGTACGATCTCCTTAATGGGCTTGCCCTCAAGCTCCGTCACGTTCTGGAGGATGGCGCTGCGGATCATCTCCTCGCCATTGGCCTCAAGGTATCCATGGATCGCCTGTGCGATGCGCTCATAGATCGCATCCTGGCGCTCCTCCGTGAGGATCACTGAGATCACCACATTGTTCAAAAGGTCGCCCATGGCTTCCTGCCCGATCTTCGCAACGATGGGCTTAAACTCCATTTGCTTCACCTTATCGCACACGGAAGTCGCAAGCACCGTACAGAACCTGTCGATCATGTCCCCATGGTTTTCGTCCAAGGAAAAGAAATCCTTAAAGCACGCGTCGCTCTCATAAAGCGCGGTTGCCACTTTCTTGACCAGCTTCTCTTTCGTGCCGTTCTTCTGGAAGCTTTCCTTGATGGTCTCCATGTTGAGAAGGTGCTCCCCGACCGTGGCCCCGATGGCAGCCGCAAGCCTCGGCTGGTTTTTCGGGATGATGCCAGGCGTAAAGGGCAGACGAACGCCCTTGATCCTGACCTCTTTCCTGGGTCGAAACAGCATCTTTATCGCAAGAAAGTTTGTAAAATATCCTATGGTTGCGCCCACCAGAACTGGCAGGATCACCTTCAAAATCTCCATGTTTTTCCTCCTGTTACGGATCTACGTTCCTTAAGCGTCCATGCGGTACAGCCTGCAGGCATTCTCCCACGTGATACGCCGCACTTCCTCCTCCGTGATCCCCTTCATTTGTGCGAGCTCCCGGACCACATAGGCAAGGCGCCTTGAATCATTGCGCTCTCCCCGATGAGGAACCGGTGCGAGATACGGACAGTCCGTCTCGATCACAATTCGGTCCATCGGCAGGATCTCCACCGTTTCTTTCAGCTTCTTCGCATTTTTGAACGTCAGCACGCCGCCAATGCCAAAGAAAAATCCCATGTCGAGATATTCCTGCGCCGTCTCCTTCGTGTAGGAATAGCAGTGGATCACGCCGCCGATCTCGCCTGCTCGTGCCGCCTTCAGAACGTCCAGCGTGTCCCTGCAGGCGTCTCTCGAATGGATCACTACAGGCTTTCCTAACTCCCTCGCGAGCTCGAGCTGCCGCACGAACCACTTCTTTTGCACCTCCGCAGAGGGTTCAGGCCAATAATAGTCGAGGCCAATCTCCCCGACGGCAACGCACTTGGGGCGCCTGCACTGCTCCCTTAAATTCTCAAAGTTCTCCTCATTCAGAGGCTCCGACTCGGAAGGGTGCACGCCGATCGCCGCGTAGACGAAATCATTTTCTTCCGCAAGCGCCAGACACTCTGCATTCGATGCGATCGTGGAGCCAATGTTGACAACGCGCCCCACGCCTGCGCCCTTAAGGCTCTCCAAAAGCATCTTCCTGTCTTCGTCAAACGCACGGTCATCATAATGCGCATGCGTGTCAAAGATCAAATTCTCTCCAGTCATTTCTTCCATGACGCACTAGGTCCAATAAGGCTTTTGATCCTTGTGCGTGAATCCTTTCATCTTCACCTGATAGACGCCAAGCAAGGAATCATAATGCTCTTTTTGCTTGTCATTCAATTTCCCTGCGTCCTTCAGTTCCCGTAATTTTGCTTCATATTCGACAAGATATTCCTGCGCCGCGTCCTTGTAATTGTTTGCCATGTTATTTTCCATGCGCTCGATCAAGTGCTCCAGCTCAGGATTCTTCTTTACCCCGCCAAACAAACCACCAAACATACGCTCCTCCCTTTTACGTGCGCTACTCGTCCAACCCGTGCTTTACCGCATAGACCGCCAGTTGCGTGCGATCCTTCATCTCCAGCTTTTCGAGGATCCTCGAAATCTGGTTGCGGACCGTGCCCTCCGCAAGATAAAGCTTCGCGGCGATCTCCTTATTATCATACCCCTGCGCCACCAATTTGACAACGTCCAGCTCTCTGGCCGTCAGGATCCCTTCATCCTCAAGACTTTCCTGCTTCGGGGCGCTCCCGGCTTCCTCCATGCGCTTTCTCATCACGCGGTACACACCGTCGCCGAACACGCTGATGCCCGAAAACACGCTCTTTACGGAAGCGATTACCTTGGCATCTTCCATCTCTTTGAGGATATATCCGTCCGCACCGTTTGAAAGTGCCTTGTCGATCGTCTCCTCATCGTCAAAGGTCGTCAGCACCAGCACCTTCACCTGCGGGCACTGCTCCTTGATGGCCTTGATCCCGTAAGCGCCGTCATAATCCGGCATGCGCATGTCCATCATCACCACGTCCGGCTCGTACACCTTACACTTTTCAAAGGCTTCCTTCCCGTTTTCGGCAAGGGCCACTACGCTGATCTCTTCATCCTGCTCCAGAACCGCCCGAAGGCCCTGTCTTAAGATCATGATGTCGTCAGCGATCAATACCTTGATCTTCCCCCGTTCCATGCGTTCTCCCCCTTAAATCGGCAATTTCACGCGCGTCAAAAACCCTTCTCCCGGCGCGGAGGAAAAACTCACCGCTCCTCCTGCCTTCTGTACTCTTTCGCGGATGCCGCGAAGTCCGTTGTTATCCTTGATCTCCTCGCAGCCTACGCCGTCATCCGCGATCATCAGCTCCACCATCTTATCGCGAAAACGGATGACAATGTCCATCTTGGAAGCCTTGGCATATTTCAGCGTATTCGTCAGACTCTCCCGCACGGTGTCATATACCGTCTTGGAAAGGTGCGAATATTTTTTTCCGTCCTCGCCCTGCACCGTGACCTCCACCGGGATCTCCTTCACCTGGTTGGCCAGCTGCATCACGCCCTGGGTCACTAATTCATATTCCGCCTCCTCGCGGAGCATGTTGATGGATTCGCGAAGCTCCCGGATGCCATTTCCCGTGAGCTGACGGGCTTCGGAAAGATATCCCTTGACCTCGTCGTAGTTTTCCTTGCCGGCCGAAACCTCAGCCAATTTCATGTAAGACTGGATCATGGTGAGCGTATGCCCCGCAGTATCGTGCACCTGCTGCGCGATGCGGTTCCGCTCCTGCTCCAAAAGGAGCTTTTCATTGGTGATCGCCAATTCCTTTCTGAGGTTCAAGAAGGAGTATTTGAACGCCGCCATCATCACCAAAAACACGGAGATGCCAAAGCCCAGCGGCGTGATGTCAAAGGAGGGTGCGATCAGCTTCATGAGATACAAGGCGTTCAGCGCCAAAGGCACCAATACGGATGCCACCACAAGGCGCCTTGAGAGCGGGTGTTTTTTCCCCATCTTGAGGTAAAGGATCAACGCTCCGGAGCAAGTAAACAGATAGGTCATCACCACGTTGGCGTAAAAGAGCGGCCCGTGGTTCACCTCATCCATCGAGAAATCACGGTAATACAAATGATGAAAGTCATTGGTCAGAACGCAAAGATAAAAGAAGGCGGATGACGCCGCGGGCAGCACCTTTAACGCGCCTTTTAGCTTTTTCCCTGCGTAAAGAACGGTAAAATAAAACCAGGTGGAGCCAACAAAACAGATGCCCACGTTTCCCACAAGAAACGCGGCCGCAAGCTCTCCCCTGGTCTTTGCCATCATCTGGAGGATCTGCGATGCACACCACAAAACCACCATGCCCTGGCTCACGAAATAAGCCCAGCTGCAGGCGCTCCCATCCCCTCGAAAGAGCAGTGCTGCCATGCAAAACAGCACTGCCCCGATCACGGCTATGAATATGAATGTCAGTACCAACTGCATTTTACTTTTCTGCCTTTTCCTTCTTGATCGCGAAGATCACAAGTCCAATGCCCGCCACGAAAAGATACACCCACCATGCGATGCTCAGCCAGAAGGCTCTGGTGAGATACAAAACCACCAAGATCAGCGCGCTTGCGGAGGCGATGGCATAATTCTTTTTCTTAAGGAGCGTTGCCACGATCAGCATTACCAGCGTTCCGATCCCAAGGAAGAGGACGTTGGGTACTGCGGGTCTTTCCAGGTTACGAACGATCATCGTTGCCAAAAGCAGGCAGGTTCCGATGAACTGGAGCATGCGAATGCCCTCGAAGATATCATACCAAATAATTCCCAAAAGAACAATCCCAAGTCCTAAGAAAATCACGTCATGTTCTAAGCTAAAATCCACAAGAAGTCTGCCGGTCTCATGCTCATAAAAGCGTACGGGGATAAAGGGCGTTGCGATGATCGTAAACTCTCCGACAAACAAGGAAATCGTATAGAATATTGCTCGTAAAGGCTTCGTATTCTCATGATCTTCCATGATGAACGCGATGAGCAATGCGAGTAGGATCAGTTCTGCGCCGAAAACGTAACAATCTGCATAGTGTCCAATAAAGAATCCCAGGGCAGCGTTCAGGTTCATCAGTGCGAACACTGCGGACAGCTTTGCGGTGCGAAGCCAAGACAGATCCGCGTCGCTAAGGAGCTTCCACCCAAGAAGGGCCAGGGCCATGAAAAGGCCGTATGGATGGCAAAAGAGATCCGTTTGGCTCTTTCCGGCTAAGACGGCAAATACCGAAACCTGGATCAAAGTGTATAGCACCGTAATGGCCGTATTCGCCAACAGAAGCTCTTTCCTGCGAAGCCACACCATCAGGATCAAACCGATGAAGAATGCACTCAGAAGACTGTAAGAAAGTTCCTTATCGCCTAAATAACCCATGGTCTTTCGGAAGATTGCCACCGAGAAAGCAAATCCGGTATATAAAAGCAGTGCGCTCTGCGCGATGCGGAAGATCAGGTTCTTATCGTAGGAAAGATAAAGCACCGTTACAGAAGCGGCAAGCATCAGCACCGGGAATACCGTAAAAAGGAAGGACTCTCCAAAGAACACCTGCAGCAGCGTAAACGGCACGCTAAGGCATGCGTGGAATAGGTACGAGATCCCGGCCGTCGCCAAGATTCCCTTTTCCTCCGGAAGGTATGCTCTGCAATATGCGATCATGCCCGCCATCAGCGTTGCAAACAAGGTCAGGCAGCTAAGGGAGACGTTAAAGCCGTTATCACCTGCGAAGTCCAGCATGCAAAGCATCATGCCGTCGCAAAGGAACACCTGCAGGATCAATTCCACGATCCCTCTTCTTCTCCAAAACCGAAGCAGCACCGGCACGGACATGGCCAGCATCGCCAGGCAAAGCTGCAGGCTATTCTCCGCTCCCGTCAGGAGCGTGAGGCTCTTCACCGTAAACCCGGTAAAGCAGATGCCCAGATAATAAAAGGCCACGGAAGCCTTTTCCAGCGACTTGTTGTTCGCAACGTAGCTTCCTAGGAAGAACCCGCCCGTCACAAGCACCAGGCACAGTTTTTTCAAGGCATCAGGCAAGTACTGCCAGGTCTGGGAAACGAAGATGCCTCCCGAAACAACGATGAACAGCACGCCGACTGCAAGTAATATGGTGGAAAATAATTTTTTGTTCTTTTCTTCCATTGTTCACACCTCTTTCCAAAATTGAAACAAAAACCTCGTTGATCAGTTCTTGACTCTATCATATTCCTTCGCTTCAAAATTGGGCAGAGGTCATACGTCACGAAATAAAAGAAGGGGTCGTGACAAACGTCACGCCCCTCCCGTCATGTCCATGGAATCTGTCATCCTCAAATTAAAACAATCAACTTACAGTTTGCCGAGTGCATGCTTTGCGGCGATCATGCCGAAGGTATAGCATCTGCCAAGGGACAAGCCCGTCTGATGGAATGGATAATCATTTCCGCCGTAGCCTCTTTGCTCATTTCCCTCACCCTCCAAATTGTTTGTTCCTGTCCCTAAGGATCAATCCCTGAAATGGATCAGTTTTCCACCAGTCCCCATCTCGCTCTTGATACGCGCCTTATCCTGGTACATCTTCTCATCCGCTTCGTGGATCATGTCCGTAACGGATTTCCCGCTTGAGATGCCAAAGGCGCAGGAATATCCCGCGTCATCAATGGCTTTACGCATCTTTTCCACGGTCTTTTCCATGTCCTTTACAAAACGCTTCCTGCAGAAGATGACGAACTCGTCTCCGCCGATGCGGTAAATCCTTCCGTGCGCGTCCGCATATTTCACGAACGTGTCAGAAACCGTTTTCAGCGCTTTATCGCCTGCAGAATGTCCAAGGGTGTCATTAAGCCACTTTAGCTCGTTCATGTCAATGGAGATCACGCCGCCGATCGATTCCGAAGACTTTTCAATGTCCCCGTAAAACGACTGTCGATTGTACAGACCCGTGAGCGTGTCCCGCTTAGTGAACTGTCCATAGGTGTACAGATAATAAAGCAAGATTTCTGCCGCGTACGTAACTTTCACGGCTTCGTCAAATCCCTCGTAAGCCATGATCGCAGCACCAATGGCCGCAAACGCCAGGAAGAACACGAACACGCTCTCCTCCTGCGAATGCTTTGGCACGGACCTGATCGACACCACCAAAAGACCCAGCACATAGAATACGCTGATCACATAGGCGGAGTAACCCAAAGGACCTCTTTGGAAGCAGTTATCGGAAGTATAGTAAAACACGACGCTGCTAAACAGAGCCGAAAAGGAAAGCAGCACATTGATCACGGCCGGGATCATCATGATCTTGTTCATTTTCTTGGTCACCAGACAAATGATCTGCAAGATGATGATCGGTCGAAGGCTGTAGCACACGGCCGAAAACAAAACGCGCCAGATTGTCCGATGATCCAGGTTTGAAACGATCTCCTCCGCCCACTCAAAAACGGACAATGCAAGAAGCGTGCAAAGTACCACGCGCAGCATGTAGATCATCTTCTTTTCCAAATAAACGTCATATGCCGACAGAATGAACATTCCGCCGAGCATGATCAGCAGAACGTAATTCTGCGTAAAGTATTCACTCAAAAATCTCATCTGCTTCACCTGCCATCGCACGCCATGAAATGGTTTGCTAAAGTTACACTATAGTTATACCAAGAGCCGACGTACTTTGCAAGAAAAAAAGCCTTTTATCCAGTCTTAGCCTATGCCTTTACGACAAAATATGATATAATCAAGACAAAATTTGGTGAAGAGGACTCCAATGACCTTCCAATGACCGATACCAATCAAAGAGCCCCCCGCATTTTCGCGGAGGGCTTTTGTTTCAATTCCTATGCTTAGGATAACTATTGGATCGACATAACGACCAAGTGCACCGAGACGATCAGCATGACAGCGCTCATGAAAAGGAATAACCTACCCATAAACTTTGCCTGAGAAGGTTCGCGGTTTTTATCGGTATAGTACCGGTATCCCACAAACCCCCAAAACAAACTGACTAATATGAATATGATCCCAAGAATGACCCCGACCCGCATATCCATCCTACCCCTGTTCTTGTTTGTCCCAAGTTCTATAGTAACTATTATGCATTGTTATTATAGTGCTTTGTGCTTTTTTCGTCAAGGAAATACAATAACAATGGTGATGAAAATGGATAGCAACTTTAATGTTGGTAACAGAGTTCGCGATCTTCGGATAGAGCATGGCTTAAGCCAAGAGCAGCTCGCCTTTTCGGCTGAGATCACACCATCTTATCTCGGACAGATCGAAAGAAATCTTAAAAGTCCTACAATACGTACCCTTGAAAAGATCTGTCTTTCCATGGGTGTATCTCTTGCGGAGTTTTTTAGTACTTCGCCCGCCACGCCCGACCTGGATCCCATCTCCAAGCAGGTCGTTTCGCAGATTTACAACCGCTCTGACGAGCAAAAACTTCACATCCTTGGAATGGTAAAAGAAATCACGCGCTATTTGGATCACTCATAAGTCTTTTTGCGCTCCATCTAAATGTTCCCCGTATAAACAAATTTCAGATTTTCCCTTGCCACGTCTGCGAGCCGAAGAACCGTCTTTGTCGGTGTTGGGCTCTTATCCGTCACGTGAAATTGCGGGAAAAACCGCGTTACGTGAAGCGGGATCTGATCTCCCGGAACCTTTCCCCGAAGGCTTGCAACCCACTGCGAAAGCTCACGCATTTCCTCCTCGGAATCGTTCTCTCCCGGTATGATCAGCGTGGTGAGCTCCACGTGGCAGCGCTCTGCCGCGCCCTCGATAAAGTCCTTTACCATGCCAAGATCGCCCTGAATATAATCCCGATAAAAGTAATCCGTAAACGCCTTGAGGTCAATGTTCATCGCGTCAATGTAGGGACTTATCTCATCTAACACCTTCTGGCTCCCCGTGCCGTTCGTGACAAGCACGTTCTTAAGCCCCGCTTCCTTCGCAAGCTTCGCGGTATCCCGCACGAATTCATATCCGATCAAAGGCTCATTATAGGTGAACGCAATCCCGATGTTTCCGCGGCTTCTTAGTCCCAGCGCCATTTGTACCAGCTCTTCGGGCGAGACAAATTCTGCATGCTCAGCATATCCCATCGCCTCCCTCGACCAGGAAATTTCATGGTTTTGGCAATAAGGGCAACGCAAATTACACCCATATGAGCCAACGGAAAGCACCTTGGCCCCTGGCATGAAGCGCTTTAGCGGCTTCTTCTCGATGGGGTCGAGGGCCGCAGAAGTGATCCGCCCATAATTTGCGGCCACCACCTTGCCGCCGGCACAAATACGAGCGCCGCAAAAGCCCGTCTGTCCCTCGCTCAGGTTGCATTTTCGAAAACACACTTCGCAATTCGGCATGGATTCACCTCCATCCTAATAGTGCCTGATCACTTCAAAACGATAAAGCTTCACTGGTGCGTTCGCAGAGATTCCCCCTTTTTGCCTGCAGATGGCAATCTGCTGCGATACCGTGTCGACGCCATCCAGATCTGGCAAAAGCAGGCCCCTTCGCATTCCGCTCTGCACGATCACGCCATACTTCTTGGGATCCAGCTGAGCCTCAGATTCCACAGGCTCCGCTTCTCCAAGCACGTCCACGCTGATCTCCAGCCACGGCAGTTCTTCCTCTTCCACGGGGTCAAACCTCGGATCCTCCGAAACGGCGCTTACGGCGTTCCGCAAAATCTCCTCTGCCAGCGACGCCCTCACGGGTGAGATCGTTCCGATGCAGCCTCTAAGCTTTCCGTGCTCATGCACGGAGACAAAGGCGCCAGCCTTTGCTTCCAAAAGCTCTTTGGGCACCCAGTCCGGCATTTTCAGGAGCCTTCCCGTTTTCACAAAATGCTCTGCGGAAGCTCTTGCAAGCCTTACATAAGCATCCGACTGATTTCTTTTTTCTTCGAGCTTCTGGGACTCGCTCTGAAGCCTTTGTGCCAGGAAATGCCTGCTATCATCCACCCCCTGCGGATAAAACGAGCAGATTCCATAACCCACGCCCGTCACGTCCTCATGGCTGTACTGCGTTGCCTTTACGGAAAGTCCGTCCAAGGCTCCTGCCATGATCACAAAGGAGCGGTGGCCACACTCTGCCGCCTTTTCCAAGAAAGTCTCGTCAAAATCAAACAATTCCCCGAAACGCGCATTGCCACAGGTCTCCATGATCCGCCTGTCATAGACTGGCCCTTCCTCGGCGAAACCATATGGCCCATAGGTCTGAAGCTTGTGGGACAGATCCCCGCTTGCGACGTAGACGACACGACGGTCAAGCGCATCTGCCGTTTCCGCAAGCATCTTTCCAAATTCATAATGCTTGGTAAGGTCGAGTCCCGAAAGACCCGTGCGCACAAGCTTGAAATCCTTATATTTCTTCAAAATGAACCAAAGCGGCACCATCGTGCCATGGTCCAGCTCGCGCTTCCTCTCCCCCAGAGTCCCTGCCGGGAAATTCCTCTCCGCGGCCCGTGCGGACACTGCGTCCACGAATTCCTCATCATACTCTAAGTGAAAGTTAACCTCCGGCACGCCGAATTCCGCAAAGGAACCCTTTGCCTTTACGCCGGGCGAAACATGAAAATAATCCGCATACATAACAGAATGCGGGCTTGAAATGAGGATCGTCTCCGGCGCAAGCGCCGCGATCTCCTCCGCGACCTTCTCATAAGCGTCGATGGTCGCCTGGATCTGCCGCTGCCTCCCGCCCCCGATCTGTGGCACGATCATTGGCGGATGCGGCACCATAAAAGCAGCAACGATTGACATGATGGGCTCCTTTCTAAAACAGTATGAAAATCAGTCCCTATCCGTTAGAAGAAAAGGATAATGTGCTACTAATACCTTGACAAATTCGTTATTCAATCCACTCCCCCCCATGCGGAGGGAGACGATAGTGTGCAAAATACACCACTTATCGCAAATATTTCAATCCACTCCCCCCCATGCGGAGGGAGACAGTCGGTCTTGATCTCAGCCGCTACGAACTTCCAATTTCAATCCACTCCCCCCATGCGGAGGGAGACCTGAGCGGAATGGGCTGATCCGCATACGCAAGCATATTTCAATCCACTCCCCCCATGCGGAGGGAGACGAAAGTCGCCAGCGCGTTTTCTTGTGCCATGTAAATTTCAATCCACTCCCCCCATGCGGAGGGAGACCAATGGCTGATTGCGAGAAGATCCTTGATTTGCTATTTCAATCCACTCCCCCCATGCGGAGGGAGACCCCTCGCGACCTTCAGAAGGTATCCGATGCGGACATTTCAATCCACTCCCCCCATGCGGAGGGAGACTGGGCGCAAAGAACAAGGCGGCCGGCGAGGCATTATTTCAATCCACTCCCCCATGCGGAGGGAGACCTTCCCTTGTAGGCCTTCGTCACGCTTATCGTAGATTTCAATCCACTCCCCCCATGCGGAGGGAGACGTCGTGATGGAATCATCCCGTCCGAAGCTGACCATATTTCAATCCACTCCCCCCATGCGGAGGGAGACTTTATGCCGGTCATTCTTTAACATACTGGGTTATATTTCAATCCACTCCCCCCATGCGGAGGGAGACGTCGTGAGGAGCTGCTCACGGGTGTAGCTGGTGCCATTTCAATCCACTCCCCCCATGCGGGGGGAGACGTTGATCTGCTGGAAACGATCGAAGATATGAATATTTCAATCCACTCCCCCCATGCGGAGGGAGACCTGAGGAATACAAGAACGGCGCCAACCAGTTTGGGAAATTTCAATCCACTCCCCCCATGCGGAGGGAGACACGCGTGGAAGGATTGCGTCGGCGCGGATTTCAAATTTCAATCCACTCCCCCCATGCGGAGGGAGACGACTAACTTCATGGATTTCTTCCATGTTGATTGATAATTTCAATCCACTCCCCCCATGCGGAGGGAGACGACTTCCGCTCAAGCCATGCGACGCTCTCATCCTTATTTCAATCCACTCCCCCCATGCGGAGGGAGACGCTCGTCACTCGTCACGGTGTATTTGCCGACAAGATTTCAATCCACTCCCCCCATGCGGAGGGAGACCAGATCAACCGAAGAGTGTAAAAGTTAAAAAACATTTCAATCCACTCCCCCCATGCGGAGGGAGACTTTGGGCTGGTCGCTCATTAACATATTGGGTTATATTTCAATCCACTCCCCCCATGCGGAGGGAGACGGCGGACGCCCGACGGTCTCGTCGACGACGGTTGATTTCAATCCACTCCCCCCATGCGGAGGGAGACCGAGTTCAGGTGTTCCTGGAAGCTCTCGAACATATTTCAATCCACTCCCCCCATGCGGAGGGAGACACAGATTTCTTGCCGGAAAGATTTGGGAGGACGCCATTTCAATCCACTCCCCCCATGCGGAGGGAGACCTCGCGCTCATGGCGTCCTTTACCTTCGTCTCACGATTTCAATCCACTCCCCCCATGCGGAGGGAGACGAGAATCGGGATGTCGCTTATCCGGAAAGCTAAATTTCAATCCACTCCCCCCATGCGGAGGGAGACTGCAAGACTTAATAACTTGGAAGAGCTGCAAGAAATTTCAATCCACTCCCCCCATGCGGAGGGAGACCGGCATCGTCGTTGACTCTATGTCAAAGGTCATATTTCAATCCACTCCCCCCATGCGGAGGGAGACAGAAGTCTGCCGAGAAGAACATCAATTCCACGCAATTTCAATCCACTCCCCCCATGCGGAGGGAGACCTTCACCGCATCCCTTGTTGACGGAATAACAATATTTCAATCCACTCCCCCCATGCGGAGGGAGACATCATGCTCTGCACGTAGTCGGCCAGCGAGGAATTTCAATCCACTCCCCCCATGCGGAGGGAGACGGCAAGAGCTTCGCCGAGGTCAACAAGCTCATATCTATTTCAATCCACTCCCCCCATGCGGAGGGAGACAATCCCGATGCTGGCAAAGGGCGGCGAGATCGACATTTCAATCCACTCCCCCCATGCGGAGGGAGACATCACCCCTCATTCTCTGGATTGTAATAATCATCTATTTCAATCCACTCCCCCCATGCGGAGGGAGACGTAAATGACCGTGTTTCCTATTCCAGGATCATGGTATTTCAATCCCCTCCCCCCATGCGGAGGGAGACAAGGTGCCGAGACCTTCGGAGGCTGATCGAGCTATTTCAATCCACTCCCCCCATGCGGAGGGAGACATGACGTTACGGAACTGTGTTCCAGCATCACCAGATTTCAATCCACTCCCCCCATGCGGAGGGAGACAGCTTCACCTGAACCGATGGAAGTAATAGATTATATTTCAATCCACTCCCCCCATGCGGAGGGAGACCATAGGACGCTGGCGTCATCATACGGACAAAAAATTTCAATCCACTCCCCCCATGCGGAGGGAGACCTAATGGAATGTGTTACTAATCTTTGTGAATATTTTATTTCAATCCACTCCCCCCATGCGGAGGGAGACCGTAGAGGTCGGCTATACGCTCGGCATTACGGACATTTCAATCCACTCCCCCCATGCGGAGGGAGACGCACTGGCTCTATAAGAGCTACTGCGATTATACGATTTCAATCCACTCCCCCCATGCGGAGGGAGACGCTTTGACCCTTCCAAGCCAAATAAGGCGGATAATATTTCAATCCACTCCCCCCATGCGGAGGGAGACAGATTTTGATGCTATATCGCAGGCGTTTGTTGTTATTTCAATCCACTCCCCCCATGCGGAGGGAGACATTTGGTCATTCAGCGATTGTAAATGCAACAGGATTTCAATCCACTCCCCCCATGCGGAGGGAGACGAGCGCGAAGTTGGATGCGCTCCAGGCGCGAGAAATTTCAATCCACTCCCCCCATGCGGAGGGAGACCGAGACGGCAGCAGTCGAGTGGGATGTTTTACTATTTCAATCCACTCCCCCCATGCGGAGGGAGACGGCTCTTCATCCGCTCCATGCCCTTCTCATAGGTATTTCAATCCACTCCCCCCATGCGGAGGGAGACACGCAGAGGTGACGCTCGATACGCTCACCCAGAAATTTCAATCCACTCCCCCCATGCGGAGGGAGACAGGTGGCCACGGTCAACGAATACGGTGACATGGTATTTCAATCCACTCCCCCCATGCGGAGGGAGACCGTCGTGCAGGACCATGATGTCGTATTCGTCGCAATTTCAATCCACTCCCCCCATGCGGAGGGAGACAGCAATCCAGCACAAATTTTTAGAGTACAAGTTCCTTTTTTTGTGCCAAACTGCAAAAGATCTAAAAATGTAAAACAACTAATATTTGATTGTTTCGAGAACTCTATTCAAATGCCAGTGCGAAAACTTATGTCATTTCACGTGCGATATAACCTCGCACTATAACAAGAGTATATCATCTTGTAACCATTCTCGCGATTTTCCCAAAGATTCCACATGACTCTTATAGTGATTTCCCAAACTGTAAAACCGCAAGCTGTCTGCCTCTAAATCAATGACCTCTTTCAGCTCAGATTTAACCACAACATATTGAGCAGCATCTAGTAAACACTCAAACACTGAGTTTTGCACCCTTTGTCCATATCTTTCGCATATCTTTGCCACCCGCCGAAGCCGCCGTCTGCCGGATTCAGATTCCGTATTAACATCATATGTGACCAGTATAAGCATTTTTCACCTACTTCCAAAAGAACGGAGGATATTCTTCCAAATCACCTCGTAGCGTTCTGGCTAATAAAAGGGCTTGAACATATGGCACTAGTCCCCAACATATCTTCTCTTTGAGAAATGGATGTGTTATCGTTTCCGTCTTTCTCTTTTGCCATTCTGCAAAAAACTGTTTACGTCCCTCATCATTCAACAATACTGCGCCATTCTGTTGAATCAAAAAATGCTCTGGTTTCATGATACGCTGATTAATACAGTATAAGACAAAACGATCCGCATAACTCGCACGCAACTCTTCAACCAAGTCTAGCGCCAAACTTCGTCTGCCTGGTCGTTGTCGATGTATAAACCCCATATAGGGATCTAACCCAACGCCTTCCAACGCAGACTCGCAATCTCTTGTCAAAATTGAATATGCAAAAGAAAGAAGTGCATTCACTCTATCAAGGGGTGGTCGACGATTTCTGTCTGTAAAAACAAACTCTTCTTTCTGTTGCAAAATCAAATAATCAAAACATTGGAAATAGACCTGTGCAGCCTTCCCCTCAACTCCTTGAAGGCTGTCCAAGTCCTTACACAGCTTTAATTCTGTCATGGCGTCCGTCAATAATCCAGATGCTCGTTTTATTTCATCGACTGGGACTCTATCTGGATGATCTCTTGTTGCCCTCTCAAGCACCCATTTAGAATTGTACACTTTCCCCAGCAGAAAATTTCTACCGTATTGGCAACTTAATTCCTTGTCATCCGAGATGCGGAACTGTGTCATTCTTAGCAGTACATTCCCGCGCTCGTAACCAGTAGCCCGCGCCAAGAACTTCCCTGCCGGTGAATAAAAAACAAGATTGATCCCTTTCGCAACACAGGTACCCATCAGCGCCGGTGTCGCCCCATTATATGTAAAGCAAAATATCGCCTCTAGTGTATGCAACGGGAATCTCGCCAATTCCTGATTACTCTTTTTTACCACAACATTTTCGTTGTCAAGAGACAAACTGTTCTCTGGCGATAAAACATAAAGCGTGTTGAGCAGATGCTTCATAGAATCATTCCTTCAGGTATTCACCAATATAAGCAGCCACATTGCTTTTTTCATATAACTTAGGCAGACAGATATCGGCAAGTGAACATGCTTTGCATTTACTTGTTGCTTTCACTTTAGGTGTCCAGCCTCGCGAGAAAAACCCATTCATTTCCTGTGCCATACTAGCCACTTTCTCTCGAAGCTCTTGTGTAAAATCAATTCTCTCGCGTTTATTTGTTTCTCTGTAAAACAAAAATCCATGACTGATGTCACACACTAGCATTTCTTCCAAAGCCATTGCTTGTGCGCATAGCTGAAGCCTATCTGCATCAATTGTTTTTGAATGTCCATGCTTGTATTCTACTGGAATTGGCTGCCATGTCCCATCAAAACGCGTAAGCGGAATTCCGTGCTCAGAAGCGCGGAATTCCACAACATCACATATACCAACCAACTTCAGCCTATTCGAAACAACACGCATGCTTCTTACAATAATAAGATCTTTTCTCTTTTCCACACTAGCATCATCGCAGCGACCATGCTCTACGCGTCCTTGTGCTGTTAGTTCATTTTCAGCCCATTGCTGTTCAATATGAATCAACCCCCATTGACGCCTGCAGAAGTCAAAATGCTGAAGTCCCGACATCATGAGATAATCGTCTTCGTTCATCCTATTAGTCCTTAAATACCGTCATATTCTTCGCATGATAGCTGATCCAGCGTTCCTACGGAAATATCATAATCTTCAACGGATGTTGGAACACTGATACCATCCTTAAGCGCAACCTTCAACAGTCTATGAACTTTCGCTGAAGAATATTGTCCATCCTTACAATTGTGCTTCCACCAATATACCTTAACAACTTCCATAGATCCATCTGGTCTGGCAGACGAAGCATCGTTCATAAACAACGATTTTAGGCATTCTTTCAGCACTTCCGCATCTTCTTCAGTGAAACCAGTTTTCTCTGCCAACTGCACATTGATGGAACCCTTGATCTCATATAGGCCAAAGCGTACAAAATGTTTGGTTCCCATAGTGTCAGAACCTCTATCCTGTCCCTCTTTCTTGTCCCCGCTTACGCTTTTTGTAATCTGCATGGATGTGATTTCAACAGGATCATAACTTATTGCCTGATGAATTGAAACGGGGCCCCTCACTCCTACGGATTTGCATCCAAATCCATTAAATGCAAAGACTTGTCCAAACGCTCTTACGTCAATCCATTTCTCACAAGCCTTCTTTGCAAATTCATCTTGATCCTTGATCTTCTCAAAGTCTTTGGCACGCTCTTTCAAGCTTTTAGCTCCATCATCTGCCCTGTCTTCAGATTGAACAAATACAGAGTTTCCCATGTCTTGCATTCTGTTGCGAATCTTTCTCTTCACACAAACATCCGAAATTTCTCCAAATCCATTATAGTCAGTTCTCGGACGATTCCCATTTAGCGGATCGCCATTAGAATTTGCATTCGTTACAGATACCAAAACAGCAAAATCAATCTTGTTCTTCAACTCTTTCATTTTTTAGTCCTCCTGTTCATTCTCGGTCTTCTTAGTGTACAAGTCATTCTTTTGGAGATAGTAACCCAAAAGATAAGTTTCAGCTAAACTCTTGTTGTAATCCTCTTCAAACTCTGAGATTACTTCCATAATCTGTCCGATAAGCTTGTCATAGTATACTCGGGTTCCAGAGCTAAGTTTCGGATAATATCCATTTTTTAGCTGCTCAAGGATAATTCTTGTTGCGTATGCCGGTCTCTTAACAAAAACCGATTGCATTCGAATGGCATTTGTTTCGCGATTCTCCTCTCGATCATATGTATCTTTTTCGATTTTCTCCAAAACGGCTAGCAACCTTCCATATTGATAACTCCTGTCTTTCTTGGTTGTCTCCAAGGACATTTCGTATGCCTCCCTTCCGTAATCAAACATATACTTGTTAATTATGGCACATGCCGTAAATAGTAACTTTTGTCGGTTCCCCTTATTGTAAATTTGCAGATTCCCCGCTCGTCCTACGACCGCCCTAACAATATCCGTGGGGATCCTGGCCTTTTCAATTCGGCATTTGATGAGTCTATACATTTGCTGATTTTGAATTCGATCATCAACCTCTATCTTCGCAGCCTCGTCATTCCCTCGCTGATTGCCAAACGCAAACCTTGTTATACTTACTAGCGACGGGGAGGACATACCATATCTATTATCAAACCAGCAACAGGTCATGTCCCAGTATTCCAAGCGTTCTAGGAAATCAGAACCTTTTAGTTCTCCGTAATAGCCAACCGACAGCCTCCCTGTGGTTGCTGCGTCAAACGAGGCTATAATGACATCTTCTTGATCATTCAAATCCTTCCGATATCCAAGCAATACCTCTTGAAGAGCCTTCTTGTAATCCGTTGGCAAGACTATATCCTCTTTATTCTTCAATAATGGAGATTGTATGCCTGGTATTCTCTTTCCATTTGGATTCCAACAAATGTAGCTTCTTCCGCCTATCGTTTCACCCTGATTCGCTACCAGCCACTTCAGCGCATTATGTGCTTTTTGAGATGCAACATATCCAACTGAAAGCGCTTCATTTTCATCGCAGAATCGGCCCCTGTATGTAAAGTTTGCTGAATCATTCGCGGAAACTATCTTTGCATTACCATTTAGAGCAACAACCCCTTTTAGATGTTGGCTTGCTATTACATCATCATTTCCAGTTATAAAACATGGCTGCTTTACATCTTTTCTTTTTTCTTCGATGCAGTATTCCGAATATTTCTTAAGCGTTTCGCCTTCGTAAATAGCTCCCGATTCTTTTCCTAGGCCAATAACCCTCCAACAAACCATATCTTTTTCATTCTTCAGTTCATTTTTTTCGATTTTGAGTAGGTCTGTATTCTTAAGATCTTTTAACACAGTTCTGCGCGAAACATATTGATAAATCGCCTTTATCTTCTCGTCTCCATACTCAGAATCCTTCCATTTGACTAACTGCTCTAGATATAAACTTATCTTCCTTTCATCATTCCCAACCAAATATCCAAGGTTATCGCAAATCGGATGTGGTGCGGGAGCACTTGTTCTACCAGACGACTCTTCCGTAACCGGAATAATTATTTTTTTATCTACTTTTTGAGCTGAAACAAATTTTCCGTCTCTATCAATCGTTATTTCTATTTTTGCGTTTGCTATAATGTGTCCTACTGGAGCTAACGGTTCCTTTCCCTCTTCATATTTCCCTACCAAGCCAATTTTCTCCATGATGTCATATGTTTTCACAGCTTGCTGTAGCAATCCCAATACTAATTCACCTCCCCAAATTCGCCAATTCCCGAGAAGTTTTCACCAATTCCAAAAGGTTTCATATTCATCTCATGAATAGTCTTATGCAAAGAGCAATTTTCAGGTTTCGGGAATTCAATAACCCCGTTTTTCATTAACGGAAACCAAAGGTTTACAGTCATTTTATTCCTAGTTTCTTCGGAATAAGCTTCGTCCGCATATGTTATTCCATGATACATTGTTCCAAACTGCAAACTGGGGATATTATCATATGCCCCTTCACCTTCACCAAATTTACACGGTTCAACATACCCTTGGCATTCCCTTGTGCCTAGGAAAATATCCCTTCTTCCGCCTCGCAGAATCATTCTCTTTGCAATTTCATGATGCTTGTTTTCATTTCTGTCCTTTTCTAATTCAGGGCGATTTAGGTTCCATTCGAAATGTGCTTGCACCTGATAGCAACAATCCTTTAGATAAGTGTAATAAGCAAGGTCATTTCCCCCATTATACTTGATGGGGCGCACACCCTTTACTTCCGTTTGAATCCTATTCATCACACGTACTTTGTCGATATACCAAATAATAGTGGGCTTCCAATATACTGATGAAATAATCCCTTTCAGTGCTTCATAAGTTGGTATCTGATACGAACACTTCTCGCCGCCCACTCGCATGATGGGATCTGAGAATAATGCATACGGACCATATACCTTGAATTCTACAATATTAGGATGTTGCATTTATCTACCTCCTCCTTTCTTATAATCAAGCCTGTATATTCGTCATAATATTCCTCGCGCAATACATACACCGAATCGTTATAGATTGAATAAACTACATCCCTTTTATATAGATCCTTAATCTGGTATGCCATAATTGAAACGGAGAATTTTTTTGCTTTTTCCAAAAGCGTTTTTGCATACTTCAAGTCATGTCTACATCTTTCCGAACACAGTTCCGTAATGATTTCCAAACCATCTTCATACGGCACTAACAATGTAAAGGAACTGTTATCTAACGGCTTAAAGTTTTCTCCGGCCGTTTTCAATGCTTGATTCATAAAGTAGCTTGTCTCTTTTTCATGACGATCCGTCATAAGCTCATATAATGTTGGCAAATCCTGTAGAGAATAGTCAAAATACCCTGACCTGCTACTCAAATCACGATACAGAACATCGTAATACAATTGAACTGATTTGTCTGAACTAAGGTCATTTCCAAAGCATTCGGGATTCTGGTTATACTCATAAATCAATTCTTGCGTAGAATTTCGTGCCATCCTTATTTCTTCTAGTTTTACCAAGGATTCATCCGTGCATTCAATGATGTATGTCTTACATTCTTTTTCGAATTCTCCGCTTCTGTTGCATCTTCCGGCTGCTTGAACAATACTGTCTATTCCAGCTTCAAATCTCACGACCGTCTGAAACGAAATATCTACCCCCGCTTCGACAACTTGCGTGGCAATACACAAAACCTTACGATTCTCATTTAGGGCACGCCTTAAATCAAGCAAGGTTTTCTCTCTGTGTGCCATACACATTGCTGCCGATAAATGAAATAAGCTTGCCTCTTGCCCTTTCAAAGCATGATACAGGTACTCGGACTCCGTCTTTTTATTACATATGACTAGTAAACTATTGCTATTTTCAAGTACAGATTCCAGAAATAAAGGTATCTCGTCTAAACGATACTTGCCGCCAAAACATATTTCGCTTCTCTTAAAAATTGAAAAAAACCTTGATTCTTCCTCAGATGGTATGACGCTTCTCGAAGAAATCAACATACCATGATCTATTTCTTGAAAACTCGGTTGCGTAGCCGAACATAACAAAACCGTCGTATTGCATACATTCTTTAGAAAGTTGATCGCTAGATTAAACAAAGTCAGCATTCTCCATGGCACAGACTGGACTTCATCCAAAATAACGACACTATTAGTCAACGCTGCAAATCTACGAATCTGAGATGTTTTCCCGCCAAACAAAGTATTCAAAAACTGAACCAATGTTGTTACCACGATTGGAGCATCCCAAGTCTCCAGCAATAACTCATTACCTAAAGTCACGCCATCGTACTCGTCATCATCGCGCACGATATTGGAATGATGTTCGAGAACAATATTTCCGTCACCCACAGCACCTCGGATCACATTCACGTTTTGTTCCAAAATGCTAATTAGCGGAGCGATGTAGAATATTCTGTCCTTATTGAATTTCTTCGCGTGATAAAGTGCATATCGTAAGCTTGATAATGTTTTTCCTGATCCCGTAGGAATGCTAAGTCGATAGATGTCTGTTGGATTGCTTGCAAAGTTCTTGCATAAATTCGATAGTTCTCCTCTAGCTTTATCAATTGTATTTTTTTGTTCCTTTTGGGTCAAAAAACTTTCTATGGCTTCAACACATTTATCCCAACATGGTTGTACATTGCGACTGACATTCTGTCCAGACATGAATGAATAAGTATCCGTCCTGTCTCCATCAATCACGGATGATAGAATCAATCTGGCAAGTAAACCTGTATAAAAAAACAACTCATCCTGTCTATCATCAGAAATCTCGCAAATGCTTTGCATTTTCTTGGTTATTTCTATTACCGTTTTTTCAAAAAGCGTCTCAATTTCCTCTTGTGATACACATTCCTTGAAAAAGCATTGCATCGCCTTCTGATCATACTCAGGTTGTTTATGTAATCTGTGCTCGAATCCGGACTCGCCATCCTCCATTATTTGATCAAACAAACCATGGTGTGCGGCTATGGCATACGCAATGATTTCAGCAGTAATATCCTTGTAATCAAGAGTGGTATCGTGAAATTGGTTAAGAATATATGAACATCCAGCAAAGCTATGTATAACGGATCCCTTTGTTACTCTCTCGCCAGACGCTGCTTTTGAGATATAATCAGAAAACTCTTCAGAATACTTCCCAGCATCATGTAACAAACCCGCCAAATATGCACTAGATAATAAGCCTATACTCCGCAATCTGCTCCCTGCATATTCAGCTGTTTTGATTGAATGTTCTTTGCAAGTTTGTATCTCGTTATTGAAATTAATATGCGCTACAAAAGCGTTATGATTCTGTTCATTCATCTCAATCCTCTGATTATCTTGATAAATCTGATCATCCAAGCCTACTCTGCTAGAATGAAAAACTAAAACCCGACTGAAATATCGCCTAATTACATAGAATTCATTTTAGGGGCAAATACGGGCCAAATTTATGGTGCATTTTTCCCCAAAAGATGCTATAATCCAATCATCTGGA